>Ga0268299_1002138_pt1 | contig 26030 bp, 20 predicted proteins | sample NOBtaG_FD_193484 | JGI IMG/M metagenome (GOLD analysis project Ga0268299, IMG submission 193484) | Activated sludge microbial communities from bioreactor in Nijmegen, Gelderland, Netherland - NOB reactor | ecosystem: Engineered > Bioreactor > Aerobic > Activated sludge | place: Netherlands...
TTAACTTTCTCTTTTCTGTTTTTGTTTTTTATAAAGAAAATTTGTAAAATTTTCTTGACTTTTAACACGCTATCTCGCCGCTGAACTTGGCGTTCGGTGCTTTAAGGTGGTTACATAAAAGTTGCTGAAAAAGAAATGGGAGAAAACATGTATAAAACGACACCTAAAATGTGGGAACATACTTGTTTTTGGTTTTTAACTGTTGTTATGGGATTAGCAATAACAAGTAAAGAAATATGGCTGGAAGAGGGAATAATAATAAAATGTGGAATAATTTCTTTTTGGATATTTTTGGTTTTTGCTTTCTTAGAGCTATACGTTACTTATACGGCATTTTTAGAAAACCAAATAATACACCGCTCAATGCTTGGAAAGGAAATTTGTAGGGAGTATAACCAAATAGAAAGACTATATTTAGGTTTTAGCTATTATTTAATCATTTTTCAGGATGGGTTATCTATTAAAATTCCCAATAATCGAGCAGAGTTTATAAAGATTTCTAACTTAATTAATGAAAAGTTAGGCCGTAAAATTGATTATGATACTTTTTTAGATAAACCAAAAATAGGGTCAAAAATTTCTTCTTTTAAGACAGTTCAATTTTTATTTAATGATGAAAAAACTAAACGTGATTTTTTTCACAATCTGCACTGAGCTTTTCTGATAAAAAGCACCGAACAAACGTTGCAGCGGACTCGTGAAGTCGGCTCGCTAAGGCTCGCCGATTTCACGAGTCCGCTGAACTTGGCGTTTGGCGCGTGAAGTGGTTGAAGAAGAAGAGAACTAAAAAATAAACTTTGGCTAAAAATGAAAGAAGAAAAAGAGAATAATAACGATTGTAGGAATTAAAAAGAAGTAGTGTTTAATTTTGTAAAGAAAAAGCAAGGTTTGTAAACAAAGAAAAAACGATAAAAATAATTATATGAAGAAAAATCTATTTTAACAAAGATATTTGAAAATACTAAAATAAAACAACAAAACTTAGGAATAGAATAAAGAAGTAAGAGAAGATAGTTTTGTAACTCATTTAATAACAATGAATTATAGAGGAAACAAAAATTTTGATAAAACAAAACAAAATAACAAACAGAGTTGAAACTTTTGGCACAGAAACATTTAATTTCAACCTACATTTTTCATCATTTTGTTTCCCCAAATTTCTAATTGAAAATTTGCCAAATAAATGCTTTATTTTTAATAGGATTGGAAATTTTGTACAAAATTTGCAAGTTAAAGAAATAGTTATGGTTTGTAGGTTGGTTGTCTCATCCAATCACACGCCAAACAAACGTTGCAGCGGACTCGGAATGTCGGCTCGCTAACGCTCGCTCGACATTCCTCGCCGCTGAACTTGGCGTTCGGTGCATTTTGGGCTGTTGCAGTTAAAAAAGTGAAACAGAAGAAAGCAAAAACAGAATTTAATTGTATAGAATAATAGAAGTGAAAAATAATTGAAAAGGTGAAACTGATGACCAAAAAAATATTTTTATCGCTTCTGATGATTTTGTTTTTCTCTTTCAATTGTATAGGACAAAACATAAAAAGTAATTTAGTTAAACTTGATACTAAAGAAATGGGTATAGACAAAGATATATTTGATGTAGAAGTAATTGAAATAGAACGTGACAAAAATATATCGAAACTAAAAATAATAGACAAAACTTTAACTTCAGTTTGTAGCGTAGTTACTCTTGAAATGATGACTATTTATAAAATCGCTAAACAAACTAATTATAAATATTTTGTTGATTTAGAAAGCTATGAATCAGAAGATGGGAACACAATAATTACTATTGGTTTTACTAACAAAGAGAACGCAAATATAAAAAGCGAGTTTGGTTTGCAATATTCTGATAAAGATGAAGAGGGAGAAGAAAAGTTTTTAATACCTGTTAATAGTCTTGAAGTGGTAGCTCTCCACTTAATCGGGGCCAGATGAAATAACAAGAAAAAACATAGATTTTTGGTTAATTAATAATGAAGCTTCAACGAAGAATCAATAACTTACAGCCAATAATTTCCTTAAATTATCCTCAATTTTATGCTTTTTATCACGGCCCCGATTAATTGGAGAGCTACCTTTTAATTTGTAGTTATAAAAAAATCTCTAGGAAAAATCTTTTCCCCTACGATTCCTTGGAGTAAAAAACCATTTAAGGTAAAGTATCAAAGTTATGGAAATCGTCCAAGACAAGATTAGAATTTTTGAAAATAATTTGTCACCTAAATTTGAAAATACCAAAAGATTTGAGGAACAAAACATGAGTTGGAGAAAGTCTCAGTTAGCAATGTTACTACTTTTGCTTTTGCCCCAAATATCTCTAGCACAAGGCTTTGGCCTTAGCCCAGATGCACCCAGGATTGAAATTATCAAATATACTGCAATTTTTGTTGTTGGCTCAGTCGCAATTTTCTTTTTGCTGATTCGATTAACAATAATTCCTTTCCTAGTAAAAAATTATTATTCCCTCTCAGATGCAACTAATATAGGTCTTTCCCTTTTTATTCTTTATTCCCTTAATTTATTTACCTTAATTTTCTTTCGTCTATATAGTGGCTCAGCTTGGAGAGCAATCTTTGTGGTGGTAGCTGTATTTTGGTTTATACATTTGTTGCTTAAAGTTTTACTTGCTAGAAAACGAGAAGATTAGTTAGGAAAGGATACTGATAATGAGCTATAGAAATATTACTTCTACTAAAACTGGCACAGATGTAAATGCTGCTAAGGTGCGTCCTACTTTATTAATTGGCGTTGGCGGTACAGGTGGCAATGTGCTTCAACGTGTACGAAACTGGATTGTTGATGAATATGGTAGTATTGACCAATTTCCTATTTTACGTTTTCTACATTTAGATACTGATGAGCGTTCCTCAAAAGATACTAGCAAAGATGCTAGTAAAGATCCTCTCTATAAAAAGAAAGAATTTGTTGATAACGAGTGGATTTCATTAAAAGTTAACATTGCACAATTTTTAGATGTAAATAACTACCCTCGCTTAAAACCTTGGTTTCGACCTGATCAACGCTTGCGTGATCGGGGTGATTTAGGTCAAGGTGCTGGTCAAGTTCGTGTAGCTTCTCGTCTAGGTTTTTTCTACCACTATGGAATTAATAAAATCCGTCCTAAATTAGAGCTAATGCTTAAGCAATTGCGAAGCATTGACCTAAATAAGCTTAATCATCCTGATTTACGTAATCTACAACTTTACACTAATACTATTAATGTTTTTGTAATATGTTCCTCTGCTGGTGGAACTGGTTCAGGGTCATTTTTAGACATAGGTGCTTTACTACATACAATGCAAGGGCTAGAAACACATCTAGTTTTAGTTCTACCAGAAGTCTTTAAGAATCAAGATCCTCGCTGTATAGCTAATGGATATGCAGCATTAACAGAGCTTAATCATTATCAATATCGGCATCCTTTTCCAATATATTTTGAACAAGAAACCCGCCAAATTTCTCCACCAATCTATCAAAATACTTACCTAATTGATGGACGAAGCTTTAGTGGTGGCACTACGGTAGATGTTGGGCTTTATTCAATGATTGCTAATGCCTTAATAGAAGACTTTAAGAGTGGTCAATTTAGCGATGATAAACGTAGTTTTCGCTCTAATATGGCACAGTATACTGACCGGCTAGCCGTTTATGAACACCTTGCACGTTATGACAATCGACCACTACTAGTTGAAACTTTCCCTTGTCGTTACTCTTCATTTGGAATGAGTCGTATTTATTACCCACGAGAGCAAGTAGTTAAAAGCTGTTCTTATCGGCTAGCTTCAAGCATTATGAATTATTGGCTAGGAGGCTCAGATAGGGCTAATGTAACGGATCAAGCATTATCATTTCTAAAAGATTGTAAACTTGCTTTTGAAGACATAAGACGTTATTTAGAAACTAAGGATCAGGCCACGCTTGAGCAAATTTGCCGGGTAAAAGTAGATGAAAAAATTGAAAACACTAGTGATATAAAAGACGGACGTGCAAAGGAATTTAAGCAATTTTGTGAAGTCTTTAAGCGAGATCATTTTCGCTTAGACGATCCAAAAGATTCTGCTCGTTGGGGGGATTTTGTTAGACATATCCGGGAAACTTGTTTTGATAGAGCTTTTAAGCTTGCTCAAGAAGAATTACAAAAACTACTTAAAGAACGCCTTTCACATCCTAGCTATGGCTTTGATTATGTTCTGCAAATATTAGGCACTTTGCCAACACTTCTACGTGGCCCACATTATCGAGAAAAAGCAACTGCGGCATTAACAGCAGAAGATAAACGTTTACAACCAACAGAAAGACAATATCAAGATGCAATCCGAGAACTTCAAGAGTTAGAAGGATGGTCAGCCTTTCAGCGTATTGCAGGCGGATGGCAACAAGCTGTTGATGTACAGCTAACTAACTGGCGAGAAGGCACTTATGGATATTTTCGTGCAGTAGGTTATAAATATGTTTATGAAACTTATATTGACCTTATAGAAGCTATTGCTAACTTTGTAGAAAAAGAATTGCGCTTAAGACTTCTTCAAGTCAATACAATAATTGTAGAAAAACAACAAGAGTTTTCCAAATTAGCCGAGTATTACCAGTATAAAGATGAAAGTGCTAAGATGGACTTACGCATTTATCACCCTGATGATATTGACCGCTATTATCGCTCAGTAGTAGTTGTTGATACAGATAATCCACCTGTTGCAGAACTTGATATTAAACCTCCCTTACGTATTGCTGATTATGCTGGTAAATTACTTTCTTATCTGCAAGAAGTAGACCTAATTGATAAACCAACTGTTAGCGCGTTAACCGAAAAAATACAAAGTGAAGTAGGGTCTAATCGTGTAGTAGATAAAATTATGGAGTTTTTAGAAGCAGAAACTTCTGACCGGGTTCGCACTAATATTTTAGAACTGCTATTTCCTGCTAACTTTAATGAAACTGTTGTACGAAAACAGATGGAAGACGCTTTTAATCTGGCTAAAGGTTGGGTACATATCAATGAAACTGTCCCACCAGAACTACAGGTTCCACAGGGCGCACATAAAATGCTAATTGGGGTTGATGCACAGCATCCTTTCTACAGTAGATTTAAGAATATGGTAGAAAGTTTTCAAAGTGGCTCAATGAGTGTTGACTTTAAGCCTATAGGAAATATTTATGAACTAGTTTTTTATGGTGAAATGGCAGGCTTTTCTCTTGCTACTATTTCATCACTTCCAGAAATGCGACGAGTATTTAGAGAAAAAGAGCGTGATCCTTCACAAATAGACCTGTTTACTACCAAAAATCGTTTTATGATGCGTGACATCACTTATAGAGATGATGAAGGACGCAATCGCTATTTACGCTCGGTTAAAGCTTTTGTTTTAGGTGTTGCTGCTGGAGTAATTAAACAGGACGAAAATAAAGATCAAAACGACCCACGTAACCGCACTTATACGGTAATTCGCTATGATGAACGGGATATTTATAAAGTTAAACCTATGACAGTAGGCTTAGGCATGTATGAAAGAGCCGTTACCACGCTTTTTGAAGAAACTAGTGCGATGCCGCTAAGGGAAAAAATCTTAAAAGAAGTAGATCGGTTTAAGCAAAATTTAGTAGAAACTAAACTTTTAGAAAATAATGAGCTTTATAATGGTCATTTGCTACTTTGGTATGCTTTGCTAGATTTTCTAGTTAATGGGGGTTCTCAACCATTTCCAGAAGTGGAAATTGAACTGCCTGGCGGAGCGCGAGATAAAATGGTTTCACCAGAACGGGAATGTCTATTAGAAGAGCTTTATGAAGTAAGTTTATCTTTACCAATAATTAAGCAACAGGAAGAGTTAACAAAGAGCTTAAGACTACTGCAAAATACTTTATGTTTACCACTTTTTAGCGAAACTTGGATGGATGAGTTAAGAGATTCAAGACAAGGTGCAATACCTTTTATTGGTTTTAGTGAAACTCGTTGGCAAGAAAATAAAGCAATGTTAAGCGACCTGGTTCGCGGTAAAGACCCGCTTTTAGAAGCACGTAGAATTTTTTCACTTACCTTAATTTATGGTAAATTTACTATGGGTTTACAGCCAGATATTGCTAGTCATCGTAGCTTAAAATATGGCTTTTTACGTCCTATAGATCTAATGGAAACAAAGTTTTCTCAAGAAGATTTGGGAACTTATGAAGAAAGTATTGAAAAGCTTTCTCGTACTGTGCAATTGCGACAAAATTTAGAAACTATGGTAAAACGCGCTGAAGAAGATCTGGCACGAATTAAAGATGGGCGTGGGCTACTCTTTGCTTGGTTGATTGTTGAAAGTTTTATGGAAAATGTTGCTAGTTCTGACCAAGAAATTTATCAAGAAAAAATTGATAGCCTTCAAAAACGCTTAAGAAATGCTTTTCCAGGGCGTAAAGAAGAACTCTTAAAAATAAGAGATGGACTATTAGCTAACCTTAGTCGTTATTGTAAAGTTCATCGTGATGAATCCGACAGAGATGGTCATCCAACAATCGCTTGTCAAATTTTAGATTGGGAAAAGATAACAAAAAGTCGTTTAGAAGTGGAAAATTTACTTCAAACAGGCGAGATACCAAGTAGCCCTGTTGTTGAACCAGCTATTCAAACACCAGTTCAACCAGTCGTTCAACAAAATGTTCAACCAGTAGTAAAACCAACAGTTCTTCCTAGCCCAGCTAAGACAGTCCCTAGTAAACCTGCTGATGCTACTAGTGCTAACAATGAAGCTATAGAACAATTTCGTGGGAAAGTTCAAATAATGCTTAAAGCTGGTAAAGGGAAAATAGGACTTCCACAACAAAAAGTTTTAGATAGAGAACAACAGACTTTAGGTCTTAGTAATGAGGTTGTCCAAGCTATCATTAAAGAATTTATTGGAGAAGATTTAGCTAAACAGCTTTATGATTATACAGTATTTTTCTTAGGCTTTTATAATGATGGAACAGGAGATTTAACAGAGTTTCGCTCAGAACTTTTAGCTGAACAAGAACGCTTACATTTACCAAATCAAGAAGCTGAAAAACTAGAAGAATCCCTAAAAGATTATTTTGACTATTACCAAGCTTTAGTTTCAGATAATATTGTTGAAGACTGGGCGCGAGTGGAATTAAAAACTAAACAAGAACAACTTAAACTTTCAGATGAGCTAGTAAAATTGCTAGAGGAACATATCCAAAGTTTATAAGCTTAGTTTTATAAAATAAAATCAGGGACTCTAGCCCCTGATTTTATTAATATTTAATGGGGGGTTGTACGCCTGTTTGACGCATATTTTGTTGGTAAAATTGTTGTTCCATCAACATTTTATTCTTAGAGCTATTAGTTTGAAGTAACCAAACTAGAAAAGGGATAAAAGAAAACATTTGTAGGAAAGGAATAAAGCACATAATACAGCCAAGTAGTCCTGCTACAAATCCTGAACCACCTGTATAAGCAGGATTTATAGCTCGTCTAGTGCTTTGTATAGCTTTTGATAGCCCTGGAATAGCTCTAAACATCCAATAAAGATTAAAAAAAGGAATAAATAAAAATCCTATCGCCTGGCCAGGGGAAGTATTGCGAAATTGTTGAGGTACAGCATTCCAGCTTTTATAAAGCCAAATCAGTGACATAATGCCTGTAGGTATTGCAAGCAGAAATGAAAATATACCGCTAACAATCATTACTTCTTCATCTCCACTATTTATATATTCTCCAGAAGCTAACATCATAAAAACAATATAAAAAGGGATAGCAACTAACCATTGCAATGAGCCTAGAACAGCTATTAAAACAGCTAAAGCCGAGCTAGGTTGTTGAAAATTTGGTGGTAGAGTTTGGTTATACTGTATTGCTGTTGTTTGTTGGCTTATAGGATAGAGAGCCTGCCCTTGCTGACCTTGTTGGTAGAATTGCTGTCCTGCTGCAAAGCCTCCTTGGGGAGGCTGATAAGTTTGTTGATAGCCTTGCTGATAGGTTTGTTGCTGATTTTGTTGCTGACTTTGATAACCTTGTTGATAAGGGTTTTGTATAGGGGGATTAGGATTTTGTACAGGATTTTGCATTGGTGATAATGCTAGGTTAGATAAAATATTAGTTACACGATTAAACGCATTTTGTGCTAAAGAAGCAACACTGCTAATAGGAAGATTTTGACCTTCTCCCTGTGCTACATAAAATTTAACTACTACGTTTTGTACCCTAAATAAATAAATATAGCTAGTTACACTAGCAATTCCAAAATCAACTTTACCTCCAAAAACATAACAATCCATTCCAATTGTAGGGACATTTTGTAGATAGGGCATGTTTTCAGAATTAACTTGTAAGGTTTGTTGATGGTATATTTTAGCTTTTTCTTCATTAGGGAAAACCCAACGAATATCTACTACTCTTTCTATCATTGCTCCTATTTGGCCCTGCCATGCAACTAGGCCGGAACGCAAGCCTTCACAACGTCGAAAGGCTTCATCATTAGGATCTGCAACACGCATTCGGCTATCTTGAGCCATTTGTAAAGTAGCTGGCAATTCTCTAGCTTCCAAAAAGAGTTGGGCATAGATTTGATCAGTAATAGATAACATAAAATTTTTCCTTAAATTAGTGTTTACAAATTTTCCTTAAACACTATTATTTCCCCAAAATTTAGCACAAATCATTAATAGAAAGTGAGCAAAATTTGTAAGTTTAGAGCAAAATTATTAAAATTTGGTTTAATTTTAATTTTTTCAAGTATATGGAATAATAATAATTTTATAGGTTAAATTTTCAATAGTAATGAAGTTAATATTATGGCAAAATGACTTTCGCTTACTGTATTTAATACCTAACAATAAGTAGCATCAAGTCTATTAACTTTTAAGACTATAGCATCATTATAAACTAAACAGGTGATTCCACTTATGAAAGCTTTGATTATAGACGATGAAAATGATATTCGCCGTATTGCTCGACTCGCTTTAACTAAAGTAGGAAAAATGGAAGTAATTGATGCAAGTACAGGTTTAGAAGGAATAGAAAAAGCTACATTAGAAAAACCAGATGTAATTTTGCTGGATGTTATGATGCCTACAATGGATGGCCCGACCGTGCTTGCTGCATTAAAAGAAAATCCTGTTACAAAGGAAATTCCTGTAATTTTTTTAACTGCCAAAGCCATGCCAGCCGAACTAGAACGACTAAAAGCTTTAGGGGCTAAAGGTGTACTTACAAAACCTTTTGACCCTTTAATTTTAGCTAATCAAGTAAAAAGTTTAATTGATTAAAATTTTATTCTTGATGGGATTGATAAATATTGGGATTAGAGATAACCATAATAGGATCTGGATCAATTAGTCTAACAAAACCAAATTTTTCATAAAGTGTATGAGCATCTCTTGTTGCTAACATCCAACGTCTTAAGTTTTGTAGCTCAGGATGTGTTTTAATTGTTTGCATCAAGAATTTTGATAAGCCATTTCCACGATTTTCAGGCAAGATAAAAACATCAGCTATATAAGCAAATGTAGCATAATCAGAAATTACCCTAGCAAATCCAACTTGTTTACCCCTATCATAAACACCAAAACAAAGCGAATTTTCAATAGATTTTTTTACAACATGAATAGGAATATTAGTTGCCCAATAAGATTTAGTTAAAAAAACGTAAATCACAGATAAATCTAGCTTTGATTTATCTGTGCTAATCATAAAATTTTCTTGGACAACTTCTATAATCTGCTCAAGCATAAGCAAAACACTTAAACTAATTGAAGTGATGGCCCAGGACAATCCTTACCTAATTTTACTTCATCACCTTCAGCTAAAGTATTAACTAATTCATCATAAAAATAATCGTATTTAGCTGCTACTAAAGCACTTACTCGTTTGTCATACATTTGACGAGACCTGTCAATATCTTCCTTTAGTCGATCATAGAGATCGCTATTTCTTCGTCCATCTAAAACTTTTTGCTCATTATAAAGCTTGATTTCTGACACTAACAAACGGGCAAAACGCTTGGCATCGTTATGTAATTTTTGTTCTTCATCATTAGCAGGAATTGGTTTAGCTTGTTTAGATACTTGTCCAGGAGCAGATTTTGCTAATGGATCTGCATAAATAACAGGTGGTGCAGGTGGAGGTGGTACAAATGCAAATGATTCTGATGGTTTAGCAAAATCAGGAGGTGTTTGCCAAGTTGGGGGAGATGGTGGAGGAGGTGAAAAATCTGCCGACATATTCCAACTAGGTGTAGAAGAATTTGATGGGCTATCCATTTTTATTTCTGGCAAACTGTTAGGCTTAGGAATTTGCAGATTAGCAGATGATTTTAATGATGCAATATCATCTAGTTTTGGTGTAGAAGGAGTTTTTACACCTGGTGAAGAGATAAAAACTTCTGGTGGTAAGTCAGCCGAAAAACTTGGAATGGATGGAACAGATGGAATAGTTGGAATAGTTGGTAGTTCAGCCTTTTTAGGCTCAAGTAAATCCTCAGAACTTAAACGTGGAATAGGAGACAAATTAGAAGCAAAACTTTCTATTTTTGGCTCAACTGGTTTAATAATTGGCAGAGGTAAAGCCGCAGGAATTTCAGGTTCTGGTGCTTTTTCAATAATAGGAGGTGGCGCAACTAATTCTTTTGGTTCTTCCTCAATTTTTTCAATTTTTTCAATGGCTGGAATTACTGGCAAAGGTGTATCTTTTTTTGCTGGTTGTTCTATAGATTGAATGCTTTGAGTTGTTGATTGAGGTATGCCTGTTTCTGGACTACGTGGTCTTATGGAGATTAGTTCTATTGCTAGACCAGCCATATTAACTAAAATTTCTAAGGCTTCTAAATTAATAGCATCGCCTGACAAATTGCTAGCATCAGCATAAAGTACTGCTGCCGCCTTACCACGTACTAATAAAGGCACTCCTGCTACTTGTGTTGGAACACTATTATTAAAGCGTGAAAATAAAATTTGGTTTTCTTTGTGTGTATTGGCGGCACCAATAAAGGTTATTTGCTTACCTAAAACTGCTCGTAAAACTGTATCAGATTGCAAAGGTATAGAAACACCTTTTATATTTGTTTGGTCGTTTTCAAATCCACGAGCTAACCAACCTATAGCATTACCGCTTTTTACAATAAATAAAGCTACTCTAGGAGAAAAACTAGAAGCTTGACTTACCAAAGCTGTAAGTACGTCAGATTGTGTTTTATGTGACTGAATTTCATTTATTGATACTTTTAATAAAGCTAAATTTGTGCTTGTTTTAGATTCACTAGCTTGTAAGGTTTGTTCAGCTAATTTAGTTTTTTCTGCACTTAGATCAGCTTTTTCTTTAGTTAATTCTTGATTGAGTATCTCTAATTGTACTTTTTCTTGATTTAATCCTTGATTAGCTAAACTTAGTTGCTCATTTTTAATAACTAATTCGCTATTTTGTGAAAGTAGACTTGTCTTTTCAGCAACTAATTCTTTGATTAATTCTTCTGCTAGCTTACTGAAGTTTTCATTAGTAGTTAATGAGCTTAAATCTTGTGTGGCAGTATCTAAGAGCTTATTAAAACTATTTTTCACCAAATCTTGAACAGATTGTTGTAGATCGGTTACTTCCTTTTCAAATTTACTCAAATGAGTATTGACAAGGCTTTTGATTTGTTCCTGCAACCTGTCTTCAAAATTGTTCATGGACACAGCCTCCAAATAGCTTAAGGTGAATTTTGCTAGATTTAATACTTTGGTAAAAACACAAAGAACAAAATTAAGGTAAACTAACAGGAATATCTTAAAACTGCGAATATAAGGAATTACTAATTTCTAATGTGTTATTTTTAGGACTGATTATAAATAAACTTTATAGTTATCAATCCCATTATCCAAATAGAAGATAAAAAAGTCAATCTTACAATTAATTTAGAAAAAACATAATGCTATATTTAATAGATTTTATTTAAGTTTAAAGTAATTTACCTAGTGTTATGTTAATAATCCCACTATAACTCTAATCAGGTAAAGAAGAATCTTCTTCTTCAGGTGGTGCGGGGGGCAATATATCACCTTGACCTAAAAAATAACGTGTAGGATGTTCTTTCATAATTTTATCTTGTAATCTCATTAGTCCATAAAGTAATGCTTCAGGACGAGGCGGACAACCTGGAATATAAACATCTACTGGAATAATCCGATCTACACCTTGCAAAGTAGAGTAGCTATTAAATGGCCCGCCAACATTAGAACAAGACCCCATAGAAATTACCCATTTAGGCTCTGGCATTTGATCATAAACTCGACGAACTATTTTAGACATTTTTAAGGTGACTGTTCCTGCTACTATGATTAAATCGCATTGGCGTGGGCTAGGGCGAAAGACTCCTGCCCCAAAACGATCCATATCAAAGCGGGATGCTCCAGTAGCCATCATTTCAATTGCACAACAAGCTAACCCAAATGTCATGGGCCAAATAGCAGATTTTCTTGCCCAATTAAAAATATAATCTACTGTAGTAGTAACAACATTGCCTGAAGCGTCTGCCATAAAACCTCTTAAGCTGTAAAATGTAGTAGAAAAATACTTACTTATTTTAAAATGTCAACTGATAGATATTAAAGGCGTTGTAAAAATTCTCCTAATACTTTTAGCAATTTTTGATCATCTGCTAAAAAAATTATATGGTCAATACCATCAATATAAACCTCTGTTTTACTGCCTTCAACAAGTTTGGCTAAACTTTGACTCATTTGCCAAGGAATTAAATCATCTGCTTTTCCATGACTTATAAAAACAGGACATTTGATATTAGAAATTTTTTCTTTATTTGCAAAATGATTAACTAAAATAAATTTAGGTATTGGTAAAAAAGGGTAAAGTTGACGTGCCATATCAATCATACTAGTAAAAGCACTAAATGTTACAAGTCCAGCAGCCGCCTTTTTTGATGCTAGATCAATTGCTACGGCTGAACCTAATGACCAACCACTAATAATAATTTTTCCAGGATTTACTTCTTTAGTAGTAAGTAAATATTCGTATACTGCTTCTGATGTAGCATAACAATTTTGCTCGCTAGCACTACCACTACTTAACCCGTAACCAACATATTCTGGAATAATTACATTTACACCTAACATGCGGAAACGTTGAAATTCTATTAGACATTCTTTTAAGCACATTCCATTACCATAAAAATAAATCATAGTAGGCTTATTTTGAGCGTCAGATAAGGGTTGTGCTGATGGGTCTAGGGCCTGACCCCAGAGAGCAACAATTTTATCTCCTGTTTTGGTCGTAAGTTTGACTAGTTCTGTACCTTTGGGTGGAATAAAATTGGCTTCAGCTTTTCCTTGAGTGCTACGACCAGGAAAAACTAGTAGGTTTTGAATAGAATATAAAAATGTTAGCACAGCAATATAACTAATTAGACTAACTTTACTAACACGCCAAACCCAATAAAATAACTTGTTTTTTGGCTCAGTAAGTTTAGTCATAAAAAGTTCCTTATTTTTAAGTAAGATGTAAAAAGAATTTTCGCGTAGATAGAGAGTAAAATCAACCTTCAATTTGTGAAAAATTTTACTTAAAATCCTAAGTAATTATGCAAGATAACCAAGATAACAAAAATGCTGTTGAAAGCTTATCATCAGTTTATCCCTCTCCAGAAGAATTAGCCGTGCTAGAACCACATGAGCAACGCTTTTTCCGCTTTGTACATGCTATGAATCAGGGGCGTTGGAAAGATTTTTGGACTTGGTGCCAAAAACTTTTTGGTAAACTTTGGATTGATATTTGTACTTATAATTTAATGCGTCTTTATGGACTAGAAAACTTAAACACAATTGATCCAAAACGTCCTGTGCTTATAGTTGCTAACCATCGCTCATTTTTTGATTTATATGTAGTTTCAGCAATGCTTTATAAAAATACTACTTGGAAAAAACATCTTTATTTTCCTGTTAGAGCGCGATTTTTCTATGAGTCTTGGCTAGGAATGTTTGTTAATTTAGTTATGGGGCTTTGGTCAATGTATCCACCAATTTTCCATGATGCTAAAAAACGGCTCTTTGATCAATATTCTTCACGCTGTTTAATGAGGCTTTGCAGAGAAGGCGAAGGTAATATCATAGGTTTTCATCCAGAAGGTACACGTAATAAATCAACCGACCCTTATTCATTTCTTCCTGCTCAACCTGGAGTAGGTAAAATTATTAAAGAAACACAACCGCAAGTAATACCTGTATTTATTGCTGGACTTCGGGCAGATAATTTGCCTAAACAAGTTTTAGGCAACTGGACAGGTGGCCCAAAAATCCGTATCCATTTTGGGGCTTGCCTAGATATGAGCGAGTTTCATGCTATGAAAAATCATGTCCGCACCTATAAAGCAATTGGCGATCATGTAATGGCTAAAGTAGCAGAACTTGGTGAAAACGACCGCGCTCTTTATGCACCAGAAACTAAACAACTTACCACAGTTGAAACTAAAGAAAATAACCAAGAAATAGTAGTAAAATGACTAGTAACATTCCACTAATAATTGTTAATCCTGCGTCGGCTAATGGTTCAACCGGACGCAATTGGCCCGGACTAGCAGCACGAATTAGTAACTATTTTGGACAATTTAATTGTGTTTTTACTAAAAAAGCTGGTGACGCTAAAGATTTAGCTGCAAGTGCTGCCAATGGTGGGAGAAAATTTATTATTGCTTGTGGTGGAGATGGGACAATTTCAGAAGTTGTTAACGGGATTTTAAGTAGCGACTCAAATAATATAGAGCTAGGAATACTACCTCATGGAAGTGGTGGAGATTTTCGCAAAACCTTAGACCTCCCCTCTCGATTTGAAGATGCTGCTCACGCTCTAGCTAATGGTATTTCACAAGAAATTGATGTTGGACAAGTTACTTTTATTAATACTAAAAAAATAGAAGAAACCCGCTATTTTATTAATGTAGCTTCTTTTGGTATGGGTGGGGAAGTCGTCAAACGTACAGAGTCTTCAAATAAAACTTTTGGTGGGACACTGGCTTATGCCTATGCTACTTTAGCTACTACTTTATCTTATGAATGCCCAGAAATTTTTCTTCAATGTGATGAGTTAGCAAAACAACGTTGGCGAATTGCTACGGGTATAGTTGCTAATGGATGTTATTTTGGTGGAGGTATGAAAATAGCTCCTAATGCAGAATTAACAGACGGACTTTTTGATGTGGTGGTTGTAAAAGAATTAAGTAAACTAGCGATTTTAGCAAATACTCATCATCTTTATGCTGGAACACACTTAGATTTATCCTATGTAGCATCTACTAAAGTAAAAAAAATAAAAGCTTGGGCAGTTGACTCTAAAAGAATAGTAAGACTAGAGTTAGATGGGGAATTTGTTGGTCAACTGCCAGCTACTTTTGAACTAAAAGCACAAAAAATTAATATTCGCTGTCCAAAATCTAAAAACTTCTTGGCACTCACATACCAAGCTAAAGGTTGTATAGATTAGCCCTTGATTACCCCTATTGGACGTAACCTAGCTACTTGTTTAGAAATTCCTGCTTTGTGGACAACATTTACAACTAAATCAACATTTTTATAAGCTAACGGATGCTCTTCTGCTAGACCTTTCCAGCTACGCGCACGGGCCACAACTCCTTGTTCGGCAAGTTCCTTGTCAATTTGTCGTCCCTGAGCTTGTTTTACTGCCGCAGTACGACTTAAAACACGACCTGCACCATGACAAGTTGTTCCGAAAGTTTGTTCTAAGCTGCCTGTTTGCCCAACCAATAACCAACTAGCTCGCCCCATATCCCCAGGAATAATTACAGGTTGCCCAATTGATTGATAGCGGCTTGGAATTTCTGGGTGCTTAGGTGGAAATGCTCGTGTAGCCCCTTTTCTGTGAACACAAAGCGTTTTTTCTTTGCCGTTAATTGTATGCTCTTCAAATTTAGCAATGTTATGAGCCACATCATAAACAAGATTCATTGCTAAATCTTCCCATTTACAATCAAAAACGGTTTCAAATACTTCTCTAGTTTGCCACATCAAAAGCTGACGATTACACCAAGCAAAATTAGCTGCTGCCCTCATTGCTCCTAGATATTCTTGACCTTCAGAGCTTTCAATTGGCGCACAAACTAACTGTTTATCTGGCAATTTAATCCCATATTTTGATGGGGTGTAGCGTAGTTTTAATAACGCATCATCACAAACCTGATAACCAAGACCACGTGAACCAGAATGAATCATTACGCAAATTTGACCAGGCTTAACACCTATAACATCAGCTACTTCTTGGTCAACAATTTCATCTACAACTTGAACTTCTAAAAAGTGATTACCTGAACCTAATGTTCCACATTGTTCTGCACCACGAGCTAAAGCGCGGTCGCTAACAGCTTCCGGGTCAGCATCAGTTAGACATCCATTTGCTTCAGTACATTCAATATCACGGTCAACAGCTAAACCTTTTTTAAGTAAGTAACGTGAGCCTTTTTCCATTAATTTACGAAGTTCTTTTTTATCAAAATGATATTTTCCTGAACGTCCTACGCCTGTTGGAATTTGACGATAAAGCTCATCCACTAAATTTTTTAGCTTAGGCTGAATATCTTCTTGAGTTAAATTTGTAGTAAGTAACCTTACCCCACAGTTAATGTCATAGCCTACACCACCAGGTGAAATTACTCCACCTTCGTTTGGGTCAGTTGCACAAACTCCACCAATACAAAAACCATAACCCCAATGAATATCAGGCATAGCGATACTAGCTAGTTGAATGCCAGGCAGACATGCCACATTTGCCACTTGTTCTGGGGCTTGGTCATCGCGTATTTGTTGGATTAGTTTTTTATCTGCATAAATTAGCCCATCAACTAACATTTCTGGCTTGTAGCTTTTTGGTATTCGCCAGCAGTAATCATTTACTTTTTCTAATGGGCCTTTATAAGCGTCTTTACTCATTAATTAATTTTCCTTGTGAATTTTTAAATATCTAAAATAACTTCTGCCAACCAACCATTTTCAATTTTTGCCACCTGTAAAGCATGATAAGTAATAGCTTTTACTTCATGATCCAAAATATGACGGCTAGGGTCAATTTTTTCTCCTGAAATACTAGCTGTTAGTCCTTTATCAGTAATATTTACTGTAAATTTAGCAAATACTAAATGCTGTGTTTCTAAAATATAAAGCAATTCATTTAGCCAATCAAAAAATAAATATTGATAGTCTGTGCCATCTATTTGAATTTCAAGGGTTTCTTTAGGTGATATTTGATCAACATTTTCCACTACTAAAGAAAACATACCTAATGCTGCTTCAGCAAATAATGTATTAATATCTTTAGCTTTAACACGTAATCCTAAATCTGCTGTGTGTTCAAAAATTTCATACATAAATGTTTGATTTTTCAGGCAAAAATTAAAGGCGATTATTTACTTTGCACTTGATAATTATCTCGGCTAGTTCTTATTTGCAAACCTGGACGTTTAACTTTAACCTCTAGTTTATGAGATTTATTAACTACCAAATCTTTAGGTAAGTGATAGGCTAAAGTATAACTAGCAGCAAACTCCTTAGCAATTTCCTCAAAAACTTTATTGTAATTATTATTATCAAGAGAAAAATCCCGTCCACCTGTAAGAGTAGTTATGCCTGCAATATCTAATAAAGTTGGCAGGCGGTCTTTTTTCCCTTGAGTAATTAGAGGAGAAAACGAAGGAATGGTAATGCTATAAATGCTTGTGCCTGAAACTTTTGCACGGGCTATAAGCTCTTTTTTATCAATAATACTTGAACTATCAAAACCATCTGTTATTACTACAATAACTGGACGAAGACGCTTTTTATCACGAATAGTAGGAGCTTTTTTTAGCATAGTGATGGCTCGGTCTAAAGCATCATAAATTCTAGTTGAGCCGCCATAATCTTTGATTTTATTTAACTTATCGCCAAGTTTTTTATGGTCACTAGTAAAATCTTGTAAGATATTGACTTGATGATTAAAACCCATCAAAGCACAAAGTGAAGTTTTATCTAATTGTTCAACAAATTTTTTTATTGATTCACGCTGCAAAATAATTTCTTCTTCTGAAAGGCTGCCAGAAAGGTCAAGGGCGATTACAAGAGCTAAAGAAGTGTTTTGTAATTTGGAAGTTGGTTGAAAAAATTCAATTGGGCGTAACTCTCCATCCTCGCGTAATTCAAAGTCTGCGGCTGCTAAGTCTAAAACATAATTTCCTTTTGCATCACTAACAGTAACATCTAGGGCAACTAAATCTGCTCCTATTTTTATTAGTAATTCTTCAGACTCTTTTGTTTTGTTTAGTTGAGATGATTGTATTTGACCTAATATTACTTGTGGCAACACTAGCATTAATAAACAAGCAGTTAGAAGAAAAATTTTTTTACACATAGTTAAATTTTATTTATTAGAGTTGTTTATTAGAATGTTATCGCCGCTAACGAATCTTTTAAGAATATTGTTCTTAGCTTTAATCTTAGCAAAATAATACCAGAAAATTATTGACGTAGACTACTATTAAAGTTAGCCTTCATTCATACCCATCCTTAAAAATTTTAGGAAAAATTATTATGCGTAATTCAATAAAATTTTTTTCTTTTTTATTAATAACTTTATTTGTTTTAATAGGATGGCAAAATAGTATTTTAAGTAGTGCTTATGATGAGCGTCCACAAGTAACAGAGATCGCTAAAGAGACTTTACCCGCAGGACAAGTGCCACAATTAGTACTAAATAGCCAAAAATTATCAAAAATAAAAAATAGCGAACGTCTTAACCTAACTATTTCTTTTAAGAGCAGCCAGGAAAAAGAAGTAAGACAATTAATTACAGAACTTTATGATCCAACATCGCCAAATTATCATAAATGGATTAGCCCAGAGGAATTTGGCCGACGTTTTGGACTCTCAGAATCAGAATTTAATTTTGCTTTGGATTGGCTAGCTAATCAAGGTTTTACTATTGACCAGGCCTGGCCCAATCGTCTAGCCATTAGTTTTAGCGCGTCAGCCGAACAAGTAGAACGTGCCTTTAAGCTAGAAGTCAATCAATATCAAGACTCTAGCCAGCGCATTTTTTATTCTAATGATCGTTTGCCTAAGCTACCAGAACGCCTATCTAAAATTACTAGCAATATTCATGGGCTAAATAATGCTTATCTTTATCAAACCTATAGCCAGTTTAAGCCTTTTCCAGAAGAGCAACAAAAGCAAATACAAGGTTTTATTAAACAAGGTAAAAAAATAGATACAAATGCTCAAAGTGGTAATAGTCCAATTTTCTTTGGCCCAGATGATTTTAATCTAGCCTATAACATCAACCCCTTAAAACAAGCAGGTCTTCGCGGTCAAGGTCAACGTGTAGGAATTATTATTAATTCTAATGTGTTAGACACAGATATTAATTTACATCGTCAGCTTTTTGACCTTCCACGAACACTAGTAAAACGCTTTGTTCCACCAGGTCTAGAAATGGCTCCTGTAAGATTTCAAGGCGAGGCAGAACTAGATATTGATTCAATCTCTTTGATTGCTCCAATGGCAGATATTGAGCTTATTTTAATTCCTGAACTTTCTACAGCTAATATTTTTCTAGCCGAACAATTTATTGTTAACACCTTAAAAACACCTATTGTTAATGAAAGTTTTGGAGGGTGTGAAGCTAATGTTTTTGACCCAGCCGAACAAATGTTGATGCTACAAGGTGTTGCTCAAGGCATAGCATTCTTTATTGCTGCTGGAGATGAGGGAGCAGAATGTTTTCCAGGTGGAACAGCAGGACAATCTGCAATTAATTGCCCTGCTTGTTATGATGGTGCAACGGCTGTAGGCGGTACACAAATTATTGGAGAATATGATTTTTTTGGCGATCTTAAAAGAGTTCTCCAAGAAAGCGTTTGGAATGAACCACCTGGAGTAAGGTTTAATTGTGATGGTCAACCTATAACAAATGGTGGTGGTGCTACAGGTGGTGGAGTTAGTAATAAAATTGCTCGTCCTGATTATCAAAATACCGCTAGCGGTTTTGCAGGTGGTCTTCCTGCGGGAGAAAAACGCTTAATTCCAGATGTTGCGCTGTTAGCTGGTTCACCTGGCACAGCAGTTGTCATTAATGAACGGGGCTTTATTACATCTGGAACAAGTCAGTCTGCTCCACTTTGGGCTGGAATAATGGTTTTAATTAATCAATCAAAAGGCTCTGTCCAAGGTTCTCCTAATGCAGAAATTTATCGCTTAGCAGCAGAACAATTTAGAAATGCTGGCCCGGCAGTATTTACAGATATTACTTTTGGTAATAATAACACTATGGCAAGACTACCTTGCGCACAAACTGGTGCAACAGGCTTTTTAGCTACTCTTGGATATGATTTAGTCACGGGCTGGGGTGTACCTAATGTAGATCTACTAATTAAAAATTTTGCTAATACACCTGATATTACTAGTCCTATAGTTAATGTTACTGCTCCAACAGAAGGTATAACCTTACAAGCAAACCAACAAGTACAAATTACTTGGCAATCGAGCGACAACAAAGCTATTCAACGCCATAATATTACTTTATCAACCGATGGCGGAACAACATTTCCATTTACTATTGTGGAAAATTTAATGGGCAATGCACAAACTTTTATTTGGACAGTGCCTAACTTGATGACTGATCAAGCTCGTATAAGAGTTAGCGCAATTGATGAGGCTGGAAATAATGGATTTGGCATTAGTACAGGAAATTTTGCTATTTCTAATACTCAAGCAGGTTTTAGCTTAGAAGTTACTCCAGGACAACAAACAATTATTGCTGGTGAAACCAGTAGCTTTACAATTAATACACAATCAATTGCTAACTTTAAGTCTGGCATTAGTTTATCTGTTAAAGTCCAACCAATTGATTCAGGGGTTAATGCTTTTGTACCAGAAAATTTATTAATTCCTGGAAATAGTGCTAAAGTAACTATTACTAGCAGTCCTAATGCTAAAGGCGATTATAGCTTAACAATTGTTGCTACAGCTTCAGGTGAAAATCAAGAGCAAATTTCTAAAACAGCAAGTGTAGTGCTTAAAGTAGTACAGCCAGATTTTGCTCTAACTTTTGATAATCCTCAAATGCGCCTTAGTAGAGGGCAAAAAATAACTGTTCCATTAAAAATTGATAGAATTGCTAATTTTGCAGGTAGAATAACAATAACTGGGCCAAATAGTAAAGATACTAGTTTATTAAAATTAAACCTTTCACCATCAACCCAAATAACAGCGGAAAATAGCGTAAGCTTTTCTCTAAAAGCAAAAAGAAGTGGGCCAATAGGCTTGCAACCTCTTGTTTTTACTGGTAAAGATGAACAAGGGCGAATTCGTAATGTAACGCTTAACTTGTTGATAGAGTAATCTTTACTAATGATGTTTAACCGCTACAAAAATAAATATTTAGGGGGAAATTTTATGTTAAGAGCTATTATTACAAGTGTTATTGCTGTAATGTTGCTTTTGGTAGTTGGTAGCCCAACAATGGCTAATGATAAAAAGCCAAATAGTCAAAAAACTAGTAAACGGGTTGCTTCTCTAAAAGCTTTAGATTTGAGCAATAGCTCAGGAATTGCTAAGACCTTTGTTAAAGTAGGGAAAAAGCTAGTACAAAATTTTCAAGTTATTGCTGTTGACCTACAACCTAATACAGAATACCGATTAGAAGTTGATGGTATTGCTATTGATAACAAATTATCTAATAAATTAGGAACTGTAGAATTTTCTTATAGCTCTAAAATTGATAAAGATGAATTAGGCGATTTGGAAGCGTTACCACAACAAATTGCTATAGTAAAAGCAATTAAGAATGTTCGTCTTTATCAACAAGATACTTTAGTTCTTAATGGTGATTTTATAGCTAGTGTAGACGATGAAACAGCCTCTAATCTAGTTATTCCAAATGTCACAATTGAAGCAGGCAAAACAGTCACCTTAAATGTAAGTGTTACTGATCCTCAAGGCTCACCCGTAACTTTAACAGTAGCTTGTGATCGAGGTAATTTTGTAACTGTAACGGGTCTAACTTTAACAGTATCTCCTCAAATGGGAGATGTTGGTCAAACAGTTTGTACTGTAACGGCTTCTGACCCAATAAATTTATCTACTAGTGCTTCATTTGTTATTACTGTAACACCTGCTAACCGTGCGCCAATGATTGCTACTGTTGCAGATCAAAGGGTTAGATTAGGTGCTACATTAAGAGTCACTGTTCAAGCTAGTGATCCAGATGGAGATCCACTAAGATTTGCTGCACCTACTGCACCACTTTCTTTAATAAATATTGGTACAAACACGGATGGATCAGCTATTTTAACTTTTGTTCCTACAGCACTTAATCAAGGTGGTCGAGTAGTAGTACAAGTTATTGACTCTCAAGGTCTTAGCGCACAAACAAGCTTTAATTTAACTGTTGATCCTAATGTAATAATTAGTTCTGTACTAAGAGAAAAGAACCTGTTATTTGTTGCTGGACAAGGTTTTGGCACTAGTGGGGTTAGAGTCATGATTAATGGTCAAGACTTAAGTGCTAGGGTAATTGGTCAAACCGATACTACTTTAACCATTAAAGGAGCTAGAAGAAAAGCTAATCTTAGAGCAGGAACAAATCAGCTAGTAGTTACTGCTAATGGTATTTCAGCCACATTTGTTTTTAGTTTAAGAGACTTAAACACGCCATAGTATTAACTAATAAAACTTAAAAATAAGGTGGGTATTTTGCCCGCCTTATTTTATTTATAGATAATTTTTATAGAATAAATAAAAATAGCTAAATAAATTAGCCCAGGAGGAAAAATGAACGAAGCAACACAAGAAGCAATAGAATGGTTTGAAGTAGAAGTCCGACATGGAGTGCTAAAAGGATTTTTTGACGTTGCTCAACTTATACCAGCTTTTCAACGAATGAAGCCAAGTTTACATCGATATTGTGATAAAAACGAAGTAATTGACGTTGATGCTATGTTATATGCTACAGCAAGACTTCCAGAGGATATTCACGAGGTACGGGAAATTTTGTTACAAAAGAGTGTTCCAAATAATTTTTCCCAACAACCTGGGATAGTTTCTCTACATTCTCCATCTAGGAGGCGTGCTGCTTTTAAGATAGGCCCAGAAACCATAATAATTGTTGTTAGAGATGAAATAACAGAATTACTAGATTTGATGTCTATTGTGACTAGTTATTTTATTGAAGCAACAAAGATCTATCGCTTGCTAGCAGGTCGTCCACTTCTTGAAGAAATTCGCCAAATAGCTACAAATAGTTCTGATGCAACGCTAGAAAGACGTAATCGCCTTATAGCTCGCCTAGCCTTTGATCTAGGGACAACAGAAGAATCTCTTCGTCTTTTAGATCATAAATGGGATGGAGAACTCTTTGTTCGCCTTCAGTATATTGCAGAACACCTACCAACAATTTTTATTCGTATGCACCGGGCTTTTAATGATAATAATTCCCGTAATCCAGCACGTAAATGGTGCCAAAGAATTGCTGATTTTGTTGGAGAAGTTTCTGGTTCTGAACAACGCCCAATACATATTATTTCTAGCAATACTCATAGCACAGTCAATGTGCTTTCTGGTTATGCTCGCCTTCATCAAGATAAAGTGCTAGCCTGGGGACGCGAACAATCCACAGATAAAAGCTCATTAGATTTAATTGAGCGACATGTTAACACTATCCATCACACCAATTTGATTTACTATCTAATGAAAGGATACTTAAGAACACAACCTGAAATTAGAGCAGCAAAACAGGCTTATGATGAAAGTCTAGGAATTACAGTTTTGCCTGATATTTTTATGGTAGGTATTGATTGTCAAGTAATTGATCTAACTAAAATAGACTTTAATCTAGTTGATCCTAGGCTTAACCTAGATATTAAAAAATTAAAGGAAACACATCCAGTAATTATTAATTTTGATTATGCTTTTGGAGAACAAGCTGGAACAATAATTGAAGAATTAATTATGACTTTTCAAAAACGTATTCATAGTTTTTCTATTATGGGTAAAGCTGGAACTGTTGTAGGTGAGCGAGGTGGAATTATGATTCCATCTTATTTGCTGCAACAAGGACGCAATGAAATTTATGATTTTCCTAATGGTAATGGTTTAAACCGAGAAGATTTTGCAGATGTAATTGCTGATAGCCGAGTTTATACTGATGGGCCAATGCTAACAGTGCTTGGTACAGTCCTTCAAAATAATTCTATGCTAAATGAATATTATGAAAAATGGCATATTTTAGGGCTAGAAATGGAAGGAATACCTTATGTTCGTAAACTTCACCAATGCAATAAATTAGGCTATTTACGAGATGATATTATGGTGAATGTTGCTTATTATGCTTCTGACGCACCTTTAATACCAGGTGAAACCCTTTCTAGGGAATTAAGTTTTGCTGGAGTTGATGCTACTTATGGAATAAATTTGGTGATTCTTAATAAGTTATTGGGTTGTCACCCATGCATATTAACTTAAGACATAAAAAAAGAAAAAAAAGCAGGTTGTGTTATAAAAAAGTTGGCACTTGGTTTGTAAATCAATTTAACAAAGGGCTGCAACTGTATTACCAACTTTACTGAAACACGACTGACATTGGCATTAACTTGACTATAGCTAAATTAATTAGAAATAATTAAAACTAATTGATAATAGTAGTTATTACCTAAGATAATTTTATTGTATAGTAGCGGCTAGCAGTGCAACTTCTACATTTTAAGGTTAGGTAGACAAGCATTTATAATTAGCTTTGTAAGCCTTTGGCTACCTCCAAAATACTTATCATTTTTATTGGCGTATTGATGCACAGATTCATGGATAAGAATTATAGCTCGCTGTTGTATGGCAACAGTAACATTTTTGTTTGGGTTAAAAAAGTAGCTATTAAGAAAAAGAATATTTCCTTTACCTGTAAATGCTGATTGTATTACACCTGCCCAAAGCCAATCTTGATTTTTTACAAAATATGAATTAACTGTTTCCCTTTCACCATTTATAAGCCACGGTAAGCCTAGTGTAGACTTCCTACCATCAAAAATATTTACATTAGGCTCTAAAATTAATATTTCTGCCAAGCTGTTAATACCATAACTTTGTAAAGCTTTATCACAGTCACAATCTTTTGTTAATTCTTTAGCAAGTGTTAAAGCTTCAGTTACTTTACCTAATTGCTCTGTTGTTAGTAAAGGAAATGGAGAACTTCCATTCACTGGATATTTTATTACAGTTTGAGGTTTATGTAAGCTTAAATCCTGGGCATTAACATTTAGGATAAAACCGCTTACTAATAGTAAGTAGAAAAATATACTAAACAGAATTTTTACAACTAGTAACATAAATTTTTACCTCCAAGAAGCTAGAAACACATTGAAATAGGCGTTTACTGGCAGGCAAAGTGTGCTACAAATGGAAAGTAAAAGTCCTCAATACTAAGTAAAAATTAGTAAAAGTTGTCAATAATTTGTAAAAAATGTTGCTTGGAAAAAAATGGTTAGATTTTGATGATATACTTTCAGCTAAGAGGTAAAAATAATGTTGATAAAAAATTATTGGCATCGCTATATTGTGTGGATTGGTTTGATAATAGCCTTGCTTCCCTTATTAATTATCATACACTTACAATATCGCTCACTGTGTGAACTGGAACAAACATCCACCAATTCCTATAAGATGGCAGTCAAAACATATCTTAAATCTGTGGTTGCTCAATTAGAAGAAGACTATAGGATAAATGCTGAGAAAACACTTAACCCATTTGTAGATGTATTTACTCAAGAAAATAATTTAGATAACAAAACACTAAGCGTTAAGCATTGGCCAGGGGCAAAACAAATATTTATTGTAAGCTTTGATGAAGAAGGTGCTCCATTAACACATTTTTATAATTCCTCAACCCAACTAATAAAACTCCAATCTGATATACTTTAAGCGGCCATAAGATGTGATTTCGCATCAGATTCAGGTAATGGAAATGCTAATAAATGATGTTCTGAGCTAAGTTTTTGAAAGGTTTGAAAACGCAAAGTAAGCAAAGAGTCAAGTT
>Ga0268299_1002139_pt1 | contig 26003 bp, 17 predicted proteins | sample NOBtaG_FD_193484 | JGI IMG/M metagenome (GOLD analysis project Ga0268299, IMG submission 193484) | Activated sludge microbial communities from bioreactor in Nijmegen, Gelderland, Netherland - NOB reactor | ecosystem: Engineered > Bioreactor > Aerobic > Activated sludge | place: Netherlands...
GGCTGCGGAATGATGCCCTCGGCGGGGTCAGTAGTCGATCTTCTCGGGCGTAGTGCGCCAGCGCTCGAGCACGACCCGCGCCTCCTCCGTCAGCATGCGCGCGGTCGGGATGGCGCGGGCGGCGAGCCCGACGCCGAGCTCGCGATAGATGTGGCTGTCGTCGAAGCCCGCGCGCTCGGCATCCTCGCGTCCCGCCGCGAAGTACAGGCGGTCGCAGCGCGCCCAGTAGACGGCGCCGAGGCACATCGGGCACGGCTCGCAGCTCGCGTAGATCTCGCAGCCCGTGAGCCGGAAGTCGGCGAGCGCGTGGCACGCGTTCCGGATCGCGACGACCTCGGCGTGCGCGGTCGGGTCGTTGGTCGAGGTGACGAGGTTCGTGCCTTCGGCGACGACGGCGCCGGCGCGCACGATGACCGCGCCGAACGGGCCGCCGCGGCCGGCGCGCACGTTCTCGTCGGCGAGGGCGATCGCGCGCCGCATGAAGTCGTCGGGCATCGTCACGGGGCGGTCTTCCGAGCGCGCGCCCTATGGCGCGATCCCGCCGAGCTCGAGGAGCTCGCGGGCGCGCGGGGCCTCGGCATCGAGGAGCTGACCGACGCGGCAGCTGTGGTGGCGGGCGAGGCACTCGGCGACGTCGGCCGGCGTCGCGAGCGCGGGCACGCCGACGGCGGCGCAATACGACGCCAGGCTCGATTGTCCGAGGCCGTCGGCGCCGAGGAGCTCGGCGTCGACGCCGACGCAGGCCTTCGCGACCGCCGCGCGGAACTTGCCGCCCGCGCCCTTCGCGCCGTCGCCGACCTTGTCCGCGGTCGCGAGGCACTTGGCGCGCGCGCCGCCGAGACAGACGGCGTCGCCGTTCTTCAGCTGCACGCACTTGGTGACCGACGCGAGACACTTCTGGAAACCACCGAGCCGCGACTTGAGATACTTGCTCGCCGCCTTCTGGATACCCATCGCGCACTTCAAGAAGGCCTTGGTCTGCGCCGGATCGACGGCGCCGCTCCCCGTCACCCCGGGATTGAGGAGACAGCCCGAGACGAGCGAAGGGTTCGCCCCGCCGAGGGTCAGGAGCGTGCGCGCGCGCGGAAACTCCTGCGAGACGAGCTGCGCCGCCTGGCAGCGGTGGCGCGCCTCGAGGCAGCGCGCGACGCCGCTCGGGTCGTCGGCGCCGAACACGAAGATCGGGCTCGCCTGACACGTCGCGGCCTCGCGGCCGTAGCCGAGCCCGGCCTGGTTCACGAGATCGGTCTCGAGCACGGGCGGCCCGCACGCCTTTTCGATCTTCGCCTCGAACTTGTCTTCCAGCGCCTCGAAGACGTCGTCGAGGTCGGCGCACTTCGTCTTCGCGAGGCACGCGGGGTCGGCCGCTTTCGCCTGCACGCAGGCGAGCGTCTTCTGGAGACAGCCGCGGAGGAGCTTCTGCTCCTTGTCGACGAGTGACGCGCCTTGCTTCACCGTCGCCGCCTGGCACTTCACGAGGGCCTTCGCGCGCGCGGTCGTCGCGACGCGCGCGCCGCCGCCCTCGGCGTACGGCCGGCCGCAGTCGGGATCAGCGCGGTCGACGATCGTGTCGCCGTCGTCGTCACGGCAGTTGTCGCAGTTCTCGACGCCCGGGACGTTGGTCGGCGCGACGGTCGGGGTCGCGCCCGGCCCCGGCGTCTTCAGCACCGTCGTCGTCGGCACGGGCGTCGCCGTCGCGGACGCGACCGGCGCCGGACCCCCGCTCGCGGTCACGCAATTCGAGAACTCGGACGTGTTGCCGAGCGCGTCGGTCGCAGTCGCCGTCACCACGAAGCCGCTCGGAATCGGCACGTTCAGGTTCACGCTGAACGCGTTGTTGTCGGCGTTGCGGTCGGCCTCGCCGAGGAAGACCTGGCCCTCGCCGTTGCCGCCGACCGTGTCGCAGCTCGGGCTCGCGAAGAACTGCAAGCGATAGGGCGAGCCGCTCTGCGGTCCCTGGGTCAGCGCCTGGCCGTTCACGGTCGAGGTGCTCATCGTCGAGGTCGCGCTCGTCAGGACCGGCCAGTTGAGGAGATCGTTGGCGCCGGTGTCGGCGTCATTGGCGTCGTTGGCGGTCACGCCGTCGCCGAACGCCGCCGTCCCGAGATCGATGCCGCGGCCCGTGTTGGCGTGGATGCGGTTCGCCGAGATGCGGTTCTGGTTCGAGCGCAGCGTTCCGGTCGTGCACGCGGCACACGTGGGAAGGAAGTTGACGACGACGCCCGCGCTGCTGTTGCTGGCGATCGTGTTGGGCTCGCCGTTCGCGGTGCCGCCGATCGTCGCGTTGAAGACGTTGTCGAGCTTGACGCCGGGCGCGCCGTTGGCGTTGGGACGTCCGAGCGCGTCGAGTCCGATCGTGTTCCCCTGGATCAGGTGGCCGCCGGTCGAGCGGTGCGTCTCGATCTTGATGAGGACGCCGTAGTCGTTGCCCGCGATCAGGTTGCCGTTCCCCGGCGAGCCGACCACCGCGTTGTCGGCGTCGGTGATGGCGACGCCGTAGCCGAAGCCTTCGTTGAAGGAGCCGGTGCCGGCGACGCCCGTGCCGATGAAGTTGCGGAGCACCTTGTTGCCGTCGGCCGAGACGCCCGCTTCGAAGATGCTGATCATGTCGCTGGCGTTGCCGGCGATGACGTTGCCGCTTCCCGGGACCGTGCCGCCGATCGTGTTGTTGGCGCTGTTCAGGAGCACGCCGATGCTGTTCGGGAGCGCGTTGAAGCCGGTGGCGTCGAGCCCGACCCAGTTCCCGGAGAAGGTATTGTTCGTGGCGCTCGAGCTGATGAACGTGCCCATCGCGACGTTGAAGAAGAAGCCTTCGCGGTTGCCCGACACGAGGTTCCGCGCCTGCGCCGTGGTGCCGCCGATCAGGTTGCTGCCGCCGCTGATGACCGCGATGCCGTTCTGCCCGTTCGGCTTCGACTGGGTGCCGGTCGCGTCGGTGCCGACGTAGTTGCCCTCGATGATCGAGTTGTTGGACTCGACGTCGATGCCGCAGCCGCAGAAGCTCTCGCCGTTCTCGCGGAACGCCGGCCACGCGCTCACGATGAGGCCGCGGACGACGCTGGTGCCGCCGGCGACGATGAGCCCGACGCGATCTTCCGAGAGGTTCTCGCCGCTGAGCTCGATGACGGGCCGGTCGACGAACCCCGGCTGCGTGCGGCCGTCGATCGTGACGGGGCCGGTGATGACGGGCATCTCGTCGCTCGTGGGCGCGATGAGCCAGGTGCCTGTCCCCGGCTGGAAGCCCGGGTCGCTCGTCGGGATCGCGAACGCGATCGTGTCGAGGTCGGGCGTCGCGTTGGCGGCGACGATCGCCTCGCGGAGCGAGCAGGAATCGTCGCAGCTGCCCGTTTCGTCCTTCGTCGTCGTGACCGTGAACGTCGCCGACGCGCGCGAGATCAGGGCTTCGGGCGCCGGCAGCCCCGGCCGCAGCACGACGAGATCGGCGACCGCGTCGGCGTTGAGCCGCATGCGGACGACGGCCGTCGCGTCGGTGGGCGCTGCCAGCACGATCGGCTTCGCCGGCCGCGTGAGGGCGCGCTTCACCTCGTCGGAGGGCCGATAGCCGAGCCGCACCCCGTCGGGCGCCGCCATGAAGAACGCATCGGGCGCGACGTCGAGCGCCGCCGGGGCCGCGGCCGTGAGCTGCCGCGGCGCGAGCGCCGCGGCGCGGGCGCGAAAGGTGGCGACGGCTCCCGGCGCGAGCGCCGCCGACTCGACGACCGTGCCGTCGCCGATCGCGACCAGGAGCGCGGCGTCGCCGAGGGCACGGCTCGCGATCACGTCCTCGATGCCGTCGGCGTCGGCGTCGACCGCGATCAGCTCGTCGACCCGTCCGTCGACCGTCGCGAGGATCCGCGGCGGTAGGAAAAGCGTGTCGGAGAACGCGCGCGCGTCCCTGGCGGTCGTCGACGATGGAGAGCCGGCTCTCCGAGCCGGCGTTGGATAGATCGCCTCGACGTCACCCGGGTACGCCACGAGCGTCGTGGCGTCGCCCTCCGCGTACGCGACGATCAGATCGGGCACGCCGTCGGCGTCGAGATCGGCCGCCGCGAGCGCCGTCGGCCGCGCCCCGGCAGGGCCGGCGACCGCGAGCGGAACGACGTCGGGTGCGAGCGCCGCGGCGAACGCGGGCGTCGCAGGCAAGAGGAGAAAGAGGAGGGAAAGCGCGGGCAGGAAGGGGGACACGAGAGCTCCTCGGCAGCGAGAGTGTGACCCGTCCATAGGACGGCGAGCCGCCGGCCGACAAGCCGGCGCGCCGTGCGCCCCCCGCGCGCCGGGCCTCGTGCCCCGACCCGCTAGGCCCGGACCCCGCTAGGACAGCTTCCGGAGCGTCGCGATCGCCTCGCTGACGTGCTTCGTCGCCTGGAACTGCGAGTTGAACGTGTTCTGCACGACGCCGTGCTTGTCGATGACGAACGTCACGCGCCCGGGCAGGAGGCCGAGCGTCGCGGGCACGCCGTACTGCTTCCGCACCACGCCGCCGCGGTCCGAGAGCAGGAGGAACGGCAGGTTGTACTTGCTCGCGAACTTCTCGTGCGCGGCCCCGCCGTCGGAGCTGACGCCGATCACCTCGGCGCCGGCGTCCTTGAAATCCTCGTACTGGTCGCGGAACGCGCAGGCTTCCTTCGTGCACCCGGGCGTGTCGTCCTTCGGATAGAAATAGAGGACGACGGCCTTCTTGCCGCGGAAGTCGCTCAGCTTGACGGTCTTGCCGCTCGCGTCCGGCAGCGCGAAATCCGGCGCCTGCTGGCCGCTCTTGATGGCGGGATCACCGCCGCCCGTGATCGCATCGAGAAGTCCCATGGGCCGGGTGACTGCCACAGGACGCGACGTCGAGTCCAGGGTTTGACCGGCGGTTGCCGGATGGTCCGTCGCACTCTACCGCTTCTTGCCGGCACGCGCCGAGGTCCGCATCCTGGCGCTCCGCCGTGTGGGACGACCCCCGCGAACGCGTGCCCATTCCGCCGGGCAGCCGCCTGCCAAGAGCTGCGGCAACACGTCGCATTCCGCCGCGACGGCTCGGCGGGGTAGCAGACGGTGCCATGCGCGCATTCCGCTGCCTCGCCCTGATCGTCGCCCTTTCGATCTCCGGCGCTGCTCCCGGTCGCGCCGAAGATCCACCGGCCTGCCCGCTGACCTTCCGCTTCGAGGCGCCGAACGACTGGCGTTGCAGCGACGAATCGACGCCGGCGTGCACGGTCTGCCGCAACCGCAGCCTCCGCTATTCGGACCTTCTGGTCGGCTGCGCCGAGGCACGAGACCCCGAGCGCCGGCATCTGCCCCCCGGCGCCACCGTGAAGCTCTGCCAGGGCCGCGCCTCCTGATCCGACACGCCGCGCCCACTGCAGGTGGTATGAACGGCGCGCTGGCCCCGAAACGGCGCACTATTTCGATCGGCATCATTCAGAAATCGCTTGCGCCGTAACCGCTGCACCCCCGAGAACACGCGTCGGAGGACATGACCCGATGCGATTGGCCTTTCGCCGTTCGAGCCTCGCCCTCTGCGCGGCGAGCGCTCTCGTGATCGCCCTCGCAGGACCCGCCGCCGCCGACCCACTCGAGGCGCGCGTCACCGCCGCCTGCCTGAAGCTCTACGTGCACGGCGTCACGGAGGAGATCGCCACGCGCGAGGTCGGCACGAGGGGCGTGCCGGTGCTGTTGCGGCTCCTCAAGGACCCCGCGTTCCCGCGGCGTGACAACGTAGTCGCATTCCTCTGGCAGCTCGGCGGGGCGGAATCGACCGACGCCCTCGCCGAAACCCTGGTCGCGCCGCCGGCGGTCGTCGACACGCCGGTGGAGTCTCGCGCGCTCCGCCTCGTGCCGGAAGCGCTCGGCAAGATCGCAGCGCGCGGCGACCGGAAGGCACTCGACGAGTTGCTCGCGATGACGGATCCCGCCGGCGACGGCGGTCGCCTCGCCGACCTCGCTCTCTCCGGCAAAGTCCCGGCTGCCTACGCGAAGACGCTGCTCGGGCGGGCGTACCACGGCCTCGCGCTCTCGGGCACGCCCGAAGGACGCGGACGGCTCGCGACGATCGCCGGTGGCCGGGCCTCCGGAGACCCGCAGCAGGCGCGCGAAGCGGCGAGCGCGCTGCAAGCCGCCGACGAGGGGGCCGGCGCGCCGGCGTCCTCCGGTACCGACGGCGCGCCGGCGCTCACGTCGCGCACCGTTCTGCCCCTCACCGACGGCCAGACGAGCGTCCACGACACCCCGATCAGCTATGCCAATCACGTCGACGCGAACTTCCCGATCAGCGACGACCGCGTCGACGCGCTCATGACGGCCGCAACGGCGTTCATGGGCCAGGGCGACGCCACCGACGTCGCCTGCTGCGTCGGTTTCACCCGGTCCGGCTCTGGAGGAACCGTCGGCACGCCCGGCGACGGACTCGACGTCATCGACAGCCAGGCCGAGTTCGACGCAATCGCGACCGCACCAGGCGGCCGGCTCAAAGTCGTGAACGGGATCGGGTGGTGCGGCGGCTTCATCCCGAACGTGATCGGCTGCGCGTACTTGCCCGGTAACGGTGGCGCGGTCGTCCGCTGGGGCGACGTAGTCACCGAGGCCTCGCTCTGGCTGCACGAATACGGGCACAACACGGGCCTCGGTCACAATGCGAACGGCTGCTACGTCATGACCGGCACGATCAGCGCGTGCAACGTGCGCGTGACACAAACCGAATGCGATGCGTACCACTTCCCCTGGGGCGGCGGCACCGTCGCCGTGGGGAGCTGCGTCGACGGCGACGCCGACGACGTCCACGACCTCGCCGACAACTGCAGCGCCGTCGCCAACAACAATCAGGCGGACGCCGACCTAGACGGCGTCGGCGACGTCTGCGACGCGCCATGTGGCAACGGTGCCGTGGAGGCCACCGAGGAATGTGACGACGCGAACCTCGTGCCCGACGACGGCTGCACCAATCAATGCCGCCTCTGCGGCAACGGGATCGAGGCCGCCCCCGAAGAGTGCGACGACGCCAACGTCGTCGCGACCGACGGCTGCACCAACGCCTGTACGACCTGCGGCAACGGCCTCGTGACCGCGCCCGAGGAGTGCGACGACGGCAACCTCCTGAACCTCGACGGCTGCGGGGCAGACTGCACGTATCAATACTGCGGCAACACCACCGTCGAGACCGGGGAAGAATGCGACGACGGGGGCGGCAACCCCTACGACGGCTGCACGTGGTGGTGCACCGTCTGCGGCAACGGCGTCACGACCGCGCCCGAGCAATGCGACGACGGCAACCTCGACCCGGACGACGGCTGCACCGCCACATGCCTGAGCTGCGGTAACGGCGTCACGACCTATCCCGAGCACTGCGACGACGGCAACTTCCTCGACGGCGACGGCTGCTCACGCTCGTGCCGTTTGGAGTTCTGCGGCTCGGGCGAGCTGAACGCCGGAGAGGAATGCGACGACGGCAACGGCGACCAGACTGACGGCTGCCGCAACGACTGCACGATCTGCGGCAACGGCGTCACGGCGGGAACAGAGCAGTGCGACGACGGCAACGCGGTCCCTGACGACGGTTGCACGACGGCGTGCACGACCTGCGGCAACGGGGTCGTGACCTCGCCCGAGCAGTGCGACGACGGCAACCTGATCGACGAGGACGGCTGCTCGCCCGCGTGTCAGGTGACGACCGCCAACCCCTGTGTGAACCCGTACGTGATTCCGCCGCAGGGCGGCACCTTCTACCCGACGACGTCGGACTCGAGCACCACGCTCGGCGGCTGCGGCGGCTTCGGACCCGAGCGCGGTTTCGTCTGGACCCCGGCGATCACCGGCACGGCGACCATCTCGACCTGCGGCAGCAGCTTCAACACGGTCCTGTACGTTCGCCAAGCGACCTGCGTGAGCGGACCGGAGGTCGCCTGCAACGATCAGTTCTGCGGCAACCAGTCCCAGGTGAGCCTCACCGTCCAAGCCGGCATTCCCTATTACATCATCGTCGACGGCTACGCCCCGTCGAGTGCCGGCAGCGGGGTCCTCACGGTGACGCCGCCGACCGGCTGCGGCGACGCCATCACGAACGGGAGCGAGGAATGCGACGACGGGAATGCCGACCCCGCCGACGGCTGCACCAACGACTGTACGCTCTGCGGGAACGGCGTCACCACCGCGCCCGAAGAATGCGACGACGGCAACCTCATCCCCGGCGACGGCTGCTCGGGCGCGTGCACGATGACGCCCGTGGGCTGCGGCAACGGCGTCACCGGCGGCGGCGAGGAGTGTGACGACGCCAACGCCGATCCCGCCGACGGCTGTACCAATGACTGCACGCTCTGCGGCAACGGCGTCACGACCGCCCCCGAGCAGTGCGACGACGGCAACCTCGTCTCTGGCGACGGGTGCTCGGCCGCGTGCGAGCCCGACGGCCATCCGTGCGGCGCGCCGACCGTGATCCCGCCGACGGGCGGCGTCTTCAACGGAACGACGGCCGGCACAAGCGAGCTCCAGGGACTCTGCGCGGGCCATTTCGGGCCCGAGAAGGTCTATGCCTGGACACCGATGGCGGCGGGCATCGCCACGATCTCGACCTGCGGCTCGAGCTTCGACACCTACGTGTACCTGCGCGAGGCGAGCTGCACGAGCGGAGCGGTCAGTGGCTGCAGCGACGATTTCTGCGGCCTCCAGTCGGTGTCCAATCCGTTCGTCCAGGCCGGCGTCACCTACTACATCGTCGTCGACGGATTCGGACCGAGCGATGCCGGGAGCTTCACGCTCACGGTGACCCCGCCGGCCTTCTGCGGCGACGGCGTCACGACAGGCAGTGAAGAGTGCGACGACGGCAACACGAACCCCGACGACGGCTGCACCAACGACTGTACCGTCTGCGGCAACGGCACCATCACCCCGCCCGAGATCTGCGACGATGGCAACCTCGCGAACGGAGACGGTTGCCCGTCGTCGTGTGACGTCGAGTGCCCGGCAACACCGCTCGCGGGATGCCGACTCCCGACGCTACCCGGTAAGGCTTCCCTGCACATCAAGAACTACGGCTACAGCAGCAAGAACCAAATCAAATGGAAGTGGGGCAACGGTACCGCCACCACCAAGGGGGATTACGGGGATCCGGTGGCCACCGATTCGTACGTGCTCTGCCTCTACGAAGGCACGAGCCCGGTGATGCAGGCGAGGATCCCGGCCGGCGGCCTCTGCCTCGGAAAGCCCTGCTGGGCGGATAAGCCGACCGCCTTCGCGTACAAGGACAAAGGCATCACGCCGGACGGCATCGAGAAGCTAGACCTCAAAGCCGGCGTCACGGGGAAGGCGAAGATCGGCCTCCAAGGCAAGGGAGTGTCCCTGCCGGTCCCGAACCCGGCGGCGTTGGCATCTCCCGTCCGCGCCCAGCTGATCCGGCCGAACGGACCCTGTTGGGAGGCGGTGTTCAGCCCGCCCTTCGGCAAACAGGACGCCGTGCAGTTCAAGGACAAATCCGACTGATCCCCGACCGGTACGACGCCTCAGCGGCGGCGTGTTCCCTCGCTAGAACCGCCAGGTGGCGCCGCCGCGAACGCGGTACTCGGGGATGAGGCCCTCGCTCGGGGTGTCGACCGGCAGGTCGCCCGCGATCTCGAACCCGAGCGACGTTCCGTACGTGAAGCCCAGGGCCGGGCCGAGGAAGACCCACGTGGTCCGGGTCGAGCCGCCGTCGGGCGCGGTGCTCTTGCCCTCGAGCGTATCCGTGCCCTGGTACTTCCCGGAGGTCACGACCTGGAGCGAGAGCGTCCGGGTATGGTCGAGGAGCAGGTAGCCGCCGATCCCGACGAACCACTGCGTCTCGTCGCCGTACTGGTATCGATAGGCCCCCTCGCTCCGGATCGCGTGCTGGACCGAAAAGGTCGTGAAGAGCCGGTCCCAGCTCGCGAACCCGATGCCGCCGACGATGCCGTCGATCGACCCCGTGCCGAGCGCCAGGTCGTGGCCGTTGATGCCGCTCGGGCTGCCCTCGGGGATGTGGTCGGCGGAGACGACGCGGCCGATGCGTCCCGCGGGCGACGCGGCCGCGGACCGCGCGGCGGCGGCCGCCGTCGCTTCGCTCGCGCGCCGGAGCTTCTGCTCCTCCACGAGCTTGCCGGGGTCGCCGCTCGGCAGCTTGAGGCCGCCGAGAAGGGTGAAGCGCACGAGGCGATGCTCGTCGACGTACGACCACGGCCGCCAGAGCGCGAGCAACGCGACGTCGCCGAAGCCGCTCACGTTGCCCTTGGTCATCACGCCGTCGCGGATCTGGTCGTCGACGAGCCGCCGGTTTCGCAGGCGATGGTAGTCGCGGGCGATGATCGGGACGTTCACCTGGAGGCGGAACTTCGGATGGAAGTCGTACCCGACCAGGATCTGCGTGATGAAGCTGTTGAGGCGCTCGCCGGCGTCACGCGTGCCGCCCGCGGGATCCGGGAGCCGCGTCGAGTAGCGCGTGGCCTGCTCGCCGAGGCCGAAGAGAAGCCCCGTCCGCTCCTCCCGCATCTGGGTCGCGGTGTAGACGGCGCAGACGTCGCACGCGCGCGCGGCGGTGACGCCGAGCCCGAGCGCGGCGACGAGCCCCGCGGCCATCACGGCGGTGCGGCGAAGCGCGCGCGGCGTCAGAGACCCGCGCACGTCAGGTTCGAGCCGAGCCCCGCCGCCGCACGCAGCACGTTGACCCCGTCGGTCACGCTGACCGAGCCGTTGCCGTCGACGTCGCACGGCGCCGGCTCGTCGCACGCGCTCGCGAGGCCGGCGGCGCTGCGCAGCACGTTGACGCCGTCGGTGACGTTCACCGCGCCGTTGCCGTCGGCGTCGCCGCACGCGCGCGCGCTCGCGCAGGTCGCCGGGTCGTTCGCGATCTGGAGCGTGAACGCGTCCGACTCGGCGTACGGCGAGCCCGCGGCGCTCACGCGCAGCACGATCGTCTGACAGGCCGTCTCGCCCTCGGGCAGCGTGAGCTGCCATTCCGGGTGGGCGTGCAGGGACGGCATGGTGCCGAGCACGACGCTGTCGCCCGCCGCGAGAAGCGTCTGGCCGCGGAGCTTCACCCCGCTCGTCTCGCCGATCGCGACGACGTGCACCGTCACCTGCGTCCCGTCGGCGAGCGGGAAGACGCCCTCGTCCCCTTCGGGATTCTCGAAGCTCGGGTCGGCCGCCGTGTAGAGGACGAATGAGCCTGCCGTAGCGCTCGCCTGTACCGTGACGACGTCGTTGTCGGTCCGCACCAGGCGCAGCGCACCGCCGCCCTCCGCCGTGCTGCCGACGACGAGCGGCGCGATCTCGGTGTCGTGGGCGTCCGCCCGGGTGCCCGGGCTCGACGCCACGATTGCTGCCAGTACTGCGAAGAAAACCGTCGCTGATCCGCGCACCCGACCTCCGTGTCGAAGCTCCGTCGTGCGGCGGTTCATAGCGACGCACGGGCGAAGGCGAAATGTGACACGTCGTCGCAGCCCACGCATCCGGCCACGCCTGCGGCGATTCGTCGCAGGCGCGGCGGAAATGGCGTTGCAGGTCCGGGAGGGGGCCGGCTTTAATGATGCGGCGGAGGGTCGACGATGGCGGACGGGCGGTGGCGGTGGGCATGGTGCGCGGTGCCGGCGGTCGTGGTGGCGGCGGTGCTGGGAAGCGCGGTACGGGCGAACGCGGTCGGCGCCCTCGCGGATCCCGACGCGCGGAAGGCCGCGACCAAATGTCAGGCCCTGATCGCGAAGACCACGGCGAAAGCCCTCGCGACCAAGCTGAAGGCATACAACGCCTGCTCCGCGGCGGCCTTCGCCTGCGTCCAGACCAAGAGCGGGAAGGCAGACTGCCCGACAAAGGCGGCTGCGACCTGCACCAAGAAGCTCAGCAGCGCCGCAACCGCCGCGGTGAAGGCGAAAGAGAAGATCGTCGCGAACACGAGCTGCCTCGCGCTCTCGACCGCCGACCTCCTCGGCTCGGACGGCCTCGGCTTCGGCGACATCGCCGGCCAGTGCTCGGCCGACTTCGGCATCAACGTCTGTGAAGGCCTCGAGCCGATCGCGGACTGTCTGATCACGTCCCACGATCGCGATGCCGGTGCGCTGATCGCGCGCGGCCTGCCGCGCACCGGCGAAATGCTGGGCGCCCTCCCCGGCGCGCCGCTCGCGAACACGAACGGGTTGCCCGTCGTCCCCGGCTGCACCTCCTGCCAGGTCCAGGACAGCGAGCAAAAGGGCGTCGAGAAGTGCGCCAAGGCGCTCGGCGGCGGCACGCACGCCGTCGCGGCCGCGCTCGAGGCCGCGTTCGGCGCGTGCACGCTCGACGTCTACGAATGCGTCCAGGCGAAGGGAGAGACGCCCGCGTGCCTCGCGTCCGCGTCCACCGCGTGCACCAAGGCTGCCGCCAAGGTGACGAAGGCCGTCGCCAAGCTCGGCGCCGTCACCACCAAGGGGTGCGGCGGCGTGCCCTTCGTCCGCGTCACGGAAGCGGGCGGGTTGAACTTCGACGCGCTCGCCCCGCGCTGCGCGGCGCTCGGCATCGTGACGCTCGACGGTCCCACCGCGATCGCCAGTTGCCTCGCCGCCGAGTCGAAGTGCGCGGTCGCGCGCCTCGTGCAGACGGCCTTGCCGCGCACGAAGGAGTTCCTCGACGCCGCGCAGGCGGGCGGGCTCGCCGCCGACCTCGCGGCGACGTGCCCAACCGCGACCGGGCTCCAGACAGCGTCGACGCTGAAGAGCTTCCGCGCCGCCGGCAATCCGCGCGGCGTCTTCGGCACGATCTTGAAGCTCGTGAAGTCGGTGAAGCGCACCGTGCCGAGCGCGGTCGCGACCAAGACCTCGGGCGGCAAGCCGACGCCGTCGGGGAATACGACCTCCGGCGTCAGCAAGGTCAACGGCCCGAAGAAGGTCACCTTCGGCTCCGTCCACAAGTACACGGTCACGTACCACGGCAACCGGAGCCGGGCCGGCGGCGGCGGGCGCGGCGGCGAGGAGCCGCCGAACCTGATCGTGACGGTCTCGCGCGACGACATCGTCCTCGACGATCACTTCGAGATCCCGACCCTCACGCTCCCGATGGACGGCACCGACGTCGACGACGAGCTCGACATCGAGTTCGCCGACAGCATCCCCGCCTGCGCCTTCGACCTGGAGTTCGCGACCAAGACCGGCGACGGCGTGAGCGGCTACACCGCGCTGCCGCAGGTCGTCGAGGAGGACGAGATCGTCACCGGCCCGGCGGCCGAGCTCGTGAGCCGGAGCACCGCGGGGTCGCCGCAGCAGGACGGCGACTTCGACGGCAGCCAGGTCGCGATCTCGGCGAACGGGCGCTGGGTCGCGTTCTCCAGCAACGCGACGGACCTGATCGCGCCGGCGGACACGAACGGCCACTCCGACGTCTTCGTGCGCGACCGCTGCGTCGCGGACGGCGTCCCGGTCGCCGGCTGCACGCCCGCGACCACGCGCGCCAGCACGAACCCGGGGGGCGAGGAGTTCCACGACGGCGCCGCGGGACGTGTCGGGATCTCCGACGACGGCCGCTACGTCGCGTACACGGTGTTCCGCAACGACGACCCGAACCCGCCGATCGTCCAAGCGTTCATGAAGGACCGCTGCGATTCGGACGGCGTTCCGGTCGACGACTGCTCGGCGCAGAACACCGACCTCACCTTCGACGGCGAGAGCATGTCGAGCGGCGGCAACCTGACCGCGCTCTCGAGCGATGGCCGCTTCGTGGTGTTCACGAGCGCGACGAGCTTCAACGTCGGCACGCCGTCCGTGTTCCTCCTCGACACCTGCAACAGCTCGCGCGACCCCGTCTTCGGTGGCTGCGAGCCGTTCCTCGACAGCGTCAGCGACGCGAGCGTCGGCGGCGTGCCCAACGGCGCCAGCGACTTCGGCGCCGTGTCACGGAACGGCCGGTTCGTCGCGTTTCGGAGCGACGCCTCCGACATCCTCGCCACCGGCGACACCAACGCCGCCAATGACGTCTTCCTGCACGACCACTGTCTGGATCCCGCGACCGGCACCAACTTCCCCGGCTGCGTCGAGTCGACGGTGCGGGTCAATCTCGCCCCCGGCGGCGTCGAGAGCGCCGGCGACGACCCGACGACCTTGCCGCTCACCAACGTGGCCGTCTCGGACGACGGCCGCTACGTCGCGTACTCGAGCACCGCCAGCGACCTCCTCGGCGCCGGCGTCGACACCAACGGCAAGCGCGACATCTTCGTCTACGACCGCTGCCTCGCGCATGGCGCGCCGGTCGACGGCTGCACGCCCGCGAACGAGCGCGTGAACGTCGGCCCGAACGGCAGCGCGAGCAACGGCGACCTCCCGAGCGGCTTCGCGATCTCGATGTCCGCGAACGGCCGCCTCGTCGTCTTCGCGTCCGACGCGACCAACCTCGTCGGGCCCGCCGTCGGCACGCCGAACGGCCTCGTCCAGGTCTTCATGCGCGACCGCTGCCTCGACGCCGGCGCGCCGATCACCGGCTGCACTCCCGCGACCACCATCCTGAGCCTCGCGCCCGACCGCGGCCTCGGCATCGCGCCCTCCGACCGGCCGGCGATCGCCGCCGGCGGCAGCGCGACCGCGTTCGGCAGCGCGTCGCCGAACCTGCTCGGGCCGGGCGTCGACACGAACGGGAAGGTCGACGTGTTCGTGCGCGATCGCTAGACGAGCCGCGCGCCTTGCAGTCGGGCGCGGGGTCGGCCGAAGATGCCCCGGTGACCCCACGACGCGCCCACGACGTCGATCCGGCTCGGCTCCGCGCGGAGCTGGCGGACGCCGGCTTCACCGAGTCGGGGATCGCCCGCGCGCTCGGCGTCGCCGACCTCGCCGGCATCCTCGACAGCGACGGCCGGAGCATCTTCGGAAGGACGGCCGGCGAGAGCACGCTCGCGGTCCTCGCGCGCCTCTTCGTGGTCGGCATGCCGGTCGATCGCGCGGCGGCGGACCGGCTGGTCCCACGCGGCCTCGCGAGCGCCCTCGCCCGGCTCGGCGTGCTCGCATTCGACGTCGGCCGTATCGTGCCGCGCGTCCGGCTCCTGCCGTGCGAGGACCTCGTACTCGCATCGGACCTACCGCTCGTGAGCGCGACCGGCGTCCGCCCGGACTACGTGATGGGAGCCGGGCCGAGCTCGCTCACCCTCGCGCGGCTCGCCGTCCGCCGGCCGGCTACCCGCGCGCTCGACCTCGGGACGGGGAGCGGCGTGCTCGCGTTCCTCGCGGCGCGGCACAGCGACGCGGTGGTCGGCGTCGAGCGCAACCCGCGCGCGCTCGAATTCGCGGCGTTCAACGCGTGGTTGAACGGTGTGGCCAACGTCGCGTTCGTCCGCGGAGACTTCGTCGACGCCTGGCGGCCGGCATCCTTCGACTACGCGTGCTGTAACCCGCCGTACGTGATCGCACCGGACCACCGCTACGCCTTTCGCGACAGCACGCGAAGCGGCGACGGTCTCTGCGAGTCGCTGGTGCGGACGGTGCCGGCGCTGCTCCGTCCCGGCGGGTTCGCGCAGATCCTCTGCCATTGGGCGCACGTCGCGGGCGAGCGCTGGCAGGATCGGCTCGCGCGCTGGTGCGAAGGCAGCGGCTGCGACGCGTGGGTGCTGCGCTTCGAGAGCTTCGACCCCGGCCACTACGCGACCAGCTGGACGACGGCGACGGAGGACGCCGACCCCGAACGGACGGCGGCGAGCGTCGCGGTCTGGCTCGCGTACTTCGCGCGCGAACGCATCGAAGGAGTCGGCTACGGCATGATCGTGCTGCGCGCGCGTGCGACCGGGACGCCGTGGTTTCACGTCCAGGACGCTCCGAGCCGCGTGGGCGGCGCCGCCGGCGACCACGTGCAGCGCGCGTTCGGCGCCTACGACTTCCTCGAGGCGACTCGCGACGACGCCCGGCTCCTCGCGGCGTCGCTCCAGGTCGCTCCCGAGCTCCGCCTCGAACAGACCGCCGAGCCGCACGCGGGAGGCTGGCGCCTCGTCGCCGCGAAGCTCCGGCTCGGGCGCGGGCTCGCCTACGAGGGGGAGATCGAGCCCGCGGTCGCCGAGCTCGTCGCGCGCTGCGACGGCACCCGACCGCTTCGCGACGTGCTGAACGAGATCGCGGGCAGCGCGGTCCCGACGTCGGACAGCGTGCTCGCCGACGCGCTCGCCGCGGTCCGCACGCTGGTGGCGCGCGGCTTCCTGGTGCCGCCTACTTGAGCTCGACGCGAATTGGCTTGACGGTGACCTCTTCGAACGTGTTGCCGGTGGTGTTGGTCACGCTCATCCGCGGGAAGACGTACCGGATCGGAAAGCAGTCGTGATAGACGTACTTCTTGCCCTCGACGGGCGGCGTCCCGTCACCGGGATCGTCGATCTCGGTGATCGTGAGCATGCGGCGGTAGTTCTTGCTGCCCGACACCGTGTCATTGATCCACTGGAGCATGTCCTTCCGACCCGAGGTCACGGGGCCCTGGAGGACGAGGTCGCCGGCGCGCGTGTCGGGCTTGAAGGTATCCTTCCCGGGCTTGCAGTCCTTGATCGTCTGCGCGCCGCCGCCGCGCCACGTCTCCCACGCGTCGTCGGCATTGTCGACGCCGGGCGTGATCTGCGAGCCGTCGGGATTCAGGATGCGGACGCGAAAGCCGATGACGGGTGCCATGATGGGCTCCTTCAGGTCGTGAGCTCGATGCGGCCTACTTTGACGGTGAGCGTCTCGGTCTGCACGGTCGACGAGGTGTCGAAGTTGACGGAGGACCACTGGGTCGGGAAGCAGTCGCGGAGGCTGTAGGTCCGGCCCGGAGACTTGTCGGATTTGAAGAGCGTCACCGTGATGTTCTTCCGGATGCACTTCCCCGCCGCCGCGTCCTGCCACCAGAGCTCGAGCTCGTCCGCGGCGGTCGTCCCGGCCGCGACCGTCAGGTGGACGACCGGTAGCGGCACCTTCTTGCGCTTCGGCGCCGCCCCCGTGCTCGTGGTCACCTCGATCGGATCGACGGTGACGCCGAGGATGTTCGCGCTCGCGTCGGGTGCGCCGGGAATGTCCACGCCGAAGCCGTTGGCGTTGGTGATCACCTCTTCGCCGGGCGGCGGCGGCAGCGCGTCGGCGCTCCGCGGCGCCACCGTCGGGATCAACCCGATCCCCCCCGCGAGCGCGGCCGTGACGGCACCAAGGGTGAGGACTTCACGGCGATTGAGGGCCGGGCCCATGCCTGCTGACACGTCCGAGTCGTCGTCGCGCACGGCACACCTCCTTGCGGCTGCGAGGTCGTAGCCCCCTCGGCCAACGGGCGTCAAGCGAATCTTCGCGGTCGTGTCGAATCTTCGCGGTCGTGGTCACGATCGCAATGGTGAGAACGCGGCCGCGCGCTCGTTCCCGAACCTGGAATCATGACTCGTCACACCCCATGGGACTCCGTGAGCTCGTGGCCGCCCATTCCTGGCGGCGTTCTTGCTGATCCTGAGAGGATCACCAAAGAAGGGGATGCATTTCTCGCGCAAGCCGAGTCCGTGTGGGTGGCGATCGCCCGTAGTGACGCCCGCTGTCGATCGCTCGAGATGCGTCGCCGAATGCAGGCACGGCGATGCTCGGAGCCGACGTATTGCCTGGTCGCGGGCACTTCCGGTACTTCACCGTCACCACGGAGGATCCCATGATTCGCGCATCCGCAGTGTGCCTTCTGGTCTTGGCGTTCGGCAGCGTTCCCGTCTCCGCTGCCACGTTCACCGTCAACAGCACCGTCGACGCCGTCGACGCGACGATCGACGGGACCTGCGCCAGTGCGGCCGGCGTCTGCACGCTCCGCGCCGCCGTGCAGGAGTCGAACGCCTCCTCGACGGTCGACGACGTGATCATCGTGCCGGCCGGCAAGTACACGCTGAAGCTCGTCGGCGCGGGCGAGAACGCGGGTGCGAGCGGCGACCTCGACATCCTGGACGACGTCCAGATGGTCGGCGCCGGCGCGAAGCCGACCGTCATCAAGGGGAAGAAGGACCGCGTGATCCACGTCGGCCCGGGCATCACGGTGACGATCACCGATCTGACCATCGCGGGGGGAAAGGTCGGCCGGAAGGGCGACATCGGCGACGAGTTCAACGGCGGCGGCCTGCTCGTCGAGAGCGCCACGATCAGCCTGCAGAACGTCGTCGTCGCGAAGAACGGCGCCTCGGACGACGGGGGCGGCATCGCAGCGATCGACAGCGTCCTCACGCTGACCGACGTGCTCATCGCCGGAAACAAATCCGGCGACGACGCCGGTGGCGCCGATCTGGACGGCTCCGAAGGAACGTTCACGAACGTGACCGTCAGCAAGAACAAGGCGGGAGACGAAGCCGGCGGGATCGAGATCGAGGATGCGGCGCTCACCCTCACCAACTGCACGTTGAGCGCCAACGCGGGCGCCGAGGACGGCGGCGGCCTCGGCTGCGAACAGGGCGGCACGGCGTCGCTCGTGAACGTGACCCTCAAGGGCAACAAGGTCAAAGGGAAGGTCGGGGGCGGCGGCATCAGCCACGACGGCACGTGCACCATCGCGATCCACAACACGCTGCTCGACAAAAACAAGCCGGGCAATTGCGACGGGGTGCTCCAGCTCGACGGCGGCAACCGCGAAAGCGGAGCGACGTGCGGGCTCGGCGCCTCGTCGAACCTCAAGCTCCTGGTCGCGGGCCTCAAGAACAACGGCGGCGCCACGCCGACGCACGCGATCAAAGAGGGCAGCCCCGCGATCGACCACGGCTTCGACTGCCCGCCGACGGATCAGCGCGGCTTCCCGCGGGTCGGCGACTGCGACACCGGCGCGTTCGAGTTCCAACCGGAGGTGCCGTAGCGGCGCTACGTGCGCGGCGGATACTTCTGGAGCTTCCGCTGTAACGACCGCCGGTGCAGTCCGAGGCGGCGCGCCGCTTCCGAGATGCTGCCGCCGCAGTCGCTGAGCACCCGGCTGATGTGCTCCCACTCCGCCCGCGCCAGCGACGGCGGCGCGTAGTCGGACGGCGGCGGGTCGAGGGGCGGCGCTTCCCCGCGCGCGAAGGCGGCGAGGATGTCGTCCACGTCGGCGGGCTTCGGGAGGTAGTACGTGGCGCCGATGCGGACGGCTTCGATCGCGGTCGCGATCGAGCCGTAGCCGGTCAGCACGACGATCCGGGTCGCGGGGTCGAGCGCCTTCAGATCACGCACGAGCTCGAGGCCCGACGGCCCCGGCATGCGCAAATCGACGACGGCCATCTCGGGGGAGTCGTCGCGCGCGGCGGCGAGCGCCTCGGCGTAGTCGGCGGCGGCGCGGACGTCATAGCCGCGATCGCGGAACGCGCGGGCGAGGCGGGTGCGGAAGACCTCGTCGTCGTCGACGATCAGGATCGAGGGGGAGTCGGGGGCGGTCGGATCGCGTTCGTCGCTCATGAGGCCACGGGAAGGCGGGACCGGACATCATGCGCGGCCTCCGGTCCTTCCGCCATGCGGCGAACGGTCGCAGCGTCGGCGCGCGGCAGCACCAGGGTGACGGTCGTGCCGCGGCCCGCGACCGAGTCGAGCGTGAGGTCGCCGCCGAGACGCTCCAACACGACGCGCGCGAGGAAGAGGCCGAGCCCCATGCCGCGCAGGCCCTCGCCCTGCTTGGTGGTGAAGAACGGCTCGCCGGCGCGCGCCAGCACGTCCTTCGTCATCCCGCGACCGCGATCGACGACCGCGAGGCGCCACTGCGTGTCGTCGCTGTCGAGCCGGACCACGACCTCGTGGTCGGCGCTCGACGCTTCGAGCGCGTTCTTGACGATGCCGCGGAGCGCCTGCGCGAGCGCCCGGCGCGGCGCGCGCACGACCGACGCGCCGGCCGCCCCGACCGCGCACCGCACGCGCTCCCGCCCGGTGAGCTCGGCGATCGCGTCCGCGACGACCACGTCGAGCCCGATCGCGACGAACGCCTCGCCGGCGCTCTCGCCGGCGTCGGCCGCCATCTGCGAGAGGATCTCACGACAGCGCTCGACCTGCGCGCGGACGAGTCGCACGTCGGCGACCGTGGCCGACTCCGGGTCGCCGGCGCCGAGCGCGCGCTCGAGCTCCTTCGCTACGACCGCGATCGTCGAGAGCGGGGTCGCGAGCTCGTGGGCCGCGCCCGCGGCGAGCGTCGCGAGCGACGCGAGCTTCTCGTGGCGCGCGGCCGCCGCGCGTACCTCGCCGAGCTCGGCGTCGCGCTCGGCGAGCGCGCCGCGGACCCGCTGAATGAAATAGACGATGAACGCCGCCGCGACGCCGAACGCGACCCACATCCCCTGCACGTGGAGCGAGATCGGGTGATCGGCCCCGACGCCGTGCCCCATGCCCGCGTGATCGTGCTCGCCGAGCGGGAGCGGGACGTGGGCGAAGAAGAGCCCCCCGAAGAGCGCCAGCGAGCAGCCCGCGAGCGTCCAGGTCCACCCCGGCGGCAGGATCATCGCCGCGAGCGCGACGTTCACGAGATAGAGGAAACTGAACGGGTTGAAGGGCCCGCCCGTGTAGTAGAGCGCCGCCGTCAGCAGACACACGTCGAGCAACATGACCGCCGCCAGCATCCCGTCGGCGACGTCACCGCGGCGCCGCCGGGCATTGAGCGCGACGTTGCTCACGACGCCGATCGCCAGCACGACTCCGAGCGGCACGAGCGGCAGATCGATCCCCATCACCCGCTCGACGAAGAGGATCGTCACGAGCTGCCCGGCCAATGCGCCCCAGCGGAGCGTCGACAGCCACGAGAGGTCGATCCCGTGACGGGGCTCGAGGGCGGACGGAGTCACGTTCATGGCACTACTCGACCAGCGGCCGTGCAGCTACCGCGGATCGCGTCCGCGATCGATCCCCGCACGGGACCCGGGAGGCGACGACGACCGGCCTCGACACGCCCAGCGGCTTCGACTACTCGCGGCACCAGGAGGATCGACGACCCATGACCATCACCCGCCGTGATTTGCTCGCCGCCGGCGCCGCGCTCGGTGCGGCTTCCGGACTCGGGATTTCGTCTGCCTTCGCCGCCGACGCCGCACCCGCGAAGCCGGTCGCGGGCGGGGGGCTCGCCGCGGCGGCCGCCGAATGCGTGCGCGTCGGCGAGGAATGCCTCCAGCACTGCCTCTCGCTCCTCGCCGACGGCGACGAGTCGCTCGGCGACTGCGCCAAGAACGTGCAGCAGATGCTCGCGGTCTGCCGCGCGGCCGGACCGCTGGTGTACGCCGGCTCGAAACACCTCGGCGCGTTCGCGAAGGTCTGCGCGGCCGTCTGCGCCGACTGCGAGACCGCATGCCGCAAGCACGAGGGCCATCACGCCGTGTGCAAGCGCTGCGCGGAGGCCTGCGCGAAGACCGTCGCGGAAGCGAAGACGCTCGGCGCCTGACGTGGACACTCGCGACGCGGCCGTGGTACCGCGGTCGCACGCGAGGTGCTCTGCATGCTGCTCCCCCTGCTCGGCCGGCTCGTTCCGCTCTGCGCGTTGCTCCTCGGGTCCCAGGCGTCGGCCGCGACCGCGCCCCGCGCGACCCATCTCGCTCCGCCGCTCGCGTTCGAGCTGCACCGCGGCCCGGCCACGCGCTACCTCGCGCGCGGTCCCGGCTACACGATGCTCCTCGCGCCGGACGCCATCGTTCTCGGCCTGCGCTCGCACGACGCGTCGGACCGGCAGGCCGTCATCCGGATGCGCTTCGTCGGCGGCGCCGCCGAACCGGCGATCGCCGGCGTGGACGCGCTCACGGGACGCAGCCATTACCTGATCGGCGACCCGTCCCGCTGGCGCACCGACGTGCCGCTCTACGGCCGCGTGCGCTACGACGGCGTCTACCCGGGCGTCGACGCCGTCGTCTACGGTAACCACCGCGAGCTCGAGTACGACCTCGTCGTCGCGCCCGGGACGGATCCCGCGCGCATCGTGCTCGGCATCACCGGCGCCGCGCGCGTGGCGATCGACGACGCCGGCCAGCTCGTGCTGCACGCCGACGGCGGCGACCTGATCCACCGGGCGCCCGTCGCGTACCAGACGATCGCCGGTGTGCGCCGCCCGGTCGCGAGCGCCTTCGTCCTGCTCCCACCCGCCGCCGACGGCGAGGCGCGCATCGGCTTCGAAGTCGCGGCGTACGATCGCGGCGAGCCCCTCGTGATCGATCCCGTCCTCGCGTACGCCACCTACCTCGGCGGTCCGAGCGCGAACGACGGCCGCGCGATCGCCGTCGACGCCGATGGCAACGCCTACGTCACCGGCACGACCAACTCGGCGACGTTCCCGAACGTCGGCGGGCTCGCCGATCCGAACGACGACCTCCAGGGCTCGCAAGACGCGTTCGTCACCAAGCTCTCGCCGACCGGCGCGATCGTCTATTCCACGTACCTCGGCGGCACCGGCACCGACGCCGGCAACGGCATCGCCGTCGACGACCAGGGCAGCGCCTACGTCGTCGGCGAGACGAGCTCGGCGGACTTCCCGACCGCGAACGCCCTGCCCCTACCGAACAATGCCTTGCAGGGCACCGACGGCTTCGTGACCAAGCTGAACGCGAACGGCAACGGGCTCGTCTACTCCACGTTCCTCGGCGGCTCGGCGTCGAACGAGAACGCGACGGCGGTCGCCGTCGACGCGAGCCGGAACGCCTACGTGGTCGGCACCGTGTTTTCGTCCGATTTCCCGGTCGCCGGCACGCTCCCGAACAACCAGAACAACGGCCTCACCGACGCGTTCGTGAGCAAGCTCGCGACGGACGGCAGCTCGCTCGTCTACTCGCTCTATCTCGGCGGCGGTAGCGCGGACACCGCCCGCGCCGTCGCCGTCCGGAACGGCGAGGCCTACGTCACCGGCTTCACCCAATCGATGAACTTCCCCCTCGTGAGCGGGTTGCCGGCGCCGAACAACGGCCTCCGCGGCTTCCGCGACGTCTTCGTCACCAAGGTGAACGCGGCGGGGAACGGGTTCGGCTACTCCACGTATCTCAGCGGCAGCAGCGACGTGGACGAGGGCAACGCCATCGCCGTCGACACGAACGGCAACGCGTTCGTCGGCGGCAAGACGCAGTCGAGCAACCTCTCGAGCGCGAGCGCGGTCACCGGATCGTTGCCGGCTCCCAACGCGTCCTTCCGGGGCGGCGCCGACGGCTTCGTCGCGAAGCTCGCGGCGAACGGCGCGTCGCTCGGCTTCCTCGCCTTCCTCGGCGGCTCGAGCAACTCGGCGACCGAGGACGTGCAGGGGCTGGCGCTCGACCCCGACGGCAACCCGATCGTGATCGGCCAGACGACCTCGAACGACTTCCCGGTCGTCGACGGGCTCCCGCTCCAGAACCGCCGCGGCCAGAACAACGGCGCGGCGATCGTCACCAAGCTCGCGGCGGCCGGGAACGCGATCCTCTTCTCGACCTATCTCGGCGGCACGCGCTCGGAGGTCGGGCGCGGCGTCGCGGTCGACGGCGACGGCAACGCCTTCGTCACCGGCCAGACGACCTCGGAGGACTTCCCGGTCGTGAACGCGGCCCAGGCGACCCACGGCAGCGGCGCCTTCAACAACGACGTGTTCGTCGCGCGCATCGACGCCGCCGCGCCGGCGCCGCTCGCCTACACGGTGGGCAACGTCTTCGTGTCGGCGATCGACTACGGCGAGGTCCGCGAGTACACGCCGGCGGGCACGCTCGTGCGCGGGCTACCGCTGCCGTCGGGGGCGTTCGCGGCCGGCGCGGAGCCCGCGGGCATCGCGTTCGACGCCGCCGGCCGGCTCTACGTCGCCGACATCACGCAGCGCGCGGTCTTCCGCTTCGGAACGACTGGCGCGTTCGACGGAACTTTCGTGAGCAGCATTCTCACCGGCCCGCAGTCGCTCGTCTTCGACGCCGCGGGGAACCTCTTCGTCGGCACGATCACGGGCCCAGACCCGGTGCTCCGCTTCGACGGCAATGGATCGGGGCTCGTGGAGTTCAACCCGTTCACGCACGACGACGGCGCGTTCTGGATGGACCTCGCCGCCGATCAGCGGACGCTCTTCTACACGTCGCGCTTCGGCGACATCTCGGTCTTCGATCTGGAGAACTTCCAGCAGGGCGACGACTTCTTCGTCGAGGACACCGAGGGCTTCCTGGATTTCGGCGTGCGCCACATGCCCGGCGGCGGCGCGCTCCTCGCGGGCCGCGGCCTCGTCCGCCGCCTGGACGCGAACGGCGCGATCACCAAGACCTACACGCCGACGCCGGCCGCGGAGCTCTTCCAGGTGAGCCGCGATCCCGACGGCGCGACGCTCTGGACCGCGGCGCAGGGACAAGCGGGCGGCGTGCCCGGCACCGTGATCGCGTACGACATCGCGAACGCGAGCGTCGTGCACCAGTTCACGGGCGCGCTCGCCGTGGATCGCGGCGCCGTCGGCGGGCTCGCGGTGTTCGGCGAGCTCACCGAGGCGCGCGACGGCGATCCCGTCGGCACGCCGACGCCGGTGCCGACGCGGACGCCCGCGCCCGAGGACTGCTACGACTGCATCGACAACGACTTCGACACGCTCGTCGACCGCATCGACGGCGACTGCCCCGCGCCGGCGAACGGCGGCGAGCAGGGGCTCACCGCGCCCGGCGCCGGCAAGGCGCTCCTGAAGTGCGCCAAGGCGCTCGCGAAGAACGGCACGAAGACCGGCGCGGCGCACCAGAAGGCGCTCCAGAAGTGCGTCGGCGCCGTCTTCGCGTGCGCGCAGCAGAAGCCGGGCGACGGCGCGTGCACGACCAAGGCGACGGCCACGTGCGACAAGGAGATCGGAAAGCTCGCCGCGAAGGACGCGAAGGCGACCGCGACGATCGTGAAGTCGTGCGGCGCGGCGCCACTGGTGACCACCGATCTGACCGAGGTCCCCGGGCTCGGCTTCACGAACGAGAGCGACGCCTGCGGGAAGCGCGGGGTCGCGAGCCTCGCCAGCCCCGGCGACGTCGCCGCCTGCGTCGTCGCCGAGCACGCGTGCCGCGCCGAGAACCTCGTCGGCGGTCGGTATCCGCGCGCCGCCGAGCTGCTCGCCGTCGTCGGCCGCGACGCCGACGCGCAGTTCCCCTGCCTCGGCGCGGGAAGCGGCAGCGGCGATCGCGACGACAAGTCCAAGGCCGTCGTGAAGTGTCAGGGCGCGATCGCGAAAGCCGCCGCCAAGTTCGCGAGCGCCCGCGGCAAGACCGTCCAGAAGTGCGCCGCGAGCCTCCACACGTGCGTCCAGGCGAAGCCGACCGATGCCAAGTGTCGGACGAAGGCCGGCGCCGCGTGCGTGAAGCAGTTCGCCAAACTGACGGCGCCCGGCAAGGGCGCGGCCGCCAAGCTGGACGCCGCCGTCACCAAGAGCTGCACGAAGGCGCCGCTCACCCTCGCCGACGTGCTCGCGACGAGCGGCGTCGGCTTCGATCTCCTCGCCGCCGAGTGCACCGCGCTCGACGGCGGTGTCGGGTCGATCGCCGGGCTCGCCGACTGCGTCGCCCGCCGACACGCCTGCCGCGTCGATCAGATGCTGGAGAACGAGCTCCCGCGGATCCGGGAGCTCTTGGGGATCGCCGGCGTGGCGTTCCCCTAGCGGAGCTCGACGGTCTCCCGCTCGTCGATCGCGAGCGGGAACGCCGCGAGCCACGCGACGTAGTCGTCGGGAAGCGCGAGCTCGCGCGCGCCGGCGAGGAGCAGATTCAGATAGCGCGCCGACGGCTTCCGGCGCGCGTCGCGGCCCTCGCCGAGATACGCGAACGCCGTGACACGCGTCCCGTCGTCGACGACGACGTCGATCGGCATCCGGCAATAGAGCCCGCGATCGACGCCCTCGGTCCGGTCCAAGAAGTCACAGGCAGCCGCCGAGAGCCGGTAGATCACGCCCCACGTGCGCGCCCCCGCCTCGGCGAGGAGATTCGCGACCCCCCGCTCCCCGGGGCCGATCGGCAGGTCGAAGCAGAGCCGGTGATGATCCAGATACGCCCGTCGCGTCGCGAGCGGCCGCATCCCGCGCCGCTCGACGAAGGTCCCGCGCTGCATGTTGCTGCCGTACGCGAAGTACCAGCACCCGTCGGCGTCCAACTCGAGGCTCACGCGACGTAGCGACCACGAGCGTAGGGCTCACACAAGCGGAGCGGCGCCGGCGGCGGCGGGGCGGCG
>Ga0268299_1002140_pt1 | contig 25989 bp, 37 predicted proteins | sample NOBtaG_FD_193484 | JGI IMG/M metagenome (GOLD analysis project Ga0268299, IMG submission 193484) | Activated sludge microbial communities from bioreactor in Nijmegen, Gelderland, Netherland - NOB reactor | ecosystem: Engineered > Bioreactor > Aerobic > Activated sludge | place: Netherlands...
CGGTGTCGGCGGAATTCTTTTATTGACAAATCGAGGTAACGAAAATGGCTGACACACGCGGGGATTGCAGTTGTCTAACGGGAACGCCGGTCTTTGACATGGACGGAAATTGTTTGTGCGTTGAGCACGTCGAAACGCCGATAATTCGTTCGAGTCCGAATCCTCGGCTCGGCAATGGCCGCGTGGTAAATGTCCAGCCGACTCCGACAACGGCGGCCGAAGACGATGACAAGATCTTCGGGCTGCCGCCGTTGGTCGTTCTCGGTGCGGCGGCCGTTGGCCTTTGGTTTCTAAGTTCAAGCGATAAAAAGGAAGGTAAGGGCTAATGTTCAATTCATTTGACATTTTTTCGGCTCCGTCAAATCGAAATCCTCTCGATTGGAACGGCATCATCAATCGCGGTTTCGATCTCGCGTCGCAAGCGTTTCAGTCGTTCGGCGGGCAAACGGTCGGAACTCAAACGTATGGCTCGGGCGGCCAAGTCTTCGCGATAAATGCGCAGAATCAGGGCGGCGGCTATACGGCGAATCCATACGCCGGTATGACGGCCGAACAGATCACGGCCTTACAGAGTGCGCAAAGGGGCGGCGTCGGTTCGACGCTTGGCGGCGGCATCGATGGCATCTTTAATTGGCTGATGGCGAATCCGCTTATCACGTTCGGCGGGATCGCCGGAATATATCTGCTCATGCGTGAGCCTCCGCGTCGGCGATAAACATATGCTGAATTTTTCGATATTCGACAACGACGAAACGCTTTCGGGTGCGCGCGATTACGATCCGTCCGGTGCTCTGCTGCGAGATGTCGAACTACGGATCGACGGCCGTTTTCAAAGCAATTTGCCGGGCTGGTTTAGCGACAATCGAAACGCGGCGGGAATTCAGGCATGGCTAGAAGGTCGCGGGTGGATAATCGAGCGAATTGCGAATGAATCGACGGCATGGTTTCCGCAACAAAGTGCGTTCAATTATCGCGTGTTTGCGATCGTTGGAACTAACTACTCCGATCGACAAATTCAAGATCAATTACGCCGCGATCTTTCGGGCTTTTTTAACGTGACGGGCATTTCGACGGTATCGGCTCCGTGGGCCGGTCAGGTCGGAACGGTAACGATCGATGGACGCGATCGAACGCCGGCGAATTATCAGGGGCAAACGCCGCCGGCACAAACACCGGCTCCGGCCGGTTCGGACTTTTTAGCAAGTCTCGGTTCCGGTCTTGGTATTTCGGCTCCGATCGCATTGATCGGCGGCGGTCTTCTTTTGATCTTGATACTGCGCAGATAATGGCGATACAGCGAAAAAGAAACATTGCCGGGTATTACGATGAGGTGGGCCGATTCCGGCCGATACGGTCGCCGAAGTTCGTCGGTTCGCCAAATCGACGGGCGACGGCAAAGGTCAAGGCGAAATACTCCCGGGCAAAGGCCGGAGATCTCGGGAAGCAACGGCAAGAAAGAGCACTCGAAGACGTGTTCGATCGTGAGATACGTCTCGCCAAAGAAGCTGACGAAGCAAAACGCCGCGATCGTGAACGACTCGAACGGTCGATCGAAAAGGACATTTACGGCGAAGCCGGCGAAAGGTCAAAGGGAAAGACGCTGATGCAATTCGTTCGGGCCTCGGGCGGAATTCGCCTAACGAAAGGCGACGGCGGCGAATTGGGTTATCTGTCGCAAAAAGAATCGGGCAAACGCGGCCTCATTACGACACGCGGCGGCAAATCGTTCGATGGAATGTATCAGGCGGCTCGTGAATCGGGTTACAACGTGCGATCGATGGATGACATGCTCGATCGTTTGATCGCAGAAGCAAAGGGCGGAAAGCCGATGTATAAAACTCACGGATATTTAGACTATCGCGACAATCCGACGGAACTCCGCGTCATGCAGATTACGCCGAAAAGTTACGGCGTGTTTCTGCGAAAGTATCTGCTGAAAAGGTTTCGAACAAAGGCCGCTGCCGAAAAATATCGCGATTCGATCAAGGCCCGGGCAAAGAATCCGGCCTCGGCTGCGCGGCTGGCAAAATCGGCGATCGCGGTCTTTGACACGGATCTTGATCTTGATCTTGATACGCGCGACGTTCGACGGCTCGGCGTAGGTGCGAAACGACTTCGCGGAAAAAAACGAAATCCGGTCGATCCGGTTGGGTTGTTTGCGAATGCGGCCGTCGGCATCGCCTCGGCATTGCAGATCAAAGAGTATATGAATCGACCAAAAACAACGGTGCGACGTAAGGCTCCGGCAAGGCGAAAAACGAACGGCAAAACAACGGCAAAACGCCGCGTCGGGTCAGCAGCCCGCACGTCAGTAAGGGCAAATCCGGCGCGTCGGGCGAAAACGGCGGCCGGGCCGAAAAGTTATTTCCTGATGCCGTTCATCGACGGCGTTTATCTGACTGACGGCGAAAGCCTCGGGCGTCGGTTCAAAACGCAAAAAGCGGCTCGGGAATACGCAAGCAAAATGAAGATCCGCTTGAGCAATCCGCCGGCGAAAAAAGCGAATCCAATCGGCGTTCAAGAAGTTAAGCAATACTGCGAACGACAGCTTGGCCGAAAGCTGAATCTGAAATCGAAAGAAGATCTCGATTTTTACAAAAAGCAACTCGCGCTATTCCGTCGCCTCGGAACGCGTTCGCCGAAAGAAATTCACGAAACAAATCGGGTGTTCCGAAAGACAGGTTTAAAGCGCGGCAAGTCGGCAAAGAATAATCCGCGATCGGCCGGCGGCAAAAAGGCCGCCGCGAGCTCTGCAAAGCCGAATCCGAAAACTACGGCAAAGCGTCGGACGTTCGAAATGTTTCAGGGTCGTCCGGCGACGATGGTTCGGCCTTTGCCTGTTTCGCGATTCGCTCCGGCCCGGATGGATCAGTTAGGCGATCTTATCGAGATCAAACTTGCCGACGGCCAAGTGATAAAGCCGAATCCGAAACGGTTCAAATTGTGCGCTGCCGGCGGCAAACTCTGGATCGCGGGCGGAACGTTTGCAAAGGCAAATCCGGCCGGGCGGTCGAACGAACTGAATCCGATCGAGCGTGTTGCTCACGTCGTTTATGGAACTCGGAAGCCGCATCATGGCGATAATGCCTATACGCATTACATTCATCGCCTCGGTGAAGACTCGGGGCACATGCCGATGCTGGCCGTCGATCGCGAAGGCTTTCCGGTCATTCGCGGCGGCAAATACAAGATCGAAGCTAGGGGCATCGTCAACTAGCGTCAAAAATTTTTCGATGCTGTTATTAGAGGAACTAATCGAATGCAGCCGCCGAAAAAATGCAGACTAATAAGGAAGGTAAAAAGATGATTAAGAAAAAAGCAAAAACGGCAATGGTGTTCAATCCGGCGCGCCGTCTGACCGTCGGCGGCGGTTCGAAATCGAATCCGGCTCGCAAACGTCGGCGTTCGGCTCGTCGCCGCAATCCGGTTCGCAAGGTCGCGGCTCGTCGTCGCAGCAATCCGATCGCTCGTCGGGCAAATCCGGCAAGCGTTTCGGGCCTGCTCGTCGCGGCGGTAATGGCCGGCGTCGGCGTCTCGGTCTTTGATCTGGTCGCATCGCGTTTTGCTCCGCAAAACTCGGCGATCGTTCGGGCCGGCGTCAAACTCGGCGGCGCGTATGTGTTCCAGCAATGGGGTTCAAAGGTTCCGGTTCTCGGCAAATACAACAAAGACATCGCTCTTGTGTTGGCGGTTGCCGGTGTCGTGGATCTGATGAAGCTGTATGTCTTCCCGCTTGTCACATCGACATTGGCGAATGTCGGCCTCGGTTCCGGCAGTCAGGCTCAGTTGATCGACGCAAGCGGCGACGATACGACCGGGAACATTTACGGAAACGCCTATTCGCCGTCTTACGTCGCTTGGTCGTAGGCAATAGCATCGTCGCCGGCGCAGTTCGAATAGATCGACCTCGCCGGCTAGGTTTCAGAACATAGAGCAAACTCTAGGGAGAGTAAAGGAATGAAAAATCAGCAAGCATTGATGGTCGCCGGACAAGCTCCGGCAACAAAGGGCAATCCGATGGGAATTGCCGAACTCGATCCGCGTGCGGTATCGCAGATGCCGCTTGCGCAGTATTACGCAATGGCGAACTCGTTCGTCAACGTGCAAAACGCGGTCTATTACGACACGGCCGTTTATACGGCTGGAACTGCGATCACGCAAGCGCAGACAAAGCGGCTCTTTACAAAGGGCAAGGCTCAAGATGATACGGTCGTCAACACGGGCGTAGCGATCCCGGAAAAGGGCGAATTTCTGACGAATATGATCTCCGATGGTGAGTTCGAGGGCGGAACAACGTTCCTTCTCGAACAGATCGCCGTGGACTTCTGTCTTACGTCGGAACAGCCGACAACTCTCGGCGTTCGCGGCGAGATCACGGCTCCGAACTATACGGCCTCGGTCGTCATTTCGGCGGCGAATCACGCAAAAGCGATCGCCGATCAGTTCGAATTGCAGTATCTCCGCAACGAAGAACTCAAACTTCGCGGCCTGTTGAAATGGTTCCCGTCGCCGTTCGGCTTTAGCGGTGCGATCGGTTCGCCGAACGCCGGCTTTATCCAGAACGGATACAACCCGACGTGGAACTTCCTTTCGCGTGTTCCGGTTCTGCAAAGCGAAGATAAGTTCTCGTTGGTGCTTCAGCCGATCGTGGCAACGTGGACTCCGACGCTCTCGTTCAATCTTCGCGTTTGCCTGATCGGTAAAGCGATCAAAACATTCATTCCGTAATCGCGATTGCAGAATGAAAATGCTCATACTGCGATCGCGGCTAGATAAAGGCGGCAGCGCAGTTTTTACAACGGTTTAGATTACGAACTAAAGCTATGAATTGGAACGGACAACGGCCAACACTCGATCATCTCGTTTCGCTTTTACTCGATCCGGCTCGGGCGGCATCGCTTCAAGCCGACTATAACGCCAAACGGCGGGCAAGGGTGAACGCGGCATTATTTACGCGGCCTCACTTTATGCCATTGACGTTTGAAATGGCGGCGGCCGGAACGACATCGCCTTATCGCGATACGACACAATCGCTTTCCTATCCGGTCATCATTACCGGCATTAAAGCCGATAGTCAGACGCGCGAGATCCGCATTCGCCGAACGGAGGACGAAAAGCCGATCGCATACGTCGGCGAAGAACTCAATCTGCATTTGCGGCTTGATGAGATCGCCGGCCAATCGGTCACTCTCGGCGGCGGGCAACTCGGCGTGTTCTATCTGCCTCAGCCGATAATTCTGCCGGCCGGAAATAGGTTGACGGTCGAAATGTTCAAGACCGACACGACGGCCGATCCCGAGGAGGCAAACATCGTCTTTATCGGCGTTCGGGTAATGAATCGCGAATACGGTTCGCTGCTGCTCGATCCGGCCGAGAGGGATATGGTCGATACGATCATTCGGATGCGAGAAGTTCCGCGGACGATCTTTCTGAAACAAGCGGTCGCATTCGATTCGGCAATCGCCGGTGGCGAGGCCCGCAATCTGTTCACTCCGCAGGTCGAAGAACCTTTGCTTATTCGCGGCATTCGAACGACGCTGCGACATTCGTTGATCTCGCTCCGCGTTCAGGGTGAGCCAAATTGGACAACGGAACAAACGCCGATATGGGGCGTGGCGGGCGAAGACGATCTTATCCATGACAACTATCAATGGTTTTCCCGGCCGGTCTTTTTGCACTCACGAACTCAGATCGAGATCGAACGGATCACGAATTCGATCGACGGCAGTTTGATCGATGCGCAAACGGGCAACTCGATAACGTGGATCTGCGAAACGGTTTAGGCAATGGCAAACATTATCGAAAAAACGGAAGCGATCGGCGTCGGCCAATCGTCGTCAATACTCGTAACGGAAGCCGGCGTTCGGCTGCCGGTGCAAGAGGCCCGCTATGTTCTGCTGTCGAATTGGAACGTCCAGAACAACGCGGCATTCACGCGAAAGGCGGCATCGGACATCATGGAAGCACTCGAAGACGAAGTTTATTGGGGCTTTAACGGCGTCTATGCTCATCAACTATTCCCCGGCCGAACGACCGAATTGATCCCGGTCAACGACCTTTCTCAGATCTGCTTGCGATCAAGGCCAAGCGAATCGATAACGATATGGTATTCATGGATTCTCTAAAACGCATTTTAATTCTTTCGCTTTTGGTTTTGACGCTGGCGGCGGTCGATGTCTCGGCACAGCGAACAACGACGATCAGGCGGCCGTGTCCGGCATCGACTACGCCGGCAAAGATCGAGATACAACGCGACGGTGACATCGATCTCGTGCCGTGTGTCGGCCGTGCCGTGCTTATCGACGGTTCGGCTATCGGTGCGGGCGGAACGGAAGCAACAACGACGGAAGTTCTGACCGGAACGAATACGACGAAATACGTCTCGGCAAATTCGGCGGCGGCTCTTTGGGAACAAGGATCGGATGTCGCGTCGGCCGGAACGCTTTCGCTCGGTGAAGGCGGCTATTTCAATATCACGGGAACAACGACGATCACGGATATTGACTTCGCGACCGATAAGGCTGGTCGTCGGGCATGGGTGAAGTTCGCCGGTGTTCTGACTCTGACGCATAACGGAACTACGCTGATATTGCCGACGGGTGCGAATATCACGACGGCGGCCGGTGACACAGCCGAAATAATTTCTGAAGGCTCCGACGTGGTTCGGATCGTCAGTTATCAACGTGCTTCGGGTGCGGCACTTGTCGGCTCGTCGGGCGATATTACGATCGGAACTACTACGATCAATTCGGGAACGAACGGCCGGATATTGTTTCAGGCTGGCGGCGCAGTCCAGCAATCGGCAAGCCTGACGTTCGGCTCCGACTTGGAACTCACGGGCAATGCGATCGTTACAGGCAATGTAACGGTTACTGACGAAGCCTATAACGCCGGCACGTGGAACGGATCGACGCAGGTTCCGACAAAGAACGCGGTTCGAGATCAGATCGAGGCGATTGTCGCGGCCGGTATTTCTGACGGCGATAAAGGCGATATTACCGTCGGCAGCTCGGGCACGGTTTGGACGGCCGACGCCGATGCGGTCGTCAAGATGTCGGGAAATCAAACGATCGCCGGCATAAAGACGTTTTCATCAACCATCGTCGGATCGATCAACGGTAATGCAGCGACGGCGACGGCTCATGCAACGAATCCGGCCGACTGCGCCGCAAATACCTATGCGACAACGATCGCTGCGAACGGCGACCTTACTTGTGCTCAAGTCTCGCTTGCAAACGGCGTAACGGGCAATCTGCCGGTAACAAATCTCAACTCGGGAACGTCGGCGTCGGCCTCGACCTATTGGCGGGGCGACGGAACATGGGCGACTCCTTCCGGTTCGGGAACGATCAACTCGGGCGTTACCAATATCATTCCGAAATATACGGCTTCGACAACGATCGACGATTCGCTGCTTTCGGATGATGGAACGACTCTGACCTATGGGGGAACGGGCGGCTTTGTCCTGAGCGGCGGTTCGGTTGCAGGTGCATTTGAATTAACGCAGGGAACGGCTCCGTCTGCGGCGGCTGCAAATTCGATCCAGATCACGGCTCCGACTGCGGTAACGACTGCTTACGATGTTCGCCTTCCGTCGGCATCGTCAACGGGCGTTCTCTTTGGAACGAATAGCTCGAACGTCAATACACTCACTTTCGAAACAACAACAGGCTCCGGTGCATTCGTCCGGGCGACTTCTCCGACATTTGTAACGCCGGTTCTCGGAACTCCGACATCGGGAACTTTAACGAACGCAACGGGCCTTCCGATCTCGACCGGCGTTTCGGGTCTAGGCTCGAACGTCGCGACGGCTCTCGCTAATACGCTATCGGCGGCCGGCGGCGTCTCGTCAACGGTTGCCTCGGGAACATCGGCACTCGGCACTTCGGCGATCACAAGCGGGGCGTGTGCGACCGTAGTAACTACGTCTGCGACCGGAACGGCAACGACCGATGTAATTTCGTGGGGATTCAATGCCGACGTGACCGGAACGACCGGCTACAATCCTTCGACCGGCGTTCTGACGATCTACGCTTATCCGTCTGCGAACAATGTCAATTTTAAGGTCTGCAATCTGACGGCGGGAAGTATTACGCCGGGTGCGGTGACTCTTAATTGGAGAATCATTCGATAATGCGTTTAGCCAAGTTATTAGGGGTATTGTTGATCGCGGCGGCATTGGGCGTGTTGCCGACATATGCAAATGCTCAGGGCGGCATATTTCCGCTTGGCCCGACGGCCATGTTCGACGGCTTTACGATTCACGTTCAAGCCCTTACATCGTCGCCGGCAGATGCGGCAACGGTTTATTTCGGACTGCTCCCAAAGGCTCCGACAACGACGGCCAATATCAGCAAGGTTCATATTCGCCGGGCCGGAACGATCAAGATCGCGAACGTCTATTGTTACTCGGGAACTGCCGGAACTGCTGAATCGTGGTCGCTTTATCTTCGAGTGAACAATACTACGGATTATTTGATTGCCACGGTTGCGGCCGGAACATCGGAACGCATCTTTGAAAATACTAATTTATCAATTGCCGTCGTAGCGGGCGATTACTTTGAGATCAAAGGCATTCAGCCGACGTGGGCGACGAATCCGGCAACGACGATCTATGGTGGTTACATTTATGTTGAATAGATCTCTTGTAACACTTTGTTTGCTGCTGCTGCTGGCGGCGGCGGCGTTCGGGCAAGGCGGAATGCAGCCGGGGCCGGGAACTGTTTACGCGGTTTCGGGCGGTGGCGGCGGTGTGACGTGGGTTCACGGCTCGGAGTTCACATCGACGGGCAATGACATCACGCGTCAAGCTGGCGGCAGTTATGGCGGTTGGGCCAATACCGACACAGGCAGCGCGATCGACGCAAGCGGCGGGGTTGAAACGAAGTTCGAGTTCTACATTCTCGACAATGCCAACTACATCAGCACAGTATATTTAGCGCCCGCAAGCGGCTCGCCTTATTCAGCCGATCCAACAGCATCGACCGCTCCGGTGTATATCGAATTCGGTTCGGGTTCGACATTCTTGACGGTCTATGAATGGAACGGATCTTCCTACGCTTATAACACGGACGTTGGCAGCTTCGATGAAACGGACAAGATATGGTTCGGGTTCGATTCGACCAATCATATAAAGATATGGATCAACGAAACGCCGATCTACACGGCATCTGGAACGCAATCAGGCGACTATGTTCTGCTCTTTGCAAGCTCGGATGAAGTGATTTATCAGGGGATTCAAAACGTCGTAGCGTTTCCATAAATAAAGCACATGAAAGTTCGCTTCATAGCCATACTTGCAATTCTGTTCGCGGCGATCGTTGACGCGTCCGGTCAATGCACTCCGTCGTGGTCAACGTCAAAATCTGCCACATTTGCGCAGGGCTCTGCTCCGTCTCTTGGTGCGGCTGGAACGAGTTTGTGCGATCCGGTCTTCGATACCGAGATAATTAGGATCACAAGCGGCACGTCGCCGGCCACGGGAAGCTGGACGAATGCCTATTCATATTGGCCAACGTTCAATGCCGATAACACGCGGATACTCGCGTTTCGACCGTCGGATGCCAATGCTCGTATCATCACGTTCAATCCAAGCACGTTAGCGGTCGGGTCGGCGGTTGAGCCGCCGTATAGCGTTCAAAGTTACGAAACGACGTTCTTCTGGTCGTATTTGAACGCCGATTACGCGTATGGAACGAACGGCTCGAACATCGTCAGATACAGCGTGGCGTCGAATTCATACACGACGCTTCACAATCTTTCGGGCGAAACGATCGGCTCTGGCGGCAAATACTTCTGGCAAATATCACTCTCTGCTGATGATGACAAAATGGCGTTCACTGTCCGTAATTCAGGCGGTTCGGTCTGGGGCTACGCGGCGGTCGATGTCTCAAGCGGTGCGGTTCTTTTTAGCGAAGCAACGTCGTCGGTCGATGAAGTGCAGATCGATAAAGGCGGCCGCTACATCGTCGTCAAGACGGGCAATGAAGGAGCGGGGCAGATCAAAACAAAGGTCGTCGATCTGCAAGCGGGCCCAGCGGCGATCATTCACAATTGGCTTTCGGACGAAGCTCCGTATCCATACGGTCACAGCGATCTCGGCGTCGGCAAGTTTTTCGGCTATGACAATTGGAACGACACGATAGGCGTGATCGACCTTGCGACGGAAGCAGATAACGTAATCATCAACAATGCGTGGGGCGGAACGTTCGATATTGGCGAAGGGCATTACTCGATGCTCTACGATTCCGGCAACGAATACGGCCTTGTCTCGAACTACGGCGGCGTCTCATCGCAGGTATTCGACAACGAAATATGGTTCGTTAGATTCAGCGATGAGGAAGTCTTTCGCTTTGTAAAACACTATTCGGTTTCGCCCGACTACACGGCAACTCCGCGTGCTAACGTCTCGCTCGACGGGCGCTTCGTTGCCTTTACATCAAATTGGGGCAATTCAGGCCGGACGGACATATTCGTCGCCGTCGTGCCGGAAGGGATGGTCGATGGCGGCGGCGGTGGCGGCGGAAGCCAACAGATCAAAATTTCAGGCGGCGTGAGACTTCGAGGGGTTAGGTTATAAGGCAATGAAAAAACTCACTTTGTTAGCACTAATTGTTTTGGCGGTCGCGATCGCGACGATTGATGTTGACGCGCAGCGATCTTATCGGCTGCGGCGGCCGTGCGATGCCTCGACTACGCCGGCAAAAGTCGAACTTGAAAGCGATGGCGATCTCAATATCATCCCTTGCGCAAGCCAAACGGTTTACATCAACGGAACATCGATAGTTTTCGATCTCGCCGGTGTAACGTCGATCAATCTGCAACGAACGATCACGGCCGGCGGAACGACCGGAAATCGAACGATAAATCTGCCGGCCGGAACGGTCAATCTGGCGGCTGCGGCGACTTCGGTAACGGTCACAAATTCGACCGTGGCGGCAACGTCGATCGTCTTTGCGATCGCTCGAACGAACGATTCGACATGCGCGGTCAAGAACGTCGTTCCGTCGGCCGGATCATTTGTTATCAATATGACTGCTGGATGCACGGCCGAAACGTCGGTCGGGTTTCTAGTCACAAACTAACGAGCTAGGGCGGCACAACTTAGGCAAAACAAAATATATGACACACGACGAAATAGCATTGGTCAACGAACTCGCTGGCAAACGCGGCGATCTGGAAAAAGGCGCATTGAAGTTCCTCGGGCTGGAGACAAAAGCGGGTTCGGAATGTGCTGTAAACGGCATTATCGAAGAAGTCCGGCAATACAACGAGGCCGACGACGAAACGCGCGCCGGTATCGAAGCATACAAGGCCGCAAAGGAAAACGTCGAATCGGAAGACATTAGCGAGGCCGAAGACTCAACTCAAGCTGACGGCGGCGAAACGGCCGACGGCGGTTCGGATGAAAACGAATAAATGAGCATTCTCGTTCCGGTCAAAACAAAGGCTCCGACGGCCGTAATGCACAAGGACGTGGCTCCGTTGTTCGATGAACTGCGGCGGCGTGTCCGGCTCGGTTCGGGCGTCGATTTTCTGGCCGTGTGCGGCGACGTTACGCGGCCGGCAAACTTTGTTTCGAGCAAGGATGGTGTCGCCAATCGAAGCTGGCACAAAACGGGCCGTGCGTTCGATTACGACCAAACGAGCAAGGCATTGATCGTCGTTGGTGAGCCAAAGAACGGCAAGCAATATTTCCGGTCGTATCTGCTGTGTGCGGCACAGGATGGAACGCTCGGAACGAAACGCTTATTGCGGCACTACAACGGCGGTTCAAGCAATGCGTATGTGTTCGACTTTACGGCTGCTGCTGAGGAGATCGGATTTTCGCGAATTCCGGCATGGTCGGGCTGGAGGTCGAAATACAATCGCCGCGAATTCTGGCACTACGAGAAACGCGACGGTTTGACATGGGACGCGGCAATGCTCCAGCTTCGCGGCAAGATCCGTGAGCCTGAAAAGCGAATTCTTGGCCTTAACGATCGTGGCGACGATGTTTCGATCGTTCAAAGGGCATTGAACGCGATCGGGCTGCTGCCGGCCGACGAGATCGACGGGATCTATGGTTCGATGACAAAAGGTGCGGTCGAAATGTTTCAAAGGCAAAAAGGGCTGCCGGTCGATGGGCTGGTCGGGCCGAACACGCGGGCAAAGCTGGGAATATGACAAACTCATTGATCCTTATCGGCGTAGCGTATTTGATCTTCAAAGATCAGATCGACGCGGCTTTGTTCGGCGTTACAAATGCAGATCCGGTGCAGCCGAATGTGCCGACGGGAACGAGCACGTCGCCGAACACTCCGACGCAGCAAACGCAAGTTCCGGGCGGAACGATCAGAACGGGAACGACAACGATCGACGGCGGCGGAACGCCGGGAACGCCGGTCAATCAGGTTCCGACGGTTCCGAGTTATCCGACGCATCCGCAATCGCCTTCGCCTTTGCCGGTTCCGACGTATCCGCATGGGCCAAGCCGATACGAACTGCCGCCGATCGAACAATTCCCGACGATCGACTTCCCGACAACGGGCAACGAATGGTGAACGATGGCAAGTCCTTTCGATCCACAACACGCCGGCATAGTTTCGCGGATTCAGTTCTACGCGAATCAATACGGCATTCCGGCTAATGTCGGAGTTTGGCAGATATGGCAAGAATCGCGGTTCAATCCGCGCGCTGTATCGCCGGCTGGTGCTCGTGGTATCGCTCAATTCATGCCCGGAACGGCTGCACGTTTTGGCGTTAATCCCGCCGATATCGAAAGTTCATTGAATGGTTGGGGCCGTTACATGTCAACGATGTTGCGAATGTTCAACGGTCGCATCGATCTTGCTTTAGCTGGTTACAATTCGGGTGAAAATCGTGCTGAATATCGGGCGGCTGCCTCACAAGGTAGGCCGATAAATTGGTCGGTCATGCCGGCCGGTGTCAGATCGGAAACGCAAAACTATGTAAACGTCATTATGCGCAATGCTGGCGCGAACAATTACGCCGCGATCGGCTCGGCGAATCTTTCGGGCGGTTCAAGTTTGCTCGGCGGCTGGTCAATGGCTGCTGTCGGCGCGGCCGTGCTGGTCGTCGTCGTTCTCGCGACCGATTAGATCACAATTATGGATACGGCCTTTCAAAATCAATCACTCCCTATGAAAGCATTTGATCTTGTCGTGCTCGTGCTCACGTTCTTATTTAATTCCCTGCTGCTCGGCGTCGATTGGCAGTATGTCGCAATTGCGACTCTCGGCTCGTTCTCGGGTGCGGTCATGCTGACCTATCTACGCCGCGATCCGCGAAAAAGCGAACTCGTCTTTAAGACCTTAGCGGCATCGATCGGCGGCCTGATAAGCGGTGCGGCGATCGAAGAATATCTTAAGTTTCAGTCGATCAAATACGTTATCGGGATCTATTTTCTCTGCGGCCTTTTGTCGCTCGTCGTGCTTCGAGCACTTCTCAATCTGACCGAACGAAACTCCGCAAGCGTGCTTCGCGGATTACTTGATCGCGTGTTCGATCTGCCGTCGGCGTCCGATCGTCGGCGCTATTCGAAAGAACGCGATGCTGATAATGACAAAAAAGAAAAAGGAAGGTGAATAGATTTATGTTCGACAATTGGAAAACAACCTTAACGGCAATTATCGGTGCGATCGCGGCCGTCGTCGCCGCGTTCGGCATTCAGGTCACAACGGAAGTCCAGCTTGCTATTGTTACGGTCGTCATGTTCCTGATCGGGATTTTTGCTAAAGACGGCTCGAATCACGAATCATGAGCAAGCCGAAACTGAAAACAATTTCGGGCTGGCTTAAGAAAGGCAAGATCGCGATCGCGGTCGGTAAAACTGTTCTTACAGGAAAGCCGGCCCGATCGTTCGATCATGTCGAACGCGGTATCGAGATTGGCGAAAAGGCTCTGGAAATTGCCGATCTCGTCAAACGCATCTTTCAAAAACAATGATGCCGAAAAACAAACTGTTGTGCCTGACAATGGCCGTCATATTCGCGGCCTCATGTGACGATGTTGCGCCGGAAGTAAAACGCGCGGCTGAGGCTCCGAACGGCATGATCGCGATCGATCGTTCTACGTCGCAGTTCACGCCGGCCGGGACATTGGTCGTTTCGAAATCGGGCATTTCGAACGAATCTCTCGCGGCTGCCGATCTCGGCCTAAGCGATGCGTTTCGCGATGCCGTCGATTCGCGATATACGAAAGCGATGTCGCGAACGCATTACGAGATATTGATTCCAAAGATCGATTGTGTTCCGTCGCCGCGTGACGCAACTCCGAGTTTCACGGTTCGGGCTGACGAATACGACGGGACGGAATACGACTATCATCCGAAACAGGGCCTCGGGGTGATATACGCTTCGGAAATGGTTCTCTCGGTCGGAACGCCGGGATCGATCCCGCCGATCGGTCAAATGGTCGTGTGTCCTGAGATCTCGCAGATCCGAAATGCGGTGCGACACGGAGCCGAACATATTTTGATCGCAAATAACGATCCCGATTATTTTTGGGAAACGTGGTTTCACGGAAACGGTCGCGGGCATCTTCTCTTGCCTCACAAACGATCGTCCGTCGGCCCTTCTGCCGCCGCCGGCCGGATAGTCGATCAAAACAACAAGCCTGTCATCGTCCGTCCTGTCCTCTGAATCTCGCCGAAAACACGCCAAACGCAAAAACGGGCGAATGCAGTCGCCCGTTTCCATTTGAGTTAGCACGGCAAAACAACGGCAAAACTAATTAGCCTGTCGGTTGCTGTGAATAGCGATGTTTGCCCGACAAAACTCGCCGGATCGTCCTTTCGCTGCATTTTAATAGTCGGGCAACGTCCGCAACTTCCTTTCCGTCGGAAAGCATTTGTTCGGCCGTGCGAACGCCGTCGGCATCGAGCGCCGGCGGTCGTCCGCCGTAGATCCCGCGCGCTCGGGCGCTGTCGAGTCCGGCCGTCGTCCGTTCGATGATCCAAGCGCGTTCCCATTCGGCCATTGCTCCAAAGATGTGAAAGAACAGGCGGCCGTTCGGCGTCGTCGTGTCGATCGATTCGTTCAACGAAACAAGTTCGATGTTGCGATCGGCCAGCTTCGCCGCGATCTCGATAAGATCTTTCAGCGATCGGCCTAGACGGTCGAGCCGCCAAACGATGATCTGGTCGCCGGAACGTGCGACCTCGAACATTTGCTTTAATCCGGTTCTGACATTCTTTCCGCCGGAAACTTTGTCGGTGAATATCTGTTCAACGCCGGCCGCATTGAGAGCGTCGGTTTGCAGATCTAGATTTTGATCAAAGCGCGAAACTCGCGCATATCCGATTTTCATATGTATTAGTATCCTCGCGAATCGTATCTGTGGCGGCGGCCGCTTTGGGCCGCTTCGCCGATGCCTTGTCCTTTTTCCGTTCCGCTTGCGGAGCGTTCGTTGTTCGGCCGCTTTCGGCCGGTTTTCCGCCTCGCAGTTTTTCGCCTCAGATGCGGCGAAGTTTATTTCTTAAACTTCGCCGCGTAGCGGCGAAAAAATTTGGTGCGAATTGTCGGCAAAACTCGTCGGAACTGATAAATTAAGGTCGCAGTTTTGCCAACGGGTTTTGGCCGCGTCATCCCCGGACAAATTGCCAAAACTTACCGTCCCGGCACAATCGACCGTTTTTGCCGAAGACTCAACTCAAGCTGACGGCGGCGTTTATGCCTTCTATCGATCGAACTGCATCGATCAGCGATCGATAATCGAAATGCCACTCAAACATTCGCCGCATAAGGCCAAAATCTTCGCCTTTGGCGTATAGTCCTAAGATTCTACGGCCGGCCGCGAACGCCATTCCGCACTCGGCGGCGGCGTCCTTTCCACTCGGGCCGATATAGATTGTGAGATCTGCAAACATTGCTCCGTTTGTGTCGTAAATAAAACTTCGCTCGCCGTCGGCCGACGCACACCATTCATCAAACGGAACGGGTTTCTTACTCGGGCTTTCATTTGCCGAACTATTCGGGTTCTCGCCGTGGTTGTTTTCCACGAAAGATAAAATTTCGTGGCCGTCGCCGCGAAGTAAATCGGTAAGCATTTCGACCGCGTGTTGATGTTTCCAGCTTGAAGCAATGTAGATTTTCATAAGTTTTTGAATTTTGTCGATCGATAGACAACGGAAATGCCGTCGCCGGCGGCTTCGCCGTCAGTTAAAAACTTCTCTTTGTATTCATCGATTGCGGCCAGCATCGCGTATCGCTTGTGTGCCGGCATTTTCCTAAGCCTCGCGATCCAACGGGCTTTCTGTCTCTTAATGTCTTGTCGTTCGCGGCGATCGCGGCCAAGAAAGTGATAATCGTGTAGCTCGGTCGGCTCGGGAAAATTCATCCAAACGGTTTCGACCTTTGGGCCTCGACGTGAAACGCCGGTGAACTGCACTTTTCGCCAGCCGGCAAGTTTCCGGTTATACAGTTCCGAATCGTATCCTGAGATCATTACCATGCACGGCAACGAAAGCAGCACGTCAAGCAATTCCGTGTGTTCGGCCTCGGTGTGAAATTCATGTTTGTAGATCGCCTGTTTGCAGCTGCGAACGTCCATCAAATACGGCGGATCGGCGTAAACAAGCGTTGTTTCGGGCGTTGGCGGCGAAATCAATTTCAACCATTCGACCGCTTCCACAAGGAACACTTCGCAAATCGGTTCGTCTTTCCAGAGCGTTAGCCAAACTTTCGGATCTATTTCTAAGCCAATATTTCGTCTCGCCGGCCGTTTCATCCTCATGATCGCTCCGCCACCAAGGAAAGCTTCGATATAAACATCGTGCGGCGGCATTAGGTTAATGATCGCCTGATACACGCCGCTTCCGGCTTTTCCGCCGGCGTAAGATCTTAGCGGTCCGGCGACGGCGGAAACACCGACCGCCGCGGAAGACGGCAGTTGCACCGACGCCGGACCGCTAAGATCTTCTTTGTTTCTTTTCCTCATGCGTAAAACTCAATAAACATCGATACTTGAACACTTTGAACACTTCTTGAACACTATTTGAACACTTCTTTTTGAGAAAAACCCTGTAAACATCGGCACTTGAACACTTGAACACTTCTTTTGTGATTTTCAGAGAAAATAAAATCTCTATAAAAAGTAGCGGAAAAAAGTGTTCAAAGTGTTCAAAGTGTTCAACTCCCCGTGTTTACTGCGTTTTGCGTGAACACTTCTTGAACACTTCGAACGGTTCCGCTAGGTATCGCCGATCAATTTAATTCCTTCCCAATAGCGGCCGCCTGAGTTTTTTTGCTGAAATCCGCGCTCGGTCATGTTCTGCGTTAGTCGCCGGTGTGACCTAAGAAACTCGCCGTTATCGATGCAAAATTGCTTATATGCCTTGTAAAGTTCGGCGTTTGAAACTTGGTATTCCGAGGCGATGACGTAATCGACACGCTCGCGGGCCTGTTCGAGCGTGACGCATCTTTCCTCGATGAACTGCGCGATCGAATCTTGTTCGCGGCGATACGCGTCGATCTCGGCTTGTATCACGGCCGGAACGTCGAGCCCGTCAAGATCGAGATAATCGCGGCAGCCGGTGACGGCCCAATTCAAAACGGCCGGTGCTTCGGCCATTAACTGCGCCATGAGATCGTCGGCCTTTATAACTTTTTCTTTCGGAATGTCCTGATTAAAAGGAACTAGCTTCATACGATCCCACATGCCTTTGCTGTGATCGGTGATAGCCGGTTTATGGTTGGTCGCGATCCAGAGTTTGCCGGTGAAAGCGAAGTCAAAAAATTCGCCGAAAAGGAAACGCGCGGTAACGGTGTCGCCGGCTGAAAGGGCTTTGACCAAAGCCGAATTCAATCGCTCGTTTTCTTCTGTCTCCGGGATTATGACAAATCGCTTCCCTTTCAAACGTGCGATGTCGTTCGGGATCGCATTTTGCTTTCCGGCCATTACGCTGGCCGTCGTCGTCGCCGAAGCATATTCGCCTAAAAGATTATTGAACAAATTGACGAACACGCTTTTTCCGTTATTGCCCGTTCCGTAAAGGATCCAAAATGCTCTCTCTCTGACAACTCCGAGCAAGCTGTATCCGATCGATCTTTGCAAAAATGCGCGAACGTCGGGGTTTGGCTGGATCGTCGTCAAAAAATCGGTAAATGCGCGTGGTTCGGCGTCGGCGTCGAAATCGCAATGAACGACTCGGGTTATCCGGTCGTTCCGGTCGTGAGGCCGCAAGGTTCCGGTTTGCAGGTCGAGCGTTCCGTTCCGGCAATTGAGCAAAAACGGCTGCGCGTCGAACGTGTGTAGCTCGGCCGTTTTGAACATCTTTGCTAATTCGAGCATTGCGTTGATGCCCGTTCGGTTGTTCGACCGGCGGGCATGTTTGAACGAATCTGAATCACGGGCATTGATCGGGGCGTAAAGGCCGGTAACGAATTCGGCTGCTAGTTCGAAAATGAGATTCGCATGATCGATCTTCCAATGCGTTTGATTCCAGATAAGCCATTTCTTGGCCTCGGGTGAAAACAAAAGATCATCGCCGAAGGTCGAAAGAAAACGCCGGGCGTTTGCCAGATCGTCATACGTCGGCGATTCCGGCGGCATCAGCTCTGCCGTCGCCGGCCCGTTACCGCGTTTACCGATCGCGTCGGCCTTGTGCTTGTCGTTGATGTCGGCCGCGATTCGTTCGATCTCGGCATCGGTAAGGTCGTCCACAAGTTTTAAGTTCGGTGCGGTCATTCGCTCGATGTTTTTGTATGTTGCTTTATTCGGCAATACGGGCCGCGTTTAGTTCGAGGCTTTTTCATTATGTATTTACGTCGCGGCCGTTCGCTTTCATTGCGGCAGCCTGTCGTAAAAGTGCAATCACAATTCAGGCAGTCCATTCAATTTCTTTCGTCCAGAATATCTGAATCGAGCACGGCGTCGAATGTCATAGTCTTCGACTCGTTCACTAAAACGATGTAAACTTCTGCTGCTTTCGAAGTGCGCAGTAGTTCGATGTGTCGAGACTGTTCGTTAAGTAATCGATTCATGTAGATGATCCCGCCGGTCAAAAAGGCAACTACTCCCGCTAGAATTAAATGCAGATGATCCATTTGTTAGTTCCTCAGTTTCGGTTCGATGAATCTCCGGCCGTTCCATTTCCAGCCGGTCAAGGTTGCCTGTGACGCCGGGGCGTCGTGGTTGTGCCTAAGTTCTGCCGGTTCTTTCCATTGCTCAAAGCGTGTTTGGTCGCGTGGCTCAAGACGTATCGCTCTCTGTCCGCCAAAGTTCGCCGATGAAAGCAAAAAATAAAAATCGATCTGGCTGATCGGCTGGCACAAAATGCCGTTATAAAATCCGTGGCGGCTGCGGTATCCGTAAAGCAAACACTGCTCGGGCAAATTGATCTTCCAGCGATTCGCTTCCTCGGGCCGGTAAAATCCCGCGATCGCCGAAAGCCTGTCGCCATATTTACGATCGAGAAATGCTTCGATCTCTGTTTTCGATCGGCCGCCGGCAAATGTGCCGATCGCGGTTTCGGAAATGTCCGGCGAAACTTTCAAACTCGCGAATTGAAACATGATCGCCGAAAGTTTTAGTTCGCGGTCGCGAATCGTGCTCTCGCCGAATGCCGGCCGCTGCAATGCAAGATTCGCAATGAATATTTCGGTCTGGCGAACGCTTGCCGGCGGCAATAGCGACAAGAGATCGGAATAAACGGCGTGTCGTAGGGCCGCCGCCGTCGCGTCGGCATTTCTAACGTCTCGGGATCTCGCTGCTCTCATCGTTTTGGCTCCAAAATAAAACAGGCGATATGTCGGCCGCTTCCTTTTCCTTGTGTTCCGTCCTCGGTCGCGATCCATCGAATATCGCCAAGGTTTCGAATGGTCGCTCCGGCGGCTAACATCATCAAAATCCATTTATCTATCGGATAAACGATAACAACGCGTTTGCCTTTTTCATTTTCGGCGATTGCTTTTCGCATCCAAGCAGTCGGGCCTTTCTTTTTGCCGTCGTGAATAATTGATCCGAACGGCGGATTTACATAATTCGAATTTCCCCAATCCATCGTTAGGCCGTCGAAATCTTCGGGCTTCGGAAAAGGGCATGGATCGAAGTCAAAATTAAACTCTCGATTCAATGGCTCGTAAATTTCCGGCGGTGTAAGCCAATAGTGTTTACCGTCGTCGCCGTTTCCGACGTGAAACTTGTTAGCGTTTGGATTCATGCTGTTTCGCTCCGGCTGTTTTGGTGTAGAGAATTCATTGCGTCGGTTATTAGGTTGAACGTCAAAAGGCCGCCGCCGTCGCGTCGGCATTTCTAACGTCTCGGGATCTCGCTGCTGTTGTCATTGTTGATCCTCGCCATATTGAGAAAGCAATTCCCTCATGCCGTCGATCGTCTGCGCGAGAACGTCGGTCAATTGCTCGAACTGAATTATCCGCCGTTCGGCATCGACTGCCCGTTTGCTCATGGCGTTCAAATGCGCCGATAGGTCGATGATGCGTTGTTCCAAGATCGCCGGCGAAACATGGCCGTCGAACGGCGGTTCAACGCGTGTGTGATGAAAACACTTTGGACACGTTCGGCCTTGCTCGTGAACGTGAAACGCGGTTTGGTCGTAGCTTTTGTCAATGGTCGTTTCTTTTGTTTCCATAGTCTTAGGCGGCTCGGTCAAAACGCGCTCGAGCGCGTTCGCGGGGCCGTGATTCCAGAATTCGGCAGATCTCGTTAATGTGCTGTCGGGTATAACGCGATTGGTTGTTGAAACGGCAAAAAGGAATGAGTTCGGCCCGGCGAAGATCTGCGATCGTGCGTTCGCTGACGCGAAGCTGTTCGGCGGCCTCAGCCTCGGTAAATACTTCGACGCGTTCGGCGGCCTCGGCCATTTGCCGGAACTGTTTTGCGGCCGTCTCTCGCAGCCATTCCAGCCGTTCAAATGCCGATCGCAGTTCGTTCATCCGTTCGCCGATCTCGGCGATCGTGTCTTCAAATTGCGTGACCGGATCAAATCGTTTATCGGTTCTCATCGAGTTCATGGGTGCGGCGAACGGCCGCGTCGGTCGTAATTTCGTAATCGTCGCCGCCTAAGCGTTTAACGAGTTCGTCGGCCTCGAAATAGGTAATGCCGTAAGAGATCATGCGGCCGCGTTTCATTACAGCCCAGATCGATTCCTCTAGCTCTGAATTAGGTTTAAGGTCGAGCATCGTCTTATCAATCCTTTTCTTCGCGGTCGCTGCTGCTGCATTTGCCGCATCCGTTCATGTCTGGCGGCCGTAAGTTCGGCGGCAAGGCATCCGCATGATCGTGACCGTCCGCTTTTAAGGGCCGATCCGCGAACGAAACACTCGCTGCCGCAATCGCAGGTTGCGTTCCAATAGAGTTCGCCGTTTCGCCGAAATGCCGGTTCGTTTACAGTCCATCGTCCAAATCGGCGGCCTTCAAGATCGTTTTTGTCGGTCGCTCTCATACAGGCTCGGCATGTAGCGGCTCCGGTAGGTCGGGCCGATTCCAAACGCTCGCGGCCGGCGTGTGCATTTGATTGAAATGCCGTTCGAACTTCTGATAAAAAGCGAACGTCTCGCCGCAAGTCGAACATTGAAAAAATTCCTGAACGATCGCGCAGCATGTGATTGCGTCGGCTCGGGCAACGTGTCGTTTCTCGCAGCCAAGACATCGGTAATAGTGAATAAAGTTTGTCGTCATACGTTGTTAGGTTGTCAGGTCGAAAATGAACGCGCGGCCGCAACTGTGAGAATCAGCCGAATACCGGCCGCCGCGTTCGTGAGTGCCGGTTGATGCTGGCCGGCGATTGAATCAAATATCAGAATCCGAAATCTTCGTCGTAGGTCGGGGCCGGTTTGCTTCGGCCTCGATGAAAATTATGTTCGCGTAAATGTTCCAGCCGTCCGTCGATCTTTTGCAGGTTTGCCGGATCGCGATTGAACGGGTTGCCGTCGCGATGATGAATGATGTCGTTCGGCGTCAATATCTCGCCGGTCGTCTGCATGTAAATAACGCGGTGCAGGTATTCGCGGCGGCCGTGATGCCAAATTTGCGGATAGGCGACATCTACAAATCGGCGGCTTGCCGTTCGGTAACATTCGCGCGTACAAAATTTGCGATACGGTTTACATTTTGCGGTCTTCGTGAATCGCGTTCCGCATTGCTGGCAAACGATCTGTTTCGCGGCGGTTATCATCGTTAAAGTGAAATCTCGAATGTCGGAATCCGACATTTAAGGTTGTCTGTTAAGGTCTTGCCAAAACGGCGGCGGCAAAACTTGGGTGCGTTCATCGGTCGGCTTGCTGAGTTACTTTCGACCGACAACGGTTTTTTTTCCTTCGACGTTTATTGCGAACGGTCACAAGACCGAAACTCATCCTCAAATCATCGGTAAAGTCCGGCCGCATGAAATGCCTTGCCCAAAATATGATGTGGTCGCATAAAAGCATATTCGCTAGTTAATCGGCTCATCGGTCGTCGCGAATAAAGTATTGAGCAATGGCCATTAGAAACAGGCCAGCAGCGATCACGACGGCTCCGATCAAAATGGTCAAAACTATTTCGGAAATGCTCATCGTTAAAAATCCTTTAGGAAATGTTGAAAAGAACATCGGGCCGATAGTTGACAAAATCCGTTCACGTCCTTTCCGGCAACGGGCGACGCTTTATCGTGACTTTCTTTCATTCCGTCGGCTCCGAAACAGAATTGTTTTCCGCCGCCGCACTCGCCGTTTAATCGATTCGGAATTTCCCGATAACAGCGTTCGTTTGGGTGAAAGAATCCGGTCAAAGCCGAATCGCGACAATAGTTCGCGGCGTTCAAAAACTTTCGCTCGGCATCGCTCACCGGGAACGCCGGAACGGGATCGCGAAAGATCGAATCCGGCCGATTGCTGAAAATCGAAAAGTTCATATCCCTAAATGAGGCCCTTTGCCCGTGCCTCGGCCATTTTTTTGCTTGGCCCAAGCATTCGCTTCGGGATTGGCGCTTATCTGCGACGAATCGACGTTCGCTGTCTGCGGCTTGTGTCCATTAGCTGTCGGAAAGGCGACAACGTCGGCCGGGGCTTCCCGTGCCAGTTTTTCGCGGATCGCCTCGCGGACATAGACCGATACGGGCTTATCAAAACGTGCCGATTGCAGTCGCAGCGATTGCAGCAACTCGTCATCAATTCGGATCTGTAAAAATTCTTGTTTCATAACAATGTAGTGACAATAAATGAAAAGTCACTACGTTGTCAACACATATTTTTAGTTTTCTGCAAATTAGGTGAACTTTTCCCGATTCTTGCCTGTAATGACAAAGTAAGAACGTGGTATTTACATCTTATTGACGATGTAATGACACACACTTAACAAAGTTAGGCGAAAGTTATAGAGAATGTATTGACAAGCGGGATACAATGTATGGACAAACAAATGGCCGATGAATCGAAATCGTCTTTTCTGCAAATTCGCATTCGTGAAGACCTGAAAGACGAACTCAAGATCGCGGCCGAACTGCGCGGCCTGACGGTTTCCGGTTTGCTGCATTCGCTCATTAGTCGGGCCGTGTCGGAGAGTCGCCGCGAAAATCCGGCCGCTTTCCCCGATTACGATCCGCCTCCGGTTATCGTTGGGGAAAATGATCTTAGCCAATTGATTATGGAAGCATTGAACGGAAAGGAACCGTCGTCGGAAATGCGACGAGCGATCGAGGTCGCAGTTCGAACGGCTCTCGAAGTTCAGGAAATTTTCGAAGACGGAACGAAGATAAAGTAAGGTGGTATCGCTATGAAGATCGCACTTGTGACGTTGTTGGTTTTGCTATTTGCGGGAACTGCCGTTCCGCAAAAAATGTCAAAAACGGTTAGTCGATTCGTTCATTTCGGCGCGTCGGCCTCTTGGCCGGCCGCCGGCGAACGGGTGCGTGTTTCGGTCGGCGGCTGGAGTCTGACGAAACGAATTAACGCTAAAGGCTGGCTTGTCGCAAATGTTCCGTGCAATCGTTCGATTCGATTTGAGTTCGGACTTGATTTTGAGCACGTTCACGAAACGCTGGTCGCGTGTAAAGCGAAGCCGATTCCTATCGGCCTATTCAATTTTGGTAGCGGTGAATTTCTTGCGGCCGACATGGATACGGTCGATGCGTGTCGCTATTGTTAGTCAGTAATGATTCACATTCTCCCTCGGCTTGAATCTGAATTTCCATGGTTGCATACGCGGTCGGGAACAGAGCGCGATGCCATGGAGTTCTGCGACCGGAAAGGGATACATGTCCGGTTCGGGCCTGAATTCCCGACGGGCGTTTGGGTCATGCTTCGCGAACATCATTTCTTCTTGTTGAATTCGCGATTGTCGGGCTGGCTGGTCGCTTACGTTCTGTTTCACGAGATCGGGCATTATCTGTTTCACGCTCCGACTTGTTCGAATGTCGCTGTCGAATTCTGCGATCCGCACATTCGCCGAAAGAATCACGTTGAGGCCGAACAGGTCGCCGCGTTGATCTTGCTGCCGCCGTGCGAGATCGAGGACGTTTACGAATTCGGCGCATACAATCTCTATCCCGAATTGAAAGATCTGCTTGCGGTCAGATGGCGGATCGCGAAACAACACGGCATCTGATGCGTTCACTTTCAGGCTCGGTTTACAGGACAAATGACGGCCGCTGGTTTGCCCGCGTTCAATACTCGGATGCGTCCGGTCGCCGTCGGCAGAAACGCCGAATTTGCGAAACGCGAAAGCTGGCCGATCTCGAAGTTCGACATCTTCGCCGAGAGGTCGAACGCGAATTGTCCGATCGCAAAACGTATCGGGAAGCTGACGAATTCTATCGACGCGAATATGTCCACGCGGCAAGGTTCGTCGGCGGAAAAAAGATCTCGGGCTTTCGGCAGTCGGTCGATACGGTCGCAATGTATCTTGACCGTGCATTGGCATTTTTCGGTGATAGGCCGATCGACGAGATCACGTTTGCCGATCTTCGCGAATACAAAACTGCCGTCGCTCGATCGGCAACAATGCACGGGCGGCCGCGTTCGGTGTCCGACGTGAATCATCATCTGAAACGTGTTCGGCGGATCTTTGCCGTCGCCGTCGAACAAGGCTGGATCGCCGTCAATCCGTTCACTCGCGGCGGTTCGTTGATTATCGAATCTCACGAAACGGAACGAACGCGGATCTTATCGCCGGTTGAAGAATCGCGTTTGCTGGCCGCGTGTTCTCGCTGGCGAAAACATCTGCGGCCGGTTCTGATAGTCGCTATCGAAACGGGCCTTCGACGCGGTGAAATGCGCTCTCTGCGGTGGTCGAGTGTCGATCTTAAAGGCCGGTTCCTCAAGGTCGAATCCGCGAATTCTAAAACGCTCCGATCGCGATTGGTTCCATTGTCCGAACGTGCCGCCGAAACGCTGGCAGAACTGCGGCAAAACTCAAAGGCCCGCGATTCGGCGTTGGTCTTTGGTGCGTCCGATTTTAAGAAAGCGTTCATCGGGGCGTGTCTCGAAGCTGGCCTTTCGGATCTCCATTTTCACGATCTGCGGCATACCGCAATAACGCGGTGGCTCGAAAAAGGAATTTCCCCGGCGTTGGCAATGAAAGCCTCGGGGCATTCGCAATCGAAAACGTTTCTCCGATACGTCAATCAAAACGAACACTCGATCGCCGAATTTGCCCGCGTCATTTCGCGGGCCGCGTAAATAAATGTTCGCCGAATTGCCGATCGTGCTATACTGCCGTTAATAATAGCTGCCAAGCCTCTTAACAATGCTCAAATGGGCGGCTTTTCTGTTTGAATCGCGGCCTCGCAAATGGCCTCATCGCATCCGTAAAAGGTCGCATCGCCGTGCATAAACTCGCATTTCGCCGGTTCGCGTGTTCCTACAAAACGCCGTAAACTAACACGCTCTCGCCATTCCTCGCATCGCCTCGCAACACGCTCCGGCCGCTTCACACGCGATAGGTCAGAAGTTCAAATCTTCTAGTCGGCACCAACATCATCTCAAATTCAGATCAAGGGCCTGCGATAACATCGCGGCCCTTTTGTTCTCGGCAGGACATCGCCCTCGACA
>Ga0268299_1002141_pt1 | contig 25985 bp, 8 predicted proteins | sample NOBtaG_FD_193484 | JGI IMG/M metagenome (GOLD analysis project Ga0268299, IMG submission 193484) | Activated sludge microbial communities from bioreactor in Nijmegen, Gelderland, Netherland - NOB reactor | ecosystem: Engineered > Bioreactor > Aerobic > Activated sludge | place: Netherlands...
ATCCATTCTCGTTGCCAATAGGCATAATCTGCGTATTGTATTGGCAGTTTTGGGAGTATTTCTAATATTTGTTCTTTAGATTGGGAGTAATTTTTGTAAAGAACAAGCATTTCTTTTATAAAAATGCCTACAGACCAAGCATCACTAATGATGTGGTGCATTACAATTAACAACACATACTCTTGATGGTTTAGTTGAACAAGTGTAATTCTTAATAATGGTAAAACGGATAGGTTAAAACAATATCGAGACTCATTTAGAAGTAATTCTGCTTGTTTTTCTTCTTGCTCTTTAATAGAAAGGCTAGTTAAATCAACTTCATTAATAGTTAATACATTATTTTCTAAAATTAATTGATGTGGAATGCCATTTATTACATTGATAGATGTACGCAAAGCTTCATGCCTTTTTATTAGCGCATTAAGGCTAATTTCTAGGGCTTTAATATTCAAATTACCTTGTATCTTTAATGCAAGAGGGATGTTGTAATGAGGCGTTTCAAGCTCTAATTGTTCAAGAAACCAAAGGCGTTCTTGAGAAAATGAGAGAGGTAAATTTACATTTCGTGGGACAGGTGAAATAGAAGGTATTTTAATATTTTGCTTTGTTTGATTTGCTTCATCAATCCTTGCTGCTAGATTTGCGATTGTAGGAGCTTCAAATAGGCTACGCAAAGGCAATTCAACCGCAAAATTACTTCTTAACCTTGAAATCAATTGTGTTGCAAGCAGTGAATGCCCTCCTAATTCAAAAAAACTTTTGTTTATGCTTACTTGTTTTATATTAAGTAATTTTATCCATATACCTGCTACTAATTCTTCAGTAACTGTTCTTGGAGCAAGATAATCTCCTTCTAACTCAAGGTTATAAAAGTCTATCGTTGGGAGTGCGCGGTAATCTATTTTATGATTAGGCGTTAATGGTAAAGAATCCAAGTATATAAATGCTGTTGGAATCATATAATCTGGCAAGATTTCTTTAAGAAAGTTTTGTAATTCAGATGCTAGGGGTTTTTTCTCTGTAGCTGTAACAACATAAGCAATTAGACGGAGAGTTTTATCTTGTTTAGTTACAACAACAGTTTCGCGGACTGTTGGATATTTTAATATTGCTGACTCTATTTCACCTAATTCAACACGATAGCCACGAATCTTTACTTGATTATCATTACGTCCGATATACTCAATATTCCCATCTGTCAAGAAACGTGCTAAATCTCCAGTTCGATAAAGGCGCGAACCAGGTTCTAATGGGTTTTGGATAAATTTTTCAGCAGTCAACTCAGGATTTGCTAAATAACCTCTACTAAGAGAATTGCCACCTATAAATAATTCTCCTACTACACCTGTGGGTAAAGGTTGAAGGTATTTATCTAAAATATAAATTTTAGTACCTTCAATAGCATAACCTATTGGTAAATTCTGTGCTTTATAGCTTTGAGTTAAGTTAAGCTCACAACAGCTAACAGCAATAGTTGCTTCTGTAGGCCCATAGGTATTAAGCAAGCGGATTTTACAATATTGTTGCCAATCTACTAAACGTTCTGCTAATGCTTTTTCACCTCCAATAATCACTAAGCGCAAAGTTGAAGGTAATAATAAATTTTCCTCTTTAATAGCTAAAACCATTTCATGCCAAAAGGCTGTAGGCAAATCTAAAACGGAAATATTCCATTGCAAACATTTTTCTAGAAAGTTTGCAACAGACACAATCATTTCATCATTACGTAAAACTAAAGTAGCTCCAGACACTAGAGTTGGATAAATTTCTTCTGCACTTGTGTCAAAATTAATTGAAGCAAATTGTAGAACTTGATCACTTGAAGTTAGTTCAAATTGCTTTATTGCTTGTGTAATGTAATTTACTACAGAAAAATGCTCTATTAAAATCCCTTTAGGATTACCTGTAGAACCTGAAGTATAAATAACATAAGCAAGATTAGTTGGAAGAATGCTTAAATTAGGGTTTTCTTCACTTTCTTTTGATATTAATGTTAGATCTGAGTCTAAACAAATTAGTTTAACTTGCTTAGGTAATATTGATGTTAAATTTTGTTTAGTTAAGATAATTTTTATTTGTGCATCTTGCACCATAAAAGAAACACGGTCTTTAGGATAATTAGGATCTAGTGGTAAGTAAGCTCCACCTGCCTTAAGGACGGCTAATAAACTAATTATCATTTCAAATGAACGTTCAATAGATATTCCTACTAGTGTTTCAGGTGATACTTCTAATTTAATCAAATAATGTGCAAGCTGATTAGCACGAAGATTTAGCTCGTTATAAGTAAGCGGTTTATTTTCAAAAATTATTGCTATTGCTTGAGGAGTTTTAAGAACTTGTTGTTCAAAAAGAGTATGTAAACAGCCTGTAGATGCTTGTTTTTCGGCTCCGCTGTATTTTAAGAGGATTTCTTGTTTTTCTACTTCTGTCAGTAGAGAAAGAAAAGAAATATGTTCTAAAGGATTTAGGATTATGCTTTCTAGCAAAACAGAAAAATGTTTTGCCATTTTAATAATGGTTGATTTATCAAACAAATCGCTATTGTATTGCCAGGAGGTTAATAACTCTCCATTGTGTTCTACAGCCATTAAGAGAATATCAAAAGGGGTGGCTCTTTGTTCTAAGGGGTAAGACTCTACAAGTAATTCACCAATCTTCATATGCGCCCCTGCTTCACCTAAAACAAAGGGAGCAGTCTCTACTAATCTATGTGGTTGTTGAAGAATAAACATAGTTTGAAAAAGTGGTGGGCGACCAGCATTCCAGTTTAGGTGAAGACGATCAGCAATTAAGGCTGTAGGAAAATCTTGGTTTTCTAAAGCACTTAAAACAACTTCTCTTGTTTGTAATAGAAAGTCTTGATAAATAGGATTATTAGAAAAATTTGCACGTAAAGGTACAGGATTAATAAAATAGCCAATAGTACCCGTAAATTCTTCTTGAGTACGACCAGCCATTGGAGAGCCAATAATAATATCTTCTTGTCCACTGTAGCGAAAAAGTAATATCTCAAAAATACTTAATAGCACTGTGTATAAAGTAGTTTTTCTAGTATTTGCAATAATTTTAAGTTTTTGGGTTAATTGAGCTTCAATCTTACTTGCATAAGATGAACCATTATGAGTTTGGATAAGTGGTCTAGGTCGATCGGTAGGTAGATTTAATACAGCTAGATCGCCCTGTAAGGTTTTTTGCCAATATTGCCATAACTCATTACCTCTTGGACTATCCAACAAATTGTTTTGCCACCATACATAATCACTATATTGTGCAACAGGTTCTAGCAATGTTGAATTTGCAGAGTTTGAGTAAAGAAAACCTAACTCATCAGCAAATATATTAAGTGACCAAAAATCAATTGTGATATGGTGGAAATTAAGTAAAAGTATGTGTTTTCTTTCATTAAGACTAAATAAATAAGCCTTCATTAGTGGCCCTTGTTCCAAATTAAATGGGGTAAGGGCTTTTATTGCTATTTGTTGGTTAAGATACTCTTCTGACCAGGTTTTAGCATCGATATTATCAAAACTTACTTTATGTAAAGATACTTGCCTAATAGGTTTTTCTGATTCTAATTTATAAGCTGTTCTTAAAGAATCATGTCGGTCAACAAGTGCTTGAAGTGATTTATGTAACAAGGTTACATCTAGATTAGAATTTATTGCTACAGCAAAGTAAACATTATGTGCTGTAGTTTCTGGAGCAAGTTCTTGCAAAAACCAAAGAGCTTTTTGATTATGAGAAAGTTCTAGTAGCTGGTTTTCTGATTTTTTTGCTTTATAGAAACTTGGTTGGGTAGTTTTTGTATTTAGGTTTGGGTAGGCTAATATTTTTCTAAGCAAATCTATAGCTAAATTGTTAATATTGTTACCTTGAAGCAATTTTACTATAGGAATATTAATAGTTAGATTATGTTCTAACCGGTTTTTTAGCTCTAAAGCAACTAGCGAGTCAATACCCATATCAGTAATGGATTTTTCAACGTCTATGCGTGTTGGCGCAAGACCTACCACTTTTGCTACTTGTTCACGCAAAAAATTTACTAATATTTCTACCTGTTCATTTGAATTACTAGCTAATATCTGTTGTTTTAGATTAATAGTATTTACTTGTTGTGTAGAACTATCATTTCTACTAAAGGTAATTTCAGAGAAAAAAGGAAGGTGTTCTGTTTCAGGATAGGCTTCTCTCCATTGTAGCCAATTTATAGGCATAATACTAATTTGGGGCAAATCAAATGAAAGTAATTGTTTAAGTATAGTCATTGCTTGAGTTGGATTGATGCTATTCATTCCACGCAAAGTTAATCTAGCACCTCGGCCAGGTCTAGCAGCAAGACCAACTTCTGACCAATGCCCCCAATTAATACTTAATGCAGGCAGGTTTTCTGATTGTCGATAATGTGAAAGTGAATCTAGAAATGAATTAGCCGCAGCATAGTTAGCTTGTCCAGCAGAACCTAAAAGGGAAGAAACCGAAGAAAATAGAACAAAAAAGTCTAAATTATTATTTTTTAGCAAACAATGTAGTAACCAACTGCCCCAAATTTTTGGTAGAGCAACGGCTTTTAGCTCATCTACTTGCATACTTGATAAAGTTTTATCTTTTAATATACCTGCTGCGTGTATGACTCCCTTTATGGGCGGCCATTCTTCTGCTTGGTAGTCTTCAAAAAAAGTTTTAAGAGCAACTTCATCAGAAATATCTAAGCTAACAATGTCAACTTTAGCACCTTCTGCTTCCATTTCTTTTATAGCAGCAATTTGTTTCTTTAATTGATTAGATCCTTGAATATTTTTCCATTCTTTACGCTCTGGTAATTTAGTACGACCTAATAAGATCAGGCGAGATGCACCTTGAGAAACCATCCAACGAGCAACTACTAACCCAATATCACCTAAACCCCCAGTAATTAAGTAAGTTGAATCTTTTCTTAACAACAATGATTGTTTACTAGTTACTTGCTTACGCACAAGTCTTGCTACGTAGCGTTTATTTGAATATAAGGCAATCTGAGTCTCTTTATTAGGTTGATAGATTTCCTCTAAAAACATATCTAGGGAATTTTTTGTGTCTATAGGGTCTAAATCTACTAATCCTCCCCAGTAAGCTGGAAATTCCTGTGCAATAGTTTTACCTAATCCCCATATGGGCGATTGAGAAATATTAATTGGGTAGTTTTTTAGAATTGGTTGTGTACCAGAAGTAACTAACCATAAACGAGGTGATAAAAGCCACTTTTCTTTGGCTATTGCTTGAATTAAGTATAAGACAACTTCACAATTAATTTGTTGAATCTGTTGAAGATCTGAAGTATTTAGTGGTAATGAGCTTAGATCAAGACACCACAAATAAATGATAGCTTGTATTGTAGTTGATGAATTATTTGAAGAACTTAAAATATAATTAATTGTTTCGCTATCAGTTGGAGACAATTCCCATTCATTGGAACTTTTTTGACAAGATTTTTGTGCTTTTGAAATTAAAATTACTTCTTGGTCTTGAGACTTTAATAACTCTGATAGATTGTCACCTAAACCAGCTTTATCAACAAAAATTAACCACTTTCCTTTAATGTTTTCTATATTATTTTCTAATATTTTAGGAACATTTTTCCATTCTATTTCATATGCTGAATTAGCTAATGATAATTCGCTAAGATCTTCTTTTTGCAAAGCTTGTAGGGATAAACCAGATATTTGTGCAACCAAAGAACCATCATCATTATATAAATCAATATTACCTTTTATGGACAGTGACTCTAAAGATAGATCACTATCTAAGTAAGCATGCGCCCATAATTTTCTTCCAATTTCTCCTAGAAGCTTTATTTCTTTAACTGAAATAGGTACAAAAGCTTTTGTATTATTATTGATTTCTTGGTCAATAATTGTAGCTCCAAGACTTTGGAAACAAGCATCTAGCAGTGATGGATGGAAAATATATGAAGTGCTATCTAAATTAGAAGGTAGGTCTATTTCAACAAAAGCTTGGGATTTTCCCTTCCAAATTTGATTTATTGCTTGAAATGAAAGACCGTAGTCTAGCCCATAGTTTTGTAATTTTTCATAATATTCTTTACCACTTATGTTAAGTTGGCACTGTTCTAAAATTTCTTCTTTCTTGATTTGGGCTAAACTTTTCTTTGTTGTTAAGTTCTTAGAGCTTACCTTACAACTTAAGTGCAAAATCCACTCTTCTTTTTCATCGTTTTCTTTAGTATTACAGCTAAAAATCTGAAAAGTTTTTTCACCATTTGCATTAGAAGAGCAAATGGTTTCTAGCAAAATATTTGCTTCTAAAGACAAAAGTAAAGTTTTATGTAAAGTAATTTCAGTAAGCTTAAAGTCGCTAGCTATTTGAGAAGCGGCTTTTAAGCACATTTCTATGTAAGCTGCCGCAGGTAAAACAACTTCTCCTTCAATACAATGGTCAGATAAATAAGATATATTATTTAGTGTATTTTCCCAGAAAGGTTGAGAGGATTTTAATCTTTGGCCTAATAATGGGTGATAACTAGATGTTTGTTGAAAAAATTGTCTTTCTAAATATTTTGTTTTTTTAGTTTCTAACCAACATCTTTCATTTTGCCAAGGGTATAGAGGTAATTTTACTAGTTTTCCAGTAGGGTAAAGTTTCTTCCAATCAATTGGATAACCAATAGTATAAAACTTTGCTAAAGTTGATAACATTGTAATGGACTCATTTTCTTCACGTCGCATAGAAGAAAAGAGATAAACTTCTTTTGACAAATGTTGGAAATTCTGTTGGATACTACTTAGTAAAATTGCATGAGGACTTATTTCTATAAATATATTATAATTATCTTGTGCTAGACAATTAATTGCATCAGAAAAAAGTACAGGTTCTCGAAGATTACGTCCCCAATATTCAGCATTAAATTTAGTAGTGTAAGAAAGTTTGCCAGTGACAGAGGAATATATAGGTATTGTAGCGGGACGTGGGCGGATAGTTTTTAACTCTTCTACTAGGTGTGTGCGTAAAGGATCCATTTGTGGAGTATGAGAAGCAACATCTACTTTGATAAAACGACAGTAAATATCTTGGTTTTGTAAGCTTTCAATTAGCTCTTTTAAGGCATCAGTATCCCCACCAATAACAGTAGATTTAATACTGTTACTAGAACTAATGTAAAGTTTACCTTTGTAACTTTCTATAGCTTTAGTTGCTTGCGTATGTGAAAGCTCTACAGAAGCCATTGACCCTTTACCACTTGCTTGCTTCAATAATTTACTACGCAAACAAATTACTTTTACAGCATCAGCAAAACTTAAAGCTCCTGCAACATATGCTGCTGCAACTTCACCCATGCTATGACCAACAATTGCGTTAGGACTAATACCCCAGGAATGCCATAAGCCAGCTAATGCTATTTGGATAGAAAAAATAGTTGGTTGAATAATTTCTATATCTTCAAGTTTGGCTTGTGGTTCATTTAATTGTGTTAATAATGACCAAGCAAAATATTTGCTAATTTCTTTATCACATCGCTCAATTAGCGAACGAAAAACAGCTTCTTGTTTTAAGAGTTGTTTTCCCATTCCTATCCATTGTGAACCTTGTCCAGAAAAAACAAACACAAGTTTATATTTTAGATTTAGATTTTCAACACCACTAAAAACAAAATCAGAAATTTCACCTTTAAGGAAAATTTCTAGCTCTGCTCTTATTGCTTCTATGGAAGTGCCAACTACAACAACACGATGACTACGATGGCTACGTCTTACAGCACTACTATAACAAATATTATATATACTATCGCTTGTATGCGTAAGCATATTTTTGTATTGTCTAGCTAAATCTTTAACTGCTTTTGGGTTATGGGCAGATATTGTTAATATTTGTGTTTGGTTACTAGTAAAGCTTTCATTTCTAGGCAATATAGGTGACTCTTGCAAAACAACATGGCAATTTGTTCCTCCAAAACCAAATGAGCTAATTCCAGCAATAGCAAGGTTTTCTTCTTTAGGCCAATCAATCAACTCTGTTTGTACTTTTAATAAAAGGTCATGAAAAGGAATATGAGGGTTTGGAGTTTCAAAATTAAGGCTAGGGGGGATTTTTTTGTGTTTAAGTGAAAGAGATGTTTTGATAAGCCCTGCTATACCAGCCGCTGATTCTAAATGTCCAATATTGGTTTTAACCGAACCAATTAAACATAGTTGGTTTGGTGGACGATTGTTTGCTAACACACTACCAAGGGCTTTTGCTTCTATTTGATCACCAAGAAATGTGCCTGTTCCATGAGTTTCAATGTATTGAACTTGTCCAGGTAATATATTTGCGGACTGGTAAGCTTGTTTTAGTACCAATTCTTGTGCTTGTCGATTTGGAGCCATTAAGCCATTACTACGACCATCTTGATTAATGCTAGCTCCAAGAATAACTGCATATATTAAATCATTATCTAAAATAGCTTTAGAGAGAGGCTTAAGAATTATTACTCCAACTCCTTCACCACGAACAAAACCATTTGCTTTTGAGTCAAAAGCTTTGCATTGTCCATCAGGTGACATCACGCCAGCTTTAGAAAAATTTATGGTGATATCTGGAGATAAAATTAAATTAACACCCCCAGCAATTGCTAAGGGGGTTTTACCTTCCCAAATATTTTGGCAAGCCAAACTTACTGCAACTAGCGAAGAGGAACAAGCTGTATCAATTGAAATACTTGGGCCATGAAGATCTAAGAAATAAGAAATTCTATTAGCCGCAATACTCATAGCATTGCCTGTAGCAGCATAAACATTTATAAGAGTAGGATCACTTAGTTGTGTTCTAGCATAGTCATTACTGGAAATACCAATAAAAACCCCTGTTTGTGAACCTGTTAATGATTCTAAATCTTGTCCAGCATCTTCTAACGCTTCAATAGCAACTTCTAATAAAAGCCTTTGCTGGGGATCCATATTAGCTGCTTCACGTAAGGAAATACTAAAGTAGCTATAATCAAATAAATCTATATCTTCAAGAAATCCACCCCAACGAGTATTCATTTTTCCAGGAGAGTTTGGATCTGGATCATAAAATTCATCAATTTTCCATCTATTGGAAGGAATTTCCTTGATTGCATTTATACCATTTTGTAAAAGCTCCCAATAATCCTTTATATTTTTAGCTCCAGGAAAGCGGCATCCCATTCCAACAATTGCAATAGGCTCATAGTTATTTTTTTTATTACTTAGAACTTCAAATTCTTTTACCTTTTCATTTGCAAGATTATAAGAGAGGTTTTCTATAGTAGGGTAATCCCAAAGCAAGGTGGGAGAAAGTTTACGCTTAAGCCATTGTTCTAATTCACCAGATAGACTTAGTGCCTCACGTGAGCCTAAACCATAGTTTAGAAATGGCTCACGTATATTAATTTCTTTTTGAGATGTTTTTAAGAGTATTGATAATCGTTCTATAAGCCACTGCTGAATTTCTTGAGAAGTTATAAAATGAGAATCTTTATCAACAAAAGAATCTGTTAATAAAGGGGCATTTTTATCATTATTTTGCATGTTTTTACCTTTCAAGAATGCTAATTATCAAAATCAAGAAAATTAGCAATACAAATGCTTATAAATGCTTATTGATTGCATTCTAGAAATACTATTAATAATACTTAGCATTGATTATAAAATAGAATATTTACGTAATTTAATTACTGGGTTATTAGCTAATAACTAAAATTTTATCTAAGAACTTTATTATAAATTTTATAAACTATGGATAATTTTTATTTATTTTGATCTTTAAAACAGGATTTTTAGAAATATTCGCTCCACAATATTTCTAGTTTATTGTTTAAAAAACCTTCTCGACAAGCATGACGCTGAATTTTACCACTAGAAGTTTTTAGAATAGATCCAGCTTTAAGTAATAATATTGCATAAACAGGCAGATCATGGTTTTCTGAGATTAGTTTCTGAATTTTACTAATTACATCATGTCCTGAAAAGGGTTGAGGGGATTTTGGGTCTCCAATAGGATCAGCAGCTTCTTCACGTAGTAATAAAATTTCTTTAAGTGTTTCTGATTTTTGGCTATCACGTTCAAAGCGACGTTCAATTTCTGCCATTACTATAAGTTTTTCTTCACCATTATGCTCAATAGCTATAGCAGCACAAAACCCAGGACGAATGGAAGGGTGGCTATTTTCAACTGTCCATTCAATATCTTGTGGATAATGGTTTTGGCCGCCAACAATAATTAAATCTTTAAGACGACCTGTAATGAAAAGTTCTCCATTTTTTGTAAAACCTAAATCACCTGTACGAAGAAAAGGCCCCATATTTGTATCAGAAGTAAAAGCCTGGAAGGTTTGTATATTTTGCTCAGCTTTATTCCAATAACCTTGAGCAACACTGTCACCTTTTACCCAAATTTCACCAATCTGTAAGTCTTGAAGTTGTAGTTTTGTATCTGGGTTAACAATAATTACTTGTTGTTGAGAAGTGCATTGACCAGAACTAACTAAATATTGGTGATTTTTATCTTGGCTATCAACTTCTACTACGTAACCTTGCCTTAGTTTTACTCTATCAACACAACAAATATGATTAATATATCCACCTGTAACAAATAATGTTGCTTCTGCTAGTCCATAACATGGAAAAAAAACCTCACGGCGAAACCCGCAACTCTTAAAAGTTTGATAAAAGGCTTCTAATATTTCTAATCTGACAGGTTCAGCACCATTAAAGGCTACTTCCCAACAGGTTAAGTCAAGTTGGGATATTTGCTCTATGGATAATTTTCTACAGCAATAATCATAAGCAAAATTAGGCCCACCACTTACAGATGCACGATAATTTGAAATAGCTTTTAGCCAGCGAAAAGGCTGTTGTACAAAATCTAATGGAGAAATAAATATAAATGGGTATCCTGTATAAATAGGCTGAATAATATTACCTATTAGACCCATATCATGATAAAAGGGAAGCCATCCAACCCCTATAGACTTTTTTGTTTGCCTAAAAGCTGTTTGGATTAAGGCTTCATTATTGAGTAAATTACCATGACTAACCATTACACCTTTAGGTGTTGATGTTGAGCCAGAGGTATACTGCAAAAAAGAGAGGGTATTAATATCAATATTGGGCAATTGCCATTCTTCAGCCATTTTAGGGTTTATTTGGTTGGTAGATAACCAAAGTATTTCTGAAAGAACTTCATTTTCAGAAAGAGCAGGTTTAATAGCCTTAGCAATTTGTGAGGTAGTAAGAGCTATTGCAGGTTGAGCATCTTGAATAATTGATAGTAATTTTGGCAGATTCCGGCTCATTCGTGCTGGATGCGGTGGATAACATGGAACTGCTATAACGCCAGCATATAAACAGCCAAAAAAAGCAGCGATAAAGTCCAAACCAGGTTGGTATAACAATAATGCTCGTTCACCTTCTAGATGGAATTTCTGTAATTCTGCGGCAATAGCGCGAGCAACACTATCAAGCTTGCCATAAGTAAAATAGTCTTGTTCTAGATCGTTTTCTCCTAAAAATGTATAAATTTTTTTCTCTGGATTTTCTTGTGTTCGCATCCTTAAAAGGTCAACTAAAGTTGAATACATATATTTGATTAAGACCACCTTAACTGGAAATTTAAAATTAAGAGATAAGAGTTATTTTTCTTAACTCTATATAATAATTAGGCATAAAAATAAATTTGAAATGTATAAATTAATGCACACCAAGACCTTAGACACAAACAACTATTAATTTTAGAGTAGTTTAGATAGTTTATAGTGCTGATTTTATATTAAGCTAAAGTATTAAATATTTTAAATTATTGTAAAATGGTCTAAACAGGTTACTTTTAAACAATATCCATTTCCTAAATTTTTAAGGACAAAATGGACTTAAAAGCAAGATACTAAATAAATAATAAAGTATTTTTAATAAAATTATGGGAAAATTTTCTAGGTACTGGATTTTATGACATGTTGGTAATCATCTGCAACTTAAAACTTGTGAACCTAACATATTAAGATAAATAGCTGACAAAAACAAGAAAGTTTATTTAGTATTAAGTACTTTGTTTACAATGTATTAAGTTTATAAATTAAAGTTAGAGTATTTACGTAAAGCTAATATTTTTGATGTATTAAGTTTTATTTTCCATTTGTTTTTGTTAGCTTATTTATTGACTTGCAGCACTATATTTGCCAAACTTTATTTTTAATTTTTTAATATGCCATAATTAGTATAGGGTTTTACATGAAAATAGTTAATGAAAATTTAATAAATTCTATTATAAAAAAAGCATATTTTTATCTTCCCAAAATATTGTTATCATTAATTTTAGTAATAGAAATTTCACCTTATTCTTTTACACAAGTAAGATTAAAAATAGATGATTTAAAGCCCAAAAAAACAAGATTAGATTTAGACTCTATAAGTACCTCAACACGTCTTAATTTAGATTCTACTACAGGTACAAAAACCAAGGTAAACTCCTTAACACGTCTTAACTTAGATGAATATGGACAAAAATTAAATATAAAACAAATTGGAGAATCCTCTGTACAAACTACTAGGTATGTAATTGATTTATCTATTGATGAGTCTGGAAAAAAGCCTATTAAAAGAACTCTTTCAGAATGGGAACTGCTTACGGAAAAAGCTAATAAGATTATAGATAAAGAGATTATAGGGGATTCTGATATAGAAGAAGCTGTAAAATTATATAACAAAGCTTTGGAACTAAATCCTAAAACAATACTTCCTTATCTTGGGTTAGGTTATGCACATTTAAGAGTTCGTAATTTTGAAAAATCAGTCTTTTATTATCAAGAAGCAACAAAACAAAACCCTAAAAATATTGAAGCTAAGACTAATTTGGCTGTAGCAATATACTACACAGGCAAAATAGATGAAGCTATAAAAGAATATACAGAAGCTTTAACGCTCAGTAAAAATTTATCTCCAGAGTTAAATTTTAATTTAGCTATAGCCTATGCACACAAAGGCAATTTTGAAGAAGCTATTGAACATTATAAGAAAGCTTTAGCACAACAGAAAAATTATGCAGAAGTTTACAATAATTTAGGTTTAATTTATGAAGCTAAGGACGATGTTGAGTCTGCCACAAATAGTTTTAAGGAAGCTATTAAATTAAAAAAGGGAAACTATCCTTTAGCTTACTATAATTTAGCTCGATTACAAATTTCTAATAGAGATTATGGTAATGCAGTAAAATCTCTTACGGCAGCTATTGAGCAAAAAAAAACTTTTTCACAAGCATATCTAACTTTGGGTAATGCCTATCTTTTACAAGCTACAAGCGGGCAAGATCTTAAATTAGAAGATATAGATTTAGCTATTAAAAATTATCGTCAAGCAATAGAACTTAATAATAATTTTTATCCCTTAGCACATGAAAACTTAGCTATTGCTCTTTCACAAAAGGATGCTGACAAAGAAGCTTTTGCTGAATTTAGGTTAGCTGTAGAACAATATGAAGGTAAATGTCCTAAAACTTTTAGTAATTTGTTAGCTACTATTGATAAAAAAAATAAGTCTCCAATTTATCTTATAGGAGATGAATTAGCTGATAGAGATAATCCAAGTAGCCTAAAACGTAGGTATAGGGATTTGCAGATATTAAAGAAAAATGCAAGTAATTTAGACCAAGAGTATAAAACACAATTACTTGAAAATTTAGAAGAGTTTTTGCAAAACTATCAAAACCTAGAGGATGAAGACAAGAATTTAGCCGATATTCGCTTTTGTGCAGGGCGTATTTATTTGGTTACAGGTGAATGGCAAGAAGCTATTAATGAATTTGATACAGGATTAAAGCTATCTGGAAATAACGATAAAGAACTGTTAGTTTGGTTAAAATCAACTTTAGAGTTATTATTTTATTTATAAATAATATTGTGTAAGTTAAAAATAGTAAAATAAGTTTGAGAGTCTATTTTCTGGATTATTCTCAAACTAAAGGGGGTGGTGCTTTTGCCCTAAAAGCGGTTTTTTGCACCTAATAAAAAACGATGAATCCTTCTGAAACAAAAGTAGGCGTTGGAACAGTTATAGACAACAAATATAAGGTTGTTTCTTCAATGGGTCAGGGTGGAATGGGGGAGGTTTTTAAAGTTGCCCATATTCATTTAGGAAAGATTTTTGCCTTAAAAGTTGTAAAATTCCAAGATGTAGATGCTGACATCCATAAAATAGTGAGGTTTAATCGTGAAGCTAAAGTCTTAGCCAAACTTCAACACCCAAATATTGTTATGATAACAGATTTTGGGGTTATCAATAATAAAGTACCTTATCTTGTAATGGATTATATTGAAGGTATAACTTTAAGAGAATTAATAAATAATAAAAAAGTTATTGGTTATGTAGAAGCTCTTGATATCACTAAACAAATTGCAGCAGGTTTATACCAAGCACATATCCAAGGAATTATACATAGAGACTTAAAACCTGAAAATATAATGATTCAGCAACTGCTTGACGGCCAAATAATAGTTAGAATACTAGACTTTGGCATCGCTAAAATTGTTTCTAAGGAAGAAGGAGAAGTTAATATTTCTAAAGATGGATCTTTAGGCACGCTTAAGTATATGTCCTATGAGCAAGCTATGGGAGAAGAGGTAGACTTACGGACAGATATTTACTCGTTAAGTTTAATACTTTTTGAGATGATAACAGGTAATACCACTTCTTTTATGCTAGATGATGCTAAAATGGCTCATGAACTAGTAAATAACTTGCCTTATGAAGTAAGTCAAATTATTCATAAAGGACTTTCTAAGTTTGCTGATAAAAGGCAACAAACCGCTTTGGAATTAAGACGTGAAATAGAAGCTTTTGAAATGGGTGTAAGTTTCGATGATTTACTTCAGAAAAATTCCAATATGAGTAATTTGATGGATAAACCTAGTAGTAAGCAAACTAAAGAGTTAAAACAAAATCGTACAAATTCTTATAAACTTATTTCAAATACTCATGAAGGAAAGAAAACAAACAAGGCTGGAGAAAATTCTAAAAATTCCAGTAGTGGTGAAATTAATAAAAGTGTAGAAATTACAGCAGATACTAACAGAAAATCTTTTGGTAAATATAAAATACTATTAATAGCCCTATTTTTTGCTCTTGGAATATCATTGAGCATTTATCATTTTGTGTTTAATCAAAAAACTGGCAAAGAGGAAGTTAAGAATACAGTAAAGGTTGATCCCCCTATGTTAGTTTCTATTAGCAGTAATACTTTTAATATGGGATCAAATAAAGGTAAAGATATTTATGCTAAACCAGAGCATTTAGCCTCAATATCTGTTTTTTATGTAGCTAAAAAAATGGTGACTAATCAAGAGTATGCTGAGTTTATTAAAGATACCGGACATACTCCCCCTGTGTATTGGCAAGAAAAAAAACCTCCAGCTTATGTAATAAACCAACCTGTAACACAAGTAAATTGGAAAGACGCTACTGCTTATTGTGAATGGCTTTCTGAAAAAACAGGTCATAGCTTTAGGTTACTCTTAGAAAAAGAATGGGAATACTTAGCACGAAATAAATCTAAATATGATATAGATATACTAAATGGTTTTTCGGAGTGGACAGGTAGTTCTTTGCAAGCCTACCCAGATGCTAATAAAGATTTAGCTCAAAAGATAGAGGCCGCAAATAAAGAGAAAAATAATAAAATTAAGATTTTTCGAGGCATTAATGAAGAATCAGAAAGTGATCCTACAACATTTCGTTTGTTTCAAATAGACACTTTTACTAATGAAAAATTAGGCTTTCGAGTTGCTCGTAATTGAAATTCTGGATTTGAAATTTTTTATTTAATAGGCTTCAATATGATGCAAAATGAAAAACTATCACGGTATTAAGATTTCTTTATATTAATTGTTGCTATACTAAATTTCGTAATTTTTGCCAAACTCCAAAATAATTATTTATATTTAACAAGAAGGGAGTACAGAAACTTAATGTTCTATATCTAAGTTTCTAAGTTAAAAACTCTATGGTAAAATCGGTACGTTTTTTCTTTTTGTCTGTAACTATTATATTAGCGATTTTAATTTTTGGTAGCCATCAAGATATTTTTGCTCAAGCTGGTACAAGTTCCGCAGATTTTATTGGCACTATAACAGATGAACAAAAAAATATTATTAGTAATGCTGAAGTTACAATTAAAGACCTAAAAACTAATTTAAGTAGAGTGGTTGCCACAGATGAAAAAGGTAGTTATTCCATTAGGCAATTAACTCCTGGTAAATATGAAATAAGAATTCAAGCTGATGGTTTTCAAAGCTATGTACAAGAAGTTTTACTGCAAGTAGGGACAATCGGAGTAGGTAATATTTCTCTTAAAGTTGGGCAATTAGAAGATGTAGTAGAAGTAAGTGCTAATGCTGGTGTAATAGAAAGCAATAAAACAGAAAGTAGCTCAAATGTTGATGCTAAAGCTATTACATCACTTCCTATAAACAAACGTAATTTTTTAGATCTAACACTTACAGCACCTAGGGTTAGAATTGATCGTACCCCACCACAAGGTGTTGCTACTAACTCTGGTTTTTCTGTAAACGGCCAATCTGCTCGCTCTAATAACATAACAATTGATGGCTTAGATAATAATGATCTTGGTTCTGGTATTCCCCGTTCAGCATTTAGCCAGGATGCTATACAAGAGTTTCAAATAGTTACAGATAATTATTCAGCGGAATTTGGACGGGCTGTTGGTGGAGTAGTTAATATTATTACTAAAGGCGGTGGTAATAGTTTTAATGGAAGTAGTTTTTTCTTCTTTCGGGATGAGAGCATTGCAGCACGCGATTCTCTTGCGCCATTTAAAACTCCATTTGAACAATATCAAGCTGGTATTATCCTAAGTGGCCCGATTAAAAAAGATAAAGCTTTTTTCTTTACTTCTTTTGAACGTCTTTCACTTAAACAAGGTGTTGTTGTAACTGTAAGTGACCAAGTAATAAATGCTTTTCGTCGTCAAGGCTTCCAAGAAAGTAATGGATCTGTACCTAGTGGAGTTGGTAATACTTCTTTTTTAGGACGCATTGATTACCTATTAACACCTAATAATATTTTTAATGTACGATATAATTATGGTGGTTCTTTTGACGGGGCATTTTTGCCATTTTTTGGGGCCCGCACACAAAGCGCAGGAGGTACACAATTATTAAATGATAATTCTGTGGCTATAAGAAACACATATATAAATACAAAACTAAATCTTGTTAATGAAAGTCGCTTTCTCTATAGCCGTAGAGATCAAGATATTTTTGCTAATGGTGATTTTGTAGGTATAACTTTAATTACTCCTGAGGGTAGCATACAAGCCGGTTCTGGAACTTTTCTACCTAACCCGCGCATAGAAAACATATATCATTTTGTAAATAATGTTTCACTAACAAAAGGCCGTAATCAAATAAAATTTGGAGTCGATTACATACGTATTACTGGAGAAGGTCGCGTACCAATAGCAGAAAAAGGTGCGGCTCAGTTTGAGCCAATAGATTTTGCAGCTTTAGCTGGAATGCCTGGACTTCCTTTCTTTACTGCTTTAGAAGCCTTTGATCCTGCTTCACGTACACCTATTCAACGTAGTTTTTTACAATTTGCTTCTGCTGCACTGCCAGGGATGTTTCCAGGATTTCCATCCAATTTACCCTTAGTTGATTTGCCAATACCATTTGGCTATACACAGGGTTTTAATACTCAAGACCTAGTACCAATTGAGGCTAACCTTTTTTCAACATTCTTTCAAGATGATATTAAGTTAAAAGATAATTTATTAATAAAAGTAGGTTTACGTTATGATCTTAATCGGGTTAAATTAACCCCCAATAATAATGGGAATATCAGTCCACGTATTGCTTTTTCCTACAATATTAAACCTAATTTAAATATACATGGTAGTTATGGACTTTTTTTTACTGTTCCATTAATTGGCCCAGTTGCTAGTACCCAACCTTTAGAGCGTAAACTTTTATCCTTACCTTTTCCATTTTCAATAGTTCCATACTCATTACCTAATAATAGGTTTCCAATTACCTCAACATTACCTTCAGGTGTAAATTTTCAACCTCAGTTTGGAGTAGAAACGGTTTTTGAAAAAAATTTACGTAATGGATATGCACAGCAAGCTAATTTTGGTTTTGACTACTTTTTTGACCAAAACACCGTTTTTTCTGCCTCATATGTAATGGTTAGAGGAATTAAAGTTTTTGGAGTACGTAACATAAATCCTGTTGTTCGACCAGTTCCTAACGATCCTTTACAAAACGTAATTACAGGGCGAGTTGACCCTAGTCGTGGAGAAATCAATCAATTTGAATCAGCTTTTGATAGCTACTACCACTCTCTAACTTTAACAGCTAGAAAAAAATTATCTAACCGAATAGGATTTCTTGCTGCTTACACTTTTTCAAAAGCAATAGATAATAGTGTAGATTTACTCCCAGACCTACAAGAAATACAAGATCCTCTAAATATAGGAGCAGAACGCGCTTTAAGTTTGCAAGATGCTCGTAGCCGGTTTGTTCTTTCTGGTGTTTGGCAACTTAGCTATAGTAAAAATGTACTGTTACGAGATTTTGAAGCTTCTACCATTCTTAATCTAGAATCAGGACGGCCATATAATCTACGTGCTGGTGTAGACTTAAATAATAATGGTGATGGGGGAGTTGCTGATAGACCGCCAGGCGTTCCCCGTAACGCAGGCAAAGCACCAGGTTTTGCCAATCTTGATTTTAGACTAACACGCAATGTTAAGCTCAAGGAAAGTATTAACTTGCAAGCCACAGTTGAAATTTTTAATGTATTTAATCGTCTTAATGTTCGTGGGCAAAATCGCTTTTTCCCTCCTGACTCTAACGGAAATTTTAATTTACCAGCACAAAAAGACGGATTTTTTGTTTTGCCACCTTCACGCTTTTTTAATACTTTTGCACCAAGACAGTTTCAACTTGGCTTAAGAATTATGTTTTAGGCATAGTTGCAGATATTTATGTTATTACGACAAAGAAATTACGCTTTACTATGGAGTGGTAGATTGGTATCAATGCTTGGTGATTGGGCTATTGATATTGGTCTACCTTTCTATATCTATGATATAAGCGGTTCTGCTTTAGCAACTAGCATAGCCTTTGTTGCTCCAAGATTGCCAGGTGTTTTATTTGCTTCATTAGCAGGGGTAGTTACTGATCGTTGCTATAAATACCGTAAAGAACTAATGGTTCTTTCTGATGTACTCAGGGCTGTTTGTTTGTTACTTCTTCTTATTGTTAGTTCAACAAAATGGCTTTGGTTACTTTTTTTAGCTGTTTTTTTAGAAGCTACTGTATCTCAACTTTATATAACCTCACTTAAATCTTTAATACCAGAAATTGTTGATAAAGAAGATTTGGTTGAGGCTAATTCTTTAGACATTATCAATGAGTCAATTACTAGCTTAATTGGCCCTTTGTTGGGTGGGTTTTTAATGCTAAAAGCTGGATTAAATACAGTTGTAATATTTGATGTTTCAACTTACTTAATTTCTGCTGTAATGCTTTCCTTTATTAAACTTTCTCCACAACAAGAAATACCTCAAAATAAACTATCTTTTAATTTGTCAGCCGTAAAAGTTATTTTTGATGAATGGCTAGATGGATTAAAACTAATGAATAAAGACCGTATCACATCAGCAATATTTGTAAATACAGCAACTGGTATGATTGCGGAAGGAATAATTTATTTAATATTAGTTATTTTTGTAAAAGAAGTTTGGCAGGGTAGCACACTTGAATTAGGCTGGCTTGCTACTTCACAAGCTATAGGTAGCGTTATTGGTGGTTTAATTTTTATGAGAATAGGAAGTTCTATACCCTATAACTACTACTTAAGTTTTCCTGCTATTTTTGGAATATTTTATATAATTATAGTACAAATACCTGTTTTTAATTTTGCATTATTTCTTACTGGACTAGCTGGAATGCTGCTTATAGGTACTATTATTACAGTACATACTTTATTACAGCAAGTAGTTGCAGATAAATTTCGAGGGCGAATTTTTGGTGCTTTTAATACAACTTGTTCAGTTTTTCGGATAGTAGGATTTTTATTAGGAACTTTACTTGATAGTTTATTTGGGTTTAAGATTGCTCTACTTATAGGAGCGGGTTTTTATATTTTATCTGGTTTATCTTCTGTTGTAATGTTAGGAATAAATAAGGAAAAGGTAGGGTATTTAAGCCAAGAGGCTGCTAAATCTAGTGAAGAAATAAGTTCCTAGTTATTCATGGCGAAGAGATTCGATTGGGTCTAATGAAGCAGCACGTCTTGCAGGAATAAATCCGCTTACTAACCCAACAAGAATAAGTATTATAGTAGCAGTAATAACAACATATGGAGATATTACCATTTGAATATCAGCTTGTTTTGTTTCGTCTTCTAAAAGAGCAGCCAAAAATGGATAAGACCCAATATATTTAACTATAAAATAAGAGCATCCTATGCCAACCAAACCTCCAATAAAAGTTATTATTAGTCCTTCGGATAAAAATTGAAATAATATTTGCCAACGAGTTGCCCCTAATGCTTTGCGTATGCCTATTTCAGAGATACGATCCTCTACTGAAACTAACATAATATTCATTACTCCTACACCACCAACAATTAATGTAAGTGTGCCAATAAAAATAAGTACCACTTTTAACCCAATACTAACAGCATTAAGCGCGTCTGTGGATTCTTTTGAATCAATTCTAGAAATAGCTCGATCATCATCTGGCTCAAAACGATGTCTATTAGCTAGAACACCTATTGCTTGCTGGAAAGTTTGTTGATGTTGTTCAGTGTCTTTTGTTTGAATAATTAAGTTTTCTATATATTCTCTATGCCATAATTGTTTGACAGTTGTATAAGGAATAAAAGCAGAGTAATTATCCGGGCCACGATAAGTAACGATTTGAGGTTTTACTTTTAGGACACCAATCACTGTAAAGGGAAGCCCTTTAATTTTGACTTCTTGCCCTACAGCAGGGCCATTACGAAAAAGTTTACGTGCAAGAAAAGCACCTAAAAAAACAACACGCTTATGTTGTTTTACATCTTCATCATTAATAAAACGCCCTTGAGCAGGTATTTCTTGGCGCATAATACCATATTCTGGAGAAACGCCACGAACAGTCATAAAAATTGATTTATTGCCGAACGCTATTGGCAAAGTTTCAATATATTCAGGACTAGCATATTTAATAGAAGGTAACTCTTTTATAGCAAAAGCGTCTTTTTCTTTTAATTTTACTCGTCGACCAGCACGTTCTCCACCAGCTTGTTTGCTAGTTTGACCATCCCACATTATTACTGTGCCATCAGTATAAGCTCCATGCATAGAATAATCTAATGCTTTATTTAACCCATCACCATAAGTCATTAGTATGATTACGGTGATAATACCCCATGCTATACCTAGTATACTTATTAGAGCATGTGTTCCATGACTTATTAATGAATAGATTGCTTGCAAAAATAGATCTTTAAATATCATATGCTTTTTAAGTATTTGTGCGCAATGCTTCTATAGGTTGCATAGTTGCAGCCCGATAAGAAGGGTAAAGGGCAGCAATACATCCAATGAATACTAAAAATAATAATGAGAAGATAGAGGTTTGCCAAGTGATTATTAATCCAGCAAAACGATCTGGAAGTGGTAAGGTGTTAACTATTTCAGACAAAGTAAAAGCACAAAGAAAACCAAAAAAACCACTAGGAATTGTTAGAAATAAACTTTCTATAAAAAATTGCCAAAGAATATTATTAGAAGTTGCTCCTAATGCCCGACGAATGCCTATTTCTTTGGTGCGTTCTTTTACAGAAATAAGCATTATATTCATTACACCAATACCCCCTAATAACAAAGTTATTATATTTACAGATAAAAAAAACTCTGCCATTTTATCAATAGTACGAGTAAACATAAGTGATACAACAGCCATATTCCAAACGGCTAGTGCTTCAGTGTCATGTGGGTCAAAATTATGTTGTGGGGCCATAATTTGCCTTATTTCATTTTCTAATGGGCCTCTTTCAGAACCTATACTTGAGTCTCCATTATTAAAAGATTTGCTTAATTTTTTAATTACTTCTTGGTGTGGTGAAAGAATAATATAGCTTAAAATACCAGGTTTTTCAGTACTTCCTTCAATTGGCAAGTCCCTACGCATAGTTTCAAATGGAATAATTACCCGTTCATCATCATGACGGGTAGAATACCATTGCTCTTGTTTTTTTCTACGCATACTTCCAATTACTTGATAAGGTAAACCATTTAACGCAATTTCACTTCCAATAGGATCTCGATCAGCAAAAAGCTGTTTGCTAATGTTGTAACCCAGAATTGCTACCCGACGACCTTCTTTATTATCCTGCTCTGTAATCAAACGACCTTTTTGTAATTCAACAGTGCGCATTTTTTGGTATATAGGCCATACACCACTTATTTCTATTACGCTATTGTTATACTTGCTTTTTGCTTCAACATCTGTGCGTAAAAGTTCTGGACTAAACTCTTGAAAGATTTTAGAACGCTCTTTGAAAGCATTAATATCTTTTAAGTCAGGATATATATAGCGGCCAGCACGTATTCCACCTGCTTGCATACTAGTACGACCAGGCATTACCACAACTATATTAGTACCTTGTTCAGCAAAAACTGCATTATTACCAACTTGTAAACCTTCACTAACTCCTGAAAGCAATACAATAGAAAACATTCCCCAAATAATACCAAACATTGTTAGTATGCTTCTTAGCTTATTAGCAGCAAGGTTAAACCAAATTTGCTCAAGGAACTCTTTCATATAAGTTGCTACCTCCTGCAAAAATTACTGATAAAATTTAAACCCCAACATATTCCAATAAAGTAGAAAAGGGATAAATGCCAAAGCTACTAAAGTAAAAAAACAGAAGTATAATCTTTTGCATAGACTGTTATAATCCCAAACTATTTTTGACCATATAGGCAAAGTGATAGTAAGTCCAACAGAAAACAAAGGTATACATAAGATTAAGGTAAAAATTCTGGGTATACTAAAAAGAGCTTCTTCATAATAAACTTGATAGATAAGTAGCCAAGTAATTATAAAGATAAAATTTAGTAAACTAATTAAAAACATTATTATTTGCGCAAAAAACAATTTTTTTACAATATGGGTTTTTCTCAAATACTTTATTAATATTACTAAAAAAATTATAGAAGAAATAAAAAATATAGAAATAAAAAAATAGATTAAACTCATTTGAAATTTAGCTGTTTCATAAAAAGGTAACTTTTCAAGAAACCAATAGCTATAAAATAATGTAGTAATTTGCCCTGATTTATTTTCACGAAAAGCTAAATAATTATCTTCATCAGTTTTTTTAAATAAAAGGGGTTCAATTTCAATCCACTTACCTAAAGGCTTTTCTTCAGGTGAATAAAGAGTAATTGTCCCATCCTCATTAGCAGATATTTGATATTGAGATACTAAAGTATCAAGTTTTTGTATTGTAGTATGTGAGTAGCGCAAATTTCGATAACTACCAACAAATTTCTCTACTCTTTTTTGATAATTAATAAGCGGTACTGGATCAGAGGTTTTTATTGGAAAGAAATAATTAAGAAATTCTTGAGTAAAGTTAAGATAAAAGTTATTTTCTGAACAATTATAAACCAGAAAAAAACCTAAATTTTTTTCTGGTATTAAATACATCAAACTTTGAAACCCTTTTAAACGACCATCGTGACGTATAGCTCTTTTATCATTTTTGATAAGATCTCTAAAACCCATAGTATTACCAGCTATTTTTGGATGAGCAGCAAATTGCCTTGTTTGCATAAGCTCTATACTTTGTTGGGAAAGTAATTGCTTATTTTGATAAATTCCTTTTTCTAGCTGTGCAATCATAAACGGGGCCAAGTCTGTTGCAGTAGTTATTAATCCCATTGATGGAGATTGATTAGTAAAGTAAACATCTTCTTCTTGATATTGGTTGTTTTTGTAAGAATAACCTATAGCCAAATCTTTTTGTGAATCTTTATAATTAAAGCTACTATTTTTCATTTCTAAGAGGTTAAAAATATTTTCCTCAATATAACGCTCAAAAGGCATTCCAGAAACAACTTCTACTAAATAACCAGCCAAAGCATAACCATAATTTGAATAACTAAATATTTCACCAGGAGGATAAACATTTATAGCAGGGTATTTTTGCAAGTAATCTTTTAATGGAGGAACTTCTGATTGTTTATGCGAAAACAGAGCTAAAGAATTATCTTCAAACCCTGCTGTATGAAGTAGTAAATCTGATACAGTAATTGGTTTTTTAAAATAGCTTTTAACTTGAAAATCTTTAAGATAGTAGTTGACATTTTCTTGAAGATTAAGTTTCTTTTTTTCTACTAATTGCATTATTGCAGTAGCCGTAAATAGCTTAGAAATGGAAGCAATTCGGAAAAGAGTTTTATCAGGATTTACTCCTATATGTTTATCTATATCAGCATAGCCATAGCCCCTGGAAAAAAGAGTTTTCCCGTCTTTTACTATAACAATTGCTACTCCTGGAATATGTTGTTTTTCCATCTGCTCAAGAAAAAACTTATCCAAAAATTGGGCTACTTCTTGTTCGTTTATACTTTCTTCTGATAAAAAAAGCTTTTGGTTTTCTGTATTAGCAAAAACTAAACTGTTTATTAGAACAAGAAAAAAACTTGTCCAAAGAGTAAATATTTTTCTAATGATCATTGAAATTAAAAACTTCCCTCTTAATTTTGTAATAATAGCCATTGTCCTTTTATGATAGTATTATAGATAAAGTCTAAATATTTGTATGACAAAACTGGTAAATTGAGTACAAACCACTTTAATATAACTAAACCAAAAATAGTAAAGAAAGCCAAACTTAGAAATAAATCAAAATTAACATATGGTATAAAATGTATATAGTCTTTTTCTTATCAAGAAGATTATTAGGTATTAATATGCGGTGTTCTTAGACAGATATAGAATAAACCCAAATAAGGACAAAATCTTGGTAAATATGAAAAAAAGTTTTAGGTTTAGAACACTAATTATAGTTTTATTGTTTTTTTCTTTAATTGCATATGGAATTTATCAGTATTTTGACAAAACAAGATATATTGTTGAGATTGATCCTGGACGTTTGGCTACAGTGGAACGTAGTGATATTGCTCGTTCTGTGGTTGCTACAGGTCGTATAGAACCAATTACAAAAGTAGAAATTAAGTCAAAAGCCAATGGCATAATTAAAGAGTTAAAAGTTAAAGTAGGTGATTTAGTTGAATCCAATCAAGTGCTTGCTGAACTTGATAAAGAAAACTTAATTGCTAGAGTACGTGAAAGCCAAGCAGCTTTGATGGCTGCACAATCAGGGTTACGTGCTTCAGAAGCAGAGTATGAAAAAAATAAAGTAGAAGCTGAAAACCCAGAAATTGTTTTTGTAAAACGTGATTTTGAACGTGCCAAAAAATTATTTGCTACAGGTTTAATCCCTCAACAAATTTATGATGAATCTCAAAATGCTTTAGAAAAAGTGGAAAATAAACAAAACGTTGCACGTATGCAATTAAATGTTAGTAAAGCACGAGTTACAGAAGCAGAAGCCGCTGTTGAACAAGCTAAAGCCGCTGTTGAACGTGCAAATGAAGAGCTACAAAATGCAACAATTCGTGCGCCTATAAAAGGTGTTGTCTTATCTAGAGATGTTGAGGTTGGAAGCCCAGTCTCTTCTATTCTTAACCTTGGAGCTTCAGCAACTCTAATAATGGTATTAGGTGATACTAGTGAGGTTTATGTTCGTGGTAAAGTAGATGAGTCTGATATTGGGTTAGTACAATTGAACCAGCCAGCACAAATAAGGGTAGAGTCTTTTAAGGGCAAAGGTTTTGACGGAAAAGTAACTCAAATATCTCCAATGGGCGTAGAAAAAGATAATGTTGTAAGTTTTGAAGTTAGAGTTTCT
>Ga0268299_1002142_pt1 | contig 25984 bp, 26 predicted proteins | sample NOBtaG_FD_193484 | JGI IMG/M metagenome (GOLD analysis project Ga0268299, IMG submission 193484) | Activated sludge microbial communities from bioreactor in Nijmegen, Gelderland, Netherland - NOB reactor | ecosystem: Engineered > Bioreactor > Aerobic > Activated sludge | place: Netherlands...
GGCACCCGACACGGGGATCGTGTTCCGCCGCGTCGACCTGCCGGTGCCGGTGGAGATCCCGGCGCGCGCGTCCTCGGTCAGCGACACGCGCATGGCCTCGACGCTGTCGCCGGGCGGCGACCCGGGTGCGCCCAAGGTCGCGACGGTCGAGCACCTGATGTCGGCCTGCGCCGGACTGGGCCTGGACAACCTGGTCGTCGACATCACCGCCGAGGAAGTGCCGATCCTCGACGGCTCGGCCGCGAGCTTCGTGTTCCTGCTGCAGAGCGCGGGCATCGAGCTGCAGGACGCGCCCAGGCGCTTCATCCGCGTGACCCGGCCGGTCGAGGTGCGCCACGGCGAAGGCGCCAAGGCCATCTGGGCGCGGCTCGAGCCCTACCACGGCTACAAGCTCAGCTTCGAGATCGCCTTCGACAACGCCGCGGTGGCGCAGACCGGGCAGCGCGTCGAGTACGACTTCTCGGACAACCAGTACAAGCGCGACATCGCGCGCGCCCGCACCTTCGGCTTCACCAAGGACGTCGACGCCGCGCGTGCCCGCGGCCTCACGCTCGGCGGCAGCATGGACAACGCCATCGTCGTCGACGAGCAGCGGGTGCTCAACAGCGACGGCCTTCGCTACGACGACGAGTTCGTCAAGCACAAGCTGCTCGACGCGATCGGCGACATGTACCTCGCCGGCCATCCGCTGCTGGCCGCCTACAGCGCCTACAAGTCGGGCCACGCGCTCAACAACGTGCTGCTGCGCAAGCTGCTCGACGACCCGGGCGCGTACGAGGTGGTCACCTTCCCGCGCGAGGCCGATGCGCCGCGCGGCTTCGCCGACCTGGCGCCGGCCTGGTGACGCGCCCGCCGAAACCGCCCGCAGGCGTCGCTTAGACTGCCCGCATGCTGGTCTTCCGCTGGATCGTCCTGCTGCTGCTGGTGGCCGGCATCCTGTGCTTCGCGATGTACATCGGGACCGGCGATGTCCGCTGGCGCCAGCGCGGGCTGGTCATCGTCAAGTGGACGGTGCTCGCCGGGCTCGCCTTCTTCGCGGTCCTGATCCTCGAGCGCCTGGCCATCATGATCTAGAGGCGAACGGAGTGCGATGACTATCTTCTGGTGGATCGTGGGGATCCTGCTGCTGATCAGCGGCGGCACGGCGGCCGTCGGCTTCGTGCTCTACATCACGAGCGGCAACGACCGTTTCCAGAACATCGCCAAGGCCGGCTGGCACTGGACGCTGGTGTTCGGGCTGGGCGCCTTCAACCTCTTCATCTTCAAGCACGTGTTCGGCACGCTGTGGGAGATGTGGCGCTACTGAGTGCCCCCAGGGCCGGGCCGCGCCCAGCCCGCCCCCCGCGGGGGCCAAGGAAACTTGGGTCGGCCCGGCGTTTCCTTGCGAGCGCCACCACGACTGCTCAGCCGCCGGCTTCCTCGACCTTGGCGCGCGTGATCGCACCGTCGGAGCGGCCCTTCAGGTAGGCGTAGAGCGGCTGGAGGTTGTCCTTGACCTGCTGGTTGCCGCCGAAGCTCGGCATGCCCTTCTCGAGCCGACCCTCGATCACCGCCTTCTCGAACTCGGCCCGGGTCAGCGTCTTCAGGCTGTTGACCAGCGAAGGGCCGACCAGGCCTTCCTGGTTGGGACCGTGGCAGCGGTCGCAGGCGGCGGCGCGCCAGGTGCGAAAGCCCTTCATCGTCTCGGCGTCGACCTTGTAGCCGTCGACGACCTTGTAGAGCGCGCCGGCCGCCGCCGCGGTGGGCGCCGGCGCGGGGGCTGGTGGGGGCGCCGGTGCCGGGACCGACGGGCTGGCGGCGGCCACCGCGGCGGGCGCGGGCGGGGCGGCGGGCGCGGCCGGCTTGTCGCAGGCCGCCAGTCCCAGGGCGAGCAGCAGCCCGGTCGCCGGCCCGACCTTCATCGTCGTCGTCATCGCTGCCTGCCTCTCGTTCATGTGCCGCCGGATCGGGGCGGGGCCATGTTCGGGCAAGGCCGGCGCCCGGGCAAGCGACACGCCACGTCCGTCCGGGCTGCGTCAGTCGGCAGCAAGGCCGTGGTCAAGGTCCGCCGGCACCGACCCCGGCAGGCATCGACCGCGGTGGCCTGCGACTTGCCTCAGGCTGCTTCGAGGAGACCTCGATGTTCCCAGGTGCAACACCCTTGCGTCGCCGCCGCTTGCTGCTGGCCGCACTGAGCCCGCTGATCGTGCCGCCCGCCCGCGCGGCCGACGATCCCACCGGCGGCGATCCGTTCCGCTCGATCCAGTGGCCGGGCCTGCAGCGCGAGCATTTCGGCGCCGATGCCCGCGTCGAGTTCGATCCGCGCGTGCAGGTGCGCGGCCCGGCGCTGGCCGAGAACCCGGTCGTCGTGCCGATCAGCGTCGCGGTCGAGGGCCTGCCGGACGTGCAGCGCATCGTCGTCATCGTCGACCGCAACCCGATCCGCAAGGTGCTGGAGTTCGAGCCGCGGCCGGGCCGTGCGCTGCCGGCGATCTCGTTTCGCTTCCGGCTCGAGCAGGCCAGCCCGGTGCGCGCCGCGGCGCAGACGCGCGACGGCGTCTGGCACGTCGGCGGCACGCTGGTCGATTCCTCGGGCGGCGGTTGCACGGTGTCCGGCGTGACGCGCCAGGACGGCAGCTGGGCCCAGACGCTGGGCCAGGTCAGCGGCCGGGTTTTCCCCGAACTCGACGGCCGCGGCGCGCGCCTGCGCGTGCGCGTGATGCATCCCATGGACACCGGCCTGGTCGGCGGCATCCCGGCCTTCTTCCTGAAGCGCATCGCGGTCCACGACGCCGGCGGCACCGAGCTGCTGCGCCTCAGCACCTTCGAGCCGGTCAGCGAGAACCCGGTGTTCTCCTTCGACCTGGCAGGCCGCCCGCCGGGGCCGCTGCGCGTCTCGGGCATCGACAACAATGGCAATCGCATCGAGGGGACGGTGTGAGTGCGCGCTCGCGGATGCTCGCGGCGCTGGCGGCGTGGGTCGCCGCGGCCGCGCTGGCCGCGCCCGATGCAGCGACGCTCGACTACCGCCTGAGCGCACGCGCCCTGGCGCCGGGCGTCTACGTCGTCGAAGGCGCGAACGAGGACTTCAGCCGCGCCAACGGCTGCAACATCATCAACACCGGCTTCATCGTCGGCGACGACGGCGTGCTGGTGATCAACACCGGACCGAGCCGCCGCTACGGCGAGCAGCTGCGCGCGCTGGTCGCGAAGACCACGCCCCGGCCGGTGAAGCAGGTGCTGCACCTCAACCTGCACCCGGACTACTTTCTCGGCAACCAGGCCTTCGCCGACGTGCCGCGGCTCGCGACCGCCGCCACGCGCAGCGGCATGCGCGCCGAGGCCAAGGCCTACGAGGACAACCTCTACCGCCTGTGCGGCGACTGGATGAAGGGCACCGAGGCGCTGCTGCCCGACCGCGAGATCGCCGCAGGCCCGGTCGCGCTGGCCGGTCGCCGGCTCGAGCTGCGCGAGCTCGCGGGCCACACCGCGTCGGACCTGGTGCTGGTCGACCGCGACAGCGGCGTCGTGTTCGCCGGCGGCCTGGTGTTCGTCGACCGCATCCCGACCACGCCGCACGCCCGGCTGCCCGACTGGCAGCGCAGCCTCGACGCGCTGGCCGGCCAGCCCCACCAGGTGCTGGTGCCGAGCCACGGACCGGTGGTCGGCGACGCCCGCGGCATCGAGCAGACGCGCCGCTACCTGCAGTGGCTGGACCGCAGCTTCACGGCGGCGGCGCAGCGCGGCCTCGACCTGGTTGAGGTGATGGCGCTGCCGGTACCGGCGGAGTTCCGAGGCTGGGCCGCGTTCGCGACCGAGTACCCGCGCAACGTCGTGCACCTCTACCCCGGCTACGAGGCGCGGACGCTCCAGCGGCCCTGAAGCACGCGCTGCTCCACGCGGAAGCAGCGCCGGGGACACGATGCGGTGAAACCCGAGGAAAAGCGCCCGGGAAGCCATCCCGCCCGGGTGGCACGGCGCTTGCCCCTCGACCCGGCAGAACGCGGTTCGTGGCCATGTCGTGCTGCACGCGTCACCCACGAGGAGACCCACCCCATGCGTCCGCAATTGCTGTCCCTGCTGGTCGCCGCGGCCTGCGCCAGTCTCGGCGCCCATGCCGCCGGCGTCACCGACGCGATGATCGCCAACGATGCCGCCACCCCCGGCGACATCCTGAGTGCCGGCCTCGGCACGCAAGGCCAGCGCTATTCGCCGCTGAAGTCGATCAACGCCGGCAACGTCAACCGCCTGGTGCCGGTGTGGTCGATGTCCTTCGGCGGCGAGAAGCAGCGCGGCCAGGAGTCGCAGCCGCTGATCCATGACGGCCGCATGTTCGTCACCGCCTCGTACTCGCGCATCTTCGCGATCGACAGCAAGACCGGCGCCAAGCTCTGGAAGTACGAGCACCGCCTGCCCGACGGCATCCTGCCGTGCTGCGACGTCGTCAACCGCGGCGCCGCGCTGTACGACAACCTGGTGATCTTCGGCACGCTCGACGCCCAGCTGGTCGCGCTCGACCAGAAGACCGGCGACGTGGTCTGGAAGGAGAAGATCGACGACTTCGCCGCCGGCTACAGCTACACCGCCGCGCCGCTGATCGCGGGCGGCCTGCTGATGACCGGCGTGTCGGGCGGCGAGTTCGGCATCGTCGGCCGCGTCGACGCGCGCGATCCCAAGACCGGCAAGCTGGTCTGGAGCCGCCCGACCGTCGAGGGCCACATGGGCTCGAAGTACGACGCCGCCGGCAACCGCGCCGACAACGGCGTCTCGGGCAAGGTCAACGCGACCTGGCCGGGCGACATGTGGAAGGCCGGCGGCGCCGCCACCTGGCTGGGCGGCACCTACGACGCCAAGACCGGCCTGGCCTACTTCGGCACCGGCAACCCAGGCCCGTGGAACAGCCACCTGCGCAAGGGCGACAACCTCTACTCGTGCTCGACCGTCGCGATCGACGTCAAGACCGGCCAGATCGTCTGGAGCTACCAGAACACGCCGAACGACGGCTGGGACTTCGACGGCGTCAACGAGTTCGTCACCTTCGACATGGACGGCCAGCGCGTCGGCGGCAAGGCCGACCGCAACGGATTCTTCTACGTCAACGATGCCAAGACCGGCAAGCTGATCAGCGCCACGCCCTTCGTCAAGAAGCTGACCTGGGCCACCGGCATCGACCTGAAGACCGGCCGCCCGAACTACGTGCCCGAGAACCGCCCGGGCGACCCGACCGCCGGCGCCGACGGCAAGAAGGGCAACACCGTGTTCGCGGCGCCCAGCTTCCTGGGCGGCAAGAACCAGATGCCGATGGCCTACTCGCCCGACACCAAGCTGTTCTACGTGCCGGCCAACGAGTGGGGCATGGACATCTGGAACGAGCCGGTGACCTACAAGAAGGGCGCGGCCTACCTGGGCGCCGGCTTCACGATCAAGACGGTCAACGACGACTACATCGGCGCGTTGCGCGCGATCGACCCGAAGACCGGCAAGATCGTCTGGGAAGCCAGGAACAACGCGCCGCTGTGGGGTGGCGTGCTGACGACCGGCGGCAACCTGGTGTTCTGGGGCACGCCCGAGGGCTACCTGCAGGCGGCCGACGCCAAGACCGGCAAGATCGTCTGGAAGTTCCAGACCGGCTCGGGCGTCGTGGCGCCGCCGGTGACCTGGCAGGAAGGCGGCGAGCAGTACGTCGCCGTCGTCTCCGGCTGGGGCGGCGCGGTGCCGCTGTGGGGCGGCGACGTGGCCAAGAAGGTCAACTACCTCGAGCAGGGCGGCAGCGTGTGGGTCTTCAAGCTGGCCAACTTCGGCAACAGCGCGTCGGCCGGTGGCGCCGACAAGAAGCTCGCCGCGACGGCGAAGTAAGCGGGGGCGTGGAGGAGAGCGTCCGGTCGGCACCGCAAGGGCCGGCCCGGACGGCAAGGACGGCGCCCGAGGGCGCCGTCTTCGCTTGGAGGATCACTCGGTCAGGGCGGGTCCCAGCGCTGCAGTTCGAGCGTGAGCTTGCCGCCGGTGAGATAGGCCATGCGCGCGGCCGGCTCGTCGCGCTCGAGCTTCACCAGGCCCGGCCCGCGGCAGTACCACTCGGTCGTCGTCAGCGGCATGTCGCGCCAGCCGGCCACCGGATCGGCGTAGAGCCGCATCGTCGCGTGGCCGCGCAGGCGCAGGCAGCCTTCGTAGCGACCGGCCGGCACGCTGACGGTCTCGTTCAGCGCCTCGATCTCGTAGCGCATCGCGACCGGCTTGCCCTCGTGGCGGATCTCGGGCGGGAAGCCCTGGCGCCGCTTGAGCAGGTAGGCCACGGTTGAGGCCTGCCACTCGGTGCCGACCGCGAGCGGCTCCTTCAGCACGAAGCGCGGCGCCGGGTCCCGGGCGGGCTCGGCATCGAGCTCGTGGCGCATCGCCACGCGGTAGATGCCGCCGGCGTCGCGGCGCAGCCAGTAGTGCAGGCCGTCTTCGCTGCGGCGGTGGAAGGCCGGCTGGCCTTCGAAGTCCTCGGGGCCCAGGGTGTGCATCACCAGCGAGCCGACGTCGCGCGTGTCGTCCTCCATCTCGACGACCTGGCGGTAGGTCCAGCGGTGGCCGGCCTCGAGCGGAAACAGCTCGGCCGACGGCGGCTGGGGCGTGCAGGCGCTCGCCACCGCGGTCGCGGCCAGCAGGCGCAGCGTCGTCGCGGTGCGCGTCATTTCTCGGGCAGCTGCGGGACCGGCAGGTCGCGGATCTTGATCGCCTGCTCGTCGCTGCCGGGGCGCAGCCACGAGAAGCCCTTGGGGCCCTGCCTGGGCTCGGCGGTGCCGACCTGGCTGATCCCCTGGCGGACCTTCTTCATGCCCTCGCTCAGCAGCGTGTGCAGGTCCTTGGTGTAGGGCAGGCGGTAGGCGCGCGGCTGGGCCGCGGGGCGGCCGTTCTCGATCGCCGAGACCCAGAGGTACAGCCCACCCGACGACTTGGCCGTCGGCTCGTCGATCACCGCGGCCAGCAGCGAGAAGCGCTCCGGCAGCGGGTCCGGGCTGGGCCAGCCCCAGAGGCCGTGCACGGCCTCGTCGGCGTAGAAGTAGAACACGCTCACGCCGACCACCAGCAGGCCCTTCAGCCAGGCCGGCCAGCGCGACCACAACAGCGCCAGCGCACACAGCAGCAGCAGCGCACAGAAGCTCAGGACGATGGGCAGGCTCATGGACGGGGGCTCACTGCGGGATCACCAGCGACTTGGCCAGCGTGTTGACGTTGGTGACGCTGCCGTCGGGCAGCACGGTGAAGCGCGCGGCGGTGGCCTCGTCGCCCTTGCGGGCCAGCGGCACCTGGCCGTAGAACACGACCTCGGCGCGCGGGTTGACCTTGATGATCGAGATCGTGGCCTCGACCGGCTCGCCGTTCTTCGTCTCGTAGTACTGCAGGTTGACGGTGAACTCGCCGGGCTCGATGCCGCGCAGCGTCACCACCTCCTGGTTGAGCGGATTGACCACCTCGCGGCCGTTGACGACGATCACGTCGCCCTGCAGGCCGCGGTCGTCGCGGTCCAGGTGCATCAGCCCGGCCTCGCGGGCGCGGAACCACACCAGGTTGCCGCCCGGGTCCTGCACCCAGGTGTCGATGTCGTTCGGGTTCAGGTCGGGCCAGGACACGTTGACGATGAACTCGGCCTTGGACGGGATGTCGCCGCTCTTCAGCGCCTTCGGGTTCATCGCCAGCAGCGCGACGATGAAGCAGAACACGAAGGCGATCAGCATGTTGAACAACATGTCGTAGAAGGGATCGACCTCCGGCTCGCGGGTGGTGCGGCGCGAGCGCATGCCTCGTCAGGCCTTCGGGTGGTCGGAGCGTGACTCCAGCCCGAGCCGCTGCGCCTCGGCGACCAGCTGGTCGGCGTAGCGGTCCAGCCGCGTCAGCTGCAGGCCCAGCAGGATGTTGCCGACCAGGCCGACCATCGTCGTCAGCAGCGCGACGCCCAGGCCGGTGGTCAGGTTCTTCAGCAGCTCCTGCGACTGCGAGGGGTCGAAGTTCTGCGTGTGGCCGATCTGCAGCGCCAGGATCGAGAAGCCGATGACCTTGCCCAGCAGGCCGAGCTTGAGCTGGATGCCGTTGACCCACCAGGCGGTGCCGTGCGGGCCGTGCGTCTGCTCGAGCAGCAGGTCCAGCGGCGCGCCGGCATCGCGCGGCGCGGCGGCCAGCGCCCGGCGGTAGTCGGCGACCCAGGAGCCGGGTGCGGCGATCGTGCTGCGCTGGCGCTGCAGCTCGCGCGCGCGCGTGCCGCACCACAGCGTCGAGCCCGCGAACACCACGATGATCACCAGCGTGATGCCGGTCGGGTCGGCGTTCAGCAGCAGCGCCCAGACGCCGCGCACGCCTAGCAGCCAGGTCGCGAAGGCCAGCAGGCCGCCGAGCGCGAGCCACTCGAACCAGATCGGCTCGATCGGGAGCGTCGGGCTGGAAGCGCCGCCGTGCCGTGCGGCGGGGAGCGACCAGGACGGGCGGTTCATGCGCCGGCGCGACCCTTCATCGACCGGCGCCGGGCGGCCAGTACAGCTTGCGGTAGATCGTGTTGCGGCTGATGCCCAGCCGCCGCGCCGCCACCGAGATGTTGCCGCCGGCTTCGGCCAGCGCGCGGCGCACGGTGTCGTGCTCGAGCTGCTGCAGCGTACTGCGGCCGGGCACCGGCGCCGCGTCGGCCGGCGCCTCGTCGGCAACGGCCGCGGCGGCCGGCGTGTCGCCGCTCGCGCGCCGCGCGTCCTGCAGGAAGTCCTCGGACAGGTGCTCGGTGGTGATCACCGCCTCGTCGCCGGCCATCGCGACCGCGGTGCGCAGCACCGTGGCCAGCTGGCGGATGTTGCCGGGCCAGCGGAAGCCCTGCATCAGGCGCAGCACCTCGTCGTCCAGGCGCAGCATGCGGCCGCGGCATTCCTGCTTCAGCAGCTTCTCGGCCAGCGCCAGCAGGTCGCTGCGCTCGCGCAGCGCCGGCAGCTGCACGACCAGGCCGTTGAGCCGGTAGTACAGGTCCTCGCGGAACTGCTTGCGGTCGATCATCTCGCGCAGCGGCTGGTGGGTCGCGCTGATGACGCTGACGTCGACCGGCACCGCGCGCGAGCCGCCGAGCGGGATCACCTCGCGCTCCTGCAGCACGCGCAGCAGGCGCGCCTGGAGGGCCAGCGGCATGTCGCCGATCTCGTCGAGGAAGAGCGTGCCGCCATGGGCCTGCAGCACCTTGCCGGACGCGCCCTTGCGGCGCGCGCCGGTGAAGGCGCCTTCCTCGTAGCCGAACAGCTCGGACTCGATCAGCGTCTCGGGGATCGAGGCGCAGTTGACCGCGACGAAGGTCTGCGACGCGCGCTTGCTGGCCTGGTGGATGGCGCGCGCCAGCACCTCCTTGCCGCTGCCGGTCTCGCCCTGGATCAGCACCGGGATCTCGCGGTCGATCACGCGCTTCACGCGCATCACGATGTCGTCCATGCGCGCGTCGCCGGTCTGCAGCTGGCGCAGGCTGGGCGAGGGCGGCGGGGCCGATGCGGCGGCTTCGCGCGCCGGCTCGCGGGCCGCGTCCGGCGGCGGGTCGTTGGCCGGCTCGCGCGCCGGCGGCGCCATGTCGACGCTGCCGAACTGCATCCAGCCGTGGCCGCTGAAGCGCGCGTGCACGTGCACCGGCCGGCCGTCGGGCAGCGCCAGCACCATCGGCGGCGCCAGCGCGGACGCGAAGTGGTCGATCAGCGCGCCGACCGACACGCCGAACAGCCCCGTGACCGTGTTCATGCGCAGCGCCGCGCCCGACAGCCGCAGCAGGTCCAGCGCGGCGCGGTTGGCGCCCAGCAGCTTGCCGTCCTGGCCGACCGAGACGATGCCTTCCATCAGCGTGCCGAGGTACTCGTTGCGCAGGTGGAAGTGCAGGCGCAGGGTCTGGCGGCTGTCGTCGATGAGCCAGTGGTTCTGGATCATGCGCGCCGACATCTTGACCAGCCCCATCGTGTGGGCGTGGAAGGAGTGGTGGTCGCCGGTCACGTCGAGCACGCCGACCAGGTTGCCGCGCGGGTCGAAGATCGGCGAAGCCGAGCAGGTCAGGAAGTGGTTCGCGTGGACGAAGTGCTCGTCGGCGTGGACGATGGTCGGCGTCTCGGTGACCAGCGCGGTGCCGATCGCGTTGGTGCCCTTGTTCGATTCGCTCCAGTTCACGCCCGGCGCCAGCGCCACCTTCGAGGCCTTGGCCAGGAAGTCGTCGTGGCCGATCGAATGCAGCACCGTGCCCTGCACGTCGGTCAGCAGCACCATGCTCTGCGTCGCGAGGATCTGCTCGAGCAGCATCTCCATCACCGGCACGGCGTGCTGCGACAGGCGGCTGTTGCGGTCGCGCGCGACGCTGAGGTCGGCGCGCACCAGCGGCGCGTGGTCGGGCGCGCGGATCGGGCTGAGGCGCAGCGAGGCGCAGCGCTCGTGCGATTGCGTGATGGTTTCGACGTGCCCGGGGTCGGGGGGCAGCCAGGCGCTGGTCGCCGTGTGGCCGAAGCTGAGCGCGCGTCGCGCATCGCGCGGCGCCGGCTTCGTGTGGGCTCCAGAACTCATGCGTGTCTCCTCGGGATGCCGGCTCCGCGACGGACGCCCGGCAAGCCGCCGGGCGTCCCGAGGCTGGCCCGCCTGTGATCCCCGGTCGCGATGGTAAGGACGACCCCGGGTGACCGGCCATGCCTCGCTTGCCCGGGGGCAACAGGCCGGCGGGAGCGCCAGTTTGCTCCCATGTGGAGCAAACCGGGGGTGTGAACCCCCGCGCCACGGGGGCGTTTCGGGCCTTCCGGACGGTGGCACATCGATTGCACTTCGCGCCCCGAGTCCTTCTTTCCAGAAACCGGAGCCCCCCGATGAAGTCCCGCCTCTCCTGCTCGCGCCTGATGCTGGCGCTGGGCCTGTCCGTCCTGGCCGCCACCGCCCAGGCCCACGGCGATGTCACGCCGCAGGCCGTCGACACCAAGGGCCTGCCCACGCTGGGCGATGCCTGGCGGGCCGAGAACCCGTACCGCAAGAACGACGCAGCCATCAAGCTCGGCGGCTCGGCCTACAACCAGAACTGCGCGCGCTGCCACGGCCTGGAGGCGATCTCCGGCGGCATCGCGCCCGACCTGCGCAAGCTCGACAACGAATGCGTCACGCTGAAGGACGACAAGAAGAAGGGCGCCTGCGTCAAGGAGATGGACGAGTACTACGCCGCCACCGTCCGCAAGGGCCGCGTGCGCAACGGCGCCGTCTACATGCCGCCCTTCGAGGGCACGCTCAACCAGGAAGCGGTGTGGGCCATCAAGGCCTACCTCGAGACGCGCCGCGAGAAGCCGCTGTGATCGATCGGCGGCGACTGCTGGCCGCGGGCACGCTCGCGGGACTGGGCGCCGCGGCGGGCGCGCAGGAGGCCGGCGCGCTCGAGCGCGTGAAGCGTGCCGGGCGCCTGGTCGTCGCGGTCTACCAGGACTACCCGCCCTTCAACGTGCAGGGCAAGGGCATCGACGTCGACATCGCCGGCCAGCTGGCCGACGCGGTCGGCGTGCCGCTGTCGCTGCTGCCCTTCACGGCCGGCGAGAACATCTCCGACGACCTGCGCGCCGCGGTGTGGCGCGGCCACTTCCTCGGCTGGGGTCCGGCCGACGTGATGCTGCACGTGCCGATGGAGCGGCCGCTGATCGAGGCCCATCCGCAGGTCGAGGTCTTCGGCCCCTACTACCGCGAGCGCGTGATGCTGGCCTGGGACCGCGAACGTGGCCCGGCGCCGCAGGACGCTGCCGGCCTGCGCGGCCTGACGATCGCGGTGGCCGGCGCCACGATGGCCGGCTGGGTGCTGGCCGGTGCCGAGGGTGGGGCGCTGCGCGAGGGCCTGCGCACGGGGCATGCCGACGGCGTGAAGGCGGCGCGCAGCCTGCTGGCCGGCGAGGCCCAGGCCGCGGCCGGCCTGGCCTCGGAGCTGGAGTCGACGCTGGCCGGCCAGCCGCGCTACGAGGTCGTCGCGCTGCCGGTGGCCCGAGCGCCGCGCAACGGCTGGGTGGTGGGCTGCGCGGTCAAGCGCGGCGCGACGGACCTGGCGCGCGTGATCAACCAGCGCCTCGCCGACCTCGCGGCCGGCCTCGCGCTGCGCGAGATCTTCCAGCGCCACGGCGTGACCTGGCGGGGGTGAGGGCCGCGGCTCCGAGCCTGCCTGCGCAGGCTCGGACGGCCCGAACGGCCGACGCGTCCCGCGTTGGCCTGGGTGCGCCCCGATCGCCACCGGTCAGCGCTAGTAGCCACGGCCTCTTCGGTACTGCGCGTGCGCCCGCCGCGCCAGCGGCGTGACCGCGGCGATCGCCGCCAGCGAGGCGCCCGCATGCGCCTGGCAGACCGCGATGCCCAGCGCGTCGGCCGCGTCCTTGCCCGGCTCGCCGGGCAGTGCGAGCAGGCGCGCGACCATCGCCTGCACCTGCTCCTTGCGTGCCTGGCCGTGGCCGACCACGGCCTTCTTCATCTGCAGCGCGGTGTACTCCGACACCGGCAGGCCGCTGGACACCAGCGCCGCGAGCGCCGCGCCGCGCGCCTGGCCCAGCAGCAGCGTCGACTGCGGGTTGACGTTGACGAACACGATCTCGACCGCCGCGCACTGCGGCTCGTAGCGCGCCGCCACCTCGCGCACGCCCTCGAAGATGATCTTCAGCCGCCCCGGCAGGTCGCCGTTGGGCAGCGCGTCGGTGCGGATGGTGCCGCTGGCGATGTAGTGCAGCTTCGAGCCGACCGATTCGATGACTCCGAACCCGGTGGTTCGGAGCCCGGGGTCGATGCCGAGGATCCTCATTCGCCCGATTCTCCAACAGCAGCGGAAGCGCTAGAGTGGGCCGAGAGGAGAACCGCGCGATGCTGCGAACGCTGGCCGGCCTGCTGTCCCTGTGCGCGCTGCTCGGCGCCTGCGCCACCGCGCCGCCGGTGAACGGCGCGCCGCACGAGCTGTTCGCCGATTCGCGCTTCGCGCCGCCGTCGACGCGCATCGCCCGCGCCGACGTCTTCGCGCTCAGCGACGACATGAAGCACTACCTGCGCGAGGAGATGGCGCCGCTGCTGCGCCGCCACGGCCGGCTGCGCGGCCTGCTCGAGGCGCTGGGAAGCCGCGCGCGGCTCAAGCTCGACTACGACGCCGCCTCGACCCGCAACGCGGCCGAGGCCTTCGAGGCGCGCTCCGGCAACTGCCTCGCGCTGGTGGTGATGACCGCGGCCTTCGCCAAGGAGCTGGACCTGCCGGTCGTCTACCAGAGCGCCTACATCGACGAGACCTGGAGCCGCGCCGGCGACCTCTACCTGAAGAGCGGCCACGTCAACATCACGCTGGGCCGCCACATCTTCGATGCCGTCGGCCGCCGCGACCGCGACGGCGCCACGGTCGACTTCCTGCCGCCCGACCGCCTGCAGGGCCTGCGCACGCGCCGCATCGACGAGTCCACCGTGGTCGCGATGTTCATGAACAACCGCGCCGTCGAGGCGCTGGTGCAGGGCCGGGTCGACGACGCCTACTGGTGGGCGCGCGAGGCGCTGCAGGCCGATCCCGGCCATGGCGCCAGCTACAACACGCTGGGCGTGGTCTACCTGCGCCATGGCGACCTGGGCCACGCCGAACGCAGCTTCGCGCGGCTGCTGCAGCGCGAGCCTGACAACGTCCAGGCCCTGGCCAACCTGGCCCAGGTCATGGACCGCAGCGGCCGCGGCGGCGAAGCCGCCGAGCTGCGGCGCACGCTGGCGAGGCTGGAGCCCCACGCGCCCTTCCACTTCTTCCAGCTCGGCCAGGCGGCGATGGCGCGCGGCGACTTCGGCCAGGCGCGCGAGCTGTTCGCCCGCGAGGTGGCGCGCGACCCGCACTACCACGAGTTCCACTTCTGGCTGGCGGTCGCGCACTTCCGCCTGGGCGACGAGCCGCAGGCGCGCAGGCACCTCGCGCTGGCCGCCGAGTACAGCCCGACGCGCGGCGATCGCGATCTGTACACCGCCAAGCTGGCGTGGCTGCGCTCGACGCACCACTGAGTCGATCAGAAACTCAGCTTGAAGTACCAGCGCACCGAGTGGAAGAACACCGGTGCCGCGAAGCACAGCGGTGCCACGCGGTCCAGCAGCCCGACCGCGCCGGTCACCGAGGCCTGGTTGCCCCACCAGCGCACGCCGGCATCGCGCTTGAGCGCCTTCATCACGAACTCGCCCATCGTGCCGCAGGCGCTGGCGATGAAGGCCATCACGAAGGCCTGGCCGGCCTTGAAGGGCGTGATCCAGTAGAGCAGGGCGCCGACGAAGGCCGCGACCAGCGCGCCGATGAGCCAGGCGCGGTAGCTGAAGCTGCGGCTGATCTGCCGCGCCACCGGCCGGCGGCGCAGTCGGCGGCTGGCGAGTTCCTGCACGATCTGCGCGACCGCGACCACGAAGACCAGGAAGAACACCAGGAAGGCGCCGCGGTCGGCGTAGTTCGGGAAGTTCAGCAGCAGCAGCGCCGGCGTGTGGCTCATGCCGTAGACGCAGACCATCACGCCCCACTGGATCTTGGCGTTGCGCTCGAGGAAGCGCTCGGGGTCGCCGGCCAGCGCGCTGACCACCGGGATCGCGAGGAAGATGTAGACCGGGATGAAGACCGAGAACAGGTCGAAGTTGCGGTTGGCCACCAGCACGTACTGCAGCGGCAGCACGATGAAGAAGGCCAGGATCAGGCTGCGGTGGTCGCTGCGGCGCGTGTGCATCAGCGTGATGTACTCGCGCAGCGCCAGGAAGCTGAAGACGCCGAACAGCAGCGTCGCGCCCAGCGGCCCCGACACCCAGGCCAGCCAGAACAGCGTCGCGCTGATCCACACCGCGCGCAGGTCGCGCTGGAAGCGCTCGAGGCTGCCCTGCTGCTCGGGCGTGCGCTCGCGCAGCGAGCTCAGGAAGGTCAGCGCCGTGACCAGCAGCAGCACGCCGAAGAGGATCAGGAACAGCAGGCCGACCTGTTCGGAGACGCTGAGGTTGCGAAGTCCGCTCATGCCTCAGGCCGCCACGGCTTCCAGCGCCACGACGGCGTCGCGCGCCCGATCGAGGAAGGCGCGCTTGTCCTCGCCGGGCTGCGGCGGTGCGATCGGCGCGCCGAAGGTCACCGAACACAGGATGGGCACCGGCACGACCTCGCCCTTGGGCATGACGCGCTGCACGTTGTCGATCCAGGCGGGGATCAGCGTCACGTTCGGGAACTGCTCGGCCAGGTGGAAGAGCCCGCTCTTGAAGGCCTGGGGCACGCCCTGGTTGTTGCGCGTGCCCTCCGGAAAGATCACCAGCGAGTCGCCGTGCTGCAGTGCCTCGACCAGCGGCTCGAGCGGGTCCTGGTCGTCGGTCCGTTGCCGCGACACGTAGACCGCGTTGAAGACCTCGCGCGTGATCCAGTGCTTGAACCGCCCCGCGGTCCAGTAGTCCTTCGCGGCGATCGGCCGCGTCATCGCGCGCAGGTCGCGCGGCAGCGAGGCCCAGATCAGCACCCAGTCGAGGTGGCTCTGGTGGTTGGCGAAGTAGATGCGCTGTTCGGCCTTGGGCGGGCAGCCGTACCAGTGGCCCTGCGCGCCGGTGATCAGGCGGGCGATGAACGAGAGCGCGAGGCCCATCGTGTCGGAGGCGAGACTCATGGGCGGATGCTAAGCGGCAGCCGTGACGCGCCTATCCGGAGACGCCCGCTTGCACGCAGCGGGCCGAGGGCAACGGGCGACCGGCTCCGTTCATGTCCCCCGACGCTTGCTGGACGCTCGCGTCTCCTCCTTCACTTCACTCCGCCGGTCACCCATTGCCCTCGGCTGCCCACCCACCGAGCTCTGCGACCACCGGAATGTCCGCTCAATGCCTGAAGTGCCGGACCCCGGTCAGCAGCATCGCGATGCCGCGCTCGTCGGCCGCCGCGATCACCTCGTTGTCCTTCACGCTGCCGCCCGGCTGGATCACGCAGGTGGCGCCGGCATCGGCCAGCACGTCGAGGCCGTCGCGGAAGGGGAAGAAGGCGTCGCTCGCGACGCAGGAGCCCTGCAGGCTCAGGCCGGCGTGCTGGGCCTTGATGCTGGCGATGCGCGCGCTGTCCAGCCGGCTCATCTGGCCGGCACCGACGCCCAGCGTCATGCCGCCGCCGCAGAAGACGATGGCATTGCTCTTCACGAACTTGGCGACCTTCCAGGCGAACAGCAGGTCGGCGGTCTGTGCCGCGGTCGGCGCCTTCTTCGTCACCCGCTTCAGGTCGGCCTCGGCCAGCACGTGGTTGTCGGCGCTCTGGATCAGCAGGCCCGAGCCGACGCGCTTGAGGTCGTGGCTGTTGAGGCCGCGCGACCACGCGTCCCTCGCGCCCGGCTTCACGCCGTCGAGCGGGATGCGCAGCACGCGCGTGTTGGCCTTGGCCGCGAAGACCGCGAGCGCGCCCTCGGTGTAGGCCGGAGCGATCAGCACCTCGACGAACTGCTTGCTGATCGCCTGCGCCGCGGCTTCGTCGACCGTCGTGTTGAAGGCGATGATGCCGCCGAAGGCCGAGGTCGGGTCGGTCCTGAAGGCCTTGCCGTAGGCCTCGGCCGCGTTCGCGCCGAGCGCGACGCCGCAGGGGTTGGCGTGCTTGACGATGACGCACGCGGCGGCGCCGGCCGACGCACCGGTCGATCCTGGCGTGGTCGCGTCGAAGCTCTTCACGCACTCCCAGGCCGCGTCGGCGTCGGCGATGTTGTTGTACGAGAGCTCCTTGCCCTGCAGCTGCGTCGCGCTCACCAGCGAGCCGGGCGCCGGGTGCAGGTCGCGGTAGAAGGCGGCCTGCTGGTGCGGGTTCTCGCCGTAGCGCAGGTCCTGCAGCTTGACGAAGCGGCCGTTGCTCTGCGCCGGGAACTCGGCGCGCGCCGGCACCGCGCTGTCGCTGTCCGGCAGGGCGACGGACGACAGCCAGTCGCTGATCGCGCCGTCGTAGTCGGCGATGCGGTTGAAGGCCGCGACCGACAGCGCGAAGCGCGTCGCGCGGCCGACCGCGCCATGAGTCTTCAGCTCGTCGATCACGCCCGCGTACTGCGAGGCGTCGGTCAGCACCGCGACATCCTTCCAGTTCTTGGCCGCCGACCGCACCATCGCCGGCCCGCCGATGTCGATGTTCTCGATCGCGTCTTCCAGCGTGCAGCCGGGCCTGGCGACGGTCGCCTCGAAGGGGTAGAGGTTCACCACCAGCAGGTCGATGGTGGCGATGCCGTGCGCGGCCAGCGCCTGCATGTGGGCCGGCAGGTCGCGGCGCGCCAGCAGGCCGCCGTGGATGGTGGGATGCAGCGTCTTCACGCGGCCGTCCAGCATCTCGGGGAAGCCGGTGTGGTCGGCCACCTCGGTGACCGGCAGGCCGGACTCGGCCAGCAGCTTCGCGGTGCCGCCGGTCGACAGCAGCTTCACGTCCAGCGCGTGCAGCGCGCGGGCCAGCTCGACGATGCCGGTCTTGTCGGAGACGGAGAGGAGGGCGGTCAGGCGTGCCATGGGATCACTTGATGAGCTTGTGTTCGACGAGCTTGCGGCGCAGCGTGTTGCGGTTGATGCCCAGCCATTCGGCGGCGCGCGACTGGTTGCCGTCGGCGTGCTGCATCACCACGTCCAGCAGCGGCTTCTCGACCACCTGGATCACCATGTCGTAGATCGCGTGCGGCTCGGCGCCGCGCAGGTCCTTGAAGTAGGTCTCCAGGCTTTCGCGGATGCACGCGTCGATGTGCTTCTTGGTCATGACGACACCCCGATCGTCGTGACCGCCGATCGACCCTCCGGGAGGGTCGGGCCTTGCTTGGGGCGGCCCGGCGCTGCGGCCCGGGAGCGGCCGCGTGGAGTTGAGTACTTCATGCTGCTTCTTGTTCGAGGGGTTGTCGTTCGAAGTCGGAGTCGAGCGATGCTGCTTGTGGCAGCCGCTCGTGATCGTCGGCGAGTGCGTCGAACCAGTCCGCCACGGTGGCAAGCTGGTCTTCGCAACGCTCCAGGGTGTTCATGCGCGCGCGGAACAGCGCGCCGCCCGGCAGGCCGTGCACGTACCAGCCGATGTGCTTGCGCGCGCTGCGCACGCCCGAACCGGCGTCGTCCCAGCCGTACAGGCCGTAGTGGTCGTGCAGGTGCTCCAGCAGCCAGGCCTTGACGTCCTGCGTGCGCGGTGCCGCCAGGTGCTCGCCGGTCGCCAGGAAGTGCGCGATCTCGCGAAAGATCCACGGCCGCCCCTGCGCCGCGCGGCCGATCATCACCGCGTCGCAGCCGGTGGCGGTGAACACGGCGCGCGCCTTCTCGGGCGTGGCGATGTCGCCGTTGGCGACCACCGGCACGCGCACCGCGGCCTTGACCGCCGCGACGGTGTCGTACTCGGCCTGGCCGCGGTAGCCCTGCTCGCGCGTGCGGCCGTGCACCGTCAGCATCGCGATGCCCAGCGCTTCGGCGCGGCGTGCGATGGCGACGGCGTTGCGCTCGTGCTCGCTCCAGCCGGTGCGCATCTTCAGCGTCACCGGCACGCCGCGCGGCGCGCAGGCCGTGACCACCGCCTCGACGATGCGCAGCGCCAGCGGCTCGTCGCGCATCAGCGCCGAGCCGGCCCAGACCTTGCACACCTTCTTGGCCGGGCAGCCCATGTTGATGTCGATCACCTGGGCGCCGCGGTCGATGTTGTAGGCCGCGGCCTCGGCCATCATCAGCGGCTCGGTGCCGGCGATCTGCACCGCGATCGGCGCGGCCTCGCCGCCGTGGTCGGCGCGCCGCGAGGTCTTGAGGCTGGCCCACAGGTCCTTGCGCGAGGTGACCATCTCGCTCACCGCGTAGCCCGCGCCCAGCCGCTTGCACAGCACGCGGAAGGGGCGGTCGGTGACGCCCGCCATCGGCGCCGCGAACAGCCGGTTCGGGAGCTCGATCGAGCCGATGCGCAGGGGGGACACGGGGGAGGGCTGCCTAAAAAGAGGGCAGAGTATAGCGGCGTGAAATGCTGCGACTTCCGCGCCCGTGCCGGCACCGCATGCTGCGCCGCACCGACAATCGGCGCCGATGGAAGCCTGGCTGGAATCGCTGCTGGAACTGCTCGCCCTGCCCAAGTTCGGACTGAGCACGGTGTTCGTCGTCGCCTTCGTGTCGGCGACGCTGCTGCCGCTGGGATCGGAGCCTGCGGTCTTCGGCCTCGTCAAGCTGAACCCGCACCTCTTCTGGCCCGCGATCCTGGTCGCGACCGCCGGCAACACGCTGGGCGGCGCGGTCAGCTGGTGGATGGGGCTGGGCGCCGAGAAGATCTACGAGCGCGTCAAGCACAAGCCTGCCGAGGCGCGCGTGCTGCAGTGGCTGCAGCGCTTCGGGCCCAAGGCCTGCCTGCTGTCGTGGCTGCCGGTCGTGGGCGATCCGCTGTGCGCGGTGGCGGGGTGGTTGAGGTTGCCGTTCTGGCCTTGCTTGCTGTACATGGCGATCGGGAAATTCGCCAGGTATCTGACGATGACGGCGCTGCTGCTTTGGGTGCTGCCGGGGCAGTTCCATCCTTGACTTTTTGGTGGATTCCGCTGGCCGCGGGGGGACGCGCCGGGTCTCGCCCCGGCGGGCGACCTACTTTCTTTGCTGGCTCAAAGAAAGTAGGCAAAGAAAGAGCCTGGAACGCCAGCCATTTGGTTGGAGTACTCCGGTCGCTGCGCTCCGGACTTCTGTTCGCCTGGGCCCGCCCGCGAGGGGCTCGAACAACGCGGTCTTGCACCGTCGTCGTGAGCTTGACGCGCCAGACGTCCAACCAGGCAGCGGCCTTGGACGAGCCAGCGTCCAGAGTGCTCTCGTCCTTCAGCAACCGAAATGTTCGAGCCCCTTGCGGGCGAGCCGTGGTGGGTCACCGCCCCGAGCGAGCGCAGCGATGCGTGCGCATCGCTCAGTCCGGATGGCTGGCGTTCGGGGCCCTTTGCTTTGGTTACTTTCATTTGGGCCAGCAAATGAAAGTGACTCGCCTGCCGGGGCGAGACCCGGCGCCGCCTCCCGCGGCCAGCGGGCCATCACCGCAGCCCGCGCAGGGCTTCGACAAGCTCAGCCCGAACGGCTGACGTTCAAGCAGCCCGCGCCAGAGCCCCACTGCGCGCCACCAGCCGCTGCACCGGCGCACTGTGCGGCCGCATCGCCGAGCGTTCCGCGGCCAGCGCCGCGGCCAGCGACCGGTCGCCGCCGCGCAGCGCCGCCTCGATCAGCGTCAGATCGACCACATCCCGCTGCGCGTGGCTGCCGCCGAACCGCGCCGCCCGATGCCGGATCGGCCGCAGCAGCGCCGTGCAACGCTCGAACTCGCCGCGGCCGAAGGCCTGCACCGCAGCCGTCGCCGCAAAGCCCACGTCGCGCGTGAAGCCGGCGTTGTCGCTCTGGCCTTCCATCGTCTCGCGCTGCGCGTCCAGCACTGCCTCCTGCGCGTCGGCGCGGCCGGAGCCGACGAAGGCCATCATCGCGTGGAAGTCGTTGAAGGCGTAGCTGCCCGCGCCGCCCACGCCGCTCCAGCGGTCGGCCAGCGAGGTCCAGCGGTCGCCGACGTCCACGCCGCGCAGCATCAGGCGCCACAGCATCGCGCTCTGGTCGATCAGTTCCAGCACGATGCTCGAGCCCGGCCCGCCGATCGAGGCGTCGTACAGGCGCAGCACTTCGTCGATCTCGTCGCGCTCCAGGTGGAACAGAGCGAGGTGCCACCAGTTGTGCACCGCCAGGAAGCTGCCGTCCGACCAGGTCGGCGCATTGGGCGCCAGCCAGGCGATGCCGGCGCGCGTGTCGTTGCGCATCTCGTGCACGTGGGCCACCGCATGCCAGCCCCAGCTGTCGCGCGGCTCGAGCTCGACCGACAGGCGACCCTGGCGCTCGGCCTGGGCGTAGTCGCCGGTTTCCTCCAGGCCGAAGGCATGCATGCCCAGCACCGCGTGGTGGCCCGGCATGCCGCGCTGCCAGTGCGGCAGCGCGCGCGCGACGCGGTCGCGCAGCATGCGCGAGTCGCCGATGAAGAAGTCGACCTGGTGGCCGACCTGCAGCGCGACCAGGTCGTGCGGCTCCTGCAGCGAGCGGTCTTCCAGTGCGCGCGCCGCGGCATGCCACTGGCCCTGCACCAGCAGGCTCGCGGCCTGCAGGTGGGCGCGTTCGCCCTCGTTCATGGGCAGCGCGGCGGCGGCCTCGCAGGCGGCCTGCGCCATCGCCGGGCCGGCAGGCTCGGTGCCCAGCAGGAACAGCCAGGCCTTCAGCAGGTGGGCCATGGGCATCGCGGGTGCGGCGGCGAGGGCGCGGTCGGCGCTGCCGACCGGGTCGCCGACCAGGCAGCGCAGTTCGCGCGTGGCCTGCTCGTAGGCGTCGATCGCTTCGGGGGTGGCGCCGCTGAGGGCGATGCCGTGGGAGTCGGTGAAGGTGGCGGTGTGGGTCTTCATGGCTTGGATCTCGATCAGGGGTGGCAGGGACTCAGAGTGCGAGGGTGATCACGGTGGTGGAATCCAGGTGCAGCGCAGCGAGCACCTGGCTCCAGCGCGGCGGCAGGTAGGGGGACAGGCGAAAGTACGCCGCCAGCACGGCACCGGCGCGCAGCTCCCAGCCGCGCACCAGCGGCAGCGGGCGGCCGGTGGCGACGAAGCGTTGCCACGCGATCAGGCCCAGGTAGGGCAGCAGCATCGCGACGGACGGAAGGTCGAGCAGCGCAAGGCTGTCGATCGATACGGGCGGCATGGCAAGAAACTCCTGTGAGGGTGGCGGTCTGCCGGGACATACGGAACGACTCGTCTCGGCGGACGCAGGCAGCCCTGCGGTGTGGACGGCATCTTGTGGCCGGAGGGGCGCCGCCGCTAAAGTCATTCGTGCAAGCAAGCGGACATTCATGCCATGGCTGCCACCGACCCACCCATCCACGTTGCCCTGCTGGCCGCGCCCGAGGTGTCGGCGTCCACGCTGTACGGCTTCTACGACGTGCTGTCCAGCACGCGGCGCGACTGGCAGATGCTGCACGGCCGCGCGGAGGCGGCCTCGCCGTTCGCGGTGCACGTGGTCAGCCGCGACGGCCAGCCGCTGGTGGGCGCCAACGGCGTGCGCATCGTGCCCACCGCCAGCTTTGCCGAGCTGCCGCGGCCCGACCTGGTCTGCATCACCGACATGACGGTGAACCCCGAGGAGTCACTCGCCGGCCGCTACGACGCCGAGGTGGCCTGGATCCGCGGCGCGCACGCGGCCGGCGCGACGCTGGCGTCGGCCTGCTCGGGCGCGGTGCTGCTGGCGCACACCGGCCTGCTGGAAGGGCTGGACGCCACCTCGCACTGGGCCTACTGCCCGGCGCTGAGCCAGCGCCACCCCAGCACGCGCTGGCATGCCGAGCGCGGCCTCATCGTCGCCGGCGAGGGCCAGCGCATCGTGATGGGCGGCACCGGCATGGCCTGGCACGGGCTGGTGCTGGCGCTGATCGCGCGCTTTGCCTCGCCCGAAGAGGCGATGCAGGTCGCCCGCATCTACCTGCTGGACGTCAACACCATCGCGCCGACGGTCTATGCCTCGTTGACGCGCGGTGCCGGCCAGGCCGACGAGGACCCGGCCATCGCGCGCTGCCGCGCGTGGGCCGCCGAGCACTACGCGAGCGAGGCGCCCGTGACCCAGATGGCCCGCCACTCCGGCCTGCCCGAGCGCAGCTTCAAGCGCCGTTTCACCCAGGCCACCGGCATGAGCCCGCTGGAGTACGTGCACACCGTGCGGCTCGAGGAAGCCAAGCAGATGCTCGAGGCCGGCGACGACCCGGTGGAGGCGATCGCGGTCGAGGTGGGCTACCAGGACGCGAGCTTCTTCGGGCGGCTGTTCCGCCGGAAGGTGGGGGTGACGCCGGCGCAGTACCGGAGGAGGTTTGGGGGCCTGCGGCGCAGCTTGGCCGAGGCCGCCCCGCAGGTCGGTACCGCGCGATGACCGTTCGCCCGATCGGTACCCGTTCGGGCTGAGCTTGTCGAAGCCCCGCGCTGGCCCTTCGACAGGCTCAGGGCGAACGGCGCCGGCTGTTCGCCGAACGCGAACCCGCTCAGAGCGGCCCGCGCCGCCACGGCCCCCAGATCGCGAAGGTGATGCCGGGTGACTGGATGTTGGCGAACATCACCTTGCCGGTCGGCTCGAAGCAGGCGCCCGCGAACTCGCTGCCGCGGTAGTCGCCGGGCGCCACCAGCTTGCCGGCCAGCGCGATCTGCGCGGCGTCGAGCACCACGTTGTTCTTCGCGAACACGAAGCTCTCGCCGGCCTTGCTGAGCCCGGTCATGCGGTTGCCGAAGCCGAACGGGTCGGCCACGCCGCCGCCGTCCTCGCACAGCACGATGCCGCCGCGCGGGCTGACGGTGATGTTGTCGGGGTTGTTCGAAGCGATGGCCGCCAGCGACACGAAGATCGCCTTCAGCGTGCCGCGCTTCAGGTCGTATTCCCACACCGCGCCTTCGCCGTTGCCGCCGGCACCCGCGCTGTTGACGCCGGTCGCCGTGTCGACGATGAAGAGCTTGCCGTCGCGGTACCAGATGCCTTCGCCGCGCGCCATGCGCAGGCCGCCCTGAGCCCAGCCCTGGGCAAACGGCCCGGCCACCGAGGTCGTGCTGCTGAAGCCCGGCAGCGCGATGGACACCGGGTTCGCGTCCGGATCGGCGATGTCGACCCACTCGATGGCGTGCGTGTCGCCGGTCGAGGCGATGTTCAGGTCGACGTTGCTGCGCCCGACCACCTTGGCCATCTGCAGGCGGCCGCCCTTCTCGTACGAGCCCGGCTTGCCGCGCGCGTCCAGCGGAATGAAGCGGTAGAAGCCGGACCTGTTGCGGCTGTCCTCGGTCAGGTAGGCGATGTGGGTGCGCGGGTCGATGGCCACCGCCTCGTGCGAGAACCGGCCCATGCCGACGATGGGCACGCCGGTGGTCTGCTTCGCGTCGGGTCGCACCTCGAACACGTAGCCGTGCTTGCGACCGCCCAGGGGTTCGAGGTTGGTGCCGGTCTCCTCGCAGGTCAGCCAGGTGCCCCAGGGCGTGGGGCCACCCGCGCAGTTGACCAGCGTGCCGCCCAGGCTGGCCTCCATGCTGACCCAGCGGCGGCCGCGGAAGCGCAGGTTGGTGGTACCACCGGCCGGGAAGCCCTGCGTGCTGCCGCTGACGATGGACGCCGTGTCGTACATGGCGGTGGTGCGGATCGGCGTCGTCGAGAGCCCGCGCTCGTGGTTGCGGATCAGCACCACGTCGACCGGGCCGCGGTGGCTGTGGTCGTCGTCGTCCTCATCGTCGTCGCCACGGCCCTTGCCGCGGCGATCGTCGTCTCGGTCGTCATCGTCGTCGCGGTCGTGCTTGCCGCCATGCTTGCGCGGGCGCGACGCGGCCAGCACCACCGCCATGCCGTCGTGGTTGCTGGGGCAGGGCTGGCCGTCGGCCATCGGGTCGCCGGTCCAGCCGAAGGAGCGGTAGGCAAAGCCCTCGGGCAGTTGCAGCAGCGGCAGGCCGGTGGCCAGGTCGAGCGTCGGCGCCACGACGCCGTAGGGGCTGTCGACCAGGCCGGTGCTGCCGGTGGCGGGCGCCGTCTGCGCCTGCGCATTGCGCACCTGCAGCGCCTGCATGGTGCCGGCGAAGGACAGCGCGGTCATCGAGGCGGACCCCTTGAGGAAGCCGCGACGTGAAGACAGGGTCATGGGTTGCTCCTTGCTGTGGGAATGGCTGGGGCGGGCGGGATGCGCGCATTCCACGGGCAAGGGGTGTCAGGGGAGTGACGGGGGTGTGACGTGGGGGGCTACCCTTCTGCCCCGAGCCGCAACGCGCCCGACTCGCGACGTCGAGGCCGTTCACGGTGACGGATGCCGTCGTCGACGCTGACCTCATGGATGCCGACGACACAAGCGCCGTGGCGATGATCAACGGTTCGCTGTGCCCTAAGGATGCCCGGCCCTGACGGCCAGGGCGACTGCCGCGGCCCGCGAATCCACACCCAGTTTGGCAAGGATGGTGGAGACCCGATCGCGCACGGTGTAGGTCGACAACGACAGCTCACGGCCGATGGCCGCGTTGGTCCACCCTTTGGACATCAAGCGCAGAACGGCGCGCTCGCGATCGGTCAGCAGGGAGTGAAGCGACGCACGATCGAGGCGCAACGCGGCTCCATCGTCTGCGAGGCGCGGTACGACATCCTCGGCGCTGGGCACCGTGCCGTTCCGGTCATGCGCCCGCGTGCGTTGCTGAAGCGTCGCATTGGCTTCGCGGAGCCGACGGTTGTTGCGCTCCAGCGCGGCATTGCGAGCGGCCACGATCTCGCTGTGGTGGCGCTCGCGCTCGACCTGAAGCTGCAGTCGCAGGGCTTGCGCGCGCGCATCGGCGCGACCGCGGTAGATGGCGGCATCGAGCCGGTTGTATTGCCGCGCGTGCAGGGCGGCCTGCGCCGGCTCGTGGCACAGCGTGTACAGCGCTGCGAGCGCTCGGTGCAGATCGCGCTGGTAGTACCGCTCTCCGATGCACTGGGCCAGCGCCAGTGCGTCCTGCAGCGCCACCCGCGCGTCGGGAAGTCGGCGTGCATGGGCGTGCACATGACCGAGATGCATGGTGGCCAGGCATAGCTGGGCCTGCGCGCCCACGTCCCGGGCCAGTGCCTCGGCCTCGTGCAAGGTGCCCAGTCCGGCGTCGCGCTGGCCGTCGAGGTAGAGCGTCTTGCCTAGGTTGGCGAGCAGATGCGATTCGAGCGCCCGGTCGCCGCGGCGGCGCATCGCCGCCCGTGCTTCCTGGTAGTGCGGCAATGCGGCCGTGAAGCGCCGCTTCAGCGCGAGGAGCACGCCCAGGTTCATGCGCGCGGTACAGGCCTGGTCCGGATCGTCAGCGCTTTGCTCGATCGCGCGCTCGTTGTAACGGATCGCCTCGGCGTGATCGCCCAGTTCCTCGCAGACCGACCCGACGTTGGTGAGGGCGATGATCCGTGCGCGCGGCGTCTTGAGCCGTAAGCGTTCCGCGAACCCATCTTTCATCTCACCGTTGAAGCTGCGAACCTCGGGTCTTCGCAATCAACGAACGAGACGAGGTGGACATGGATCGACAGCAGATGGAACGGTGCCTGGAGCAAGTGG
>Ga0268299_1002143_pt1 | contig 25975 bp, 20 predicted proteins | sample NOBtaG_FD_193484 | JGI IMG/M metagenome (GOLD analysis project Ga0268299, IMG submission 193484) | Activated sludge microbial communities from bioreactor in Nijmegen, Gelderland, Netherland - NOB reactor | ecosystem: Engineered > Bioreactor > Aerobic > Activated sludge | place: Netherlands...
CTCCGTTCCAACCGCCCCACCCACTCCGCACGCTCTGTCCTGCTCGCCCGCCGCCTCCGGTATTCCATTCGCCTACCCTACTCCACCCACTTGGCGTTCCGCCAGATGGGGTCTAAAGGACGCTTACTCTGCAACCATTCTGTGGTGCGCCCGTTCCTTTTAGGAGACGGCCCCGTGTTCACGCTTTGGCTTGCCAAGCGGCGGGTTCGGGTCAGTAAGGTGGCGTCCGTCCAGCGCTTCCTCCCATGAAAGTTTCAACAATGCTGGCTGGCCTGTGGGCTGGCTTCCACCTCGTCTCTCTCGCCGCTCGGGCGCAGCATTCCGCCGTCGAACCGGTGCCGCGGCCGGACAAGTGGTGGCAGGACCGCCACGCAAGTTTCAATACGAACGTCGCCGCGCTGGGCGCGAAATCACAGGTGATCTTCATCGGTGATTCGATCACGCAGGGCTGGGAAGGCGAGGGGCGGGACGTGTGGGCGCGCTACTATGCTCACCGCAACGCCATCAACCTCGGCATCGGTGGCGACCGCACGCAGCACGTCCTGTGGCGATTCGACAACGGCAACCTCGCGGGGCTCAAGCCCAAGGCGGCCGTGGTGATGATCGGCACGAATAATTCCAACGGTGAGGACAACACGCCAGAGCAGATCGTGGAAGGCGTCCGTGCCATCGTGGACACGCTGCGGAAGGACCTGCCGGACACCAAGGTGCTGCTTTTGGCGATTTTCCCGCGCAGTGAGAACTTCGGCGTGCAGCGCGGCAAGCTCGCGCAGATCAATCAGGCGCTGCGCCGTGCCGCCGATGGCCGCCACGTGGAGTGGGTGGACTTCGGACACCAGTTCCTCAACGACGACGGCACCATGCCCAAGGAACTGATGCCGGATTACCTGCACCTATCGAAGCGCGGCTACGAAATCTGGGCCGAGTCGCTGGAGCCTGTGCTGGCCGCAGCATTGGGGGACACGCCCGTGCAGGCGGCTGCTGCGCCTGCGGGTGTCCGCCAGACGGACTCCAAGCCTTGAGCGGTGAATGGGTCGTGACCCTTTCCGGGCCGGCGGCAATCCGCTGAATCTCCCAGCCACGCTTCGGCAAGTGGGCAACAAGCTGACCGGCGAGAGGACATGACGCTCCGGTACTTACTTTGACTCTGTCACTTTGAGGGGAGTGCTCTCTGTGATCCCCGAGCCTGGGCCGTGCGCTCTCTTTGCCGGTCTGGTCCGGGGCCTGAAGACTTGCCGTTGCGCGGGTTCACGGGTGTCCTCGAAGGGCATACCGTCGGGGCCGCGCTGCTCGGATTCCAGCGACTCGGAAACGGCCTGCGTTGTCCGGTGGGGGTTCGAGGGTGTCGAACGTTTCTCGACCGACACGCGGGTGGAACTCCCCTTTCTCTGCGAAGGCCGCTGCGCAATTTCCCCCTCGCGCTCCCGACGGGCGCACGCCTACCTTCCGCGCCCGATGTTTGAAGCGACCCGGGCTCAACTGGATGCCTTGGCATCCAAGCTCAGCCAGTTGCGCAAGTTCGTGGACCTGCCCAGCGCCCAGCGCCGGATCGCGGAATACGAGGCGCAAATGGCGTCCGACACCTTTTGGGGCAACCAGGAGGCCGCCAAGAAGGTGATCGAGGAGGCCAATCAGTTGAAGAAAAAGGTGGAGCCGATGGTGGGCTTTGAGCGGCGCACGGAGGACTTGCGGGTGCTGCTCGACCTGGGTGAGGCGGAGCCGCCGGCCGGGCAGGAGGCCATCCAGAAGGAGGCCGACTCGGAACTGGACGCCTTGAACCGTCAGGTGGACCGCTTCGAACTGGAGGTGCTGCTGACCGGTCCGCACGACCACCGCAACGCCATCTTCAGCATTCAGGCCGGCGCGGGCGGCACCGAGGCGCAGGACTGGGCGCAGATGCTCGCCCGCATGTACGAGCGCTGGTTCGAGACCCGCGGATGGACCTTCGAGTCCACCGACGCGCTTCCGGGGGAACAGGCTGGCCTCAAGAGCATCACCTACCGAGTAGAGGGCGAGAACGCCTATGGATTCTGCAAGGCGGAGCGGGGCGTGCACCGCCTGGTGCGCATCTCCCCCTTCGACGCCAACAAACGGAGGCACACCAGTTTCTCCAGCGTGGACGTCATCGCGGAGATCAGCGACATCAGCGAAAGCGATATCGTGATCCCCAAGAGCGAGATCCTGCGCGACACCTTCCGGTCCGGAGGCAAGGGGGGGCAGAATGTCAACAAGGTCGAGACCGCGGTGCGCCTCACCCACCTTCCGACGGGCCTGGTCGCCGCCTCGCAAGCGCAGCGGAGCCAGGCCCAGAACGAGGCCACCGCCATGGCGATGCTGATTTCCAAGGTGTACGCGTTGAAGCTGGACCAGGCGAAGGGGGAGATGGAGCGGTTCTACGGCGAGAAGGGCAGCGTGTCGTGGGGCAATCAGATCCGCAGCTACGTGTTCCAGCCCTATCGCATGGTCAAGGATCTACGCACGGGCGTGCAGACCAGCAATGTCCAGGCGGTAATGGACGGCGACCTGGATCCCTTCGTGAACGGCTGGCTGCGGGCAGGATGTCCGCTCAAGCGCATTCCCGGGCTCAAGGACGAGGAGGAATGACCACCAACATCCTCGACACCATCGTCGCGCAGAAGCGGATCGAGGTGGCAGGTCTCTCACCGGGATCTGTCTCCGCCCGGCAGCTTCGCGAGGCGGTGGAGGCGCGGGGCGACGGCGTGCGGGACTTCGCCGGCGCGCTCCGGAATCCCCGGCGCGGGGACGTGGGCTTGATCGCCGAGGTGAAGAAAGCCTCGCCAAGCCTGGGTGTGATCTGCGCCGACTTCGATCCGGTGCGGATCGCCCGCGCGTATGAGGACGCCGGAGCCAGTTGCCTTTCGGTGCTCACTGACGAGCCGTTTTTCCAGGGCTCGCTGGCCTTTCTGAAGGCGATCCGCGCGGCGGTCGGCCTGCCGCTGCTCCGAAAGGACTTCATCATTGATGAGCGCCAGATCCTCGAGGCCATCGCGTGGGGCGCCGATGCCATCCTGTTGATCGTCGCCATCCTGAGCGACGATCAGTTGGCCCATTTCCATGCTCTGGCCGACGCGGCGGGATTGGCTGCACTCGTCGAGGTGCATGACGAGGCGGAACTGGAGCGCGCCCTGCGCTGCGGCGCGCGCCTGGTGGGGGTGAACAACCGGGACCTCCGGACCTTCCGGGTGGATCTCGGCACGACGGAACGTCTTGCGGCACGTCTGTGGAGCGTTTCGGAGACGCCGGATCAGATTCTGCTCGTCGCGGAAAGCGGGATTCACTCCCGGGCGGACGTCCTCCGGCTCAAGGCCTGCGGCGCCCGGGCGATCCTCGTGGGGGAATCCTTGATGAAATCCGGCGCGGTCGCCCCGAAGGCGGCGGAGTTGTTGGGGCTGGCTTAGAGCTGAAGCGCGTGCGCTATCCCTTGTGCGCCCACGATCTCACGCAGAGGCCGCAAAGGAATGGAGCGTATCCATGCAGTTAAAAGGGTAGCGCACGCGCCTCGTGTGCTGCGGACGGGAGAACAGAACTGCAAGTGGGATGTGTCGCTTCGCGACAAGCCCTCGCCGTCCGCAAGGGACGTGTGGAGTCCTCACCGTTCAGTTCGCGGTTACGCGCTGCGGCCGGGGCGAGGGCGCCCCGGCCAACACGCGAGGCGCGTGTGCTCCCCAGCAAATCGGGATCCGGTTCATGGACTCGATTTCCGCCGGCTCCTTTTCTCCTCCCCCTTTGCGGCCGCTGCGTCCTTGGCGTGAGGTCCGCTCGGTACCCTGGGGAGGAGTCACGCCGCCGGCTCCGGGCTCGGCCGCCGGCGGAACAGCACCGCGACATTGCCCACCCGCTGGATCAACTGGGCGCCGCTGCGGAGGCATAATTCGGGCACCAGTTCTTTCTTCCGATCCTTGAAGTCCTCGAACTTCACCTTCACGAGTTCGTGATCGCGGAGGCAACGATCCAGCGCGGCGAAGAAGGCGTCGGACAATCCGGCGTGGCCGATCTTCAACAGCGGATCCAGGCGCTGCGCCCTGGCTTTCAGATCGCGCAGTTCACGGCCTGCGGCCGGTGTGGGATGGGGCAGGGGAGGATTCATGACGCGGGAGAGGATCCAGCATTGCGGAGCCGGTTCACCAGTCCGGTGGTCGAGCGGCCGGGAACGAAGGGAAGAAACCGGATCTCGCCGCCGGCGGTCTCGATGGCTGCCCGCTCGTCCGGATCCATGGTGTCCACCGTATAGTCCCCGCCCTTCACGTAGAGGTCGGGCTGGGCCACGGTGAGGAAACCGGTGGCCCGCTTGTCGGTGAACAGGCAGACCCCGTCCACGCAGGCCAGTGCGGCCAGCACCCGCATCCGGTCCTGCTCGGAGTTGAGGGGACGATCCGGTCCCTTGAGCTGGCGGACGCTGTCATCGCCATTGACCCCCACGAGGAGAGCGTCGCCGAGCGCGCGCGCCGCCTCCAGATAGTGGACATGCCCCGCGTGGAGGAGATCGAAGCATCCATTGGTCACCACGAGCCGGCGTCCCGCAACGCGGAGGCGTTCCCGCCAGGCGGGCAGGGCTTCGGGCGGGAGGATCTTGGATTCCGAACTCACGAGGGGCCGACGCTGGTCGGCGGCCGGCGGTTTGACAAAGGATTCTTTGGAGAGCCTGTATCCATGGGCGCATCTCATCTTTTGGGGTTGCGAATCTGGACACGGATTTCACGGATTCTCACGGATGGACACGGAGGGGGCCTTTTCTCTTCCGTGAAAATCCGTGTAATCCGTGTCCAAATGAGTTCTTGAGCTGCCGCGAACGGCTCGCCGAAGACCTCCGCTTTCCTTCGGTCGTGGTCGAGACCCAGGAGGAATACGTCGCCAAGCTCCCCGCCGGGCATTCCATCCTGATCAAGCTGGACGACTTCATCGCGGAATGCGACGCGGTGATTCATCTGGTCGGGCAACAGACGAGCCAGGACGGTCGCGCGGCTAGCCAGGATGCGGTGAACGATCTTCTGAGGAGCTACAATGACTTTCCTGAGGTCGTCGGTCTGACGGAAGCGGAGCTGCGTACCCTTTCCTACTCGCAGTGGGAGGCCTGGCTCAAGGTGCTCCTCGCCACGCCCACGGCTACGGGCGGCGCCGGGAGGAACTGGAGGATTCGGAACAGACCGCGGCAAACTGGTGACACGCCCTGCATCACCGCACCTGAAGAGTGAGGAGCGGAGTACCAGGTCATCAGTGGCACACTGTCAGCCGTATCTATGCAGTAAGGAAGGGGGGCGCACACGCGTCGCGTACAGCGGACGGGAAAACAGAACTGCAAGTGGGATGTGTCGCTTCGCGACAAGCCCTCGCCGTCCGCGCAGGGCGTGTGGAGTCCCCACCCTTCCGTGAGCAGTGACGCGCAGGGGGCCGGGGCGAGGGCGCCCCGGCCGGCACGCGAGGCGCGTGCGCTCCCCTTGGGATCCCGATCCTGTCCCTTTTCTTTGCCGGAATGCGAAGACTCACGGGCATCGGTCGGCCCGGAGGCAGCCGTCTTCGTGCAGGAGCGCGACGAGGTGGTGACGTCCGGTTTCCAGGCAGAGCGGCACGTCGCCGGCGAGTTCGGGACTCTGGAGCAGGCGATGGCCGTTGCGGCCTTCAGACACGGCGCGCAGCAGGTCGGGACGGCGGGCGCAATAGAGTTCGCGAGCCACGCGAACCGCATCGTCCATCCAGGCCGGACCGGCGTGGCACCAGAGCCGGTCGGCCAGGGCACCGGCGCCGAGCACATCCTCCAGGGCCGCATGGTCGCCGGTGCCTGAGCCCACCAGGAGGAGATGCGTTGGGGCGGTCTGCTCGATCCAGCGGGCGGTCGCAGCGAGGTTGGCGAATGAGGCGGCCAGGACGATTCCGGCTCCGGCGCAGGCTCGGAGCGCGCGGGTGCCGTTGGTGGTGGTCATCACGATACGGCGTCCGGCCACGCGTTCCGCGGTGAACTCGCGGGGGGAGTTCCCGAGGTCGAATTCCACGCCGCCGGTCAGCGCGGCGCCAATGCGCAGGCCGTCGCGTTCGCCCGCCAGCAACACCTCCGGATCCCGGACGCGCTCGGCAAGGGCCTCGGCGATTTCGCCCACGGGCCGGACGGATTCCGCCCGGTTCGCCAGCGCCTCCACCATTGTCGAGGTCGCGCGCAGGACGTCGAAGACCACGCAGACGGTTTCGCGGAGGTCCCGGGCGCTCAACGACGGGAGTTCCGCCGGGCTGAAGATGGCTTCAATGCGGTCCATAGCGGTTCAAGAAGGGCTCAGCCGTAACCTGAGGTAAATTATTTGGGGAGCGCACGCGCCTCGCGTGCAGCGGACGGCGCCCTCGCCGTCCGCGTTGCGCGTGTGGAGTGGTCACCGTTCAGTTCACGGTTGCGCGCTGCGGCCCGGGCGCGTGCGCTCCCCTTTCTGACTGCATCGTTCGCAAAGGCGCGCCGGCCCAGATGGGTTCGGACGTGGTGAAACAAGTATTGCTGGGCGTATCCGGCAAACGGGCCGAAATGGGTTTCGACAAATCGCATCAGGGTGCGCCGCCGCGGGCGCCGTTTCGGAAAGTAGAGCCCCTGGAGCGCCCGGAGGATCCAAACGTCCACCGGGAAGGCGTCCTGACGGCGGTAGGCGAAGAGCAGGACGCAATCGGCGATCTTGCGTCCGACGCCCGGGAGGGACATGAGGGCCTCACGGGCCTCGGCGGTGGACCGGAGCCGCAGGGAGTCGAGATCGAATCCGCCGCCGGAGACGAGGCGGGCGGTGCCGGCGAGGTAGCGGGCCCGGAAGCCCAGCTTGCATTCGCGCAAGGCCGATTCCCCCGCCCGGGCGAGACGCTCAGGCTCGGGAAAGCGGTGGGCCAGGGGGCGGCCGGAGGGAACGGGCACCGGATCTCCGAATCGCCGGCAGAGAAGGTCCACGCATTGGCGAATCTGAACGATCTGCTTGGTGGAACTGAGCAGGAAGCTCGCGAGGCATTCCCAGGGATCCTGGCGCAGGAGCCGCAGGCCCCGACAGGCGGTCACGGCGGCCTCCATCGGCGCCTCCCGCGGAAACGCGCCGCAGATGGAGGTCAGATCGTCGTCCACGGCCAGGAAGTCCCGGAGACGGTCCCAGTCGGGGTGGGGCGTGGCGGCAAGGACTTCCAAGTGGCCGGCATGGCAAGCGATCCGGAACCAGTCCCCTCCCAAGACACCCTCCCAGGCTTCCCCCATCCGTTCCCACCGGAAAACCTGTCCGCTGTCCAAAGTGGCGGCGAGGTCGTAATCGGAAACCGGAAACCGCACGGTCATACCCGCGGGATCAATAGCGGACGAGGGAGGTGACGGGCCAGCCGGCAAGGCGGGCGCGTCCGTTGAGGAATCCCAGTTCGATCAGGAAACTGATTCCGACGATCTCGGCGCCTAGCCGCTGGAGCAGGCGGACGGCGGCCGCGGCGGTTCCGCCGGTGGCCAGCAGATCGTCCACCAGCAACACGCGCTCCCCCGGCTTCACGGCATCTACATGCACCGCCACCGCCGAGGAGCCGTACTCCAGATCGTAGCTTTCCTCATGAGTTTGCCAGGGCAGCTTGCCCTTTTTGCGGACGGGAATGAAGCCGGCCCCGAGTTTCAACGCCGCCGCGGCGCCGAAGATGAATCCTCGGGCGTCAATGCCGACCACCTTGCAGACCGCCTGGCCGCGGGCGGGCGCGATCAGGTGTTCGATGGCGGCATCAAGCAGCCGGCTGTCGGCCAGTACGGGGGTGATGTCCTTGAACTGGATGCCGGCCTTGGGGAAGTCGGGAACATTGCGAATTGCCTGCTGGATTTCCTCGCGGGTGGCGGCCTGGCTCATGTCGGGCGGTTTGTCCGCCAAGCCGGTGCCTGGGTCAAGCTTGACGCCTGGGGCGGGAACGCTTGACCGAAGCAACCGGATCGAGGCAGTCTCCTCATATCACACTCGCGAGCGGTGCCTTGGGGCTTTGCCATTTTTTGGTGATGAGTTCCGGATAGGTTCACGCCGGGCGGCCCCGTTTTTCTCCGGATGAGCGGACCGACGGCAGAGGATCTGAACCGGGCCCCCCGCGGCAGAACCTCGTGTTTTGCTCGTTCAATCGTCACACCACTGACTTATGACCTCCCAACCATCCTCCCGATCTGTCAGGCTTTCCTTTCTGTGGATCGTCTTCGCCCTGTGGGCCCTCATGCCTCTCCAGGCTCAGATCCTCGAAACCATTTTCGAGGACGATTTTTCCAGCAACACCATTGATCCGTCAAAGTACCAACCGGACTCCCCTTTCTTTGAAGGCGGGATCGGCGAGTTCGAGGCTCAGGCGAGCGGCGGTGTGGTGGAATTTACCGGTGAGACCACACAGCAGTGGTGGGCCGGCAGCACCCTGCGATTGGTGCCGATTTTCAATGCTTCCGAGCAGGAAAATCTGGTGGTCTCGATTGACCGGGTGGCCGAGGCTGGCCAAGGGAGCGCCTCCCGCAGCGCGCTGTGGATCCTGAACGACACGGGAGACAAATATGTGCTGTTCGCGGACGTCCGCGCCGAGGGCGGATGGCGTTACAACCGCAAGATTGGCGAGGATGGTGATGCGCCGACGGGCAGTGGAACGGACATCGCCGCCTTCAACGGGGAGAGCTTCGACGACGGCGGTCTGCACCGTATGAGCGTGGTGGCCAACGGTGAGACGGTGAAACTTTACCTGGACGGTATCTTCGGCGCCGAAGTCCGGTTTCCCGCCTCCCGGGTCGTGGTGCAATTCGGCACCTATGCCCGAGCCAATGGGGACACCGCCAGCACCAGCTGGGACAATCTGAGAGTCGAGCGGGCCCGCCAAACCCAGGTCCTGATGGAGGATGATTTTTCCGCGAATGTGATTGATCCGGCCCGATATGTGCCCGATGCCCCCTTCTTCGAGGGGGGCGTGGGCGATATCCATGCCGAAGCCCGCGACGGGGTCATTGAGTTCACGGGCAGCACGAGCCAGCAATGGTGGGCGGGGGGAACCCTGCGGGTGGTGCCGATCTTCTCCGTCTCGGAACAGACGCAGGTGGCCGTCTCCATTGACCGTGTCGCCGAAGCCGGCGAAGGCTCGGCCTCCCGCAGCGCCTTGTGGATCCTCAACGAGGATCGGGACAAGTATGTGCTCTTTGCCGATGTCCGCGCGGAAGGCGGCTGGCGCTACAACCGCAAGATTGGCGAGGATGGGGACGTGCCGACGGGCAGCGGTACCGACATTGCCGTGTTCAACGGCGACGCCTTCGATGACGGCGGCCTGCATCGCATGAGCGTCGTGGCAAATGGCCAAACGGTGAAGCTCTACCTGGACGGCATCTTCGGCGCCGAAGTGAAGTTTCCGTTTCCCAAGATCGTGGTGGAGTTTGGCAGTTATGCCCGGGCCAATGGCGATACGGCCGGCACGACCTGGGACAATCTCCGGATCGAAACAACGCTCCGTCAGTCGAGCATCGTTCTCTCCGACGATTTTTCATCCAATACGATTGATCCGGCGCTTTATGCGCCGGATTCCCCCTTCTTTGAGGGGGGCACCGGGGATATCCATGCCGAAGCCCGCGATGGGGTGATCGAGTTCGTGGGCAGCACCACCCAGCAATGGTGGTCTGGTTCCACGTTGAGATTGGTGCCCACCTTCCCGGTAGCCGAGGACTCCATCTATTCGTTCTTCATAGACCGTGTGGCGGAGGCCGGCGAAGGCTCGGCCTCCCGCAGCGCCTTGTGGATCCTCAACGAGGATCGGGACAAGTATGTGCTCTTCGCCGATGTCCGCGCCGAGGGCGGCTGGCGCTACAACCGCAAGATTGGCGAGGATGGGGACGTGCCGACAGGCAGCGGAACCGACATTGCCGCGTTCAACGGTGAAAATTTCGATGACGGCGGCCTGCACCGAATGGGCATGATTGCCGACGGCAAAACGGTAAAGCTGCTGCTGGACGGACAGGAAGGTGCCGAAGTGAAGTTTCCGTTCTCGCCGGTGGTGTTCGAGTTCGGGGCCTACGCCCGGGCCAATGGCGACACGGCGGGCACCACGTGGGACAACCTGCTCATCGAAACGGCCGGAGCGGCCACCTTTGATCGTCGCTCGGTCAGTGTGCGTCTGGCCCAAAATAGCAGCGACGTGATCGTGAAGATTCCCGCCGGCCTGAATTCACAGGGCCCGGTACAGATTCGGGTGGTCAGCGCCGATCCCGCCATCGCCGAACCGTTGGGAGGCACGGGAGGGGTTCTCAACCTGACGTTTGCCACCGGAGGTCCCAATACCCAGACCTTCAGAGTCCGGGGTGTGGCTTTGGGAGGCACCACCTTCCGCTTGGAAGGCGATATCGGCGCCGCCAATGAACTCTCCGTGGCCGTCATCTCGGGTCCGGGCGTGCTCCTCACGGAGAACTTTTCCAGCGCCATTGATTCGGGCAAATGGCAGACCTCCGCGGCGGGGTTTGAGACCGGAACCGGAACCTTCACCGTGAATGCCACCGGCGGCGTGCTGGAGATCACCGGGACGACCGATACGGATTGGTGGGCGGGAAGCTCGATCAAGACCGTTCAAAGCTTCGTGGCCACGCCGGACTTGAACTTGTCGGTGGAGGTGGACCGCGTGATGGTGAACCACACGGCCACCGCTGCCCGTACCGGGGTGTTTCTGACCACCAGTGACCGGTCCCGATTTGTGTTCTTCGGGCACAATCTGGGCGAGACGGGATGGCAGGTGAACGTCAATCCTGGCAACCCCACCGGCTCCGGCACCGCGCTGAGCGCCTTCTCGGGCCTCAACGAGGACCAGGGCAGCCATCGCCTCAAACTGGTGGCCGATGGCGAAAACGTGGAGGTGTTCCTCGACGGCGTCTCCGGAGGCCGCTTCCCGTTCACCGTGACCACCGGGATCCATGTGGAGGTGGGCACCTATGCCCGCGCCACCAGCGATTGGGTGCTGGGTCAGTTTGACAATGTGGCGATCGAGAACGTGCTCCCTTGCACCGGCGTCCAACCGTCCGGCATTACCCGGACCCTCGCCGACCCGCCTCAGGCGGCGACCGTTTCCGTCCCGTCCCTGCTACATGACACGGCGCCCTTGACGGTCACCATCACCAGCCAGAATCCGGCGGTCGCGGTGCCAGCGGGCGCGGTGAACGGGGTTTTGACCCTCAACTTCGCTGCCGGTGCCGCCAGCAGCCAGAGCTTCAACGTGATTCCCGTAGGCTTGGGCTTGACCACCTTCGTCGTGGCCAGCACGCCGCAGAATTGTGTCCAGGGAAGCTTGAATGTGGAGGTGGTCTCTGTTCCGGAAACACTGCTCGCCGACGATTTCTCCGGAACCTCGGTGGACGAAACCAAGTGGCGACGGGACGAGGCGCCATTCGGCTTTGGGACGTTTGTTTTCGAAGAATCGAACATCCTGGTCGAAGGCGGATTGGCCAAGATCAACGTCACCGCCGAGACCGCCGACTGGCCGGGCCTCGCACTGTTTACCGCGGGGACCTACAGCGCCTCCGCGACCGAACCGACCAGCTTTGAGATTGACCGCGTGCGGTTGGACTTCGTCCTGGTGACCGGAACGGGCGCCAACCAGCGCGCCGGCATCTGGGTCAAGGAACCGGGAGGCAACTACGTGTTCTTCGCCGACAATGTCGCGCACGATGGCCGCAACTTCGGCTGGAGTTACAATGTCCCGTCCGACACGCCGACCGATGCCGGCATCAATATCGCGGCGTTCGACGGCGGATCCTTTGACAACCAGCGGAACCACCGCATGAAGCTGACCGCCAATGGAAGCACGGTGAAGCTGTACCTGGACGGCGTCTTCGGAGCCGAGGTGCCGTTCGCCTACTCGGAGGGGCTGAGCTTCGGCTTCGGGGCCTATGTGGCTGCGGCGACGGACATCGTCCGGGCCCAGTTCGACAATGCCCTCATCACCGGCGGCGCGGCAACCTTGCCGCCGTCGCTGACCGCGTCCCTGCAGGGGGAAAACGTGGTGATCTCCTGGACCGGCGACGGGGTCCTGCAATCCAAGACGTCGCTCACCGGCGAGTGGACCGATGTCACGCCGGCACCCACGGGTCAAAGCTTGACCATTCCGCCCGGCAGCCAAGGGACGACCCAGTTCTATCGGCTGCGCTGAGTGTCGGGGGCGTGGAGGCAATGGATGAATCCCGCCTGGGTGCCGGTCTTGGGGACCCTGGCGCTTGGGTTGAGTCTTGAGTGCCCGGGAAGGGGCCGTCTTTCCGCCGCGGAAGGACGGCCCGTCCCGGGTGGCCGCATTTTTCCCCTACCGGCACCCAGCGGCGCCCGAAGCGGGTTCGCCGAGCTTCCGCCGGGCCGAACTGGCATCACATTCACCAACCGGCTCGACACCCATCGCGGCCTGACGAACCAGATTTTTCTCAACGGGTCCGGGGTGGCTGCCGGAGACGTCAATGGGGACGGACATTGCGACCTGTATTTCTGCGGACTCGATTCGCCCAATGCCCTCTATCTGAATCGCGGAGACTGGCGCTTCGAATTGGCGCCGGCCGCGTCCGCCGTCGCCTGCGCGGATCAGGCTTCGACTGGAGCCGTCCTGGCCGACCTCGATGGAGACGGGGATTTGGACCTGGTCGTGAATGCCGTCCACCGCGGGCCGCGGGTGTTTCTGAACGATTCGAGTGGCCGATTCGAGGAAGTGACCCCGCGCGCCGGCCTGGGGAGTGCCGCCGGCGGCGCGTCGCTGGCTCTGGCCGATGTGGACGGGGACGGAGACCTGGACCTTTACGTGGTTAACTACCGCCGGACGACCATGCGCGACGAGCCGGAGAAGCGTTTTCGCGTGGCCACCACCAATGGAGTGTACCGGCTTTTGGCCGTGGACGACCGGCCCGTCTCGCCGGAGATGAGTGCGCGTTTCACGGTGGATCCCGTTGCGGGAGTGCTCGAGAACGGTGAAGCCGACGCGCTGTATCTGAATCTGGGGGACGGCCGGTTCCAGCGAGTGGACTGGGCGGCAGGGTTTCGCACGGAAGAGGGACAACCATCGCCGCCGCTCTTCGACTGGGGTCTGTCGGCCCTGTTCCATGACCTGAATGGAGACGGCGCCCCGGACCTGTATGTCTGCAACGACTTCCAGTCGCCCGACCGGATCTGGCTCAACGACGGACGGGGAATCTTCCAGGCGTTGCCCCGTTCCGCACTGGGGCACACGAGCCTTTTCTCGATGGGCGTTGATGTGGCGGATGTGGATCGCGACGGATGGGATGACCTGTTCATCGCCGACATGCTGAGCCGCCGCCACGCGCTCCGGCAGGTGCAAGTGCTGGACCTCGCTCCGGTGGTAGCCGCTGATTCCGGCGCGGCCGAACGGCCGCAGATTTCGCGGAACACGCTGCTGCGGAATCGTGGCGATGGGACCTATGCGGAGGTGGCGCACTATGCAGGCGTCGAGGCGTCCGAGTGGTCCTGGTGTCCGCTCTTCCTGGATGTGGATCTGGACGGTTTTGCCGATCTGCTGATCACCACCGGACATGGCCGGGACCTCCAGAACGCGGATGTGGCGGCGGCATTGGACGAGGCTCGGCGTCGGCAACGCCTCTCTTTTGCCGACCAGCTTCGCCAGCGGGTGCAGTTCGAGCCGCTGCGGGTGCCCAATGTCGCCTTTCGCAACCGCGGTGATTTCACCTTCGAAGACTTGGGGGAGAGCTGGGGCTTCGATTCGCCCCGGATCTCGCACGGGATGGCGCTCGCAGATCTGGATCAGGACGGAGACCTGGACGTGGTGATCAACTGTCTGAATGACGCACCGTTGGTCTATCGCAACGAGGCCCCGCGGGCGCGGATCGCGGTCCGGCTTCGGGGTAACCCGCCGAACACCCAGGGAATCGGCGCTCGGGTCTGCGTCAGCGTCCCGGGGGTTCCCCGTCAATGCCAGGAATTCATTTCCGGGGGCCGTTATTTGTCGTCCGACGAGGCTGTCCGAACGTTTGCCGCAGGTGAGTCCGGCGAACCGCTGACGGTGGAGGTGAGGTGGCGGAACGGGCAGCGAAGCGTAATTGCCGATCTTCCGGCCAATGTGTTGGTGGAAGTGGACGAGGCGTCAGCCCGTCCCCACCCGCAGGTACCGGCCAGCGCCGATGAGCCTTGGTTTTCGGACCAATCCGCGCAGCTCAAGCACGTTCATCAAGACGAACCGTTCGACGACTTTGCCCGGCAGAAACTCCTGCCCAGGAAACTTTCCGAGCCGGGGCCGGGGCTCGCCTGGTTCGATTTCAATGGCGATGGCTGGGACGATCTGATCGTCGGGACCGGGCGCGGAGGAAGGCCCGCGGTGTTTCGCAACGACATGCGCGGGGGCTTCGTGCCGCAGCGCGCCGGCACCCTGCTCGGACCGAGCGACCGCGACCTCACCGCAGTGCTCGGCTGGCGGCCTGATCCGGCGCAAGTGGTCCTCCTGTTCGGTCAGTCGAACTACGAAGACGGGCAGACCAATGCGGCGGCGGTCCGGCAGATTCACCTCACCAGCGGCCAGGTGGACGAATCGCTGCGAGTTGAACGGACCGGGGCGGGCGCCCTGGCGCTGGGCGATGTGGATGGGGATGGAGCGCCCGACCTGTTTGTGGGCGGCCACGCCCTCGCCGGCGGTTATCCGAACGCCGGCCCTGCCCGCATCTATCGCACCCGTCAGGGTCGCCTGGAGATGGATGCCGCCGCGACCCGCGCGGTGTCCGGATGCGGGTTGGTCCATGGAGCGATCTTCAGCGACCTCGACGGGGACGGGCGGGCGGAGTTGATCGTGGTCGGTGAGTGGCAGGGGATCCGGATTTACCGAAACCAGTCCGATGGACTTCACGAGTGGGATCTACCGGTGGGCTCAGCGGGTGCCGAGACCCCAGGCCTCCGGCCGCTCAGTCAGTGGACCGGGGGATGGAACAGCGTGGTGGCGGGTGATTTCGACAACGATGGACGCATGGATCTGGTGGCGGGGAACTGGGGACGCAACACGCGGAATCAGCGTTTCGTGAAGCATCCGTTGGAGCTCCACTTCACCGACGCGGACGGTGACGGAGTTCTGGATTTGATCGAGGGACACTTTGATGGCGAGGAACGGAAGGTGGTGCCCGCCCGCGATTGGAAGGCGCTGTGCGCCGCGTTTCCGATGCTGCAGGAACGCTATGCCGGTTTCACCGCGTTCAGCAGGGCCGGCATCGCCGACCTGGCTTCGGCGGGCATGCCGGATCTGGCCCGGGTGACGCAGGTGACCTTGGAGAGCGCGTTGTTTCTCAATCGGGGCGATCATCTCGAGTGGCGTCCATTGCCGTTCGAAGCCCAGGTGTCTCCTGTGTTCGGACTGGCGGTGGCCGATTTCGACGGCGATGGAAACGAAGATTTGTTTGCCGCCCAAAACTTCTTCGGGCTGCTGCCGGGGGAGGGCCGGATGGATGCGGGCCAGGGAGTCTGGCTGCGAGGCGATGGCCGCGGCGGATTCGCCGCGGTACCGGTGTCCCAAAGCGGGTTGCTGATTCCGGGAGAAGGCCGCGGCACCGCCGTCAGCGACTATGACCGCGACGGCCGTCCCGATCTGGTGGTGGGACAGAACCGCGGTCCCACCCGCCTCTTTCGCAATGTCCGGGCCCAACCGGGTCTGCGAATCCATCTCAAGGGGACGGCAAAAAATCCGGCGGGATTGGGCGCGCAGGTGCGGTTGGTGTACCGCGATGGAACCAAAGGACCCGTCCGGGAGATCCGTGCCGGCGGCGGCTATGCGTCGCAAGATTCGTCGGTTCCGGTGCTGGGCAGGGGGCAGGCGGTGGACGCACTGGAGGTGCGCTGGCCGGATGGAAGGTCCAAGCGCTATCCGGTTCCCGAGGATGCCCGCGGGATCGTGGTCGAGTGAGCCTTTTTGGCCCAAGTATCAATCAACCGGCGAACCCGAAATTCACGCCGACACCCACACGCAGTGGACCTCGCACTTCGCCCACGCAGTTCTCCGGACTGTGGTAGCCAGTGGTAGCCGACGTCCAAGCCGTCACGGCATGGGACCGATCCCGTTGCTGGAACTGGCGTTCGAACAAAGTACCAGGTCATCTGTTCGGGTTGGCGGGGGGCCGACAGATGACCTGTCACTTTGTCGGTGCCTTGTTGGCTGGGTTTCGCCGAGGCATTTCAGGTATTTCTCGACGCATGCGTCGGCAACCACCCAACCCGCTGTCCATCAAGGCACTTCGGGCTGGTTCATGGTCTTTCAGCCTTTTCCCGCCCTCCCTCGTCCTCCGGCAGGGCCAGGGGAATAGCCGGTCGGCCTGGAGCCAACTGATGACCTGGCACTCTGTTTGATTCCGGGGGAATTCAAGGGGAAGTACGAGAGGCGAGCTTCGCCATTCCTTGACTTCCGACCGCGCCATCTGGGGGGGCGGCGAGGAACGGGAAGAGAATCGCGGGGCGTGGGCTTCCTGCGATTCCCGAAAGAGATGCCGGGATGGCGGGGGAGAAAATAGGGACTGGGATACCAAGAAATGGGGATTCGGACACCGCGTCCCTTCAGATTCATCGGCTGTCCTTCCATTTCAGTCCTTGCCTAAGGGCCGGAATTCGCTATTTCAGCCGTCCGCTGTCGGGTGCTCCCTGCGTCCGGCGGCCCTCCCGGCGGTATCCCATGCCGCCGCGGGGGTGGCAGACTGCTCCCTAGGAGGGAGGCAGCTGTATTCCGGAAAGGAAGTGAACGTGACTTGAGCGAAGTGAAACTGAAGAAGGGGGAACCGATTGATCGGGCCCTCCGTCGCCTGAAGAAGAAGGTGGATCGCGAGAACACCCTCAAGGATGTCCGCACCAAGCGGCACTATGAGAAACCCAGCGAACGCCGGCGCCGCAAGTTGAAGGTGGCGCGGTTCAGCGCCATGTTGTCTGCGCGGTACGCCGACCTGTAATGCTTCTTCCATTCGATTGAACACGCCCCGCCGGATGCGGTCCCTTGGTCACGCATCCGGCGTTTTCTTTCTTTCATGTATTCCCTCTCCACCTGCTGGAATTCAGGACGCCACACCTGCGGACGCCAGATGCTCCACGAGATCCGAGATTTGGGATTCGAGTATGCCGAGCTGAGCCATGGCATCCGGATCAGCCTGGTGCCGGGCATCCTGGAGGCGGTGGACGCGGGCGAGATTCGGATTTCCACCCTGCACAACTTCTGTCCGCTGCCGCTGGGGATCAACCATCCCGCGCCCAACATTTTCAAGTTCACCGCCGAGGACGCCCGGGAGCGGGCCTCCGCGCTCAAGCACACCCTCAAGACCCTCGAAATGGCCGAGCGGGTCGGGGCACGTCTCGTGGTGCTTCACTGCGGGGAGGTGGAGATGCGGGACTATAACGAGAAGCTGGAGGCCTTGGTGGCGCGCGGCGAGCGCGAATCGGCGCGCTACCGCCGCCTGGTGGAGGAAATGGAGATCCGGCGTGAGCGCCTTAAGGAGCTGGCCGTGGACCTGGCCGTGGACCTGATCCAACGCATCGCGTCGGAGGCGGCGAACCGCGGACTTCTCCTCGGAATTGAGAACCGGGAGGCCGTGGAGGAGATCCCCTTCGACCACGATTTGCCCTTCTTCCTCGCGCGGCTCCCGGACAACGTCCGCTACTGGCACGACTGCGGCCACGCGCAGATCAAGGAGAACCTGGGGCTCATCCTTCACTCGATGCAGTTGGAGGAGATGCTGGGGCGCCTGGCGGGGTTCCACATTCACGACGTGGTCGCCGACGGGGAGGGGCAGCACGATCACTGTACTCCGGGCACGGGCACGGTGGATTTCAAGGCGTTGAAGGCCTTTGTGCGGCCCGAACACATCAAGGTCATCGAGTTGAGTCCCGGGGTGTCCGCGGGCGACGTCCGATCGGGCTACGACTATCTCCGATCGGTGTGGGGCGGGGAGTGACACGCCTGTGCGCCGCCTGACGCTTTCCCGGGTGGCCCGAGCGGCGGCGGGCGTGCTGCTGCTGGCGGCGATCTTCCATTCGATCTTCTGCAACGAGGTGCAGTGGCAACTGGTCTCGGAGGGTGGCCCGTCCTGGGGTTCCCTGTCGCGATGGGAACAGCGGCGTCTGGCATGGACACGGGGTCCGGCCGGGCTTTGGGCGACGGTCCGCCGGCTCGATGCCGTCAGCCTGGCCGCCGCCTTTCTCATTTGCGGCGCGCTGGTCGGGTTGGGCGCCGTCCGATGGCGCCGGGTGCTGCGGGAGCAGGGGTTGGTGGTCCCCTGGCGCGAGGTGCTTCGCATTTCCCTGGTGGCGCAGTTCTTCAACGCCTTCCTGCTCGGCACCGCGGGCGGGGATGTGGCGAAGGCCTGGTACGCGACGCGCGCGGCGCCCCACCGGCGGGCGGACGCGGCGGTGTCGGTGTTCGTGGACCGGGTGCTGGGCACCCTGGGGCTCCTGCTGGCCGCGTTGCTTCTGGCGATTCCCAATCATGGAATCATCGCGGACTTTCGCCGATACCAGGCGGTCGTGCTCGTGCTGGGGGGGATGCTGCTGGCCGCGGCTTCCGTCGTGGTCCTGGGATTCTACACCGAGGTGCTGGGCCATGAAGGACGGATCGCCCGGCTGTTGCACCGGATTCCCAAGGGCGAGTCGGCCGTGAGGGCGCTCTCCGGCTGCCGGGAGTTCGGACGCGACCCCGCCTTTCTCGCCGCGATGGCCTTCTGGTCGCTGCTCATCGCCGCCGGGGTCGCGCTGGCCTACCTGGTGCTGGCCCGGGGCATCGGACTTTCCCTGGAGCCGCGCCTGCTGGCCTTCGCCTCGTTGGCCGTGGTGTGCCTCTCCGCCCTCCCGGTCACCCCCTCCGGATTGGGGGTGCGGGAAAATCTGTTCGTCTGGCTCGTCGGGCTTCCGCTGTTCGGACTCAAGCCGGGCCTGGCGCTTTCCCTGTCCCTGCTGGGATACACTGTGAACCTCGCCTGGAGTGCGATTGGAGGCCTGGTCTATCTGCTCCTCCCGGAGCGGCAGGCGCTGTCCGCTGTCCGTTCGGAACAGGACTCCGCGCCCAGCTTGTGAAGCTTGTGAGGCGTGGGTTCGGGCCGGAGGCTCACGCCACGCCAGAATCGCTCATGGATGCAACACCTTCTCGCCGGCACTTTCTGAAACTCGCCGCAGGCATTCCGCTCAGCCTGATGTGTCGCCATGGCCTGCAGGGACAGACGGCATCCGATGCCGGCCGCCGGGCCGATCTCGTGATCATCGGCGGGGGCCTGGGCGGCTGTGCGGCGGCCCTGGCGGCGTGCCGGGCGGGACGAAGTGTCGTGCTCACCGAGGCCACCGACTGGATTGGCGGCCAACTGACCTCACAGGCGGTGCCTCCCGACGAGCATCCCTGGATCGAGAGTTTCGGATGCACACGCAGCTATCGCGAGTTTCGGGAAGGAGTGCGCCGGTACTATCGTGAGTACTATCCGCTCACCGCCGGAGCCCGGGCCAACCACCGGCTCAATCCAGGCAACGGCCTGGTGTCCCGCCTGTGTCACGAACCGCGGGTGGCGCTGGCCGTGCTGCAGCAGATGCTGGCGCCGCACGTCAGTGGAGGACGGCTCCAAATTTGGACCCGCCATGTTCCCGTCGCGGTTTCGGTTGAAGGCGACCGGGTACGCGCGGTCACCGTCCGGGACGAGGCGCGCGGCATAACCCGGGTTCTGGAGGCGCCGTATTTCCTCGATGCGACCGAGTTGGGCGACCTCCTGGAACTGGGCGGCGTCGAGCATGGGGTCGGCGCCGAGCCGCGTCGCGACACCGGGGAACCGCACGCGCCCGAGGAAGCGCAGCCGTTGAATCAGCAGGCCTTCACCTGGTGTTTCGCCGTGGATCACCGTCCCGAGGAAGATCACACGATCTCCCGGCCGGAATCGTATGCCTTCTGGCGCGATTATCGGCCCGAGATGAAGCCGCCCTGGCCCGGTCCGATGTTGAGCTGGGCCATGAGCGATCCGGTGACCCTGGACCGCCGGGCGGTATTGTTCGATCCGACCGGCGCCGGCGGACCGGGGATGAACCTGTTCCTTTACCGCCGGATTGCCGACCCTGCGAACTTTGCCCCGGACACCTACTCCGGCGGCGGCATCTCGCTGATTAACTGGCCGCAGAACGACTACTGGCTCGGGCCGCTGGTGGGAGTGCCACCCGAGGAGGCGGCACGCCACCTGGCCCACGGCAAGGAACTGAGCCTGGCGCTGCTGTACTGGATGCAGACCGAGGCGCCGCGTCCGGACGGTGGCACGGGTTGGAAGGGACTGCGGTTGCGTCCGGACCTGGTCGGCACCGCCGACGGCCTGGCCCAGGCGGCATACATCCGCGAGTCGCGGCGCATCCGAGCGGAGTTCACCGTGCGGGAGTCGCATGTGAGCACCGAGTTGCGGATGCAGGAGACCGGCCTGGCCCGCGACGCGGTGACCGCCGCCTCGTTTCCAGACTCGATCGGCGTGGGCGCATATCGCATTGACCTGCATCCCTCGACCAACGGGATCAATTACGTGGACCTCAGCAGCCTGCCCTTCCAGATTCCCCTGGGCTCCCTGCTCCCGGTGCGCGTGGAGAACCTGCTGCCCGCCTGCAAGAATCTCGGCGTCACCCATGTGACCAACGGTTGCTACCGGCTGCATCCGGTGGAATGGAACATCGGCGAAGCGGCCGGATGGCTCGCCGCCGAGGCGCTGCGGACCGGGGAGCCGCCGCGGCAAATCCGGCGCGATCCCGCCCGCCTGGCGTCGTTTCAAACCCTGTTGCGGAACCAGGGACTCGAACTGGAATGGCCGCGGCTGCGTCCGTTGTGAGCGTTTTGGCTTCACGTCGGCTGAAAATGAGACACGGATTTCACGGATGAACACGGAGGGACTCCGAGAGGGTGCCCTTTCTTCTCCGTGAGGATCCGTGGAATCCGTGTCCAGATCCTGCGACGGCAAACGGAAAGCGAGGACATGTCCCTGCAGTCCCAAGAAAGTGAGATGCACCCGCCCGCTTTGATCCGTCCCAAGAATGATTGCGGATTCTGGCGCGGTCCGCACCATCAGCGCCCCGGGCCGGTTCCCATTGGTGGACGCCCCGGTGTCCGAAGCCTGGAGCAGTGAAACCGACCGACCTGCGGGGAATTCTCCGCTACATTCCGCGATTCCGCGAAAAAGTGTTCGTGGTCGCCCTCGACGGCGCGATCGTCACCGACGACAACTTCGCCAATCTGCTGCTCGATCTGGCGGTCCTGCGCTCGCTGAACATCCGCATCGTGCTGGTCCATGGGGCCGCGGCTCAGATTGCGGCGCTGGGGAAGGAGCGGGGGGTGACGCCCAGCAATCTGGACGGTTCCGGAGTGACGGATGCGGCGACCCTGCAGCTCGCGCTTACCGCCGCCAACCGTCTCACGCACGAGATCCTGGAGGGGCTCGCCACCAACGATCTGCGGGCGGTGAGCACGAACGCCATCGTGGCGCATCCGCTGGGGATTCTCGGCGGACTGGACCACCAGCTCACGGGGAAGGTGGAGCGAGTGGATGTGGAGTTCCTGCAGACCCTGCTCCAGCAGGGCATCGTGCCGGTGGTGCCGCCGTTGGGATTCGATGGCGACGGGCGCACGTACCGGGTAAATTCGGACGCTGTCGCGCTCGCGCTGGCGGACGAGTTGAAGGCGTCGAAGCTGATTTATCTCACTCCGGCCGAGGGCTTGGTGCGCCAGGGACGCCTCCTGCGCCAGGTGCGCGCCCAAGAGTTGCGGCAGATCATCGGGCAGCATCCGGGGGAACTGCCTCCGGACCTGCTCTCCAAGGCCCGGTGCGCTGTCGCGGCGTGCAGCGCCGGCGTGCAGCGGGTTCACGTCATTGACGGGCGCGAGGACGAAGGGCTGCTGGCCGAAGTGTTCTCCAACGAGGGCATTGGCACGCTCATTTACGCCAACGAGTACCAGCAGATCCGGCGCGCGCTGAAGAAGGACATCCGCAGCCTCATCCAGCTCACCAAGGACTCCGTGGCCGCGCAGGAACTGGTGAAGCGCACGCGCGCCGAAATCGAGCGGCGGATCGGCGACTACTACCTCTTCGAGATTGATCGTAATCCGGTCGCCTGCGTGGCGCTGCACCCGTATCCGGAGCAGAAGACCGGCGAGCTGGCGTTCCTCTATGTCAGCCGTGCTCATGAGAACCAGGGCATCGGCGGGAAGCTGGTGCAGTTTGTCGAGGAGAAGGCGCGGGAGCTGTCGCTGGTGAAGCTGGTGACCCTGTCCACCCAGGCGTTCACCTGGTTTCAGATCAAGGCGGGTTACCGGGAGGGCGCTGCCGAAGACCTTCCGCCCGGGCGCCGGGAGCGGTACGACGCCAGCGGGCGCAATTCCAAGGTCCTCGTGAAGGAACTGGCGGCCTAATTCTACTTTGTTATTTTCAAAAGGCACCGCCGGCGCTGATTTCTCGCAGGACTTTGAGAAGCCTGAATTCTCTGCCGATGGCGGCGGACGAGATGCTCGTACACTTCCTCCTCGGTGCCTCCTCTTCTTGAGAGATAATAATTGGGCAGTTCGACGATATCGCGAGTGCTGAGTAATGGCACCGTTTCTGGTTCTTCGACGATTTCAGTGGGGAGGATTTGAGAAGGGGAAGTGGAGTTTGCCGGCGACGAAGTAAAGCATGGCAATCATGTACTCGGAGTTCCGGTATCCCCGCGCCTTGCGCCTGACGGCGCCGAAGACGCTGTTGAGGCCTTCAAGGAATCCGGTGTTCCGACCGCCGTTCCAATGGCCCAGGATGCCCTCCAATTGATCAGAGACGGTCTGGGCCAGACGGGGGCCATCGGATCCAGAAGGAACCCCATCCGCTGGCACTTGGCGCGGACTTGGTGGTTCGGCCGATTCTTCCGGAGACCCGAGCGCCTTCCCGATCAGTCCAGCCACGAGCGCAATGCGGGGAGTCGAGGCCGTTTTGATGCCGACGGCGCCCTGCTGCAGCGTCCGGAGACTGGGAGGGATGCCGAGAATACCTGGCGCCAGCGCGTGCCTGCCTCGGTCCTCGTTTTGCGGTCATTCGAGAATACGGCCATTTTTTGGAATTTTGGCCGCTTCCCGGCGTTTCCGCAGATCCGGGAGACGCCCTCCGGTTCCCTGGGGATGGGTTGATTTCACGTAGCTGTTGAGCGTTCCGCGGCATTGAAGCCCGGGGTGGACTTGAGCTAGGAAATGGGGGTCGTTCGCACGCCATCGTTGTTACTCTGACCATGCCCAATCCCTGGACCGGCAAAGGAAATCCGTACACCCGCAAGGAAGTCCGCGACCGCCTCATGGCCACGCTCCGGCGCGGCGATGCCCTCATCGCCGCCGGAGCCGGCACCGGCATCAGCGCAAAATTCATCGAAAAGGGCGGGGCCGACCTGATCATCATCTACAATTCGGGACGGTTCCGCATGATGGGGCACGGCTCGACCTGCGGCATGATGGCCTATGGCGATGCCAACGCGATCGCCATGGAGATCGGCGAGTATGAGGTCCTGCCCGTGGTCGAGGAGGTCCCGGTGATCTGTGGCGTGCATGCCACCGACCCGCGCCGCCGCATGTGGCACTGGCTGGGCAAGGTCAAGGAAATGGGCTTCAGCGGCGTCAACAACTTCCCCACCCACACCATTGTGGACGGCCATTTCCGGGGCGTCCTGGAGGAGACGGGCATGAGCGTCCAGAAGGAATTCGAGATGGTGGCGCTGGCCCGGCGGATGGATCTCTTCTCCATCGTCTATGTCGGCTCCCCGGAGGAGGCGGTGGCGATGGCCAAGGCGGGGGCGGACGCCATCATTGCGCACGTGGGCACCACCGTCGGCGGCAGCATCGGGGTGACCCAGGCGGTGGTGGGCTGGGATTTCACCCTGAAGCGCACCCAGGAGATCGTGGACGCTGCCTCCCGGGTCCGAAAGGACATCTTCTTCCTCTGCCACGGCGGCCCGATCAACACGCCGGACGATGCCAACCGGGTATTGCAGAACACCGGCGTCGTGGGCTTCGTGGGCGCGAGTTCGCTGGAGCGCATGGGGGTTGAGGCGTCGCTGACCAACCTGACCCGTGAGTTCAAGACCCTCAAGGCGCCTGCCGCAAAGAGCCTGGCGCGCAAAGCCCGGCGCTGACGCGGGACCCTGACAATGCACCGCGAAGCCGCACCGAAGTCGGGGAGGGTATCGCGCCGAAAGGCGCTCCAATCGGCCGCGGCGGGAACGGGCGCCTGGATGACGGTCTCGGCGCAGGCGCAGCTTCCCCGGACGGCTGCGGATCCCGAGTTCCGCGTGCGGAACGGCCGGATCCGGCAGTCCATCATGGGCTGGACCTACAATCCGATGCCCGTTCCGGAGTTGGCCCACCTGTGCAAGGACATCGGCCTGGTGGCCATGGAAGGCATCGGCAAGGAGCATTACCCGGCGATCCGCGAGCTTGGTCTCGACGTGTCCCTGGTGGGCAGCCATGGATTCGCCCAGGGGCCCTGCAGCCGCGCGAATCACCCGGCGGTGGTGAAGGCGTTGCACGAAGGCATTGATCTGGCGGTCGCCGTCGGCTGCTCCCGGGTCATCACCTTCACCGGCATGCGCGAGCCGGGCATGACGAACGAGGAGGGCGCCCGCAACTGTCTGGACGCCTGGAAGCAAGTGATGCGGCACGCGGAAGAGCGGCGGGTGACCCTGTGCCTGGAGCATTTGAACAGCCGCGACAACAGCCATCCGATGAAGGGGCATCCGGGTTACCTGGGCGATCATGTGGATTTCTGCGTGGACCTGGTCCGGCAAATGGGGTCGCCGAACTTCAAGCTGCTCTTCGACATCTATCACGTCGCCATCATGGACGGGGACGTGATTCGCCGGTTGCGCCAATACCGCGAGTTCATCGGGCATGTGCACACCGCCGGAGTTCCCGGGCGCGGCGAGTTGGATGACACCCAGGAGGTCAACTACCCGGCGGTCCTGCGCGCGCTGCTGGAAACCCGCTACGACGGGTACGTGGCGCAGGAGTTTATTCCGACATGGCCCGATCGCGCCCTCGCGCTGCGTCATGCAGCGATGATATGCGACGTGTAGGCCGAGGCGGCCCGCCGCCGCGAGCGCTGAGGCCAAGGGCAGCCCTTGGCGATTCATGGACGCCTTGCCGGGAGGGACGTTCAGGGCGGGAAATTGCTGCGATCCGATCTATTCGCGGCCGGTCTCCACCTTCAACGCGGCCTCCTCGAGCCTCCGAACTTCCTCCGGGGAAATCTGCGGCCGATCCACTTTGAGGGTCAGTTGATGGAGCTGGGCGCTCAGGGGAAATGGCGGTTGATAGTCTTGGTCGTTGACGCCCGTGAGCGTGTCCGAGCCGATATCGAAGGATTCGTCCCACTGCAGGATCATGGGCAGCGTCCGTTCCATCGTCTGCGTCGCCACCACCTGGCCGTCCACTTTGAGCGTGTCCGCGCCCAGCCCGTCATACCGGAAATCGAACTCGACTGTGTGCCGGCCGGGCGTCAGCGCCTCGGGGTCCTCCCACTTGACGCGCTCCAGATTCACCAGGTTCCAGAGGAACACGGGCCGTCCCTTCAGCAAACAGAATCCATAGCCCGCAAAGCGTCCGCCGGAGGTGAGGATCATCCCCTCGGCGCCCTGAGCGGGCACGGTGATCTCCGCCGTGATGGTATAGGAGGCGTTGAGAATCATGGGCGAGTCGCCCTGCGGGAGTCCGACCATGGGGCGGGTATAGAGGAACTCGTTGCGGCCCGCGGTGATGTTGGGCCTCGGAGCCACCAGTCGCGGCGCCACGGATGAGTCGAGCGGAAAGACCTGGTATTTTTGGGCCTGCTCGATGAATCGCCGCTTGAGTTCGTTTACCTTTTCCGGGTGGCGAGGGGAGCCGACGGCCTTCCTAGTGTAGTGTTTATTAAATAGATTTACAAACTAGTAGCGAATGTGCCAACCTTGGGTATGGCACGTCCGAAACTGTCGCTGGAGATCACCATGGAGCAAAAGGCCGAACTGCTCCGTCGGACCCA
>Ga0268299_1002144_pt1 | contig 25933 bp, 27 predicted proteins | sample NOBtaG_FD_193484 | JGI IMG/M metagenome (GOLD analysis project Ga0268299, IMG submission 193484) | Activated sludge microbial communities from bioreactor in Nijmegen, Gelderland, Netherland - NOB reactor | ecosystem: Engineered > Bioreactor > Aerobic > Activated sludge | place: Netherlands...
CGGTCGACCGCCCGACTCGCCCGAGTGGTACCACGGTGCGAACCTGCTCTACCGCGCCGAGGCCTCCATCGTCGTGGCGCTGTATCGGCGCCTGCGCGACGGCGGCTTCGCCGCCGCCGAAGCGCTCGTCGCCGCCTACCGCCACTACGGCAGCATCTGCGAACCACCGCAGCGCATCAGCTTCGACCGCGCCTTCGACCTCGCCGCGCACACCGACGGGCTGTGGCTGACCAGCGTGCAGAGCTTTTCGCTGGTGGCCTGCCCCACCTGCCACAGCGAGTACCTGGCCGCCTACGGCTCGGCGCCACGGTCCAACGACGAGTGCCCGTTCTGCAAGCTGGTGCAGCGCTACGGCACGGACCAGCGGGTACAGGCGTCGTTTCCGGTGCGGCCGCTGCCGGACATGGCTTCGGTGGACCTCGGCCTGCGGCAGTTGCTGAGACAGACATGAGGAAGGTCATGGCGCAGCGCCCGTGCCTACGGTTCGGACGCGTATCCAAGAAACTCGGTGTGCGGCGTTCGTCCGGTTCTCCAGTAGTGGTTGGCGCCCTCGGGCTTGTCTCGTCGCCCTGCTGTGGTGAGCACCAACCGCCTCTTGGCCCTCGAGATCGCGACGAAAAACCCCGAGCGCTCTGCCTCTTCTTCCCCCCAAAACGCCTCTTTCTCGACCCCGAGCACGATGACGGTGTCGAACTCCAGGCCCTTGGATTTGTGGATCGTCATGATCCGAACTGACCGATCCTCTGAGAAGCTGGCCAGGGCACCGGCTGCATCGCCCGCCCCGTCCTCAGGTCGCGGATCCGTGCGAACGTTTGTTCGACCACCTCGTCGAGTCGCGGACCGCGTTCATAGTCGGCGGACAGTCCCGCGACGAGCTCACGCCCCGCGCACTGCAGAAACTTCTCAGCGAGTTCGCACATCAGCGGCGCGGCCGGCCCCGGTGACGCGACGGCGCCGGCACGTGTGCGCGCCTCGTCGATGAATCGATGCCAACGGGCGCGAGCTTCGTACGCGGCATCGTCATCCATCGCGCCCGACAGCAGCGTGTCCATCAAGCGACTGTAGGCCTCCGGCTCTTGCTCAGTCATCACCACGGTCAAGAAGTCGACGATCAGGCGCGCGGCCGGTTCGGCAGACAGGTCCTGCAGCGCCTGCTCATTCCGAAAGGCAACACCCTGCTGCGTCAGCAGCATCATCAGAGGCTGTGCGTAGAGTTCGACTTGTTTGGATACCAGGATCGCGATCTCCGACAGCGGCAGTGCATCCTCGTGAACCGATCGGGAAATGAGGGCAGCAATCGCAGCCGCTTCGGCCTGACAGTCTGCAAAGTGCTCAAGCTGCACCAGGCCGCCCTTGCCGACGATGTCCCCATCAGGAACGGCCGCTCCGAGATCCATCACCTTGACCATGGCGTTTTGCATCCGCCGCAGACGCGGCTGCGATCGAAAGTTTTGGTAGAGATTGAGCGGCGTCGCGTTGAAATCGCTGGCGAAGGTCTTGAACACGCCTTCCAATGCGCCGGCCCAGCCCATGATGCGTTGTTTGGTGTCCCCGACCGCCGTGAGCTGAATGTCGCTGCCGTGGAACGCAGCCCGCAGCAACTGGTATTGCTGTCCCGTGCAATCCTGGAACTCGTCCAGAAAGACGTGGCTGTAGGTCTGCCGAACCGCATTGCGCGCGACCTCGCTGGCCTTGAGAATCTCAATGGCCAGCGGAACCAGGTCGTCGAACTCGATCTGCCGGCGCGTGACGCGCGGTTTGCCGATGGTGTAGTCGGCGTCGAGCGTGTCCTTGCCCGTCAAGACCGGACGGAACCGATCGATCAGGCGTTTGGCAAACGCGTGGAAGGTGTGGCTATCGAAACGGGACGCCAAGGCCGGTCCGCAGCGCTTGCGCACACGCTCTTTCAGGTTTCGGCTGGCGTCCACCTTGAAGGAGATGGCCAGGATGCGCCGGGGATAGCGGCAGGCCCCCGTGCGCAGCAGGAAGTCGGCACGCTGCGCGAGCATCTCGGTCTTGCCGGCGCCCGGGCCGGCCGTGAGCGCCAGGCTGCAAGTCGTTTCGGTCGCAGCCCTCAGCGCGTTCGGCTCCAGCTTCAGACCATCGGCGGGTTGCCAGCGTTCGGGCTTGATCATTCCGGCAGCGCCGCCAGCTTGGCCTTCACCATGTCCAGCAACCGGCCGATCGCCTCAGGCATCCCGTCCGCCAGCGCGGTGTCGTCCAATTGGGCCAATGCCGCCAGGTGCGCCGCGGGTTTGCTGCCGAGCTTGAAGCAGCGGTGATAGGTCGCGAAATACTCGTGCTCGTCGTTTCCGTACTGGTCGGCGTCCCCATGCTCCTTTCCCAGCACCGCCGCGACGGTGTTGTCGCCGGCCGGCTCCGGGCCTACCAGGTCGTCCACACCATAGGCTGAGGGGAATTTGAGCAGCATCGCGAAGTCGAGATCCAGGGGCGCTGAGAAGAACACGCCGGCCGATTCCAGGAACTTCTGCCAGCCTGGCCATTCCTTCGACTCCAGCAGAACATTGTCGGCATCCCACTTCGGCAGGCCCTTGATGTGAGCCTGGCTCAGATCGCTCTCGATCGTCGGGAACTTGAGCAGCTGCTGGATGGCGTAGCGCACGCGGCCCCAGCCTCCCTGGTGCCGCCCCAGATCGAGGTCAAGCAAGGTGACCTGAGGAATGCCCAAGCCCTGCAACAGCCTCCAGAAGTGGTTGACGTGCCGACCACCCAGCGGCACCACGCACACCGACACCTCGTCCTCGGCGAGGCCCTTGGCGCGAAGCAGCCGCGGCAGCACAACCTCCTCGCTATCGCCTTCCCCAAGGATCACGAGGCGAGAGAAGTACAACTCGGGGAACGCCTGAACAGCCTCGCGCACGAACTTGTGCGCCTCATCGGACGCGTCCGGCATCACGATCCTCGACACCACGGTCCGGCGGTCCTCGTCCAGACGCAGATAGCGTATCTGGTCGGGCTCGACGCGACGCAAGATCGACGGCGCGTGCGTGGCCACGATGGCCTGGGCATCGTCGTGGCCAGCGAACCCGCGCAGCGCGTTCAGTACGCGGCCCAGGTAGTGCGGCGACAGGCTGTTCTCGGGCTCTTCCATCGCGACGAGCGTGAACACCGCGGGTCTGAGTTTGTCGACGTCGAAGGCCTCGCTCTTCTTCGCCAATGCCTTGCGCCCGATCGCCTGCATCGAAAGCACGAGCGCCAAGTACAGCAAAGACTGCTGCCCGTCGCTCAGGCGCGAGAAGTCGACCTGCGGCTCGCCGGCGCCCGGCGCGAACGACAACGACAAGTGGCGCAGCAGGCTGTCCACGTCGCTGCCGGCAAACGAGATCGCAGGGTTGGCATAGTGCGTCCCCTTGTGCAGGGCCGACCAATGGGTGGCCAACTGCTGGCCGATGCCTTCGATGGCGGCGTTGCCCGACAAGGCCGCACTGATCTCCCCGGTCAGCTTGGCGATCGCTTCACTTTCGGTTTGCCAGTCGGCCGCGCGCAGCGCGCGGCCCAGCAGGGCATTGGCCGCGAACGAGATGTGGTCGGCCGGGTCGCGCCTGGCGGGCAGGTAATGCACCTGGATCGCACTGCGATCGTGTTTCTGGACGGGAATCGACTTGGTCGGCTCGTCGTGCCCGTCGACCGAGATCACGCATTGGAGAGCCTCTTCGATATCGCCGTCCTCGCCAAGCGTCGCCGTCAAGCGATATCGAACACGGGGCACGCCGCCTGCAGTGACGAGCTGCATGTGGGCGAAATGCACCGGCACAGTCACATGCTTCCCCTTGGCCTTTTTGAGCTCGGAAAACTCGAAGTCCGCCTCGATCCACAGCGTCAAGGGGGCGGCGAGGGCCTTGCCGGCATCTTCGGCCTTGCAGTGGAAGTCCGACTTCCGGATGCGCCGCAAGGCCGGATCGAGCCCGAACATCCTGGCCAGCGCCTGCAGCAACGCCGTCTTTCCTGTGCCGTTGGGGCCGAGCAGGAAGCACAGTCCTGTCAGGCCGATCACCGTGGGACCAGCACCGAAGCACTGGAAGTTGGACAGCCTCAGCTGCGTCAGTTTCAAGCGGCACTCCGTTGTGGTTGGTACGCGGCGGCAAGGCCGCGCCGTTACTCGCGCCGCACAGTGGCTGGCGGCAGATGCGACGGGCGGCTGGCGATCAGGACTTCGGCCACTCCCGGCAACGACCGCAGCGCACGCCGGGTTGTGTCGTGTTCTTGGACACTGCACGAGTCGTCGTAGATGAAGACCAGGATCTCGCGATAGCGCTCGGGGAGTCGGCGGTAGGGCTCGATGTCCTGCAGGACCTCCTTCTCGATGGTCTTGAAGTCGGCGGCCGTGCGCGCGAACTTCACTTCGATCAACAGCGCCAGGCTCGGAATGCCCAGATCGGCCCGGTACGTCGAGTGGCCGAACTTCGGCAGCGTGTCCTCGTCCTCGAGGTCGTGGAACATCCCACGGAGCAACAGCCACAGGATGTCTTGAACCTCGCGCTCGCTGCGGATCGGCCAACGCACAGGGGTTCTCAGGTCGCTGCTGTCCCAACGCCAGCGGCGCAGACAGCTCTCGAACTGGTTCAGAACGTGCGTCACGGTCGCCCGCGTACGCAACACGGCAGACGTTTCCTCGCTGACGGCCGCGCGAAGCACCCGCCACAACAGCGCCGCCTGATGCGCCGATCGGCGCCCGACATCCTCCGTCAACGTGCGTTCCACGATCGACGCCCGCAAGGCAAGGCGCTGATCAGCGGTGACGACGCCACTCGGCGCACCATGATCCAGCCACCAGTCGAAGGCCGCGCAATAGCCCAACGGAGCGTCAAGATCCAGAACGGGCGGCGTGATCTTGACGCCGCACAACTGCGCAGCGTGCGCCACTAGTGGGTCGGTGCGCGCTGCCGCGTCGCGCCGCATCGCTCCCAGGACCTTGCCCAGCCAGTTCGCGTACTCGTTCTTCTCGCCGATGAAGCGCCTTGCCGCCAGCGCCAACCCGACCAGGACCGCCGGATCGTGAAGCGCGGCCCCAGGTCCGGCCAGGAACGGGTCGCGGGCCGCCGCCCGCTGCATGCCGTCGTCGAGCGCGCCGAGGAGAGCGGCATCGGTGTGAGACGCTACCGTGTAGCCAAGAGCCGCGACAGTCGGCAGGCTGGAGGGGTCGTAGCTGCGATGCAACCAGACCTCTTCGCAGTCGATGCCCCAGACGATGCCCAGCCTTGGGTCATTGCCGACGATGTACCTCGCGAGCAACCCCTCGACGTTGCCGCTCGTGTTGGCCGAGGCGACGTCCGCGCGCAGGCGCGCAAGGCCATCCGCGATCCAGGTGACCGTCACAGGAACCACCTGCTCTCACGCAGCTTCGTGATCAGTATGTCCGGATTGAAGTTCGGGATCTGCCGCAGGTTGCCGAGCAGATTGACGACCATGTTGGGGTAGGACACCGACACCGGCTGGTAGGACGGCATGAACGAGCGCCACGACATGAATGTCAGGTTGAAGACCTGCTCGGCGATGTAGCCGAGGCTTGTGAAGGTTGAGTTCGGGTGGATGCTGACCAGCATCGGCGCGGGGCAGCCCTGGAGGTCGGTCTTCAACTGCTGCGGCCCGGTCAGCGTGACCAGCGCGGCCCGTGGGCCGAGCGGTACGATTTGTCCGCGTGCCGGCACCGCCACCCCCTTGCGCGATTGCCTGTAGGTGGCGCCTTCCGATGCCGGGTCGAACAGCTTCCAGTCATGATCGGCACTCACCTGGACGAAGGCGTACTCGACCTCGTAGTCGGTGAGTTCGCGAACCAAACCAGCCACGGCCTGAGCCTCGGTCTCCTTGTAGCGCTTGAACGACTGGTGAAAGATGATGCGCAGCTTGTCGCCCTTGCGCCAGCCGTACCGGCGCTGCAACTCGTCCAGGTTGGCCCGCAGCGACGTGAGAAGCGCAGCCTCGTACTGCCCCGCCGCGGCCTCCGCGGTCGAGTTGCCGAGCAGGTAGTTGCCATCGCCGCTGAACACGGTGGTGATGCCGACGATGCGCTCGCGCTCGGACAGCCGGTCAGAGCCGACTCGGGCGCTCCCGATGCCGACGATGACTTCATAGACGAGACGCTGTTGGACCGAGAGCGTCCAAGGAACACCACCGAGCTTGGCGTACAGAGCCAGCGCGATGTTGTTCAGGCTGAAGCCCACGTTGTTCTGGAGCAGCGTGGGCAGGCGCACCACCTGGACCGGCACGCCTTGAGACATCAGCACGGCCTTGCTCGTGTAGTACGGGCTGTGCGCGCCGAGCATCAGCCGATCTTCGTCGGTCAACACGACGAGGGCCGCGTCCACCTGGCGCTGCGCTGCCTCCAACGCGGCGGCGCGGTAGGCCTGGGCCTTGTTCTGGCCTGCGTCCACAGCGACGAGCTCGAAGTGCATCCCCTGCAGGCGGAATTTGCGAGCCATGCCTTGCTGCATCGGCGTCTTCGCGCCGTTCGACGGCACGCCATCGCGCAACTGGGCGACGAAGCGCTCGACATGACCTGCGTGCGCGCCCGGGTAGATGACGGCGACACGAGGGCTCTTGCATACGAAACTGTCGGCGTCGAACGGACCGTTCACGTCGATCTGCGGATCGACCGGCCACGGCACTGTGATGGAGCCGCCAGGGCGCAGGCTGCACTGCGGCGGACTCAGCTTGCGAGACTGACCGACGCCGATGCCCCGACTCACCTCGGTCAGTGTGCCGTCGAGCGACACGGCCAGACCCGCGCAGCAGGGCAGTTGGCCCTGCAAGTCCTTGAACTGCTCAACCAGCTGCTTTATGCGCGCGAGCTGCTTGTCGGCCGCAGAGACGTTGTACAGACATGCCGCGAGTCGCCGCTGAAACCCCTCGTAGTCGGATCCCAGCGCGGCGCGTCCGAGCCTCTCGAAGTTGGTGTACGTCGGTTCGACATGGACTTGGTCCAGCGGAATGCGGTCCTTCCGCGCATCCGTGAGGACCGCGATGTCGCCTTCGATGCGTTCGATGCGCCCGGTAAGTCGCCGGTTGAACATCGGCAGGATGTACAGGTCGTCGACCTCGCCTTCGCCGACAACGTAGAGGCCCTGGAGCTGCAGGCCGCGGTCGCGAAGCTCGCGCGCGGTGGGTTTGATCAAGAGTCGTGCGCCGAAGTTGACGAGCACGCCATTCAGGAACCCCCCGTCTTGCGGTGCCAGCGGCCGCACATTGAAGGCGTACTCAGCGAACACGCCGAAGATCTCGGCGCCGTTGCCCTTGAGAAGGTTGGCAGTGTCACGCACGAACTTGGCCGGGCGCACGCCGGAGATGCTGCGGTGGTGATTGAAGAACGAGCGCAGGAGAGCCTGGTGTGCCAAAGCGTTAGCGACGCTGTGGTCCTTGGCAACGTCGAACGTGACCGCCTCGCCTTCGGTCGCCGTTCCGGCCGTGTAGGGGAACAACGCGATCGCGTCGCCAGTGCGCAGCACGAAGTGCGTCTTGAAAAGCTGAGCGCGCAACGCCTTGAGCTGTTCGCTGCCTTCGTACGGGCGGCGGTACCCCGCGAACTGCGACGCCGAAAACGTGATGGGCAGGTGATTGAGCAGCATGTTCTGGTTGTCTCCCTATTGGGCGTCTGGCCGCGAGGCGATGCCGGGGATCGAGGGGCGGACCGTCGATCGCTCGCATCCAAGGGTCCGGAGCGTGGGAACCTACGGCGCGACCACGACTACCCGCAGGCTAGATGAGTTCGGCCGCCTCCCTCAATCGTTGCGCAGTGGCCGGCAAGCCGGCGCGTTCGAGCGCGGCGGCAAAATCTTCGGCCGTCGCCTCAGGCTTCTTCCAACGCATGCGCATGCGCTTGAAGGCGGCCACGGCGACGAGCTGGTCGAGATCCCACTGCGCGACGATGAACTGGTCGGGGTGAATGGTCTCGATGCCGAGTGGGCCGACCACGTCGGCGGGAAAGTCGCGCAGGTTTGCCGTGACGATGCAGTCGGCATGCCCGGCCATCGCCGCGGCCAGCACATGAACGTCGTTCGGGTCGGGCAGCTTCAAGCTACCAGCCAACGATTGCCATGCCCGTTCCTCGACCTCCCAGTCTGGCACAGCCTCTCGCATCTGATCGCGGCGATACCCGAGCTTGCCCGTCAAGTCAGGGCGACGCGCTTCGATTGATGCGATCCATTCGGACTCGATCGTCCGCGACCACTTGGCTGCATACAGACCCGCGCTGGCCAGACTCATCAACGCATCGGCCATCGCCATCGGATGGAGCACGCACGCATCCAGCAACGCCGTGTAGCGCGCATGCCCCGCCATGTCAGTAGTCCAGGCCCAACTCGCGGGCGTTCGCGGCCATTCGTTCGAGCGCGCCCTCCTGGCGCTTGCGCATCTCGCGCGCGTAGGTCACCAGATCCTCGAAGGCAACACGGCGATGCGTGCCCACCTTGCGATGAGGCAGACGCCCCTCTTCGATCTCCTTGATGACGAACGGCCGCGAAACGTTCAGGAAGTTCGCAGCCTCGACGGTGCTGAACTCCTGCTTCGACGGCATCAGGGTGATCGGCCGGCCTTCGCTCATGGCCCCCAGCAACTGGCCAATCAGCTTCAGCGCCGTCGGCGGCAGTTCGACCGTCGGGTGGCCGCCGTCGGTGGTGGTCAGCGTGATCGCCGCAGCGCGCGAATGGTCGAGCGCTTCCATGATGCAACGCTGGGCGGCACGCGCCATTTCGACCTCCTGGGGCGACATCTTGGGAGGCACCACCTGGCGGACTTTCTCGAGGGCGGTCATTGCTTGCTCCTGGGGGCATCTGAGCCTGATCGGATGCCGTATGGTACGCCATCAAGTGCAGTAAACGCAACAGATGCACCAAATGTAGACCCTTGCGTTGCACTGGTTTGGCGGCGAAAGGCCCAGCGGCCGCTTGCCAATTCGCCGTGCCAACTGGACCCGCCGCCGCAAGACTGTCTGGGCCTCCGACCTCGACACCATGTCTCTGACGCCATCGACACTCCGGCCGTGCGCCCCCATCGATCCCGGCTTCGAGCCGGCACCGGTCGACGATCTTCTGCTCGCGCAAACTGAGCTGATCAATCGAATTCAGCTGACCTTCGGTCTTGACGCCGTCACGTTTACTAGAGAGATCCGTCCTGCCATCGCGGCGTACGCGGGATTCGTGCATCTCCTCCCCGCCACGTCATCGAACTACTTTGACCGACCTGGGGGCCTTCTCGCCTTGGGCCTCGAGGTCGGCTTCTATGCGCTTCAGGGCACGGACGCGCACATCTTTTCCGGCCAAGCCACCATCAGCAAGCGCCGTCAGCTCGAACCCCGCTGGCGGCACGCCACGTTCATCGGCGGCTTGTGCTGTGAACTGCATCGGGCCTTGGCGTCGTTGATCGTCGTCGATGCCGACGGCAACGAGTGGCCCGCCTACCTCACCCCTTTGTCCACCTGGCTCTTCGAACGCTGCGTCGAACGCTACTTCGTGCGCTGGCGCGCTCAGGCACCCGAGGCGCGCAGCCTTGGGCTGTTCGCGCTGCCTCACGTCGTGCAGCCCGCCGTGCTGCAGACCCTCAATGCCGGCAACTCCGTCATCGTCCCGCACCTGCTTGCCAGTGTCGGCGGCCTGCCGATGTATCGCGAGCCGAACGTGCTCGACAGCCTGGTCCGCCGCTCGCTCGCCCTGGTCATCGACCGCAACCTCAAGGCCAGTGCAGACCGCTACGGCTCGCCGCAGTTCGGCTCGCACCTCGAACGCTATCTGGTGGATGCGCTGCGCCGCTTGGCTGCCACCGAGTCGGCCTGGGTGCCGAACCGCGAGAAGTCACGCGTCTGGTACGGCGCCGACGGCCTGTTCCTGCTCTGGCCGCAATCCGCGGCCGATGCGCAAGCCTTGCTCGAAGCAGATCAACTGCCCGGCATACCGAAGTCCGCGGACACCGTGCTCGATCTGCTGCTCTCTGCGGGAGTGGCGGAGCCTCGCGACGGCTCTCGCAACACGTGGTTGATCCAGCCGCCAGGCGCCAAGGGCCCGCTGGACGCCATCAAGCTGACGTCTCCCGCAATCCTCTGGTCCGGCCCGGAGGCCAGCCCGCAACCGCTCGCAGGCACACTGGCGACGAATCTCGAGCCCACGAGACCGATGGCCGCCACGGCAGGTCCAGCACCGCCACCATTGCCGCGGGGCCAGTTGTCGCTGCTCGATGCCGCCGAGCCAGACCGTTCGGCGAACGTATCGCCGCCGCCGGGCGCCCCGACGACGGGCTCCCCCGCAGTCGACGAAGCCGCGGTTACCTCAATCGCCCTGAAGGCCCCTATGCGGCTGAACCCCGCCGTGCGCGACGCGCTCGGCGCCATCGTGGCCACGCTGAACGGCGACGCGCGCACCGCGACCGCGTGCACGGTGGCGACCGGCATCTTCGTGCCGCTCGCCGAACTGGAACGTCGCGGCCTGCAGCCCGCACTCGCGATGCGCGCGCTGGGCGACCTGCGCATGCTGGTCCACGCCGATTCAAATCGGCCACCGACCGTATCGAGGGACTTCGGTGGCATCACCACCGTGGGCTTGATCCTCGATCCGCGCTTCGTCGCCGGCCTCGATCTCGCTACCTTTGCGATCCCGGAATCGCCGCAGGCCTGAGCATGCTGGTCCGCCAGTATGAGATGCCCTGGCGCCCGGCCTACGAGGCCTACGCGGCTGCCACCTGGCTGCTGGCGACGGCCTTCTTTGCGGCCGTCGGCGTCCTTGGGCATCTGCCGCGCCGACTGGCGCTGCCGCTGGCACTCTGCTGCTTCGTCTGGGGCATCTTCCGTGGTGCTCAAGCCCTGCGCACACTGGTGCTGCGCGCCTCGCTCGGTGGGCGCGGCGTGCAGACCATCACCATGGCCGAGCTCGCTCGCTGGTGCCAAAAGCCCGACCAGGTGTTCCTCGGCTTCGGCTTCGACTGGCGGCCGGTCCACGCTCAGCGCCTGTACGAGCTGGCGAAGGTGGACTATCGGCAGTTCACCGTCTCGCCGCGCCTGCTGGCCTGGCTGGGCTACGACAGCCACCCACAGCCCGACGCCGAGATCGGCCTGCCCTACATCCATGGCGTCGAGCCCAAGGAAGTGCCGCTGCACCGGCCGCTTCAGAACTTCGAGGGCGGTACGCTGCTCGTCGGCACCACGCAGTCGGGCAAAGGCGTGGCGCTAGCCAACCTCATCACGCAGGCGGTGCGACGGGGCGACGTGGTCATCGTCATCGACCCGAAGAACAGCCGGCGCCTGAAGCGCGTGACGCAGCGCGCCTGCGAGGACTGGCGTGCGCCCGACACCTTCCTGGAGTTCCACCCCGCCTTCCCCGAGGCCGGCGTGCGGCTGGATTTCACCTTCAATTGGCAGAAGCCGACCGAGATCGCCTCGCGCATCCAGTCGATCATGCCGCCCGACACGGCCGGCGCCTTCTCGGCCTTCGGCTGGGACGCGGTCAACGTCGTTGTGCAGGGCCTGATCGAGCTCGAGGAGCGGCCCAACCTGGTGAAGCTCACAAAGTACATCGAAGGCGGCATCGAGCCGGTGCTCGAAGGCACGTTGCGCCGCCACTACGAGCGCACCCTGGGCGCAAACTGGCGCGAGTTGCCCGAGATGAAGAAGCTGCTGCACGACGCGCACCGCGGCAACCTCAAGCGCCCGTCCGAAGCGGCCAGCGCCGACCTGCTGGCTTTCGTCGCCTACTACGAGCACCACGTCGCGCAGTCGCAGCGCAACAAGGTGCTGGATGCGCAGGTGCGCACCTTCCGTCACAACCGCGAGCACTACCAGAAGATCACCGCCAACCTGCTGCCCGTGCTGTCCATGCTCACCTCGGGCGACCTGGGCCCGAGCCTGTCACCGGACCCGTTCGACGCCGACGACACGCGCCCGATCATGAACTTCGAGAAGATCGAGCGCGCCGGCCATGTGCTGTACATGTGCCTCGATTCGCTGCCCGACCCGTCGGTGGCCACGGCCATCGGCGCGCTGGCCCTCGCCGACCTGGCCGCGCGCGCGGGCATGCGCTACAACCTTGGCGGCTACCGGCGCATCTCGCTGTTCGTCGACGAGGTCTCGAACGTGATCAACCAGCCGTTGATCGAGATCCTGAACAAGGGCGCCGAAGGCGGCATCTTCACCACCTGCGCGATGCAGACGCTGGCCGACCTGGCCAAGCGCCTGGGCAGCGAGGACGCGGCGCGCATGGCGCTGGGCAATCTGAACAACCTGATCGCGCTGCGCTCGAAAGACCGGCCGACGCAGGACTTCGTTGTCGAGACCTTCGGCAAGACCGCCATCCACACCGTGCGCGTGGGCTTGAGCAGCGGCGCCGACGCGCACCTGGGCGACTTCTCGTCGAGCTACTCGACGCAGCTCACCGAGAGCTTCGAGGAGATGGTGCCGGCCGACGTGCTGGGCAAGCTGCCGAACCTGCAGTACTTCGCGTCGGTCTCGGGCGGGCGAATCATCAAGGGGCGGTTTCCGATCGTCGAGCCAGACCCCGGGTCGGCGGCGCCGGCGGCACGCCACGAGTAGGAGCGCACGGTTTGATCCGCCTCGTGGCCGTCACCTCGCTGCTGGCAGTGCTGGCGCTCGTGCTGTACCTGCCGTCGGCGCATCCTCCGGACCGCTTCCTGGCGCAATTGCGACTGGAGCATGCGGCGGCGGCCGACGTGTGGGGCTCCATCCCCGCTGCGAGGATGCTCGAACGCGCGCTCGGGGCGCAGGACGCGACCAGGGAGCCCGCCTTCGCCCCCGAACCGACCGATGCCTCGACCGCCCATCCGCTCGACACCGCCGTTGCGCGCGAAATGGCGTCCGTCAACCGGCGTCTCTTCGACAACAGCTACTTCCGCGCCGTCGAAGCGCTACTCCTGCTCGCGTTGTTCCGCCTGTCGATGATCGTGGAGTGGCTGCACTGGCTCGCGGCGTTCACCATCGCCGCGCTCGTGGACGGCTACGTCGTGCGCGCGGTCAGGTCGCGCGAGTTCTTGCAGCACGACCCCGAGCTGTTCGCGCTGGCCATCTGTGCCGCAATCGTCGTCGCGTGCGGTACCGTCGTTGCTAGCGTTGTTCCGACCACAGTCCATCCGATGCTGTTGCCGATCGTCCCGCTGGTGATCAGCGCCCTCACCGCCTGCGCGCTCGCCAGCTTTCATCGCCGAGCACCGTAGCCCCGCCTCGCGGGCAGCTATGCTGCTCCCCAATGAACCAACAAGGCCGCTCCGCCGAAGCGTTCGCGACGCGTACGGCGATGAGCAAGCAGGCGCTGGACTCGCAACGCGTTCGTGACGGGAGGAATGCCATCCTGCTCGGGCCGGCGTTGTTGTACGTAGCGCTGCGCAACAAGGCCCCGGGTGCCGAACGGGGCGCGTGAATGGCCTCGTTCGTCGAGCGCGTCCTGATCCTGTGCAAGACCTATCCTTCGCCGAGCGCGAAGTACGCCGAAACGTCCTGCGTGGCCGGCCTGACGGCGGGCGGCAAACTCGTGCGATTGTTTCCCGTCCCGTTCAGGCTGGTGGCCGACGAGCAGCAGTTCCGCAAGTGGCAGTGGATCGACGTGCGCCTGGAGAAGTCGCGCGACGACCATCGCCCTGAAAGCCATCGCATCTTCGTCGATACGATCGTCTGCGACGCCGAGCCGATGAAGGCCGGCAAGCACGGCTGGCCCGCCCGCATGGCGCTGCTGGCGCAGCAGCCTGTCTTCACCGACTTCGACGCAATGGAGCAGGCGCGGCAAGCGGCCGGAACGACGCTGGCGCTGTTCAAGCCAGCTCGCATCACGTCGCTCGAGATCAAGGCGACCAAGAACGCCGACTGGACCCCCGACGAGCGGGCCAAGCTGCTGCAGATGCAACAGCAGAACAGTCTCTTCGATGCCGAGGAGGATCAACGACAGGTTCGCCTACTCGAGAAGATTCCGTTCGACTTCTACTACCACTGCGAGTACGGCCCGGCGGACGCGACGAAGTCCGTCCGGATCAAGCTCGTCGATTGGGAGGCCTGCGCGCTGTACCGCAACGCACGGCGGCAGCATGGCAGGCACTGGGAGGCGCCCTTTCGGGACAAGCTGGAGCGCGACCTGCTTTCCAAGGACCTCATGCTGTTGATGGGCACCATCCATCGTTTCCCCGACCAGTGGCTCGGGGTGAGCCTGATCTACCCACCTAAGCCGCAGCCCGAAGACCCGAGTCAGAGCACATTGTTCTAGCGCTCAGGTGCATGACCGAAGGCGCACCGGCCGCATGGGCTGCGCGCGCCACGAAGGTGCGATGGCAGTAGTTGAAGTCCGCCTCGAAGCAGACCAGGCAGCTGCGGGTCGCCCTGGCAATCTTCGCCAGCTCACCGACAGAGGCCTTCTGCGCCGCCAGGTGCTTCATGAACCCGCTCGTGTAGCGCGACCACGAACCATCGCGCTTGTACTGGTCACGCACCTCCTTCGGGCAGCCCAGCGTCGGCGCGTGCAGGTAGGCGATGTCGGCCTCGGCCAGCGCCGCCGCAAAGGCGGTCTTCGAGAAGCCTCGCTTGCGGGAGAGAGGCAGTTCGCGCACGTCCACGATGGTCCGAATGCCAGCCGCCCGCAGGCGCGCGACGAAGGTGTCGATGTCGAGGCCTTCGTAGCCGAACGTGTAGAGGTGCGGGGGCGGGGACATGAGGGTGATGCGAGAGCCGACCGGAGTTTAGCCGCGGCCTTGCGCTCACCGGCGATGGCATGGCCGCTGGCGGCGAAACCCCCCACTCAAACGCTGCTTTCCCAGCAGCCCAGCGCGGCGTCGCCACCTACCCTCCCGTTCACCCGCTCCACAGAGCACCGCCCGCAGCCGATGACCCAGGGATGCGCCCATGATCTCCGCTTCGCACAACGCCCCCGACGCCAGTGCCCACGGCAGTTCGCCCGGCGAGCATGCAGACACCGTCGAGACGCGGCTCTTCCTCGACGAGCACGAGTGGCTGTACGGCCTGCTGCGCAGTGACGACAACACATCGCCCACCTTCCGCTTCCCGGACCTGATCAGCGCCTGCGTGTCGCTGGTCTTCGAGGCGGACGACGCGCCGGGGCGCATCTTCGGCTTCCTCGGCACCCAGCTCGTGCTGCGCGCGCCGAACACGCCGCGCCGGCGCGAGTCGATGTGGCGCCCGCAGTACGAACTGCTGCAGGCCGTGCAACGGTCGCCGGCCAACCGGCATCCGAACCCCAAGTTCCAGCTCGACCAGCTGACGACTGCGTGCGTCGCCCTCGCCAGCCAGATCGACGACGCCGACACCCGGGTGCTGCGCCAGGCCCGGCTGAACATGGCCGATCGCTCGTCCCGATGGCGACTGCCACGCCCCGCGTGATGCGCACCTCGCGCGCGAATGCGCCGACCCGCTGAGCACCCTGCCGGCCCGACGCCGGCCCACCCGAACCCGACCCTCGCTGGCATCGCCAGCCTTGTCTCGCGGCCTGCTGGCCAGCGAGCGTGCCGACCTGTCTTCGGAGCCGTGATGTTCCCCACTTTGCCAACCCCGATGCCTTGCGCCTCCTCTGCTCCGCGGTCGGCGTTGACGCGCGTCATGCGGTGGGCTGCGCCTTGGCTCATGGCGCTCGTTGGGCTGCCCGCGCAGGCGTGCTGGGAGCAGGCAGCGCAGCGCTACGGCGTCGCCGCCGAACTGCTCTATGCGATTGCTCGCGTCGAGTCGAACCTCAATCCGCGCGCGGTTAACAGATCCCACGTCGTACGGACAGGCTCCTACGACATCGGTCTCATGCAGATCAACAGCTCCCACCTCCCTCGGCTGGCCCGCCACGGCATCGCCGAGGCGCACTTGTTCGACCCCTGCACCAACATCCAGGTGGGCGCCTGGCTGCTCGCGGACACGTTCTCGCGGCATGGCGCCACCTGGAACGGAGTCGGGGCCTACAACGCCGCCTGCTCGCAGCTGAAGGGCGCACGCTGCGCCGAAGCCCGATCGCGCTATGCGTGGCAGGTGTTTCGCAAGCTGCCGGCGGCCGTGGGAGTCAGGCCATGAAGCGCTCCTCCACCCGCTCACTGCTGGCGTGGATTGCGCTCGGCGTGGCGGCCTGCGGTTCGATTGAACTGGCCGGGCCCGAACCCTCAGTGCCGCCCGCGCCTGAGCCGGCCAGCATCGGCGTTGCTCGCATCGCACAGTCCGGCTTCGGCCGCGATGCCCGCTTCGCGCTGTGCCAGCCTCCAGCCTGCCCACGGCCCAGCGCCAAGTCGCTCCCTGCGCCCGCTTCGACACCCGTCGCCGTGGAACCGTCGCATTCGCGCACGCCCCTCGCACAAGACGCATTGGCGCTGACGCCGACGGGCTTGCACAGGTCACCGCCAGTCTCGGCATCCAAGGTGATCGAAGACCCGTCACCGCAGAAGGTCGTCGTGCACTTCGGCTTCGGTCGCTCGGACCTCGACGCCGCTGGCCGCGACGCACTCGACCTCGCGGCTACGCAGCCGCTGGCGGTTCGCCGCGTGCTCATCGCCGGCCGCACCGACAGCATCGGGCCCGCCGCAGCGAATGAGGCCCTGGCGCAGGCCCGCGCCGAGGCGGCGCAGCGCTACCTGACGGCGCGCCACTCGCGCGTGCTGGCGGGCGTCGAAGTGCGCGTGCAGTCGCAAGGTGCGTGCTGCTACGCCGCCGGCAACGACAGCGCTTCGGGCCGGGCCATCAACCGACGTGTCGAAGTCACCTTCGAACGTGACGGAGGCGCGTTGTGAGCCCGAGGGTGCGTTCTTTCAGCGCGGTCAGGCCCGCATGGCGCTGGTCCAGCTGCCGGGCACCGCCCCGCCGGCGCTCGCACGCCCGAGCCAGTACGCCATCCGCCAACCCGCGTTCCTCTTTCCAAGCTCAACCGATGAGGTTTCCATGACCACCACCACGCTTGCCGTACCCCCGCTGACCCGCCGCGCTGCACGCCGGCCGTGGACCGTTGCTGCCCTGCTGTGCCTGATCGCGCTCGGCCTGGGCATCGCCTTCCCCGGCCATGCGCTGGACCTGGTCGCCTTCACCGGCATCACCGGCCCGCTGACTTCCGCGCTAACCGCCATCGCCAGCCTCGGCCCCGGCATCAAGGCGCTGGTCGGCTTCGTTGGCTTCGTCGTCGCGCTGATCTCGCTGGCGGCACTGCGCAACTTCGGGCCGGTGCTGTTCTACGTCGGCCTGGCGATCTTTGCCGCCGTCGGCCTGGTGATCGCCGGCGCCATCATGGGCGCGGTTGTCTGATCCGCCGGCTCTTCGCTGAACGCACCGCCCGGAGGCTCCATGCACGCCGACACCTACATTCCGCGGCGTCTCGACGACCAGTGGAAGATCGGCTTCTGGGACGTCGACGTCGCCGCGCCGGCCCTGCTGGGCCTGTTCATGGGCTACATGTCGGGCTCGAAGCTCTCGTTCGCGCTGTGCTTCGCCGCGGGGCTGTTCACCTCGCGCTGGATCGCCCGCATCAAGGCCGACAAGCACCCGGCCTTCGCGATCCACTGGCTCTACTGGCACCTGCCGACCAGCCCGCTGACCGCGATGCGCGCCACGCCGCCTTCGCACATCCGCCGCATGGTCGGCTGACAGCCGGAGCGCGCCCACCATGGACTTCGAACGGCTCAGCGGCGACCTCAAGGAACTGCGGCGGCGCAACCGCACGCTCGGCGCGGCCGTCGGCCTGCTGGCGGCCGGCCATGTGCTGGCGCTGGCCGTGGTGCTGAACCTGCTGGGTGCCGTGCGCACGGTCGTCGTGCCGCCGTCGATCAACAAGTCCTTCTGGGTCACGCGCGACAAGGCCAGCGGCGAGTACCTGGAACAGATGGGCAGCTTCGTTGCGTGGCTGGTGCTCGACGTGACACCCGCCTCCATCGACTGGAAGAAGGACATCCTGCTCGGCTACGTCGAGCCCGAGCAGCACGGCGGCCTGAAGACCCGGCAAGAGCTCGAGGCGGCGCGGCTCAAGCGCATCAACGCCAGCACTGCGTTCGCACCGCAGCAGCTGGTGCCCAGCGAGGAAGGCCAGTCGGTGGTGGTGCGCGGCCGGCTGCGCACGCTCGTCAACGGCGTCGAGACCGCGAACGACCTGAAGGCCTACCTGGTGGAGTTCAGCTACGCCGGCGGCCGCGTTCATCTCAAGACCTTCAAGGAGCTGCCCCATGCGGCCTCGTAGCCTCACAGGCGCCGCTGCGCTGATCGCGCTCGCCTGGACTCCGTTGTGCCACGCGCTGCAGATCGTCGACGCACGCGATGGCGTGGCGGTGGAAGCCATCCTGTCGATCAAGGAGCCGACGCGCATCCGCATCGAGCGTGCGGCGATCACCGATGTCTTCGGCAACATCCACTCCAGCTCTTGCGGCGGCATGGCCGCTGGCGCGACCGGCTCGCCTAGCTCACCGGTGGCGCCACTTTCACCGGTTGTGAACCCCGCCGGCGAGGTCGTCGTCGAGTGTGACCGCGACAAGGGCGAGATCTACGTGCGGCCGGTCGCCACCGCCGGCGATGGCAGCGCCGCCGCGGGCAAGCCGGTGAACCTGTTCATCTCGTCGGCCCACGCCACCTACACGCTGATCCTGCGCCGGGCCGACACGCCGGCCGACACCATCCTGATCCGCGACCGCAGCTTCCCGCCGGCGCCGGTCGATGGCCGCGCCTCATCCGGCCCGTCAGGCCCTTCTGCCCACCACGTGCGCGCCATGAAGGCGCTGCTGGTGGCGATGGCGTCGGACCGCGTGCCACCGGACGTGCGCGTGGACGAACTCAACCAGCCGGTGCAACTCTGGGCGGAGGCGCGCTTCGCGCTGATGCGCCGCTACGAAGGCCGCGGCCTTACAGGCGAGAAGTACCTGCTGCAGAACATCAGCGCGGCCGTGATGGTGCTCGCCGAACAAGAGTTCGACCGCCCCGACAGCAAGGCCGGCGGCCAGGTGCTGGGCATCGCGGTCGAGCATCACCAGCTGCGGCCCGGCGAGAGCACCAGCGTCTACGTGATCCGCCGCGGAGGCGAACGATGAACCTGCCCGCTCCTATGCGCTCGCTCGTCGAGCGCCTGACGCCCCGGCAACGCCAGTACGCCATGCTCGGCGCGATCCTGCTGGGCGGCGTGGGCCTGCTGTGGCTGGTCTTCGCCTTCGCCGAAAGCGCGCCCTCGGGCCAGGCAGGCAAGGCCAGCGGCGGCACGCCCGGCCCGGTCACAAACATCGGCGTGATGCCGCCCGGCCAGCAGGTCAACCCGGTGGATCAGTGGGTCGGCACGGCCGGCAGCAAGCTCGCGCAGTACGAGAGCGAGCGCGAGGAGCAGGGCCGGCTGAACAAGGACCGCGAGGCCTTCGAGGCGCACACGATGCAGCGCTTCGCCGAACTCGAGCAGCGGCTGACCGCGACCACGCAGGCGGTGCAAGCGCCCGTTCCATCGCCCGCTTCGGCTGCGCCAGCACCGTCGCTGCCGCCGCCTTCGGCCCTGCCTCCGCCGCCCCCTGCGCCACGCGGGCCGGCTGCAGGGGCGGTACCGGCGATGCCGCCCGGCGTGCCGCCGGCGCCCCTCTCCTCGGCGCTGCCGCTTCAGGCACCGGCCGCGCCGGTCCTGATGCGCATCGCGGTGGCAGAGCGCGCTGCCACCAGCGCGCAGCCTCCCGCGACTGTGGACGCACGCACGGTGTCGACCTTCCTCCCCGTGAGCTTCACGCGCGGCACGCTGCTCGGCGGTCTGGATGCGCCCACCGGCGGCCAGTCGCAATCCAATCCCCACCCGGTGCTGATCCGCCTCTCGGACAACTCGGTGCTGCCGAACCGCTTCCGCGGCGAGTACCGCGACTGCTTCGTGATCGCGGCGGGCTATGGCGACATCAGCTCCGAACGCGCCTACCTGCGCACCGAGAACCTTTCCTGCGTGCGTGCCGACGGCGCGGCGCTGGAGGTTCGCATCCAGGGCAGCGTGTACGGCGAGGACGGCAAGGTCGGCATGCGCGGCCGTCTGGTCACCAAGCAGGGGCAGATGCTGGCGAACGCGCTGCTGGCCGGTGTGGTCAGCGGCATCGGGCAAGGCCTGGCCACCTCGTCTACCAGCTACAGCACCTCGGCGCTGGGCACGATCGCCACCGCCTCGGGCGCCGACGCCTACCGCGCCGGCCTGGGCACCGGCGTCGGGCGTGCGCTCGACCGGCTGGCGCAGTACTACATCAAGCTCGCCGAGAACACCTTTCCGGTGATCGAGGTCGACGCCGGCCGCGAGATCGACGTCGTCATCACCAAGGGCGTGCGCATCGACCTGCCGCCTTCCGGCGCCGAGCAGCGCGCCGGAGCGAACCCGCCTTCAACTACTCGCAGCACTGAGGCCGACAACGATGGCTCCTACTGACCCGCTCCGACGCAGGCCGCTGGCCCGGCCCGCGGCACTCGCCACGCTGTGCATTGCGCTGCTGTCGCCGTTGGCCTCGGCGGTGGCGGCCGGACCGACCGCCGACGAAGCCCGACTGCTCGGTGCACTGCGCAAGGCCCACCCCGGCACGCGCTTCACCGAGGTCGCGCGCTCGCCGGTGCCCGGCGTCTACGAGGTCTGGATGAACGGCAACGTGGCCTTCGTCGCCGCCCGCGACCCGCGCTATTTCATCTTCGGCCGGCTCTTCGACACGCGCACGATGACCGACCTGACCGGGCCGCGCCTGCTGGCCGCTGCGCGCGCCGAACCGGCGGCGACCGAACCCCCTTCGGCGGCAACCATCGCATTCGGTTCGCTGCCCGTCGCGGATGCGATCACGACTGTGCGCGGCAACGGCCGCCGCCAGCTCGCAGTCTTCAGCGACCCCGGTTGCAGCTTCTGCCGCCGGCTCGAGCCCGAACTCGATGGCCTCGACGACGTCACGATCCACACCTTCCTGCTGCCCTTCCAGGGCATGGCGCGACCCGTCGCGATCTGGTGCGCGCCCGACCGTGCACAGGCATGGCGACAGGCGATGCACGACGGCGTTGCGCCGACTGCGGCATCAGCGTCCTCCTGCGAGCACCCGGTCGACCGCAACCTCGCACTCGCCCGCCAGTTGGGCGTCAATGGAACGCCGACCCTGTTCTGGGCCGACGGGACGCGCACCGAAGGTTTCGTCACCCGGCCGGTGATCGAGGACCGCCTGGCGCGCACCTCGCCAGGGGCCAAGCCATGAACGCCCAACACGTGTGTCGGCTCGTGGCCGTATTCGGCGGCGTGGCGTCGCTCGCGGGTTGCATGAGCCTGTCCGGCCTGAGCGGCAGTTCCAGCTACGCCTGCAAGGCCCCGGAAGGCGTCACCTGCCAGTCCGTGTCCGGAACCTACGCCAACGCGGTGGCGAACAACCTGCCCGCGCAGCGGGCTCGCGCGACGCCGGCCGCTGCGCCGGACTTGGCACCCCCTGCGTCGGCAGCAAGCACACCGACCGCGCGCAACGCACCGGCCGACGCCGCGCAGGTGTTCCCGTTGCGCTCCGCTCCGCGCATCCTGCGCCTGTGGTTCAAGCCCTGGGAGGACGCCGACCGCGATCTCTACGACCAGGGCTACGTGTACGTGCAGGTCGATGGCGGCCGTTGGCTCGTCGACCACGCCCAGCGGGCGATCCGCGAAGCCTACGCACCCGTGCGTGCACCCGCCGGACGCGCAGCCGCGGACCCCGCACTCCGAGCGCCCGCCGCGGGTGTGCAGCGTCCGCCCGGTCTCGACCAGTTGATCCCTGGCCTGCGGCCCGCCGCACCTGCCAGTGGCGACAACCCCGACTGAGGCCGCGATGAACGCCCGCCTGCCCCATGTCGAACGCGCCGGCCTCGCGGACTGGCTGCCGTTCGGCGCCGAAGCCGACTCGCCCGCCGAACAGTTCGCCGCCTGGCTGCCCTACTCGGCCTACCTGGCCGACGAGAAGCTGTTCGTCAACCGCGACGGCTTGGGCTTTCTGCTGGAACTGATGCCGCAGTCCGGCGCCGACGAACGCATGGCCGAGGTGCTGGTGTCGCTCTACGCGACCTGCCCGCCAGGTACCGGGGTGCAGTTCCACCTGTTTGCCTCGCCGCACATCCGCGAGCAGCTGTGCCGCTATGCCAACCTGCGCGTCGAGGACACCGACCAGGCCGAGAAGGCCAAGCACTGGGGCCGCCCCGCACGCAACGACAACCTCTTCCACCGCCTGGCGCGCCAGCGCGTCGGCCATCTGCTGGGCGGCGCCCAGCGGTCGCTGACGTCGGGCTTCCACTACACGATCCGCGACTTCCGGCTGATGATGAGCGTGGCGCTGCCGGGTGATGCCGCCCAGCTAACCCGCCGCGACGAACTGGTGGCACTGCGCGAGTCGATGGCCTCGACGCTGCGCTCGGCCTCGCTGCCGAACCGCGTCTGCGACGCCGCCGACCTGATCAACTGGTGCGCGCTGTTCACCAACCCGGACCGCATCTCTCAGGCTGACGCACCGAACCTGCACTACGACGACGGCCGCGAGATCCGCGACCAGATCGTCGACTTCGACACCATCCAGGATCCGCAGCCCGGCGGCCTGACCCTGTGGAAGGAAGGCAGCGAGCACCGGCTCGAAGCGCGCTTCTACTCGATCAAGTCCTTTCCCGAGCGCTTCGCGCTCTGGCAGATGGGCTCTCTCATCGGCGACCTGATGCAGCCGGCGCTGCAGTACAGCGCGCCCTTTCTGCTGACGATGGGCGTGCACGTGCTCGACCCGAACGTCACCAAGTCGGTGGTCACGGCCAACCATGTGCGCGCGACGCAGAACGCACGCAGCAAGATGGCCGAGGTGATGCCGGACGTGGGCAAGAAGCTGCAGGACTGGACCGCGGCGGCCAACGCGATCGACGTCGGCAGCAATCTGGTGAGCCTGTACCACCAGCTGGCGATCTTCTCCCCACCCGGCAAGTCGGTCGCCGCGCAGGAAACCGCCAACGCGATCTGGCGCGGCCGGGGCTTTCAGCTCAACGCCGATGTCTACATGCACCGGCAGGCGCTGCTGGCCAGCCTGCCGATGACGCTGTCCGAGCGCTTCCACCGCGACCTGGCCAAGATGCGCCGCGTCTCGCGCAAGACGATGGCCAACGCAATCCACCTGGCGCCGCTGATTGCGGAGTGGCGCGGCACGCGCACGCCGGCGCTCGTGTTTGGCGGCCGGCGCGGCCAGCTGATGACGCTTGACATCTTCGACAACGACCTGGGCAACTACAACTTCGCGATCATCGGCGCGCCGGGCTCGGGCAAGTCGGTGTTGATGAACGAGATGGCCTGGTCCTACCGCGCCATCGACGCCAAGGTCTGGATGCTGGACCTGGGCCGCTCGTTCGAGAAGCTGTGCCGCAAGGCCAAGGGCGCCTACATCGAGTTCAAGCCCGATGTCGCCATCTGCCTGAACCCCTTCACTCACATCGTCGACATCAACGAAGACATCGACATGCTGGTGCCGGCCATCTCGAAGATGGCTTCGATGTCCCGGCCTCTGGACGAGGTTCAGTACAAGGCCATCTCGGCGATGGTGCTCAAGCTGTTCCGCGCGCATGGCAACGAGCTGACCGTCACCGCGCTGCGCGACGCCTTCAAGGCCGGAACGATCGAGGAGCTGGGCGTGCGCGAGGATCCGCGCATCAAGGACCTGGCGATCATGCTGAACCCCTACGCGCGGGGCGGCCAGTACGAGCGCTTCTTCGAGGGCCGCAACAGCATCGACTTCGAGAACGACTTCGTCGTCATCGAAAACGAAGAACTCAAGCGCCGGCCCGACCTGCACGCGGTGGTCAACATCCTGCTGCTGCACCAGATCACCGGCGAGATGTACCTCACGCGCAACCGGCGCAAGGTGCTCTTCATCGACGAGCTGAAACAGCAGCTCGGTGACATCGGCGCCGACGATCCGGTCAAGGCCGCCGTTGTCGAGGAGGCCGCGCGGCGCGCCCGCAAGTACGGCGGCTCGCTGGGCACCGCGACGCAGAGCGCCGACGACTACTACGGCTCGGCGCAGATGGAAGCGGCCTTCAACTGCTCGGACTGGGTGTTCCTGCTGCGCCAGAAGCCCGAGTCGATCGAGATGCTGGACCGCCAAGGCCGGCTGTCGATGGACGAGCCGAAGAAGCGGCTGCTGAACTCGCTGCGCACCGAGCCGGGCGTGTTCTCAGAGGTCTACATCTCGTCGCCGGTTGGCGAAGGCGTGGCACGCAACATCCTCGATCCGGCGACCCACCTGCTGTTCTCCAACAAGCTCGAAGACAACGCACCGATCGACGAACTGCGGGCTCAGGGCCTGTCGATTGACGAGGCGATCGCTGAGCTGCTGCGTCGCCGGGGTCATGTGTCATGAGCCCGGGCCTGAAATCGCTGCTGCTGAACGCGGGCATGGCCTGCGCAATCGTGCTCGGCACGCTGGCCGCCTACGACCGCGTCGTGGTCCGACCGGCGCAGCTGATCGGCGTGGTCGATGTCGCCGAGGTCTACCGGCAGAAGGAAGCCGAGTTCACGCTGATCCTCACGCGCGCCGCAAGCGACGGCGAGCGTGAACAGGCGATGCGCATGGCGCGCCGCTTCGCGCAGCGACTGCCGCTTGCGCTGGAGGAACTGCCGCGCGACTGCGGCTGCCTGGTGGTTCTCAAGACCGCTGTCGCTGCGCCCGCACCACGGACCGTGGATCTGACGGCGCATCTGCGCCGCAAGGTGGAGGCGCCATGACCCGCCGCATCGACCGCCTCCGCATCGGCGCCCGCGATTTCGGTGCTCACCTGCGCCAGCGCTGGTACCTGTACCTGCCGGTCTTCGCGATCTGGGGCTTTGCCTACACGCGGCTGTTCATCGACCCCACGCCGCGGCTACCGGTGCTCTTCAACTGGACGCCGAGCCTGCCCTGCCGGGTCGCGCTGCTGCAGTACGGGCCGAACGCACTCAAGCGCGGCGACTACGTGGTGTTTGCCTTCGACGGCGAAGCTCAGGTGCGCTATCCAGGTCTGCGCGGCCAGCCATTCTTCAAGATCGTGCGCGGCCTGCCCGGAGACCGAATCACGGTCGAAGGACGCGCCGTCGCGATCAACGGCGAGATCGTGGGCCAGGCCAAGACCCACACGCACGACAGGCAAGCGCTCGAGCCGATCCCGGCCGCCGTGATTCCCGCCGGCCACTACTACGTGCAGGGCACCAGTCCGGATTCCTTCGACTCGCGCTACCGGGCCAGCGGCCTCGTGCGCGCGGACCAGGTGCTCGGCACCGTGATCCCGCTGTTCTGACGAGGCACGGCTATGCAACACGCTCGATACCTTGCCACCACGCTGTTGGCCCTGTTCGCTCTCGCAGCGGCTGGACTCGATCTTGCACGCGCGCAAACCTCGCCCGCACAGCCAGGTCTTCCCGGGACCGGCGAGATGCCGATCGAGGATTACCTGGCGCTGCTGGCGCGCATTGCGCCGGCCGCCCACGACGGTGCCCGTGCGTACCGGCAGGCCTGGTTGCAGCGCTGCGGCCGTTCGTTGACGACCGCGGAGCTGCGCGTGGCGATGGCGGTGGGAGACGGCAACCCGGTGCTGATGGGGATGATCCGGGCGAGCCATCTGCGCGACGCTGCGGCACTCGCCAGCCTCGCCTCCCAGATCGACTGCGCGCGGGGTGCCCGATGAGCCGGGCCGCCGCGCCGTTGTTGGTCGCGGCCTTGTTGATCGCCGGTAACAGGGCCGGCGCGGTCGACCTCGGCACCATCGGGCCGACCTATGAGATCGCCGAGCCGCACTTGCTGGCCTTCATCGAGCAGCGGCTGCGCGAGAAGGAGCGCAGCGGTGAGCTGCAGCGGCTCGCGGAAGCAGCACGGACCCGCGGCATCGACACCGTGCGCCAGCCGCCGCCGGTCGAAGGTTTGCGGACCACCGAGCGCCCGCGCACCTTCTACGTCGATCCGAGCTTCACGCTCGACCGCAACATCACCGACCCGCAGGGCCGCCTGATGTTCGCGGCGGGCACACGCAAGAACCCGCTCGAGGTGGTGTCGC
>Ga0268299_1002145_pt1 | contig 25923 bp, 23 predicted proteins | sample NOBtaG_FD_193484 | JGI IMG/M metagenome (GOLD analysis project Ga0268299, IMG submission 193484) | Activated sludge microbial communities from bioreactor in Nijmegen, Gelderland, Netherland - NOB reactor | ecosystem: Engineered > Bioreactor > Aerobic > Activated sludge | place: Netherlands...
ACCCTTGAAGTCGAAGCGGGTGCCGATTTCCTTGGATGTCTGGTCCACGGCGTTGCGGACTTCCACGAGATTCGGCTCGATGACGGTGTCGAAGCTTGGCATGCAAAAATTCTCGCATGCAAATCGAATCGGGTGTGAGCCTGAAGCCGTTCAATACGTTCGGATTGCCTGCGGTGGCGCAACAACTGGTGCGCATCGCGGGCGACGCCGACGTGCGCCGGGTGGTCGACCACCCGGATCTCGGCCTCGCGGCCAAGTTCATCCTCGGCGGCGGCAGCAACATCATCCTGACGCGAGACATGCCGCAGGTGGTGCTCAAGGTCGAGGTGCGCGGCCTGCGCCTCGTCGAGGAGCGCGCCGACGCCTGGATCGTCGAGGCTGGCGCCGGCGAAGCCTGGCACGACCTGGTCGCCTGGACGCTCGCGCAAGGCCTGCCGGGGCTGGAGAACCTGGCGTTGATCCCCGGCACGGTGGGCGCGGCGCCGGTGCAGAACATCGGCGCCTACGGGCTGGAGCTGAAGGACCGCTTCGAGTCGCTCGACGCGGTGGACCTGGTGACCGGCCGCAGCGTGACGCTCGGCGCCGAGATCTGCGCCTTCGGCTACCGCGACAGCGTGTTCAAGCATTCGCTGGCCGGGCGCACGCTGATCACCCGCGTGCGTTTTCGCCTGCCGCGGCCCTGGCAGCCGGTGCTGGGCTACCTGGACATCGAACGCAAGATGCGCGAGACGGGCGTTGCCGCGCCCTCGGCGCAGCAGATCTTCGACTGGATCTGCGCGATCCGCCGCGCCAAGCTGCCCGACCCGGCGGTGATCGGCAATGCCGGCAGCTTCTTCAAGAACCCGGTGGTCACGCCCGAGCAGTGCCGCGACATCATCGCCCGCGACCCGGCGATCGTGCATTACCCCATGGCCGACGGCAGCTTCAAGCTGGCGGCAGGATGGCTGATCGACGCCTGCGGCTGGAAGGGCAAGTCGATCGGCCAGGCCGGCGTCTACGAGAAGCAGGCGCTGGTGCTGGTCAACCGCGGCCAGGCGATCGGCGGCGAGATCGTCACCCTGGCCCGGGCGATCCAGGAAAGCGTCTACGGCCGCTTCGGCATCCGGCTCGAACCCGAGCCGGTGGTCCTTTGAGGAGAACGCGATGACACAGTGGCACGGCAGGACCAAGGGCGTCGACGAGGTGTACACGGCCGAGGAGATCGAGGCGCGGTTGAAGGCCGAGCTGCCCCACTGGTACTTCGAGGACGGCTGGATCCGCCGCAAGTACAAGACCAGCGGCTGGAAGGCCACGCTGATGGTCGTCAACACCGTCGGCCACCTGGCCGAGGCCGCCTGGCACCACCCCGACCTGGCGGTGAGCTACGCCTTCGTCATCGTGAAGCTGGTGAACCACAACGCCAAGGGCGTGACCGAGAAGGACTTCGCGCTGGCGAAGAAGATCGAGGAAGTGGTCCAGTGGCAACCCGGCAAGGACGCCGGGGCGGTGCTGGAAGGCACGCCGAACGACGATCCGCGGTTCAAGTACCTGAAGTACGACGGCTGAGACGACGGGCGGGCTCGCCCCCGACCCCCTAGGTTGCGGGGCTCGCGCCGCCGCTGCGGGTTCACGACAACCCAGGCGCTCGCTACATTTGCTGACACCGCGCTGGCGTGATGCCGGCGACGGTTCGGGGGGCGGAGATGCCAGGCGACTCGGGGGGTGACGAGCCGAAGCTTCGTTCTGGGACGGCGGCGCGGCGGCGGTTGCTGCTGATGCTGGGCGTGGCGGAGTTCCAGCACGCTTGGCGCAGGCTGTCTCCGTTCTGGCACTGGCTGTCGGCTATCGCGCTGGCCATGGCCGGTTCGGCACTCATCGAAGAGTCGAAGTGGCTCGACAGCTTCGAAGACGCCGTGGTGCGCGAGGTGGCGCGCCAGCGCTCGCTGCAGGACGACCTGAAGGCCCCCGGCCCAGGCGAACTGCAGATCCAGCATCTCGAGATCAGCGCCCGTGCCCGCGTTGCCCAACTCGAGCAGCGCACGGATGTCGCCGACGTGATCGAGCGGCTCGGCGGCGTCGCGCCTGTCGATCGGGGGCAGATGGCGAAGGTCATCCAGTCGCTGGCGCAGCGGCTCCCCGAGCCCGTCGCGCCGGCCGCGAGGCCCATCGTCGCGATCGATGTCGATCTGGCTCCGCTCGAGCGCACGGGCACGACGGACGAGCAGCGGAGGGACGTTCTGCGGGCGCTGCGGGCGCTGCGCGAGAAGGCGCACGTGATCGCGGTCGTGCTGCCGCGTGCCGCCGGCCCGGCGGGCGGCCGTGACAAGCGCAACTGCTTCATGCGGCAGGCCGCCTGCACCCGGCTCGCGGGTTCTGCCGCCGAACGGCCGGGCGCCGACGCCCAGTGCCCGATCCCGCACCCCGAAGTGCCGCCGGACGTGACGGGCGCACTGTTCTTCGCCTCGCCTCGCCTGTTCCACCAGACGGCCAGCTATCCGACGAAGTACCCCTACCGGCTCTCGAAGGAGGCGGATCTGTCCGCGGAGGGCGCCGGCGGCTTGCCCCCGTACTTCCCGTCGTTGGGGACCCTGATTCGCGAGCAGCACAAGCACGCCTTCCCGCACCACGGCGAATCAGCCGGAGCGGCCTCGGCGACGGCAGGTCTTGACGCGACGGCGCTGCGGCAGACCTTGACCTTCCTGTGCGAGGAGGCGCACTCGCCGCAGGGCGACGGCGAACTGCTCGAGGACCGGATGTCGTCGCCTTCGGCTTCCGGGATCGCAAAGTCCTACGACGAGCAGCGCTACAGCTGGCGGCTGCTGGACGACCCGCGCCTGCAGCAGACCGTCATCAACGACATCGAGTCGATCGACAAGCCCGAGCAATTGGGTGCCGTCGCGTTGAACCGTCCGGTGCTGCTGCTCGGCATCGACGGGGGAGCAGCCTACGACAAGTTCGGCATCGCCGGCATCTCGGCCCAGTCGATCAGCGGGGCGGGCCTGCACGCGCTCCAGGCGCTCTCGATCGAGTGGCAGCCCAATGCACTGGCGCAGAAGTTCGCCGGGATCGCCGTGGACGTCGTGGTGGCCGCCGCCTACTCGTTGACGTGGCTGCTGCTCTACCGGCACCTGCTCCGCCCGTTGCGGTCGCGCATGCCGATCATCGGCGGCTGGCTCGTGGCGGGCGTGCCGCTGGGGCTGGGCATCGGGCTCACGTGGGTGTGCTTCGAGCTCGTGGCGATCGGGATGAGCATCGACCTGTGGATCAACCCGATCTACATCGTTGCCGGCCTGCTGCTCGGCATCTACGTCGACGCCTGGAACGACTCGGAGCCCGGGACCGAGGAGGAGCGCAAGCTGCGCAGCCGGCTGCTCGGCCTGCCGGCGGCTCGAGAGGCGCTGCGCAGTGGATTCGGCCAGCGGGTCGAGGGCCTGCGTTTCGCTGCGACATCCGGCTACCAGCCGGTCACGGGCATGGACGAGCTGCGGGTCCAGGCCGAAGTGGTGCGGTCACGGCTCGGTGTCGCCGCACTGACCGACGCCGTCCTCAGCGCGCTGCTGAGGCTCGTCGTTCTCGTCGGTGGCTGGGCCTGCATCCTGGCGGAAGCCTGGCGCGTGTGGAGGTCATGATGAAGCTTCGCGTGAGCCCCCTCGGGGTTGCCATTCGGCCCGCGTTGCTGCTGGCGGCCCTGTTGATGCCGCCGACGGGCCGCGCCGCCGACTGTCAGATGGCATGCATCTCCGCCACGGATCCGCCCGCCTGCAACGTGCGGTCGGCCGCCGGCGCTCCCGAGAAGTTCGAGCGCAATGCCTACAAGACGGTCCGGGCTTGCGAGTTGCTGGTCGTAGGCGCTCCCGCTCCGAGCGACCCCGCGGCCCGGATCGAGCTGCGCTACCGACACAAGGGTCGCTGGTTCACCCCCCCGGAAGGCGTCGTGCCACCGGGATCGATCAAGCAGTACTTCGAGAAGTACCCTCCCGACCCCTGCGGTGTCCCCAGCCCCGCCTGCATCCAGGCCCGCATGAACGGCATGGTCGCCGCCGTCGGGGGCCACGGCATCGACGACAAGGTGAGCAAGCCCGGCGGCGAGGGCAGCCCCTGCCAGATCGCGCTGCCCTGCGGCGTGGTGCTGCCGCCCACGGACACCTGGAACTTCCGCCTGGCCGAAGCGGCGATCTCGGGCACGTGGACCGTGAAGCTGGCCCGCGGCACGCCGCCGGCCGGCCAGCCGCCCGAGGTGTCGGTCTACATCGGCAAGGGCATGGCGCGCCTGAATGGCAGCTGGTTCGTGCCGGGCGCGCAGTACGTCTACCGCTTCGTCGACGACGCCGGGCGGGCCTCGTCGAGCGGCGAGTTCTCCGTGGCCTCGCGGGCCACCCGCGACACGCTGCAGACGCTGATGCAGCGGCGCGTCGCCCAGGGCCTGCCGGACGGCATCGCCTGGGCCGACACGCTGATCGCCAACAACCACGAGTGGGATGCCTTCCAGCTCTCGCTGATCTCGCAGGAGCCACGATGATGAAACGCCCGCTCGTCTCCACGGCCGTCGGCCTCGCGCTCCTCGGCGCCGCCGCGTCCAGCCATGCGCAGCTCGGTGACCGGCTGAACCGCATCATGCCGGGGGCGGGCCAGGCCTCGGCACCGCAGGCGCCCGAGCCGGCGAAGGCCGGTGCAGGCACGACCGCGCCGATGAAGAACAGCGCCGCGATGGCCGACGGCTCGCAGCCGGTGGCCGCCTTGAAGGGCATCAAGGTCGATCTCCCGCCGGATCGCCAGTGCAACCAGCCGCAGGAGCGCTTCAACATCGCCGAGAAGCTGGTCGAGTACGGCGGCACCGAGGCCACGCTGCGCCTCGACCGCCTGATCAAGTCCGACTACAAGTACAGCGACCTGACGCCGGAAGACCGGCAGATGCTCAAGTACATCGCCCGCACGACGATCTGGATGCCGGTCGAGGTGGAGAGCGCGCTCGGCACGGCCTTCGACCTGGTGTCGTCGCGCACCGGCGAGAGCCTCACCGAGGCCGAGGAGGTGCGCAAGGCAGAGATCCAGCAGCGGCTCGACACCCTGCGCAGCGCGGTCAGCGACTTCCCCGGCTCGGTCAAGCTCGTGTTCGATCCCAAGCTGGCCGACGGTGCGGCGGCCAAGTTCGGCGGCGTGATCCTGGTCTCGCGCCGCTTCATGGAGACCATGGCCGAGAAGCCGGCCGGCGCGGACTTCGTGCTGGCGCACGAGCTGTCGCACGTCTACAAGCGCCATGCGATCAAGCACATGCAGTTCACGATGATCTCGACCGACGAGGGCTGGGACCTGGGCAAGAAGCTGCTCTCGCGCGGCATGCGCGGGACCCAGACCAATGTCATCCAGGACGGCCTGTTCATGATGACGACGACACCGAAGCTGATCGAGTTCGTGCGCTCGCTGCAGCTCAAGTTCGGCAGCGAACAGGAGCTGGAGGCCGACGCCTGCTCGGTGGTCTGGATGCGCGCCAAGGGCATCGATCCCGCGCCGGCCTGGGACGAGTTCGAGACCGCCTTCGCCGTCGCCAATGCGACGCCGACCTCCTACGGCAGCACGCACCCGCCCACCGGCGAGCGCAAGGCCAACGTCAAGACCAAGGTCGGCGGCAAGGGGCCGCCGGCGGGCAAGCCGGCCAAGGCCGACAAGGCGCCGGGGAAGGCGGCGCCGGCCAAGAAGCCGCCCGGCTCCTGAACCGGCGCCCCGTCACGCGGCCGTCACGATGACGGGCGAGCATCCGTGCAGAAGAAGAACAAGGAGAACAACAACAAGAATGGAGGCACGATGAGCTCGATCGACCCACTCACGCCGCTTCGCCTGCTGAAGGCCTTGCTGGTGCTGCTGGTGGTGGCCGCGTGGTGGCGCCAGTGGCAGGTGCCCGGCGGCGTCGGGCTGGCCATCGGCTGGACCGTCGCGACGGTGATCCTGCTGACCTGGATCGCCAGCCGCGAGAAGCGCGCCCGCGAGCGCCACGTCGACCGGGCCCGGCTGCCGCAGCACCTGCGCGGCGAGGTCCGCCAGCGCTACCCGGCGCTGAGCGATGCCCAGCTCGACGACGTGGAGCGCGGCCTGCGGCAGTTCTTCCGCTGTCATCTCCACGCGAAGCGCTTCGTCTCGATGCCCTCGCAGGCGGTCGACGCGCTGTGGCACGCCTTCATCCTGGACACGCGCGCCTACCAGCGCTTCTGCCGCGACGCCTTCGGGCGCTTCCTGCACCACAGCCCGGCCCAGACGCTGGGCCGCGACGCGCGCCGCAACGACGGCTTGCGCCGCACCTGGTTCCACGCCTGCCGCCAGGAAGGCATCGACCCGCGGCTGCCGGCGGCCTTGCCGCTGCTGTTCGCGCTCGACGCCGCGCTGGCGATTCCCGACGGCTTCCGGTACGAGGCCGACTGCCGGCGCCGTCCGCACGACGCGGGCCACCCCTACGTGCACTGCGGCAGCAGCTTCGGCGGCGGCTGCGGCGGGGGCTCATCGGGCGACGGGCACCCGGGCGACGCGGCGGGCTTCGGCGGCGAGGCCGGCGGATCCTCGGGCGGCAGCGACGGCGCCGGCGACGGGGGCGGTGGCTGCGGCGGCGACTGAGTCGCCGCGGACGACGGCGAACTCAGGCGGCGGCGTGCAGGCTTTCCTCTTCCTGCGCGATCGACTGCACCAGCGAATGCAGGCGCGAGCGCAGCTCGGTGAACTCCTGCTCCGACAGGCGCGTCTGGCAGACGACCCGCCCCTGGATCTCGGCAACGGGCTGGCGCAGGTCGTTGCCGGCGGGCGTGAGGCTGACGCGCACGACGCGCTCGTCCTTGCTGTCACGCTCGCGCTGGACCAGGCCCGCGGCTTCCAGCCGCTTGAGCAGCGGCGTCAGCGTGCTGGAGTCGAGCGCCAGCCGGTCGGCCAGGCCCTTGACGGTCTGCGGCCCGCGCTCCCACAGCACCAGCATCGCCAGGTACTGGGGGTAGGTGAGCCCGACCTTGCCGAGCTGGGCGCGGTACAGCCGCGTCACCGCGTTGGTCGCCATGTAGAGCGCGAAGCACAGCTGCTGGTCGAGGTGCAGGGAAGCGACGGTGGCCAAGGCAGTTCCCGGTGGTGGCAGACGGTCGACGAGTTTAGACGCGCGTTGCGGCGCCGGGCCGGGGCAGGTGCCCTATCGGGCGCCGCGGCCCAGCGCGTGCAGACGCCAGGCCAGCGGCAGCCGCGCCTGCAGGCGCTCCAGCCGATCGATCGGCGACGGATGGGTCGATGACAGTGCCCGGCGATGCTCGTCCTCGGCCACCTCGTTCTGCATGAACTCGAGCTGCCGGTTCGGCGCGTGGCCGGCCAGCGCGGCCAGCAGGAGCCCCAGCTCGTCGGCCTCGAACTCGCCCTGGTGCAGCACCGGCTCCAGCGTCCTCAGCAGGCCGAGGTTGTGCTCGAACTCGACGTACATGTCGCTCACGCTGCGGTCGACCTGCCGCGGCAGCAGCAAGCGCCCGGCCGTGAGCAGCTGCCGTTCGTGCTCCAGCAGGCTGTGCGCCATCTCGTGCGCCAGCACGAAGGCCAGGGCCTCGTCCGACAGTCCGCGGTCCTCGATCAGCGCCTCGGAGATCACGACCTGGCCGTCGGGCAGCGAGAAGGCGTCGACGCCGGGAGAACGCAGGACCGTCAGCGACCAGCGCAGCCGGTCGGCGTGCGGCGACTGCTGGCGCGCCTCGGCCACCAGGCGCTCGAAGAGGCGGCCCAGCCGTTCGCAGTGCTGCGCGCATCCCAGCCCGCCGGCCGCCGCGGCCTGTGCCACGGCCTGCTGCAGGCTGCCGGCGCCGGCCTGTGCGACCTCGGCGGCGGTCCAGCCCAGCGACCGTGGCTCGTCGACCAGCTGCACGCCCAGCGCGCCGCCGCAGGCAGCGGCCAGGACGCAGAGAGCGCAGCAGCGGCGACACCAGGCGGGCATGACGAGCCTCCTGCCCGGAGACTACGCTTCATGACAGCGCCATGAAACACCCCGGTGCAGGGTGTCTTGCGGTCAGTTCCGCCGATGCCGGCGGGACCGCGGATCAGTGGTCGTCGCCCTCGAGGCGTGCCAGCGCCGCGCTTCCACCCAGCGACAACAGGCCGGCGCGGGCGTACACGCCCAGCTTGTCGCGGGTGTCGACGATGTCGAGATTGCGCATCGTCAGCTGGCCGATGCGGTCGGCGGGCGAGAACGGCGCGTTCTCGACCTTCTCCATGCTCAGGCGCTCGGGCGCGTAGGTGAGGTTGGGCGACGCGGTGTCGAGAATCGAGTAGTCGTTGCCGCGCCGCAGCTCCAGCGTGACCGTGCCGGTGACGGCGCGCGCCACCCAGCGCTGCGCCGCCTCGCGCAGCATGATGGCCTGCGGGTCGAACCAGCGGCCCTGGTAGAGCAGGCGGCCGAGCTTGCGGCCGTTGTCGCGGTACTGCTCGATCGTGTCCTCGTTGTGGATGCCGGTGACCAGGCGCTCGTAGGCGATGAAAAGCAGCGCCAGGCCCGGGGCCTCGTAGATGCCGCGGCTCTTGGCCTCGATGATGCGGTTCTCGATCTGGTCGCTCATGCCCAGGCCGTGACGGCCGCCGATGCGGTTGGCCTCGAGCAGCAGCGCGACCGGGTCGGCGAACTCGACGCCGTTCAGCGCGACCGGGCGCCCTTCCTCGAAGCGGATGCTCACCTCCTCGCGCGGGACCTCGACGTCATCGCGCCAGAAGGCCACGCCCATGATCGGGTTGACGATGCGCATGCCGCTGGACAGATGTTCCAGGTCCTTGGCCTCGTGCGTCGCGCCGAGCAGGTTGGAGTCGGTCGAGTAGGCCTTCTCGGCACTCATCTTGTAGCCGAAGCCGGCCTTCGCCATGAAGGCGCTCATCTCGGCGCGGCCGCCCAGCTCGTCGATGAAGGCCTGGTCGAGCCAGGGCTTGTAGATCTTCAGCGCCGGGTTGGTCAGCAGGCCGTAGCGGTAGAAGCGCTCGATGTCGTTGCCCTTGAAGGTGCTGCCGTCGCCCCAGACGTGGACCTCGTCTTCCTTCATCGCCGCGACCAGCATCGTGCCGGTGACCGCGCGGCCGATCGGCGTGGTGTTGAAGTAGGTCACGCCGGCGGTGGAGATGTGGAAGGCGCCGGCCTGCAGCGCGGCCAGGCCCTCGGCCACCAGCTGCGCGCGGCAGTCGATCAGGCGCGCCTTCTCGGCGCCGTAGAGCATCGCCTTGCGCGGGATCTCGTCGTAGTCGGGCTCGTCGGGCTGGCCGAGGTTGGCCGTGTAGGCATAGGGCGTCGCGCCCTTCAACTTCATCCAGTGCAGCGCGGCGCTGGTGTCCAGGCCGCCGGAGAAGGCGATGCCGACCTTCTGGCCGGTGGGGAGGTGCTGGAGGATCGTGGACATGGCGGCGAGGAAGCAATTGGACACCGGCGCCCGCGGCGCCCGGCCGCTATTCTCGCCGCATGACCACCCACACCCCGAACGCGCGCGCGCTGGCGATCGCCTGGACCGGCGCCGCGCTGCTGGCGCTGGCGGCCTGCGGCGGCGGAGGCGGCGCGCCCGTCGTGTCGCCCCCGCCGGGCGGCCCGCCGACCGACACGCAGCGAGCCGCCGCGGCCACCAGCACCGCGCAGAGCAGCGGCAACGCCTGCAATGCGATCCGCCCCTTCTACTGGGAGATCGGCGACCGCACGGCAGCGCAGGCCTCCGGCTCGGTCAACACCAGCGCCGGCGGGCCGCCGACCTACACCGCGGCCAGCTCGATGAACATCGCGTCCGCCTCCAAGTGGCTGTACGCGGGCTACGTGGCGCAGCGTCGCGGCGTGGCCGGGCTGACGGCCGACGACGTCAAGTTCCTCACCTTCCGCAGCGGCTACACGAGCTTCACGGCCTGCCTGGCCGGGCAGACCGTGGACGGCTGCGTCAACTACCTGAGCAACGGCGTCTACACGCCGGTCAACGACGGCCGCTTCTTCTACGACGGCGGCCACATGCAGCAGCACGCCAGCCGGCTGGGCCTGGGCGGCCTGGGCAATGCGGCGCTGGCCGCCGAGATGCAATCGCAGCTGGGCGCCGATGTGGGCCTGAGCTACACCCAGCCGCAGCTGGCCGGCGGTGCGGTCAGCACGGCCGCCGACTACGCACGCTTCCTGCGCAAGCTGCTCGACGGCACGCTGCGCCTGGGCAGCCAGCTGGGAGCTCCGTCGGTCTGTGCCAGTCCCGCGACCTGCCCGGCCGATGCCGTGGCCACGCCCATCCCCGCCAGCGAGAGCTGGCGCTACGGCCTGGGCCACTGGGTCGAGAGCGACCCGGCCGTCGGCGACGGCGCCTTCAGCAGCGCCGGGGCCTTCGGCTTCTACCCGTGGATCGATGCGAGCCGCAGCTACTACGGCGTGCTGGCCCGAGCCGCGCTGGGCGGCCAGCCGGGCTACGAGTCGGTGCAGTGCGGGCGGCTCATCCGCCAGGCCTGGCTGACGGGGGTGGCGAGGTAGCGAGCGGTCGAGGCGGCGCGTCCGCCGCGTCCTCCAGAATGCAGGCCTCGCGACACCGACCCGACCCGAGACGGCCTCCCCATGACCGACGCCAAAGACGCCCCGCCGCTGCCCGACCGCCTGTCCATCGAACCGGGCAGCCCCCACTACGTGGCCGCGGTCTTCGAGCACCAGATCGGCATCCGCTTCAACGACAAGGAGCGCTTCGACGTCGAGGAGTACTGCCTCAGCGAGGGCTGGGTCATGGTGCCTTCGACCCGCACGGTCGACCGCAAGGGCAAGCCGGTGATGATCAAGCTCAAGGGCAAGGTCGAAGCGTTCTACCGATGAAGCGCGGATGAAGGGCGCGGGGCCGCCGCGCCGGTGGTCTCAGCGCGTGCGAGCCCCCAGCCCCGTCAGGTAGGCATCGATCGTCTGGCGGCCGACGCGCAGCAGGTCGAAGGCCTCGGGGTCGAGCAGCCAGTTCTGGATCAGCCCGTCGATCAGCGAGTGCAGCCCCAGGGCGGCCGCCCGCGCCGGGACGCCGCCGCCCAGGTCGCCGGCCCGCGCCGCCAGGCGCAGCCCCCGTTCGACGTGGGCCAGGCGCTCCCGCAGGCCCGTCAGGCGCCGCTCGCGCACGGCCTCGAGTTCGTCGACGTACTCGACCTTGTGCATGGCGATCTCGAACACGCGGCGCGCCTGCGCGTCCTCGACCGTCTTGCGCAGCGCCGCGCCGAAGCTGCGGCGGATGTGGTCCACCGGGTCGTCCAGGCCGGGTTCGTCGCTGCGCTTGATCTCCTGTTCCAGCGGCAGCGTCACGCGCTTCATCATCGCGTCGAACAGGTCGGCCTTGTCCTGGAAGTGCCAGTAGATCGCCCCGCGCGTCAGCCCGGCGGCACGCGCGATGTCCTGCAGCGAGGTCCGCGACACGCCGCGCCGGTGGAATTCCTGCTCGGCCATGTCGAGGATGCGGTCGCGCGTGACCTGGGCTTCTTCCTTGGTGCGGCGGGGCATCGACGATGAAGATCCGTAAAGCCGTCAGCATACATGCATCGCTGTATGTATAGTGCGGCGATCGGCCGGGTGGGCCACCATCCCGATGTCGGTGCCGGCAGGCCGCCTGCCGCCGCGCCCCCGGCCGTTCCTCGAAAGGTGTTCGCATGTCTGCGTCGATGGGCTTCGCGGCCGATCCCCCGTTCTCGCTGCGCGGCCCGGCGTCGGGGGCGGTGTCCGCCCTGATCCTGGCCGCCGTGCTGCTGGTCGGCTGCAGTCCGCAGGCCACGCCGGCGACCGCGGCCGCGCCGCCGCCGGTGGAGGTCGGCATCGTCACCGTCGCGCCGGGCGCGCTTGGCCTGGTGACCGAGCTGCCGGGGCGGACCGAGGCCTCGCGCGTCGCGCAGGTGCGGGCCCGCGCGGCGGGCATCCTGCAGCAGCGGCTGTTCCGCGAAGGCAGCGACGTCAAGGCCGGGCAGCCGCTGTTCCGCATCGACGACGCGCCCTACCGCGCCACGCTGGCCAGCGCACGCGCCGCGCTGGCCCGGGCCGAGGCCAACCTGCTGCAGGCCGGCGCGCAGGCCGAGCGCTACAAGCCGCTGCTCGAAGCCAACGCGATCAGCCAGCAGGACTACGTCAACGCCGTCGCTGCGCAGAAGCAGGCCGAGGCCGATGTCGCGTCCGGCAAGGCCGCGGTCCAGACGGCGCAGATCAACCTCGGCTACGCGTCAGTCACGTCGCCGATCTCGGGTCGCATCGGTCGTGCGCTGGTGACCGAGGGCGCGCTGGTGGGGCAGGGCGAGGCCACCCAGCTCGCGCTGGTGCAGCAGATCGATCCGCTCTACGTCAACTTCACCCAGCCGGCGGCCGAGGTGCTGCGCCTGCGCGCGGCCATCGCCGCCGGCAAGCTCAAGAGCGCCGGCGGCAGCGATGCGGCCTCGGTACGCGTGTTGCTCGAGGACGGCAGCCGCTATCCGCTGCCCGGCAAGCTGCTGTTCTCGGACCTGTCGGTCGACCCGAGCTCGGGCCAGATCACGCTGCGCGCCGAACTGCCCAACCCCAAGGGCGCGCTGCTGCCGGGCCTGTACGTGCGCGTGCAGCTCGAGCAGGCCGAGGCGCCCGACGCCATCCTGCTGCCGCAGCAGGCGGTCACGCGCTCGCCGCAGGGCGACACGGTCAAGGTGGTCGGCGCCGACGGCATGGTGGCCAACCGGCCGGTCAAGCTGGGCGGTGCGCAGGGCGGCCAGTGGATCGTGCTCGATGGCCTGAAGGCCGGTGAGCAGGTGATGGTCGACGGTTTCCAGAAGCTGCGCGGCACCGGTCCGGTGAAGCCGGTGGCGGCGGCTGCAGCGGTTCCTCCGGCATCCGCGCCCGCGGCGCCGGTGGCCTCGGCCGCCAGTCGCTGAAGGGGCCGCCCGCATGGCCCAGTTCTTCATCGACCGCCCGATCTTCGCGTGGGTGATCGCGCTCTTCATCCTGGTGATGGGAGGCGTGGCGATCACGCAGCTGCCGGTCGCGCAGTACCCCTCGGTGGCGCCGCCGTCGATCGTCGTCAACGTCAGCTATCCCGGGGCGTCGGCGCAGACGCTCGAGGACAGCGTCATCGGCGTCATCGAGCGCGAGATGAACGGCTCGCCCGGCCTCATCTACATGGAGTCGGTCGCGCAGGCCGACGGCAGCGGCTCGATCACGCTGAGCTACGAGCCCGGCACCAGCCCGGACCTGGCCCAGGTCGACGTGCAGAACCGCCTCGGCCGCGCCAGCCCGCGGCTGCCGCAGGCGGTGACGCAGCAGGGCGTGCGCGTCGACAAGGCCAACCCGAACTTCCTGCTGTTCGTCATCCTCTCCTCCGACAACCCGGCCTACGACCCGGTCGCGCTGGGCGACTTCGCGTCGCGCAGCGTACTGCCCGAGATCCAGCGCGTGCCGGGCGTCGGCCAGGCGCAGCTGTTCGGCACCGAGCGCGCGATGCGCATCTGGATCGACCCGGCCAAGCTGGTCGGCTACCGGCTGTCGTCGGCCGACGTGACGGCGGCGATCGCGGCGCAGAACGCGCAGGTCGCCTCGGGCACGATCGGCGACGTGCCCAACGCGCCGGGGCAGGCGATCTTCGCGACCGTGGTCGTCAAGGGCCAGCTCACCTCGGACGAGCAGTTCGCCAACATCGTGCTGCGCGCCAATGCCGACGGCTCGACGGTACGGCTCAAGGACGTGGCGCGCATCGAGCTCGGTGCCCAGGGCTACGGATTCCGCACGCGGCTCAACGGCGAGCCCTCGACCGGCATCGGCGTGCAGCTCTCGCCCACCGGCAACGCGCTGGCGACCGCGACCGCGATCAAGAAGCGCGTCGACGAGCTGTCGCGCTACTTCCCGCCGGGCGTCAAGGTGACCATCCCCTTCGACGGCTCGGCCTTCGTCAAGATCTCCATCAGCCAGGTGGTCGAGACGCTGGTCGAGGCGGTGATTCTCGTGTTCCTGGTGATGTACCTGTTCCTGCAGAACATCCGCTACACGATCATCCCCACGCTGGTGGTGCCGATCGCACTGATGGGCAGCTTCGCGGTGCTGCTGGCGCTGGGCTTCTCGATCAACGTGCTGACGCTGTTCGGCATGGTGCTGGTGATCGGCATCGTGGTCGACGATGCCATCGTCGTGGTCGAGAACGTCGAGCGCATCATGAGCGAGGAAGGCCTGCCGCCGCTGGCCGCCACACGCAAGGCGATGGGCCAGATCTCGGGCGCGATCGTCGGCGTGACGGTGGTGCTGGTGTCGGTGTTCGTGCCGCTCGCCTTCTTCAGCGGCGCGGTCGGCAACATCTACCGGCAGTTCTCGGCGGTGATGGTGAGCTCCATCCTGTTCTCGGCCTTCCTCGCGCTGTCGCTGACGCCGGCGCTGTGCGCCACCCTGCTCAAGCCGGTCGAGGCCGGCCACCATCACGCCAAGGGCGGCTTCTTCGGCTGGTTCAACCGCGGCTTCACGCGCACCGCCAAGGGCTACGAGAGCGTCATCGCGCGCATGCTGAAGCGCGCGGCGCGCTACCTCGTCATCTACGCCGCGATCATCGCGGCGGTGGTCGTGATGTTCAACCGCCTGCCGACCTCCTTCCTGCCGAACGAGGACCAGGGCAACATCCTCGTCAACGTGCAGCTGCCGCCGGGCGCGACGCAGAACCGCACGCTCGAGGTGATGAAGCAGGTCGAGGGCTACATGCTCAAGCAGCCCGAGGTCAAGGCCATGACCAGCGTGATGGGCTTCAGCTTCTCGGGCAGCGGCCAGAACGCGGCACTGAACTTCGTCACGCTCAAGGACTGGAGCGAGCGCGAGGGCGCCTCGCAGTCGGCACAGGCCCTGGTGGCGCGCGCCTTCGGCGGGCTGTCCTTCATCCGCGACGCCTCGGTGTTCCCGGTCAGCCCGCCGGCAATCCGCGAGCTGGGCCGCGCCAACGGCTTCGCGCTGCGGCTGCAGGACCGCGGCGGCAACGGCCGAGCCGCGATGGTGGCCGCGCGCAACCAGCTGATCGCCGCAGCGGCCAAGAGTCCGCTGCTGGCCTTCGTGCGGCCCGACGGGCTGGAGGACGCCTCGCAGCTGCAGCTCAACATCGACCGCGACAAGGCCAGCGCCCTGGGTGTCAGCTTCGCGGCGATCAACGGCACGCTGTCGACCGCGCTCGGTTCGGCCTATGTCAACGACTTCCCGAACGCCGGGCGCCTGCAGCGGGTGGTGGTGCAGGCCGACGCGCCGACGCGCATGCAGCCCGAGGACCTGCTCAGGCTCAACGCCCTCAACACGGCCGGCCAGCCGGTGCCGCTGTCGGCCTTCGCGTCGACCGAGTGGGTCACCGGGCCGATGCAGACGGTGCGCTACAACGGCTACCCGGCGATGCGCATCCAGGGCGAGCCGGCGCCGGGCCAGAGCACCGGCGCGGCGATGGCCGAGATGGAGCGACTGATCGGCGAGCTGCCCGCCGGCTTCGCCTACGAGTGGACCGGCCAGTCGCGCGAGGAGAAGCTGTCGGGCGCGACCGCCTTCATCCTGTTCGGCTTCTCGCTGCTGGCGGTCTTCCTGTGCCTCGCGGCGCTCTACGAGAGCTGGTCGATCCCGCTCGCGGTGATCCTGGTGGTGCCGCTGGGCGTGCTGGGCGTGCTGCTGGGCGCGCACTTCCGCGGGCTCGAGAACGACGTGTTCTTCAAGGTCGGGCTGATCACGATCATCGGCCTGTCGGCGAAGAACGCGGTGCTGATCATCGAGTTCGCGAAGGACCTGCATGCGCGCGGCAAGAGCGCGGTCGACGCGGTGATCGAGGCGGCGCACCTGCGCTTCCGGCCGATCCTGATGACCTCGCTGGCCTTCATCCTGGGCGTGCTGCCCCTGGTGCTGGCCAGCGGCGCCGGCTCGGCCAGCCAGCGCGCGATCGGCACCGGCGTGATGGGCGGCATGATCACGGCGACCGCACTGGCCGTCTTCCTGGTCCCGGTGTTCTACGTCGTCGTCAGCCGGCTGTTCAAGGGCAGCGAGCGCCAGCGCCGACGCTGGGCGCACGAGGCCGAGGAAGAGCCGACCCCGGCGCGGCCCGGCACGCAGGAGGGACGATGAGCATGCGCAGCCTTCGTCTGCCGGCCCTGGCCGTGGCCGCGCTGCTGGCCGCCTGCACCTCGATGGCGCCGCGCTACGAGCGCCCGACCGCGCCGGTGCCCCAGAGCTTCGGCGCGGCAGATGCTGCCGTCGGCACGCCCGCCGCCGACCTGGAGTGGCAGCGCTTCTTCTCGGCCGACGAGCGCTTGTCGCGCCTGATCCCGCAGGCGCTGGACGCCAATCGCGACCTGCGTGTCGCGGTGCTGGCGATCGAGCAATCGCGCGCCCAGCTCGGCCTGCGCCGCGCCGACCTGTGGCCGACCGTCAACGCCGGCCTCACCGGCTCGCGGCAGCCGAATGCGAGCGGCGGCATCACCAGCCTCTACACCGCCGGCCTCTCGGTCAGCGCCTGGGAGCTGGACCTGTTCGGGCGCCTGCGCAGCCTGAGCGACGCCGCGGCGGCCCAGCTGCTGGCCAGCGAGGAATCGCGCAAGGCCGCGCAGATCAGCCTGATCGCCGCCGTCGCCAACGCCGACCTGACGCTGCGCGCCGACGACGAGCTGCTGCGCGTGACGCAGCAGACGCTGGCGACGCGCGAGGAGTCGTACAAGCTGACGAAGCTCAAGTTCGACCAGGGCGCGACCTCCGAGATCGACCTGCGCCAGGCCGAGTCCCTGCTCGAGTCGGCGCGCGTCGCGCTGGCACAGCAGACCCGCCAGCGCGCGCTCGACGAGAACGCACTGGCCCTGCTGCTGGGCCAGCCGTTGCCGGCCGCCCTGCCGGCGGCGCGCGCGCTCGGCGGCGACGCAGGCTTGCCGGAGGTGCCGGCCGGCCTGCCGTCCGAGGTGCTGGTGCGCCGGCCCGACGTGCGCGCGGCCGAGCAGCAGCTGATCGCCGCCAATGCCAACATCGGCGCGGCGCGGGCGGCCTTCTTCCCGCGGATTTCGCTGACCGGCAGCGTCGGCGTGGCGAGCAGCCACCTGTCGGACCTGTTCCAGGGCGGCAACTCGGCCTGGAGCTTTGCGCCGCAGCTGCTGCTGCCGATCTTCGACGCGGGCCGCAACCAGTCCAACCTGGACCTGGCCCAGGTCAACCGCGAGATCGCGGTGGCGCAGTACGAGAAGGCGATCCAGACCGCGTTCCGCGAAGTGGCCGACGCGCTGGCGGGCCGCGCGACGCTGGGCGAGCAGCTGCGCGCGCAGACGGCGCAGACCGCGGCCGAGCAGCGGCGCTACGACCTGGCCGAGCTGCGCTACCGCAACGGCGCCAGCAGCTACTTCGACGTGCTGGACGCGCAGCGCTCGCTGTTCGCCGCGCAGCAGGCGCTGGTGCAGGTGCAGGCACTGCGGGTGCAGAACCTCGTGACGCTGTACAAGGTGCTGGGCGGCGGCTGGCGGGACGAGGCGGCGGCGCGCTGAGCGCGGCGACTCAGAGCTTCCAGACGTCGCGGCCCGGATCGACCGGGCTCAGCGACCAGTCCGGCACGCTCTCGGGCATCGGGCGCGAACGACCCCCGCCGCCGTCGATCATGCGCGCCACCAGCTGGGCGCATTGCTTCAGCTGCGTCAGGTCGCGTTGCCGTCCGTGCAGGTTGGGGCTCTTGCTGAAGCAGCACAGCGTGCCGTAGACGCGGCCGTCCCGCAGGACCACCGGCGTGCTCAGGTGCTCGCCGATCCTGAAGGCCAGCGCCGGCAGGTCCGGCCGCGCGGCCGCCAGCGCCGACAGGTCGGGGATGGCCTCGGGCAGCTTGCCGGTGCTGACCAGCTGGCAGTAGGACTTGTCGAGCGGACCGGAGCCGCCCGTCTTGATCGGCGAATCGGGCGCGGCGGCGTCGACGAAGCGGAACACGCGCTTGCCGTCGACGAACTCGGACACGAAGAGCACGTCCATCTGCAGCCGCTCGCGCAGCAGCTTGAGTGTTTCCTGCACCGAGCCGTCGATCAGCGCATCGCTGGAGTCGGCGCTGGCGACCAGCAGGTCGGTGATGCGGACGTCGAGCTCGTCGGCGCCCAGGCGGTTGTCGTAGGGACTCACGGCCATCGATGACTTCCTCGGATGAGCGGGATCACCCAAGGGTAACGCGACGCGGCGCCGCGGGCCGGTAACGACCGGCAACGCGTGCGGGTTCAGCCGTTCATCATCTCGGTGTAGCGGCGCTGCATCTCCTCGGGGCTGACGTCCTCGATCGAGTGGCCGATCAGCCATACGTGGCCGAAGGGGTCGACAACGCGGCCGCCGCGCTCGCCGTAGAAGGCGTCGGAGATCTCGCCGAGTGCCGTCGCCCCGGCCGCAATCGCGCTGGCGATCATCCGGTCGGCGTTGTCCACATGCAGGTGGATGCGCACCGGCGGCAGCGCGCCGCCCGACGGCGCGTGGATGCCGAACTCCGGGAAGGCGTCGGACAGCATCAGCACCACCGGGCCCAGCTGCAACTCGGCGTGGCCGACGCGGCCGGAGGGCTCGACGAGGCGGAAGCGCTCGGTCGCGCCGAAGGCCTGGCGGTAGAAGTCGATGGCGGCGGCGCTGTCGGCGACGCAGAGGTAGGCGAAGACCTCGTGGATGGGCGAGGGGGTGGCGTCGGTCATGGCGATCTCCGGAGTCGGCGCGTTGGCGATGCAGCCAGCTTGCCTCGGCCGGCCGCCGGCGTCTTGTAGATTTTTCTCGGGCCCCGGGGCGGGCGGTTCAGCCGGTGATCGCCACGTGGGTCGGCCGGTCGGCGGCCACCGGACGGTAGGCCCCGGGCGTCAGGCCGCCGAGCCGGCGGAACTCGTGCGCCAGGTGGGCCTGGTCGGCATAGCCGGCATCGAGCGCCAGCGCGGCCAGGTTCGTCGCGCGGTCGGCGCCGAGCTGCTGCACCAGCGTGTGGAAGCGCAGCACGCGCGCATAGCGCTTGGGCGTCAGCCCGACGGCATCGCGAAAGCGCGCGATGAAGCGCTGCGGCGAGCAGCCGGTGGCGCGTCGCACCCGCTCGACCTGGGCCAGCGTGGGCTCGCGCGCGAACCAGGCCAGTGCCTGCTGCACCACCGGGTCGGCGGGCGCGGCGCGCTCCAGGCGCTTGCGCAGCCAGCGCTCCAGCAACGCCAGCCGGGCCGCGGCGCCGGGCGCCTGCTGCAGGCGCTCGCGCAGCTCGCGGGCGGCCGGCCCCCACAGCGCGTCGAGCGCCACGGCGCGCCTGGCCAGCCCGCCCATCGGCAGGCCGGCGAAAGCGGCGGCTCCGCCGGCGCGAAAGCTGATGCCGATCACGCTGGCCGGCGCCGCGGTATCGCGCAGCACCGCCACGTCGTGCGCGCCCTGCCACAGGGCCAGGCCGATGGGCTGGCTGCGCGCCGCGGCTTCGTCGGCAAAGCGGCGCAGCGGCGCGTCGTGCATCGCGATGACGACGTTGTCGCAGCCGTTCGGCAGGATGCGCTCGCGCGCATGCGCCAGCGCCCCGCGCTCGCTGGCCCACAGGCAGGCGACATGTGCGCTCAGCGGGGCGGCGGGCGTGCGCTGCAGGTACATGGTCCAGGACTGTCAACAGGCCCAGCTCAGAGGCTGGTGCGCAGCGTCCAGATCTCGGGGAACAGCACCACGTCGAGCATCTTGCGCAGGTAGCTGACGCCGCCGGTGCCGCCGGTGCCGCGCTTGAAGCCGATGACACGCTCGACCGTGGTCACGTGCCGGAAGCGCCACAGGCGGAAGGCGTCCTCGAGGTCGGTCAGCTCCTCGGCGAACTGGTAGAGGTCCCAGTGCGCCTGCGGGTCGCGGTACACGACGAGCCAGGCGGCCTCGACCTCGGGGCGGGCCACGTAGGCCTGGGTCCAGTCGCGCTCCAGCACGTCCGCCGGCAGCGCCAGGCCGCGGCGCGCCAGCAGATGCAGGGCCTCGTCGTAGAGCGAGGGCGCGCGCCACGCGGCCTCGACCTCGGCCAGCCGCCGGGGCGCGTGGGAGTGGGGTTTGAGCATCGCGGCATTCTTGTTGCCGAGCGCGAACTCGATGCAGCGGTACTGCCAGCTCTGGAAGCCGCTGCTCGCGCCGAGGTAGGGCCGCACGGCCGAATACTCGGGCGGCGTCATCGTCGCCAGCACGTCCCAGGCGTGGACCAGCTGCTCCATGATCTTGCTGACGCGCGCCAGCATCTTGAAGGCCGGTTGCAGCTCGTCGCGCGCGACCGCGGCGATGGCGGCGTGCAGCTCGTGCAGCATCAGCTTCATCCACAGCTCGCTGGTCTGGTGCTGGATGATGAAGAGCAGTTCGTCGTGCGCCGGCGACAGCGGCTGCTGCGCGGACAGCAGCGCGTCGAGCTGCAGGTAGTCGCCATAGCTCATGCTGCGCGAGAAGTCGAGCTGGGCCTTCTCGTCGCGGACGATGTCCTCGGGACGGGTCATGTGACGGCCTGCCTGCGCTTGAACTCGGGCCGCCGCCACTCGCCGGCTTCTAGCACCTGCCGAAGATGCTCGACCGCGTCCCAGACATCGACGAAGCGCGTGTACAGCGGGGTGAAGCCGAAGCGCAGGATGTCCGGGGCCCGGAAGTCGCCCACCACGCCGCGCGCGATCAGCGCCTGCACCACCGCGTAGCCGATCTCCGGGTGGCTGAAGCAGACCTGGCTGCCGCGCAGCGCGGCCTCGCGCGGCGAGGCCAGCGCCAGGCCGTGGCCGCCGCAGCGCGACTCGACCAGCGCCGTGAACAGCTCGCACAGCGCCTCCGACTTGGCGCGCAGCGCGCCCATACCGCCCGCCGGCTCGGCCGCGAGCAGCGTGTCGACGCCGCAGTCCAGTGCGGTCAGCGCCAGGATGGCCGGCGTGCCGCACAGGTAGCGCTGCACGCCCGCGGCGGGCCGGTAGTGCGGCGTGAACTCGAACGGCGCCGCATGCCCCATCCAGCCCGACAGCGGCTGGCGCAGGCCCTCGCGGTCCATGCGCGCCGCGTGGCGCGCGTGCATCCACACGAAGGCCGGCGCGCCCGGGCCGCCATTCAGGTACTTGTAGCCGCAGCCGACGGCGAAGTCGGCGCCGCTGCCGTTCAGGTCCACCGGCAGCGCGCCGGCCGAATGCGCCAGGTCCCAGACCGTCAGCGCGCCCGCGGCGTGGGCGGCGGCGCTGAGCGCCGCCATGTCGTGCAGCCGGCCGCTGCGGTAGTTGACCTGGGTCAGCATCAGCACCGCCAGGTCACCGTCCAGCTGCGCGGCGATCTCGTCGGGCTCGACCAGCCGCAGCTCGAGGCCGCGTTCCTGCGCCAGCGTCTCGGCGATGTACAGGTCGGTCGGGAAGTTGCTGCGCTCCGAGACGATCACGCGGCGCCGCGGGGCGTCGGCAGCCTGCAGCGCGAGTGCGGCGCTCAGCACCTTGAAGAGATTGACCGAGGTCGAGTCGGCCGCGACCAGCTCGCCGGGTGCCGCACCGACCAGCCGCGCGATCTTGTCGCCGACGCGCTGCGGCAGCGTGATCCAGCCGGCCCGGTTCCAGCTCTCGATCAGGCCCTGGCCCCATTCGCCGCGCACCGCCTCGGCGACGCGCGCCGCGGCCGCGCGGGGCAGGGCGCCGAGCGAGTTGCCGTCGAGGTAGATGCGGCCTTCGGGCAGCTCGAACTGATCGCGCAGCGGCGCCAGGGCATCGGCGCGATCGAGCGCGAGGCAGGCGGCGCGGTCGGTCGGCGCGCTCATTGGGACACCCTTCGGCCTGCGGCCTGTCCCGCCGAGCGGGAGCATTCGCACTTGGGGCGGCCCGACGTGCTCATTCCAGGTCCAGCGGGCGGGTGTTCTCGAAGGGCGTGTCGACGAAGGCCGGATCCTCGGGCGCTGGCAGCGCCAGCCGCGGCCGCTCTTCGATCGGCAGCTCGCGCAGCACAGCGCGCACCGGCGACGCGTCGGCCGTCACCAGCTTCAGCGGCAGGGCGATCAGTTCGTAGTCGCCTTCGGCCACCTCGTCGAGCACCAGGTTCTCGAGCACGCGCAGGCCGCGGCGCCGGATGGCCTGGTGGCTGTCGAGCGTCTTGCTCGCGGCGGGATCGATGCTGGCGGTATCGATGCCGACCAGCTGCACGCCCAGGTCGGCCAGGCGCTCGATGGTCTCGGGTGCGAAGGCCGCCAGCGCGGTGTCGAAGCGGTCGATCGGCGCGCGCTCGTAGGTGCGCACCAGCACCCGCGGCGGCAGCCGCTCGTCGATCGCATGCGACAGGTGCGGCCAGCGGATCAGGCGGTCGCTGTGCCGCGCGCCGGGCCCCTGGAAGCCCCAGGCGTGGATCACGCGGCAGCGGCCGAGGTAGGGTTCCAGCGGCAGGCTGCCGACGGTCGCGCCCTTCGGGTCGTAGTGCAGCGGCGCGTCGGCGTGCGCACCGACATGGGGACTCAGCGTGATCGCGCTGACGTTGACGGGGCAGCCGGGGCCTATCTCGGCGGTCCAGGTCTGCGAATAGGGCGTGTCGCCCGGGAAGACCGGCGCTTCCGGGTTGACCGGCGGCGAGATGTCCCAGAGCTTCGGCGGTGTCGTCGTCACGATGGCGCGCACAGTAGCACCGACCGCGCCAGGGGTCATCCCGGCGGCGGGGGGTGGGTCGATTTGCTTGACACCTAAACAATACACTCCTAAATTCCATCCGGCAAGTGCGGCCGGTCCCGGCCGCGAAAGGACGACACCATGCGCATCGCCTGCATCGGCGGTGGCCCGGCCGGGCTGTATTTCGCACTGCTGATGAAGAAGGCCGACCCGGCGCGCCGGGTCGTCGTGACCGAGCGCAATCGCCCCTTCGACACCTTCGGCTGGGGCGTGGTGTTCTCGGACCAGACGCTGGGGGCGCTGCAGCGCGCCGACGCCCCCACGGCGCAGCGCATCCTCGACGCCTTCAACCACTGGGACGACATCGAGGTGCGCTTCCAGGGACGGCGCATCCGCTCCGGCGGCCACGGCTTCTGCGGCATCGGCCGCAAGCGCCTGCTGAACATCCTGCAGGAGCGTTGCCTGGAGCTCGGCGTCGAGCTGCGCTTCGAGACCGAGGGCGACGATGCGGCCGTCGACGCCGACCTGATCATCGCCAGCGACGGCCTCAACAGCCGCATCCGCCAGAAGTACGCGCAGACCTTCGAGCCCGACGTCGACCTGCGGCGCTGCCGCTTCGTGTGGCTGGGCACCGAGCGGCTGTTCGAGGCCTTCACCTTCGATTTCCAGCGCACCGCGCACGGCTGGTTCCAGGCCCACGCCTACCGCTTCGACGCGACGCACTCGACCTTCATCGTCGAGACGCCCGAGACCGTCTGGCGCGCGTCGGGCCTCGAGCAGATGGAGAAGGAGGAGGGCATCGCGTTCTGCGAGCGACTGTTCGCCGAGGTGCTGGAAGGCCACCAGCTCATCTCGAACGCGGCGCACCTGCGCGGCTCGGCCGCGTGGATCCGCTTTCCGCGCGTGGTCTGCAGGCGCTGGGTGCATCCGGCCGGCGGCGCCGACGGCCAGCGCCCGGTGGTGCTGATGGGCGATGCGGCCCACACCGCGCACTTCTCGATCGGCTCGGGCACCAAGCTGGCGCTCGAGGACGCGATCGCGCTGGCCGCCGACATCGAGGCGCGCCCCGGCGACCTGCCCGGCGCACTGGCTGCCTACGAGGCCGCCCGCAGCATCGAGGTGCTGAAGATCCAGAACGCGGCGCGCAATTCGACCGAGTGGTTCGAGAACGTCGAGCGCCACGCGCGGCTGGCGCCCGAGCAGTTCGCCTATTCGCTGCTGACGCGCTCGCAGCGCATCTCGCACGAGAACCTGCGGCTGCGCGACGCCGGCTACGTCGGCGGCGTCGAGGGCTGGCTGGCCGGCCAGGCGGCGCAGCAGGCCGACGTGGCCACGACCGACGCGGCGCCGGTCCCGCCGATGTTCACCCCCTTCCGGCTGCGCGGCCTGACCCTGGCCAACCGCGTGGTCGTGTCGCCGATGGCGCAGTACGCCGCCGTCGACGGCCTGCCGACCGACCACCACCTGGTGCACCTGGGCGCACGCGCGATGGGCGGCGCCGGCCTGGTGTTCACCGAGATGACCTGCCCCTCGCCCGAGGCGCGCATCACGCCGGCCTGCACCGGGCTGTGGAACGACGCGCAGCAGGCGGCCTGGGCGCGCATCGTCGACTTCGTGCACGGCAGCACCGGCGCGAAGATCGCGCTGCAGCTGGGCCACGCCGGCCCCAAGGGCTCGACGCGCGTGCCCTGGGAGGGCGAGGACCAGCCATTGAGCCAAGGCAACTGGCCGCTGCTGGCCGCGTCGCCGCAGCAGTACCTGGACGGCGTCAGCGACTGGGCGCGCGCGATGACGCGTGCCGACATGGATCGCATCACGGCCGAGTTCCTGGCCGCCACCCGGCGCGCTTGCGCGGCCGGCTTCGACTGGCTCGAGCTGCACTGCGCGCACGGCTACCTGCTGTCGGCCTTCCTGTCGCCGCTGACCAACCAGCGCAGCGACGAGTACGGCGGAACGCTCGCCAAGCGGCTGCGTTATCCGCTGGAGGTGTTTGCCGCGATGCGCGCCGCCTGGCCGGCCGAGCGGCCGATGTCGGTGCGGCTGTCGGCGCACGATTGGGTGCCGGGCGGCACCACGCCCGACGACGCCATCGAGATGGCGCGCGCCTTCAAGGCCGCGGGCTGCGACCTGATCGACGTGTCCAGCGGCCAGGTCAGCAAGGCCCAGCGGCCGGTCTACGGCCGCTTGTTCCAGACGCCCTTCGCCGAAGCCATCCGCAACGAGGTCGGCATCGCGACGATGGCCGTCGGCGCGATCACCGAGGGCGATCAGGTCAACGGCATCATCGCCGCCGGCCGCGCGGACCTGTGCGCGGTGGCGCGCCCGCACCTGGCCAACCCGGCCTGGACGCTCAACGAGGCGGCGCGCCTCGGCGTCACCGACGGCCCGGGGCTGATGTGGCCGGTGCGCTACCTGTCGGGCAAGGCGCAGCTCGAACGCAACCTGGAGCGCGAACGGCAGCTGGCGGCGCAGACGGCTGGGCTGGGCGCGCTCGAGCAGGCCAACCTGGCGCTGGGTGTCTGACGATGGACGGCACTTCGCTCCAGGGCCGTCATGCCGTCGTCACGGGTGGCGGCAGCGGCATCGGCGCGGCGATCGCGCGCGCCCTCGTCGATGCCGGCGCTCGCGTGAGCCTGGTGGGGCGCCGCGTCGATGCCTTGCAGGCGGTCGCCGCCGGACTCGGCGATGCGGCGGCCTGCGTGAGCTGCGACGTCGCCGACGAGGCCTCGGTGGTGCGGGCCTTCGCGGCCGCGCGCGAACGCGCACCGATCGACCTGCTGGTCAACAACGCCGGCGCGGTCGAGAGCACGCCGCTGGCGAAGACCAGCACCGCCCAGTGGCGGCGCACGCTCGACGTCAACCTGACCGGCGCCTTCCTGTGCCAGCAGCAGGTGCTGCCCGCGATGGTGGAGCGCGGCTTCGGCCGCATCGTCAACGTCGCCAGCACGGCAGGCCTCAAGGGCTATGCCTACGTGGCGGCCTACGTCGCCGCCAAGCACGGGCTGGTGGGCCTGACCCGCGCGGCGGCGCTGGAGCTGGCGAAGACCGGCGTCACGGTCAACGCCGTCTGCCCCGGCTACACCGACACCGAGATCGTGCGCGACGCGGTCGCGACCATCGTGCGCAAGACCGGCCGCGACGAGGCGGCGGCCCGCGCGGCGCTGGCATCGAACAACCCCCAGGGTCGCCTGGTGCGGCCCGAAGAGGTCGCGCAGGCCGTGCTGTGGCTGATGCGGGCCGACAGCGCCGCCATCACCGGGCAGGCCATCGCGGTGGCAGGCGGCGAGGTGATGTGACATGAAGCGAGACGAGCCGCAAGCGGCGCCCGACACCGACCTCGAGTCGCGCGTCATCGACGAACACCACCAGGCGCTCAAGCTCTGGTTGCGCTGGCTGTCGTGCACCACGCGCATCGAGGACGCGATCCGCAAGCGCCTGGCCGCCGAGTTCGGC
>Ga0268299_1002146_pt1 | contig 25903 bp, 26 predicted proteins | sample NOBtaG_FD_193484 | JGI IMG/M metagenome (GOLD analysis project Ga0268299, IMG submission 193484) | Activated sludge microbial communities from bioreactor in Nijmegen, Gelderland, Netherland - NOB reactor | ecosystem: Engineered > Bioreactor > Aerobic > Activated sludge | place: Netherlands...
GGCGCGTTCGTCCGCTTCGACGAACCCGATCGCCTCGCGGCCCGCGAGCTTCGGCGCGCGGTCGCGGCCGTTGAAGTAGAGGTACCAGTGGCCGCGCGGGTCGCGGCGCGCGTCGCAGGCGTACACGAACGCGGCGCGCCAGCCGTTCGTCGGCGCCACGATCGGAGCGGGGTGCGCGTACGTCCACGCGATCCCGTCCGTGGACGTGCGCACCGAGATCGCGGACGTGCTCCGACCGGTCGCGGCGTTCCAGGCGATCCCGTTCTGGAGCCCGACGAAGCCGTCGTCGAGCCGGAGCACGCGGAGCGCTCCCGCGCCGAGGTTCGCGCGCGGGTCGTCGCTCGCGGGCGAGAGCACCGGCGAGGGGTCGGGCCGGTACGGACCCGTGATCGCGTCGGCCCGGGCGCGGCCGACGTGGAGCGGCTCGTCGAAGCCGCAGTCCGGCACGCGTACGAGGGCCGCGCTGTACCAGAGCGTGAACCCGTCGCCGTCGCGCAGCACGGTCGGGTTGCCGACGGCGGCGCCGCGGCCCTGCGTGCGGTGCCAGCCGAGGCTCGGCCGGAGGACGGCGCGCGGCGCGCTCCAGCGCACGAGATCGTACGACGCGCGGTGCTCGATCCACGATCGCCAGCCGAGTCCGGGCACGACGGTGAGCGGCAGGCGGAACGCCGGATAGCGCTCGTAGAAGAGATGATACGCGCCGCCGTCCCGGAGCAGGTACGGCCGCATCGCGTGCCGCACCGCGAGTCCGGCCCGCGACCACGCGCGCCCATCGGGCGACGTGAAGTGGTGCACGCCGTAGACGGAGTGCGCGAAGAGGTGCCACCGGCCGTCCGGCGTGTCGTGCGGCAAGAGAAACGTCGGGTCGGCGATCAGCGGCGAGCCGAACGGCGGCCGTACGACCGGCGCGTCGCGCCGGGTGCCCCAGTCGAGGCGGGCGAACTCGTCGACGGTCATGACGATCCTCGCAGCGCGCCGCCCCGCGGCGCGGGATGGCTACCGGTCGGCGTCGCGGGTCACCGGGACGACCGCGATGCCGCCCTCCGCGTGACGGGCGCGCAGCACCTTCTTGTCGAACTTCCCGACGCTCGTCTTCGGGACCTCGGGAATGAACGCGAAGCTCTCGGGCAACCACCAGCGCGCGACGCGCGTCGCGAGGAAGTCCTGCAAGGCTTTCGGCGACGTCGTCTTGCCCGGCCGCAGCACGACACACGCGAGCGGCCGCTCGTCCCAGCGCGGGTCGGGAATCCCGATCACCGCCGCCTCGACGACGTCCGGGTGCGCCATGATCTCGTTCTCGAGCTCGACCGACGAGATCCACTCGCCGCCCGACTTGATGACGTCCTTCGCGCGATCGGTGATCTGCATGAAGCCCTTCGCGTCGACCGTGCCGACGTCGCCGGTGCGGAGCCAGCCGTCGCGGAACTTGTCGGGCGCCGGATCCTGGTAGTACGCGCCCGTGATCCACGGACCGCGCACCTCGATCTCGCCGGAGGTCGTGCCGTCCCACGGCAGCGGCGTGCCGCTGTCGTCGACGATGCGAAGCTCGACGCCGGGGAACATGCGGCCCGTCTTGGTGCGCCAGGTCATCTCGTCGGCCGGCGCGGTGCCCTTCGGCGGGAACGCGATCGTGCCGAAGGGGCTCATCTCGGTCATGCCCCACGCCTGGATGATGCGGACGCCGTAGCGCTCCTGGAACCGTTCCATGAGCATGCGGGGCACCGCGGAGCCGCCGCACACGACGAGGCGGAGGGACGAGAGATCCAGCGGCGTGTCCTCGCCGTGGCGGAGCAGGTCGTTCCAGATCGTCGGCACGGCCGCGGCGATCGTCGGCTTCTCCTCGGCGATCATGCGCGCGAGCGGCGCCGCCTGGAGGAAACGCGCCGGCATCACGAGGTCGGCGCCGACCTGCCACGCGGCGTAGGGCAATCCCCACGCGTTGGCGTGGAACATCGGCACGACCAGCAGCACCTTGTCGTGGTCGGTGAGCGCGTACGCCGGACCGCTCGTCACCGCGAGCGAGTGCAGCCACGTCGAGCGATGGCTGTAGACGACGCCCTTCGGATTCCCGGTGGTGCCGCTCGTGTAGCACATCGCGGCGGCGCTCCGTTCGTCGATCGCGGGCCAGGCGTAGCCGGGTTTCTCGGCGGCGATCAGCTCCTCGTAGCGCAGCACGTCTTTGCCGAGCGCGCTCGCGTCCCCGTTCCCCACGACGATGACGTGCTTCACGGTCTTCAGCTCGGGGCGCACCTTGGCGAGTGCCGGCACGAGCGAGTCCTCGACGATGACGACGCGATCCTCGGCGTGGTTCGCGATGTAGACGAGCTGCTCGGGGAAGAGGCGGATGTTGAGCGTGTGCAGGACGGCGCCCATGCAGGGCACCGCGAAGTAGGCCTCGAGGTGCTCCTGCGAGTTCCAGCTGTACGTCGCGACCCGGTCGCCCGGTCGGACGCCGAGGCGCGCGAGCGCGGCCGCGAGCCGCTCCGCTCGGTCGGCGACCTGCGCGAAGGTCGCGTGCCGCGTCGCCGTGTCCCCGGAGGGGGTCTCGCCCTCGTAGGTCGCGACCGTGCTCTCGGCGTGCACCGTGCGGCCGTAGGTGAAGAGGTCCGTGATGATCAGCGGATGATCCTGCATCGTGGAGAGCATGGGCCGGTTCCTAGCCAACCCGCGCCTTGACTCGCAACCCCGGTCGGGCGACACGCACCGCATGGCGGACAGCGCTCCGGTTGCGGTCATCACGGGCGGCGCGGGCGGCATCGGCCGCGCCTTGGCGCTGCGTCTCGCGCGCGACGGCTTCGCGATCGGCGTGCTCGATCGTGACCGCGGCGGCGCCGATGCGACGGCCGACGCGGTCACGGCGGCCGGCGGGCGCGCCGCGGCCGTCACCGCCGACGTCACCGATCATTCGCAGGTCGTGCGCGCGTTCGCCGACCTGAAAGCGCGGCTCGGCCAGACGCGCGTGCTGGTGAACAACGCCGGCTGGGACGTCTTCGGCATGTTCCAGGACGGCGACGCCGAGACGTGGAGCAAGATCATCGACGTCAACTATCGCGGCATGCTGCTCTGCACGCACGCCGCGTTGTCGGACGTGAAGGCGGCCGGCAACGCGGGCCGCATCATCAGCATCAGTTCCGACGCCGCTCGCGTCGGCAGCTTCGGCGAGTCCGTCTATGCCGGCTGCAAAGCCGCGATCATCGGCTTCTCGAAGTCGCTCGCCCGCGAGCTCGCGCGCGACCGTGTGCCGGTGAACTGCATCTGCCCCGGCCCGATCGACACCGCGCTCTTGAAGTCGGTCGGCTCGACCGAAAAGGGCGCGAGGATCGTCGCCGGCATGTCGAAGGCGATTCCGTTCGGCCGCCTCGGTACGACCGAGGAGATCGCCGACGCCGTCGCGTTCTTCGCGTCGCCCGCGGCGGGGTTCATCACGGGGCAGGTGCTGAGCGTCAGCGGCGGGCTGACGATGGCGGGGTGACGCCGGCTACGCGATGAGCGAAGCCTCCGCGGGCTGCCGGGCTCGTTACCAGAGTGTGCGCACGGGGTAGCGCGCGATGTCCGCGTCGGGTGTCACGATCGTCAACGCCCCGATCAGCGCCTGACAAACGAGCATGCGATCGAACGGATCGCGATGCAGCGGCGGGAGTCGCGACAAGTGCAGTGCCGCCTCTTCGTCGAGCGCCAGGGGCTCGATGCCGCGCGCGATGCGCTGGCTCGGCACGTAGCGCTCCGGAGGCTCGGGCAGCGGCAAGCGGCCGAGCGCGTGCTTCACGGTGATCTCCCAGGCCGAGACGCTGCTCAAGTAGACGTCGTTGGACGGATCGGCGAGCGCCGTGCGCGCTGCATCGGAGATCTCGTCGCCGCCCGCGATGCTCCAGAGGAAGGTGCACGTATCGAGGAGCAGGTTCACCGCGAGCCTTCGAATGCGGCGACGGTTTCGTCGGGAAGCGGTTCGAAGAACGCGGCGGGCACGACGAACCGCGGATCACGGCGAAAGATGGGCCGCTTCGTCGTGCGGCGTTGTGGGAGGGCGCGCAGCTCGGCGATCGGCTGGTTCCGCCGACAGATCACTACGACCTCCTCCTCCCCCTGCTCCAGGCGGTCGAGCCACTCCGAGAGGTGCGTCTTGGCCTCGTGGACGTTGAGCTTTACCATGACTCAATAGTGAACCATGAAGATGACCAACTCAAGACTCCCCGAGGGTCGACCAGTCGATCTCCCAGAACTCCGGCACCGGCGGCCGGAGCTCGAGGTGCCCGCCGAAGCACTCGAAGCTCGGCTTGTGGGAGAGTCGTTCCGCGACGTAGTGCACGAACTCCTCGACCGGCTTCGCGCCCGGATCGCCGACGGCGAGCCGCTTCCGGCCGCCGCACTTCTTGCAATGCACGTCGACGTGAAGAGTCGGCATTCAGGGGGTCTCGAATCCGAGTTGGTTCGCGACACGTCGCTGCCGCTGGTCGCGCGACAGGAATGCGCAGTCCGCGCGTGCGTCGCCTGTTACGGATAGTGCGCACGCTACGTGCCACAAATCCGCGCCACGCAGATGGCCTTCTTCGAGCACACACCGGATCTCCGGTGCCAGAGACCGTGGCGGCAGCACGAGCTCTATCCCGCGCAGGGCCGTGAGCATGGCTTCGAGATCGATCCTCTCTCGCCGTGCCGTAGAGAGGCACTCTGCAATGATGAGATCGGAGCTCGGAAGCTCGTCATAGCGGCTGAGGACGCGCCGCGAATCGCCTGCGTTCGCTTCTTCGAGCGCAATGGTCAACACGAACGAGCTGTCGACGTACGCCGCCGTCACGAACGAGACCGAAGAAAGCGGCGCAGAGCTCCAGGACGTCGCGCTATCGGGCGAATCGCCTTCACGTCGCCTGTTGCCGGCGTGATGATTCCGGCTTGCCGGAGGCTCTCCAACCGCGCAGCCAGCGTGTCGGCTTGGGCGATCGGAACCACACGCGCGATATCACGGCCGCGCTCGGAGATCGTGACGCTGCGACCCTGCTTCACGCGACGGAGGATCTCACCGAGCTTCGCCTTGGCCTCGTCGACCGAGTACGACCGTGCCACACCCGCCACGTAATGTGATCCGTTCCGCATGGTCAAGTTGGAATCCAGGAACGCGCGTCGCATCGCAACGCTACGAGTACCTGTCCGCCTCGCCTTGCGCCCGGTAACTGCATCGGCTGGCGTCGCGTGCACGTGCACGATCCCTTCGGCAACCGGATCGAGCTCATGGAGCGCGACGCGACGACCTAGGGCGCGGGCTTGCTTCTGCCGATTCCGTCCCGCAGGTATCGTCGCCACACCCACCACGACGGCACGGAGGTCGGCTCATGGTTCAGTTCGGCACGTTCGCACCGCAAGGATGGCGGCTCGAGCTCCGCGGCGTCGAAGGCGGCGCAGCACAATGGCAGCGGCTCAAGTCGGTCGCGCAGAAGCTCGAGGAGATCGGCTGGGACTCGCTCTGGCTCTACGACCACTTCCACACCGTGCCGCGGACTGAGATCCAGCCGACCTTCGAGTGCTGGACGACGATGGCAGCACTCGCGGAGGCGACGAAGACGATCCGCCTCGGCCAGCTCGTGACGTGCGCGCTCTATAGAAACCCGGGCTACCTCGCGAAGATCAGCGCCAACGTCGACGTCATCAGCGGCGGGCGCGTCGACGTCGGGCTCGGCGCGGGGTGGAAGCAGGACGAGTTCGACGCGTACGAGTACCCGTTCCCGCGCATCCGCGAGCGGCTCGACCGCATGGCCGACACCGCGCGCATCCTGAAAGCGATGTGGACCGAGGAGAAGGCGACCGTCAGCGGCAAGTATCTGTCGGTGAAGAACGCGGTGAACGAGCCGAAGCCGCTCCAGAAGCCGCACCCGCCGCTCTGGATCGGGTCGCAGGGCCCGAAGGTCGGCCTCCGCATGGTCGCCGAGCTCGCCGAGGGCTGGAACCACAACCGCGGCCCGGCGATCTTCGAGGAGAAGCTCGGCATCCTGCACCAGCACTGTCGCGACCTCGGCCGCGACCCGAAGACGATGCGCGTCTCGGTCGAGCGCACGTGCGCCATCTTCAACGACGAGAAGGAACGCGCCGCGCACATCGCGCGCTGCTGGCCCGGTGTCAGCCCCGAGCGCCTGAAGACGTTCATCGACGAGGCCTGCACCGGCACGCCCGAGAAGATCGCGCAGGAGCTGAACTTCTACATCGAGCGCGGCGCCGAGCTCATCATTCTGTGGTTCCAGGATCTCGCCGACGTCGGCAGCGGGACGTCGATGGCCGAGCGCTTCATGAAGGAAGTGAAGCCGCTGTTGAAAAAAGGAGCGTGAGCGCCATGGCGATGCCCCAACCCGAGCAGCAGCCCTTCGGCATGACCCTCGAAGAGGCGATGCGGACGCAGCGCGCGATCCGCCGCCTGAAGCCCGACCCGGTCGACGACGCGTTGATCCTCAAGTGCATCGAGCTCGCGCTCAAGGCGCCGACGGGCTCGAACGCGCAGAACTGGGAGTTCGTGGTCGTGAAGGACCGCGCGGTGAAGGGCAAGCTCGCGCGCCTGAACCGCATGGCCTGGGCGGCCTACGGCGGCATCGGCCGGTGGCTCGCGCGCCGCCAGGGCGACGACAAGATGCTGCGCATCATCGACGCCGTGCAGTGGCAGGCCGATCACTTCGAGGACATCCCGGTCGTCGTGGTCGCGTGCCTCAACACGTGGGTGCCGCCGCTGCCGTCGATCGCGTCGAGCAGCCTCTACGGCTCGATCTACCCGTCGGTGCAGAATCTCCTGCTCGCGGCGCGTGCCGCCGGGCTCGGCGCCGCGCTCATCACGCTGCCGCTCTGGAGCCGGACGCTCGCGCGCTGGGCGCTCGGCCTCCCGTGGAACGTGACGCCGGTCGCGGTCGTGCCGATGGGATGGCCGACGGGCCGCTACGGCCCGACGACGCGGAAGCCGGTCGAGGAAGTGGTGTCCCTCGACCGCTACGGCAATCGAGCGTTCCGCGACTCGACGCGCACGAACGGCTGAGCCGGTGTTCCTCCGCGGATGCCTCGTCGCCGGCGTCCCGCTGTTGCTCGTGTGGTTGCCGCTCCTCGCGCACCGGTCGGTGGCGCCGGTCTGGGGCGGATACAGCCTGGCCTATCTGCTGGCGCTCGTCGCCGGGGCGACGGCAATCGTCGCGCTCGCGCTCGCGGTCGGTGCGGCGTGCCGCCGAACGAAGTCGCTGTTCCCCGCCATCGGACTCGCGCTCGTGGTGGTCGCGTCGGGCCTGCTCGCGGCGCTCGCGGAAGTCGTGCTCACCCATCGGCTTCGGAGCGAGGACGCGTTCGCGGCGTATGCCGCCTGGGGGCACGAGCGCTCGATGCTCTTCGCCTTCGAGGCGCAGCCGAATCACGAGTGGGAGAACGCCGGCGCGCGATACTCCACCGATCGGTTCGGATTTCGGAGCCACGCGCGGGGACCGTGGGACGCGCCGGCACGGACGCGCATATTTACCGTCGGCGAGTCGTCGGTCTTCGGGTACGGCCTGAACGACGACGAAACCTGGCCGCATCGCCTCGAAGGCAGGCTTCGGGAGCGTCTCGGGGATCCGTCGCTCGTCGTCGTGAACGCGGGCAACAACGGCCATACCTCGCTCCAGACGATGTTCCGCTTCTACACGAAGGTCGTGCCACAGAAGCCGACGCACGTGATCGCGTACGTGGGTCCGAACGACGTGTATGCGTCCGAGCCGGGTGCGCTTCTGATCACGAAGGACATTCTCTACAGTCGGTCGATCGTCGAGTACTGGGCCGCCGAGGCGGCGGGAAAGAATCCCTACGTTCGGAGCCTGCTGTTCTACGGGTTGCAACGAGCCCTCCCGGCGTTGTCGCCCGTCGCCCGGCCCGAGATCCCCGCCGTCACGCAGCCCGTCATCTACGGGCAGGCGCAGGCCGACGACATCGCGGCGCGCTACGCGCAGAACATCCGGATGCTCTGCCGGATGGCGCGCGCCGACGGGATCGAGCCGGTCGTCGTCACCTACATGCACGATCTTCCCGCTGCCGTGCCGTTCCCACCGCTCGCGTTGCGCACGATGAACGCGCGTCTCCGCGCGTTCGCGGCGGAAGACGGCATCCGGCTCGTCGACGTGGAGGCCGCGCTCGGCCGTCTCCCGGAGCGGGCGCGCTACTTCTTCGACGACCACTATCACCCGAGTCGTGACGGCGCGGAGCTCATCGCCGCGACGCTCGCCGACGCCTGGCCGTCATCGCCATGACGGCCGTCCCGTAGAGCGCGAGCGACGCGATCGTCAGCGCGGCGCCCCAGCGGAGCATCGACGGTCGGTAGACGAGGCGAATGTGGTGCGTGCCGGGGGTGAGCGGGATGCCGCGGAGGAGATAGTCGGCCGGCATCACGCGGTACGTTGCGGTGCTCGCCGCGTCCCAGGGCTCCGCATGCCAGCTCGCGCTGTAGTTGTCGGTCACGATGAGAATCGCGGGCACCGGCGTCTCGGCGTGGATCTCGATTTCCTCGGTCGAAACGTCGGCGACCGTGACGCGACCGGTGGCACTCGGGTCGGCGGCGTCGGGAACGGGGCCGAGACCGGGATCGCTCTCGAGCAGCGCCTCCTGGGTCAGCGCCAAGCGGGGCAGGGCTCGCAGCACCTGCTCGGGATCGCCGCTCACCTGCCAGCGCGGTACGAGCAGGGCGCGCGGGAGCTCCGTGAGCCGGGTCGGCACGAGCATCACCTGTTCGTCGCGGATCTCGACCACGTGGCGGAGTCGCAGCATGCCGAGCAGCGGGTGGAGCCTCCGGAATCCCGCGGTCACGAGGAGCGCGTCGAGCGGCCACTGCTGGGTGAGCGCGACGAAGCGGCTGTACCGGTCGAGCACGCCCGGCTCGGCGCCCCAGAGATCGTACGCGCCCGCGCCCATCGCGACGTACGAGTACGGGTCGCTGCTGAGGACGCGCGAGTCGCCGGCATCGCGCGCGTCGAGCTCCGCGCGCAGCGCCGCGCTGCGCGCGGGAAGCGGTCGCGGGTCGAACGTCGGGCGGATGGAACGCGCGTAGAGCGCGACGTCCAACACGCCGACGATCGCGAGCGCATGGACCAAGCGCGGGTAGCGGCGGCAGGCGAGGACCAGCGCGCCCGTCAGCACGAAGAGCCAGGCGGCGGTCTGGGCGGAGTGGGCGGCCGATCGGCAGGCTGCCGCCCCTTCCGGCATCGCATCCGCGACGAACATCCGGTACCCATCGGACGCGAAGGGCAGGGCGAGCAGGCGATGCCAGATCTCGCGGCCGCCCGTGCCGCAATCGCGGGTGAACGCCAGGCCCGCCGCCAAGAGCGCCACTCCGCCGACGACGCTCACCCACCCGAGCCACCGCGGCGCGCCGTCGCGGATCGCGCGGTCGAGGCCGATGGCCGCGAGCATGATCAAGAACAACGAGGCGAGGAAGATGAACTTGTTCGTGCCGCGGAAGCTCGCGAATCCCGGCACGTGGTCGTAGAGCACGCGAAAGAGCGGCGTATGGTCACCGAACGCGAGCAGCAGGGCGGCGGCGGCCATCGTGAGGCTCCAGCGCGTGCGCCGGCTGCCGCCATGCACGGTGCCGACGACCAGCAGCACGACCCCGGTCACCCCGAGATAGAGGCACATCTCCGAGAGCGTGCCGCGACCCCAATACGGCACGGTGACCTGGTCGCCGAAGAAGCCCGGCATGACGAGGGTCAGCACGTTCTCGGGCGGGAACCCGAGCCAGGCCGCCATCTCGTAGCTGATCGCCGTGCGCCGGCTCTCGGCCGCGGTCTGAAGTCCCGTCAGGAGCTGCACGCCCGCGAGGCTCGCGCCGCCGGCGTAGATCGCCGCGAGCGCCATGGCGTCGCGCATGCGGCGCTTCGACCGAGCCCACCCGAGCAGCGCGTAGAGGCCGGCGACGATGCCCGTATAGAAGGTGTACTGCACGTGGCCGGCGAGAATCTGCATCGCGACGCCGAGCATGCCGACGAGCGGCCATCGCCACGATCGGCCGTCGAGCACACCGTCGATCGCGAGAAAGATCACCGGCGCCCAGACGAGTGTGGTAAGGCAATGCAGATGGCCGCGGTAGATCTGCCAGAAGTGCGCGCCGCAAAACATGAACAGCAGGCCCGCGAACAGGCAGGCCATCGGATGCAGACCGCGATGCGTCGTCCACGCGTAGACGAAGACGCCGGCGAGCCAGACGTGGAGCGTGATGCCGACGTTGATCGCGATCGCGGTCGGCAGGAGCATGTGCAGCCAGTTCGGCGGATAGAGCAGCGCGGGCCCGAACGCGCCGAAGAACGGCGTGCCGGCATAGGTATGCGGGTTCCAGAGCACGAGATGCCCGCGCGCGAGCTCGCCGAAGCCGAAGGGCATCCAATAGAAGAAGGGCCGCGTCGTATCCTCGCCCGGAATCGACAGCAGGCGCGTGGTGCCGGCGGCGAGCACGTCACCGAACATCGCGAGCGCCGCGGCCAGCATGACGGCGCACGCGACGGCGTGGCGGCGCCGCGCTGAGCTCTCGATGTATCGCGGACTGTCCGTCATCGCGGTGGCCCCTGCGTACGACGAGGAGGCGAAGATCGGCGAGGTCGTGCGGCGCATACCGCGGGCGGTCGTCGACGAGATTCTGGTGGTCGACGATGGGTCGACCGATCGCACCGCGGCGGTCGCGCGGGCGGGCGGCGCGACGGTCGTGAGCCTCGGTCGCGTGGAGGGCGTCGGGGCGGCGCTCCGGACCGGATATCGGCACGCCGTCGCGGAAGGGTACGACGTGGCCGTCGTGCTCGCCGGCAACAACAAGGACGCGCCCGAGGAAATGCCCCGGCTCCTCGACCCCATCGCGGACGACCGCGCCGATTTCGTACAGGGCTCACGGTACCTGCGGCCCGATGCTCACTTCGGCGCGATGCCCATGTATCGGAAGCTCGCCACGCGGCTCCATCCGTTGCTGTTCTCGTTGGCGGCGCGTCGCCGGGTGACCGAGTCGACCAACGGATTTCGCGCCGTGCACCGGCGTGTGCTGCTCGACCCCCGCATCGACTTGGCGCAAGCCTGGCTCGACCACTACGAGCTCGAGCCGTACCTCTACCTCCGCACCATCCAGTTGGGCTATCGAACGGTGGAGGTGCCCGTCACCAAGATCTATCCGCCGAAGGCGCTCGGCCAGACCAAGATGACCCCCGTGGTCGACTGGTGGTCGATCCTGCGTCCGCTCGTCTACCTCGGCCTCGGGATCCGACGATGAGGGCCGCATGATCGGCATCGCGGTCGTCGGCGCCGGCCACTGGGGGCCGAACCTCATCCGCAACTTCACCGATGATCCCCGGAGCGAGGTGCTCTGGGTGGTGGATCGTGACGAGAACCGTCTCACCGAGGTGCGCGCACGCTATGGGTCCGTTGCGACGTCATCCGACGTCGCGGACGCGCTGCGGGACGACCGCGTCGACGCCGTCGTCGTGGCGACGCCCACCGCCACGCACCACGCGATCGTCAAAGCGGCGCTCGAGGCCGGCAAGCACGTGATGGTGGAGAAGCCCATTGCGACCTCTGCGACGGACGGGGAAGAGCTCTGCGCGCTCGCCGAACGGACACGCCGCGTCCTGATGGTGGGCCACGTCTTCCTCTACAACGCCGCCGTTCGCGAGGTGAAGCGCTACCTCGACGCGGGTCACCTCGGGCACGTGTATTACGTGTCGCTCGTGCGGACGAACCTCGGACCGATCCGCACCGACGTGAACGCGGCCTGGGATCTCGCCTCCCACGACATCTCGATCATGAACTACTGGTTCGACGGCGAGCCGGCGACCGCGAGCGCGTCCGGCGGCTCGTGGATCAATCCCGGGCTGGAAGATGCCGTGTTCGCGACCCTTCGCTATCCAGACGGGGTGCTCGCGCATCTGCATGCCTCGTGGCTGCATCCGCGGAAGGCGCGCGACGTCACCGTCGTCGGCGACCGGCGCATGCTGACGTTCGACGATCTGGCGCACACGGAGCCGCTGCGGATCTACGACAAGCAGGTCACCGACGAGCGCAGCGCGCCCGGGTTCATCGATACCTTCGCGACCTTTCGCGCGAGCGTCCGCGACGGCGACATCACGATCCCGCGCATCACTCCCGGCGAGCCGCTCCGCACCGAGTGCCAGCACTTCGTCGCGTGCGTCGCGAACGGCCAGGCGCCCCTGACCGGCGGGCGCGAAGCCGTCGCCGTCGTGCGCGTGCTCGAAGCGATGCAGCGCTCGCTGGCGGGCGGCGGCCGGGAAGAGCCGGTGCGATGATCCCGCTCGTCGATCTCTCGGCGCAGCATCGCGAGGTCGCGGCGGAGGTCGCGGCGGGGTTCGCCGCGGTGATCGAGCGAACGGCGTTCGTCGGCGGCGAAGAGGTCGCGGCCTTCGAGCGTGAGCTCGCGGCGTTCGTCGGGGTCGCGGACTGCGTCGCGGTCGCGAATGGCACCGACGCGCTCGAGCTCGCGCTCCGGGCGAGCGGGATCGGCCCGGGCGACGAAGTGATCGTCCCGGTGAACACGTTTGCCGCGACCGCCTTCGCCGTCGTGCGCGCGGGAGCCGTCCCGGTCTTCGCCGACTGCGATCCCGAGCATCTCCTGCTCGATCCCGCGCGCTTGCCGCTTCGCGCGACGAGCCGCGCGCTCTTCGCCGTCCACCTCTTCGGTCAGATGGCGCCCATGGCGGCCCTGGCCGCCGCGGCGCCCGGCGTGATCCTTCTCGAGGACGCCGCGCAGGCGCACGGCGCGTCGCAAGACGGCCGGCCCGCGGGCGCCGTCGGCATGGCCGCGGGCACGAGCTTCTATCCGGGCAAGAACCTCGGCGCCTACGGCGACGGCGGGGCGGTGCTGACGGGGGACCGGACGATCGGCGAGCGCGTGCGGGCCCTCCGCAACTACGGCAGCCCCGTGAAGTACGAGCACCCGGTCGTCGGGGTGAACTCGCGCCTCGACACGCTGCAAGCGGTCGTGCTCCGCGCCAAGCTCGTCCGGTTGGCCGGGTGGAACGACGCGCGCCGCCGTGCTGCTGAGCGCTATCACCAGTTGCTCGCCGACGTCGCGGACGTCGTCCGTCCGACGATCGCCGCCGGGAACGTGCATGTCTGGCACCTCTATGCCGTGCGCGTCCCCCGGCGCGATGCCGTGCTGCGGCGCCTCGTGGCCGCCGGGATCGGGGCCGGCGTGCACTATCCGATCCCGCTCCACCTCCAGGGCGCGTTCGCGGCGCTCGGCCACCGGCGCGGCGACTTTCCCGTCGCGGAGCGGGCAGCCGACGAGCTGCTGTCGCTTCCGCTCTTTCCCCACATCACCGGCGAGCAACAAGAGCGTGTCGTCGCGGCGCTCCGGACCGCGCTCGAGGCCTGACGATGGCGCGCGATCCGTCGACCTTCGTGCACGAACGTGCGCTCTGCGAGAGTGACACCGTCGGCCCGCGCACGCGCGTCTGGGCCTTCGCGCACGTGATGCCGGGTGCCGTGATCGGCGCCGACTGCAACATCGGCGATCACGCCTTCGTCGAGGGCGGGGTGCGGATCGGCGACCGGGTGACCGTGAAGAACGGCGTCGCGATCTGGGATCTCGTCACGCTCGAGGACGAGGTCTTCGTCGGGCCGAACGTCGTGTTCACGAACGATCGCCGCCCGCGCTCTGGCGCGCTGAAGAGGCCCGCCGACACGTTCCTGCCGACGCGCGTCGGGCGCGGTGCGACGCTCGGCGCCAACGCGACGATCGTCTGCGGGGTGACGATCGGCGCCGCCGCCTTCATCGGCGCCGGCGCGGTGATCGTGCGCGACGTGCCGGCCCACGCGCTGGTCGTCGGCAATCCGGCCCGTCGGACCGGCTGGGTGTGCGTCTGCGGGGAGCGCTTGTCGTCCGCGCTCGTCTGCGCATGCGGACGGCGGTACCGGCTCGTCGGATCGTCCGAAGGGCTCGCGCCGCTCCCATGAGCGGGGCTGCGGCGCGGCACCCCGTGATCCGCCGCGTGGTACCAGGAAGCGAGGCACGCGAGCCCGAGGAAAAGCCCCGCCAGGATGGCGTCACGCGTGGCGCCGTGGATCGCCGAGGCCGCCGGCGACGCGGGTGGTGAAGTCACGCGCGACGGGCCACGTGAGCAGGCGCGCGGCGACGACCGAGATCGAGGCGATCCCGAGCTCCTGTCGGAGCCGGGATGAGGCGGAGCTCATCGGCGGCGGGTGAGGAGGTTCACCTCGCCTCCGCGATACGCGATCCGGTAGTGCCCGAACACCGCGCGCGAGATTCTGGTCCACGGCGTGTCGCTCGGATTCGGGTCGACCTCGATCACGCCGGGGGCCACGATGACGACGTCGAAGGTTTCCTCCTGGATCGCTCGGACGAGACGGTCGACGGTCTCGGGCCGGCTGTTCCAGAGGACGGTGATGTACATCCACAGATCGTTCAGGACCATGTCGCCGTCGAAGTCGTGGGGGATCTGCGAGTTCTTGAGGTTGAGCATCCGCCCGTGCTCGACGCCCAGTCGCCGCGCGGCATCCCGAGCGGCGTCGCGTTCGCGAACGTACCGCGCCGTGTGCGCGGGATCGGTGAACGACCAGAGGCGGGCTTCCGTCTGCTGGAGCTCGAGCGTGACGCACCACGCGAGGCCCGCGAGCGCCGCGGCGCGGACGACGCCGATGCGGAGCATCGGCTGCTCGCATTGCGCGACGACGACGATCCAGAGGAGCGTGGCCAGGACCGGCTCGATGAGGTTGTGGTTTTCGGCGCCGACGCCCGTCATGACGGCGTTCTGGAGCCCCCACGAGAGGATCACGTACGGCAGATACGGCGCGAGCAGCAGCCGCCATCGTCGCTGCACGACGGCGGCGATGGTCGCGACGACGCCGGCCGCCGCGATCCAGAGAAACACGGGCTGTGCGAGCATCATGTCGCGGTGGACGCGGTAGCCGTCCCAGTCGCGCGGGTAGTCCGACAGCGGGATCGTGACCGCGAACCAGAAATCGGTTCCGAAATAGAGGGTCGCGGCCGCGCCGAGGACGACACCGACCGCGAGCCCCGCCGCCAGAAAAGCCGGGAGGTCGCGCGGTCGCCGGAGCGCGACGGTCGCGGTGCAGACGAGGCCGGCGGCGAGAAACGACTGCTTTCCCGCGACCGCGAGTGCGGCGAGCACGGCGGCGACGACGACGTCACGCCGGGAGCCGGCGCGCGCGACGACCACGACCGCCCAGATCGAGCACGCGATGGCGAGGCTGTCGGAGCGCAGATACGCGGTGTTGCCGGTGACCGCGTGGATCAAAAAGAAGACGCCGAGCGCGAGCGCGGCGGTCGCGCGGTGTCCGCGCTCGGCGACCGCGAAGAGCGCGGCGGCGGCGAGCGCCATGCCGACGGCGGCAACGACACGGCCCGTGAAGAACGGATTGGCGGGGTCCTGCGGGAGCACCGCGACGAGCGCGTGGTAGAGCGGCGTGTAGGGCGTCATGAAGAACGGCAGGTCGAGGAACGACTCGCGGGCGTAGATGTCGAAGCCGCGCCAGATCGCCTTGATCGTCGACATGTGCGGCCCCTCGGAGATGAGGTCGAAGGGCGCGGCGAGTTGATCGCGAACGGCCGGCAGGAGCCGCGCAGCCGCGACTGCGAGCACGGCGAGCGCCGCGGTCCAGGCGACTCCGAGCGACCAGCGCGCGCGCACGCGCGGGTGCTAGCAGCAACGGGCGACGCTTGTCACCCGCGCGAGCCTTCACCCATCGTACGCGTACGTCGCGACGGCGCCGTCCGCGAGCCGCACGCTCACGAGCAGCATGCGGCGGTCGTCGGGGACGCCGGGTGGGAGCCCGGTCAACACGACGTAGTCGCCGGCCGCCGCCACCGTCCGCGCGAAGCGGAGCGGCACCGTCGCCGTCCACCGTTCCGTGCCGTCCGGCGCGACGCGCGTGAGCAGGAACGCGGCGCGCTCGTCGATGGCGTCGTAGTGCTCGATCAAGACGTCGGGCGACCCGGGAACGGCGACGGCGCGGAGGCGATGGCCGTCGCGCAGCACGGCGCCGCGAAGGTAGACGCGCTCGCCCGCGGCGCGCACGTCGGCGAGCCGCGTCGTGCCGAGCGCGGCCGCGTCGGGGACGGGCTCGCGTGCGTCGGCGGTCCAGAGACGCCGGCGCGCCGGCTCGGAGTACCTGGCGACGCGCGGCTTCGACCAGTACGCGTCGATCTGGGCGCGCTCCTCCTCGCTCAGGACGCCGATCCACCGGCCGTCGTTCCGCCACGAGTCGAGCCCGAACTCGCCGGCGACCGACGCCGAGCGCGGCCCCATCGTCTCCATGCTGAGCCGGTCGTACTCGGCCATCTGGCGCCGCCACTCGTCCATGTCCTTCGCCTGCGCTTGCGGGGTCGGGCTCGGCGCGGGGCGCACGGTCCACGCCGCCGGATCGAGGTCGACGCGGTTGCCGTCGCGCGTCACGAACGTGATGCCGCCGGCGGCGTTCATCGTGTAGTGACGCCCGTCCTCGGAGAGCTGGTCCGCGAGCGCCGGAATGCGCGCGCCGATCGCGGCGGGATCGACGTCGACGGTGCGATCGCGGAGCCGGACGCCGCGAATGCCCTCGACGAAGAGCCACACCCGGTCGGGTGCCGTGCCGAGCAGGGACACGTTCAGGACGCTCGCCTCGCTCCGATGCACCGGGACGCGGCCGGCGTCGCGGCCGTCGGGATGATTCAGCTGGAGCTCGACGACGTAGTCGTCGGCATAGCTCCGCCGGGTCGGGCGGCTCCAATTGACGCGCTCCTGGACGACGACGGTCGCGACGAGGAGCGCGCCGTCGGCGTCGGTCGCGATCACGGGGCCGGCCTTCACCTCCCACGAGCCGAGCGTCTCCACGTAGGTCTGCCACTCCGGGAGGCCGAAGTGGACGAGCGCGACGATCCCGGTGACGCCCCAGAAAACGAGCCACCCGAACCGGCGGAATGCAGGGCTCGGGGTGGCGGGTGCGGGCTGCGAGGCAGGCACGGGTACGCGGGGTTCTCGGCCGTGGGGAGGCCGAAGTCCAGCCGCCGGGTCGCGGCGGGATGAGCCCGATCGCAACACTCGCGCGGTCGCCCTTTGGGGCCGAACGTGCTACGCCCGATCGCCAATGGCCACCCCCAAGATCAAGACCGGCTCGACGGTCGACAGTTGGTGCACCAAGTGCAAGCTCGTCCTCGCCCATACGGTCGAGGCCATGGTGGAGAGCAAGATCACCCGGGTGCATTGCAACACCTGCCGGGGACAGCACGCCTACCGTCCGGAGGCCCCGGGTTCCGCCACCAAGAGTGGCGCTGCCCCGCGCCGGAGCGCGGCGAAGAAGGCCGCCGATTCGGCCCCAAAACGCAGTGAATACGAGACGTTGCTGCGTGGTCGGAACGGTGACAAGGCGCGCACCTATGCGACCTCGGAGCGATTCTCGCCGGGGGAGCTGATCAAGCACGCGTCGTTCGGGCTCGGGGTGGTCGTGGCGGAGCGTGACAGCGTGAAGATCGACGTCGCGTTCCCGGACGGGCCCAAAGTCCTGATGCACGGCCGCTGATCTCCGGCCGTCCGGCTCGTCAGCCGCGCTTCGCTTCCAGTTCTTCCCAGCGGGCGTAGAGCCGGGCGACTGCGGCGCTCGCCGCCTCGGTGGCGGCGTAGCGGCGGGCGAGCTCGCCGGCGTCGGAGGTGACCGCCGGGTCTTCCATGGCGCGGCGGCATTCGGCGAGGGCCTCTTCGGCTCGGAGGATGGCCTCCTCCATCCCGTCCCACTCGCGTTGCTCGTGGTAGCTGAGGCGTTTCGTCGGCGTGGTCGTCTTTGCCGGCGTTTGGCGTCGTGGGGTTTCGCGGGCCGCGGCTTCGGCGGCGACCTGCGCTGCCTGCCATTGGGCGAGGTCGGCGTATTCGACGAGGCCGCCCTGGCCGTCGAGCGAGACGAGGGAGGTCGAGACGCGGTCGAGCAGATAGCGGTCGTGGGTGACGAGGACGAGGGCGCCGGCGAACTCGCAGAGGCTCTCCTCGAGCACCTCGAGCGTCGGGATGTCGAGGTCGTTCGTCGGCTCGTCGAGGAGGAGGAGGTCGGCGGGCACCAGCATGAGGCGCGCGAGGTGGACGCGGGCGCGCTCGCCGCCGGAGAGGCGGCTGACCGGCTGGCCGAGCTGCTCGTTCCGGAAGAGGAAGCGCTTCGCCCACGACGCGACGTGGATCGCGCGGTCGTTGTACACGACGCTGTCACTGTCGCCAGCGAGCGCTCGGCGGAGCGACCAGGCCGGGTCGAGGCCGCCGCGATCCTGCTCGAAGTGCACGACGCGGAGATCGTCGGCGCGCGTGATCGTACCGCGATCGGGCGCGAGCGTGCCGGCGAGGAGCTGGAGCAGCGTGCTCTTGCCGCTGCCGTTCGCGCCGAGCAGCCCGAGGCGCGTGCCGGGACGCAGCACGAGGTCGAGGTTGCGGATGATCGTGCGCCCGCCGCGATCCTTGCCGACGCCTTCCGCGACGAGGAGCCGCTTGGTCTGCCGGCCCGAGGCGGTGAACGTGATGCCGGCTTTCGTGACGCGGCTCCGGTCGCGCGCGTCGGCGAGCTCGTCGATGAGGTCGTCGGCGCGCGCGATCCGCGCCTGCTGCTTGGTCGTGCGGGCCTTGGCACCCTGCCGGAGCCAGGCGATCTCGCCGCGGACGCGGTTCCCGAGCGTCTCGCGATACGCGGCCTGCTCGCGGAGCGCGTCGTCGCGGCGCTCGAGGAAGTCGCTGTAGCGTCCGACCGTCTCGAAGAGGCCGCTCGGGTGGATGCGGTCGATCTCGATCATCCGCTCCGCGACGTTCTCGAGGAACCAGCGGTCGTGGCTGACCACGAGAAACGCGCGGCGCTCGGCGCGGAGCAGCGTTTCCAGCCAGACGATTCCCGCGACGTCGAGGTGATTCGTCGGCTCGTCGAGCAGGAGCACGTCGGGCTCGCGCGCGAGCTCGCGGACGATCGCGAGCCGCTTGGTCCAGCCGCCGGAGAGCCGCTCGACCGGCGTCGTCGGGTCGTCGAAGCCGGCGCGGCTGAGGGCCTTCGCGACCCGGAGTGCCGCCTCGCCCGCGTCCTTCACCGTCTCCGCGACGGCGGCCCCGACGACGGCCTCGGGCGTCGTGCCCGCGGGAAAGCTCGGGTCCTGCGGGACGTACCCGACGCGCGCCAGCCGGCGGAGCGCGCGCGTACCGCGATCGGGCGCCTCGAGGTCGGCGAGGATGCGGAGCAGCGTCGACTTCCCCGAGCCGTTCGGCCCGACGACGCCGATTCGGTCGCCCTCGGCGATCCCGAGCGAGAGATCCGTGAAGAGCGGGGCCGCGCCGAACGCTTTGGAGACGCTCTGCACGGAGAGGATGACGGGGGCGGTCATTTTGGCGAGGACCGCCGGCGCACGCGCAGCCGTCCGCCCGCGACGAGCGCATCCTTCTCGGGGCGCGGCAGCTGCTTGATCCAGTATTCGGCCTGGAGCGCGCGGCCCCACGTGCGCTCGCGCCGGGACCAGACGAGCGTCACGGGGAGCCGCGCGCGCGTGTAGCGCGAGGCGAGGCCGGCCTCGTGCTGCGCGAGGCGGCGGGGCAGGTCCTTGGCGGCGCCGGTGTAGAGGGAACCGTCGGCGCAACGGAGAATGTACACGACGTTGGAGGCCACGGCGCGGTCAGGGTGGGCCCAAGCGATCGTGCTGCTTCACGGCGGGGCCAACCGATCGTGCCGCTTCATGGCGGGGCCAACCATCGTGCCGCTTCATGGCGGCACGATCCCCACGAGCGCGCACGTCACCCAGCCGGCGAAGCCGACGAAGAGCGGGATCGTGAGGTTGTCGTCGAGGCGGAGCGGTAGCATCTCGAGCACCGCGCCCGCGATGCCGATGACGACCGCCGCGAGCGCGATCGGACCGGCGGCGACGACCGTCGTCGTGCGCAGCACCGCCGCCGTGATCGCCGCCGTCGCCGCGAAGAACGCGGCCGAGCCCTCGAGCGACTTGCCCGGGACGATGCGCCGCCGGCCCCACGTGATGCCGACCAGCGCGGAGAGCGGGTCGGCGATCGCGAGCGTGTAGATCGCGATCATGGCGATGGTCTTCGGAAACGTGATCAGCGTCAGCAGGATCGCGATCGCGTAGGGCGTCATGCCCGACTCTTTGAACTGCTCCTCGGCGCGGAAGAGCAGCGGGTTCACCCACGGCGCGCGCTCGAGCAGCTCGGGATACAGCACGCGCACGCGGTCGAGGATGTAGATGACGCACGCGATCGACCCGAAGACGTGGACGATCTGCTGGTGCGTGAAGAAGAGCGCGTACGCCGTCGCGATCGCGCACCCGTTGGCGCAATGGACGAGGCGGCGGCCGAGCTGGAGATCGGTGCGGGTCGCCGTCGTCCCGACGGGGACGACCTGGTTGGCGCTCGTCACTGGGGGAGCGCCGGCCCCGGCTTCAGGGCCTTGAAGCGGCCCGCGAGCCAATCGGCGATCCCCGACGTGTACCACGGCGAGAAGCGCCGATCCGACGGACCGCCCGCGAGGCAGGTGTGGGCCTTCGGTTCCGCGAAATCCGTCACGAGCCGGTAGGATGGCGCGAAGCTCGTGACCCGTCCACCCGAGCGGTAGACCTGGCCTTGGTGGATGGTGGCGCGGTTGCCGCGCAGCTCGACGGGCCCGTGGTCGAATCCCATCCAGACCGGGAAGCGGCCGCCGAGCATGAGGTGTTTCATCATCACGCGCTGCTCGTTGCCCCACGTCGTGAGCGGACCGTCGAGCGAGCGCGACAGGACGCGGGCCCAGATCTGCTCGCGCCGCTCGCCGCCGAACCAGACGCTGTTCTCGGCGAGCAGGATGCGGTCGAGGTTGTAGTAGAAGTCGGCGAGGATCGCCGTCTCGCCCATGAGGTGGCGCATGACGTCGGGGCCGCAGACGGGTCCGAACACCTCGCGGACGAGCCCGCGATAGAAGCGCTCGAAGAGCGTCGCGCCGACGGACGCCGGGTCGTAGCAAAGGTTCCACGTCCGGAGGATGTCCGCGGCGGGCGTCGTCGGCAGCATCGGCCGCAGGATCGCCATGAAGCGCTCCGCGTGCGGCGAGAGCACGTCCATCTGCATCGACGCGACGTCGGAGACGGTCCAGTCGTCGAGCGACTCCAGCAGCTCGGCGATGCGCTCGGCGCGGTACGGCCCCATCGGCAGATTGATCGGGTGGGCGCGGCCGAGGTGGTTCAGATCGTCGTTGGCGGTCGCGATGTAGCCGCGCTCGGGATTCACCTCGCGCGGCAGGTCGTGGAAGTCGACGAACCCGCGCCAGTCGTTCTCGGCGTCCCAGCCCGCGACCGGGACGAGGCCGGTCCAGCCCTGGCGGCGCACCGGCATGTTGCCCGACATCTGGTAGCCGATGTTGCCGTGGCGGTCGGCGAGCACCCAGTTGAACGCGCTCTCGAGCTTGCCGAGATGCTCCATCCCGGTGTCGACGTCGGGGGCCGTGAACATGCCGAATTGCGCGCTCAGGGACGCGGCGCCGGTGCCGCTCCCCGACGCCCAGCGCGTCGCGAGGTAGAGCCCCGGCGTGTTCGGGTCGCCGTCGAGGACCCCGTGCTCGTTCTCGTAGAAGGTGACCGTGACGTCGGGCTTCTTCTTCCGGCGGATCACCTCGGTGCGCGTCTTGAAGGGCACCCACGCGTCGCGACCGCCCTTCTTCATGCGGCGGTGACTGCCGTCGCGGCAGTCCTCGATCCACGAGTCGATGCCGTCGAGGAACGTGTAGGTGGCGCCCCACGCGAGGTCGTTGGTGCGGCCGAGGATCGGACCCGGCAGGCCCGGCATCGTCGCGGCGATGCACCAGCGCTCGGCGAGCTCGACGACGATCTCGTACCAGACGTTCGGCAGGCGATTCACTTCGAGGTGCGGGTCGTTGGCGAAGATCGCCCGCTTGAGCTTCGTCTTCTTCGGCGCGATCGCCCAGTTGTTCGACGCGACCGCGCGCGGCACGACGTTCGTCCAGCGCAGCGCCTCGGGGATGAGCCGCTCGCCGAGCGTGACGCGCGCGACGAGCGCCGGATCGAGGCCCCCGAGCTGCCCCGGAAAGAACTCTTCGAGGTGGGCCTTCGAGATCCCGGCCTGCACCATCTCGACGAGGAGCCGCTCCATGTCGCCTTGCGACTGCGCGAGCCCGACGAACCCGACCACGCGCGACACCATGATCATGTCCGCGAGGGTCCACGGCTCGGGCTTGTAGCCGGCGAGGCGGAGCTCCCACGGCCCGCCCTCCTCGAACGCCGCGTTCACGCCCTCGCAGTACGCGGTCGCGAGCTCGAGCACGCGCGCCGGCGCCTTCGCGAGCTCGTCCTCGACGCCCGCGCCGAGGTTCAGGCGGCGAAAGAAGCGATCGAGGCGCAGCATGTCGTCGCTCGCGTCGAGGAGCTCGGACCCGCGGCCGCGTCCGAGGATGCGGGTCAGCGCCATCTGCAAGCCGCGGTCGATGCCATGGCAGTTGCCGATCCCGCGGTACATGTCGGGCTCGGTCTGCGCGTACACGTGCGGGACGCCATGCTCGTCGCGCTTGATCGGGATCTGGCGCTCGCCGGCCAGGATCCACGCGCTGCGGACGCCGAAGACGCGTTGCATGCGTGGAGGGTCAGCCGTCCGTGCGGGCGGCGGAGTGGGCGATGGGGCGCGGCATGCGAATCGGCGCCACCGTAGAGCACCGACGGATGGGGCGCAACGCATCGCGCATGTGCGGGAGCCGTATCGCGCTCGTCCGGCGCCATGGTTTCGTCGCGCGTTCGCTGCGGCATCGGCCCATGGACGCCCGCGTGGTGGAGACTCTCGTGTGGGCATGACCGTTGCTCTCTCGAAACCTCGCCCGGAATTCGCGGCGCTCGGTGCCGCTCAGGAGGTCGCCATGCGATCGTTGGTATTCGCCCTGGTCTTCGCATTCGTCGTGCTGGTTTCTCCGTCACCCGTCCGTTCCGAGGACGACGGCGAGCACTCGTGTCCCGACCTCTGTGAGCTCGCGGCGAACGCCCGCCGCGACGCGTGCCTCGAAGACGGCGGGGGCGAGGAGGCGTGTCATGCGCTCCGCCAGGAAAAGCTCGCGCAGTGCCTCGCGTCCGAATGCGAAGGCGGCGACGACGGTGAGGATGGTGAAGACGAGGAGGAAGGGGAGGACGAAGGCGAGGACGAGGAGCCGACGTGCGAGGAGCGCTGCCAGAAGCACGCGACCGAGGAACGGCACGAGTGCCTCGAAAAGGGATACAGCGAGGGGCTCTGCGATCTGCTGGGGGCGGAGGCGCTGGCGCGCTGCCGCGACGAGCGCTGCACCGAGCCGGCGCCGACCTGCGAAGAGCAGTGCCAGGACGCGGCCGAGGTGAAGCTCCAGGCCTGCATCGAGGAGGGGCGCGCTGAGGAAGAGTGTCTCGCGGAAGCCGACGCGTTCCGCGCGACGTGCGTCGCCGAAGAGTGCAACGCGCCCGAGCCGACGTGCAGCGAGCGGTGCGCCGCCAAGGGCGCGGAGAAGTACGAGGACTGCATCGAGGACGGCGGCAGCGAGGAGCTCTGTCGGGCGCGACAGGAAGAGAAGACGCGCCACTGCATCGCCGAGCATTGCGAGGACGCGGAGCCGCCGCCGGTGTCGTGCGAGGAGAAGTGCGAGGACCACGCGGGCGACGCGTTCGGGCGCTGCCTCGAGGAAGGCGGGACCGAGGAGGCGTGCAAGGCGAGCGCGCGGGAGACGTTCGAGCGCTGCGTCGCGATGCACTGCGAGGTCCCGAAGCCGTGCGACGCGCGCTGCGAGAAGAAGGGCGCCCGCGTCGAGCGCCGCTGCATGAAGCGGGGAGGGGCCGCCGAGGTCTGCGCCGAAAAGGCGGCCGCGGCGCACGAGGAGTGTCGCGACGCGCGCTGCGTGCCGCCGCCGCCCCCGACCTGCGCCAACGACTGCGAAGAGGCGGTCGCGGCGGAGCGCGCGGCCTGCGTGGCCGCGGGCACGGCGGAGGAGGAATGTGACGCGGCCGCGAAGGAGGCGCTCGCGACGTGTCTCGACGGCTGCGGCGTGGCACCGGAGCCGACCTGCGGCGAGCGCTGCGAGATCGCGGTCGGCGAGAAGTTCCGCGTGATGGTCGGCCGCGGGGCGAGCGAGGAGCGCGCGAACAAGCGGGCGCAGCGGCTCTTCCGGCGCTGCATGCGGAGCTGCGAGCAGGACTGAGCCGCGGGCGGCTCGTCGTACCGCCCCGGACCGCTTGACCTTGCACCCCGTCGGGTGTCCCTAACCAGGGATGCTCGACGGGGTGCGTGTCGTTGAAATGGGGCTCTGGGTCGCCGGCCCGGCGTCGGCGGGGATCCTCGCCGACTGGGGTGCGGACGTCGTGAAGATCGAGGCGCCCGCGGGCGACCCGATGCGGTCGTTCTTCCAGCTCGCGACCGGCAGCAAGGTCGACCGCAATCCGCCGTTCGACCTCGACAACCGCGGCAAGCGGAGCGTCGCGCTCGACGTGCGCGTTCCCGAGGGCCGCGAGGCCGCGTACCGGCTGCTCGCGGCGGCCGACGTGTTCGTCACCAACATGCGCCCCGACGCGCTCGCGCGGCTCGGATTCGACGCCGAGACGCTGACGGCGCGCTTTCCCCGGCTCGTCTACGCGAGCATCACCGGGTACGGCCGGACGGGCCCCGAGGCCGACCGGCCGGGCTACGACGTCGGCGCGTTCTGGGCGCGCGCCGGAGTGGCGGCGACGCTCACGCCGGAGGGCGGGGTTCCTCCGATGATCCGCGGCGGCTTCGGCGATCACGTGACCGCGGTCACGACCGTCGCCGGCATCCTCGCCGCGCTCTACGAGCGCGAGCGGTCGGGGCGCGGGCGCGTCGTCGAGACGTCGCTGCTCCGCACCGGCGCCTACTGCCTCGGCTGGGACCTCGGCATCCAGCTCGCATTCGACAAGATCAAGCCGCCGGTCGCGCGCACCGACGTCGAGACGCCGCTCGTCAACTGCTACCGCGCCGGCTGCGGGCGGTGGTTCTGGCTGATCGGGCTCGAGGCCGACCGGCATTTCCCGGGCGTCGCGCGCGCGATCGGCCGCGAAGACCTGCTCGCCGACCCGCGGTTCGCGACCGCGCGCGAGCGCCGTCGGCACTGCCGCGAGACGATCGCCGAGCTCGACGCCGCGTTCGCGACCCGGCCGCTCGCGGAATGGGCCGAGGCGTTCGATCGCGAAGGCGTGTGGTGGGCGCCGGTGCAATCGCTGGAAGACCTGACGCGCGATCCGCAGGCGGCCGCCGCCGGCGTGTTCGTCGAGCAGCCGACGCGGGACGGCGGCACGCAGCGCGCGGTCGCGGGCCCGGTCGGGTTCGGCGACGCGGCGACGGGTCCGACGAAGCCCGTTCCGGCGCTCGGCGAGCACACGGAAGCGGTGCTCCGCGAAGCCGGCTGCGACGACGCCGCGCTTGCGGCGCTACGGGCCGCGGGCGCGATCGAGGGCTGACCTGTCCACTCCGGAGGACGTTCGGTTCGGAACATGACGCGCGAGAATACGGGGCGCCGTTGCGTCGCCGCGTCGGGTCGCGGTAGCGGCGAGCCAGGAGGTGGCGCATGCGTGCTCGCTTCGTGATGATGGTGCTGCTGCTCGGGCTCTCGATCGCGACGCTGCCGTTCGCCGGGTGCGGCGACAACGACAACAGCGCGCCGGTGCCATGCTGCCCGGTGTGCGGTGACGGGGTCTGTAGCGGCGACGAACGCAGCTGCAATTGCCGGCAGGATTGTCCCGACCCCGGCAGCATGTGTGTCGCTACGCTCCCACACTGTGGCGACGGCTTCTGTCAGGTCGGTTTCTCGCCCGGCGAATCGCACGAGCGCTGCCCCGAAGACTGCCCGCTCGACTGCCGCCCCTGCGGATGACGCTCAGGACGGGTCGGCGGCTCTCGGATCCGTCGCGTCGAGCTCGTCGCGCCAGAGCGGGAAGTACGTCAGCCGC
>Ga0268299_1002147_pt1 | contig 25901 bp, 25 predicted proteins | sample NOBtaG_FD_193484 | JGI IMG/M metagenome (GOLD analysis project Ga0268299, IMG submission 193484) | Activated sludge microbial communities from bioreactor in Nijmegen, Gelderland, Netherland - NOB reactor | ecosystem: Engineered > Bioreactor > Aerobic > Activated sludge | place: Netherlands...
CCACGGGCGGCACAGGCACGGGCCCCAACATCGCCGCACTTTCGTTCGCCTTCGACGAACCGTCGTATCTGGCCGGCATCGCCGCGGCGACCGTCTCGCAGAGCGGCATCATGGCCGTCTTGGGCGGCACCGAGCTGCCCCCGGTGAAAGCGAGCTTCGCCGCCTTCGAGGCAGGGGCACAGTCGGTTCGCCCGGACATCAAGGTGCTCACCGCCTTCATCGGCAACTGGGACGATGCGGCCGCCGGCAAGGAGCAAGCGCTCGCGCTCCTGTCGCGTCGCGCGGACGTGATCTTCCAGAACGCCGACGCCGCGGGCCTCGGGGCGTTCCAGGCCGTCCGCGAGAACGGCAAGTCCTTCGTCATCGGCGCGAATGCGGATCAGAACGCCGTCGCGCCGGAAGTGACGCTCGGATCCGTCGTCATCGACCTGCCGCATGCGTTCCTGCTGGTCGCCCGTGAGGTGCAGGAGGGATCCTTCCGTCCGCGCGTGATCACCTACGACACCAAATCCGATGTGGTGCGCTGGGTGCCGAACCCGGGCCTGACGGTGATCCGGCCGCACGTCCAGGCGCACATCGAGTCGCTGCGTGCGCAGTTCGTCGATGGGTCGTTCAAGTTGCCGACCGCCGCGACCCCATGAAGTCGGTTCCGCTGGAGACGATCGCTGCGCACCTCGACGCACTGCTCGAGATCGCATCGATCACCGACTACCCGCCCGCGCTGAACGGCGTGCAGGTCGGCCATCGCGGGCCCGTGACCCGCATCGCGGCGGCGGTCGACTGCTCCCAGCGCACGATCGCCGGCGCGGCCGCCCAAGGGGCCAACCTGCTGTTGGTGCATCATGGCCTGTTCTGGGGAGGCCTGCAGCCGCTCACGGGTCCGCACGAAGCCCGCGTCCGCGCCCTGATCGCGCACGACCTCGCGCTGTACTCCGCCCACCTCCCGCTCGACGCACACGCGACGTACGGCAACTCGCGGCTGCTGGCCGAGGAGCTGGGACTCGCGCCGACCGCCGGATTCGCGAAACATCAGCACATCCATTGCGGCGTGCGCGGCGAGGACGACGTCGACACGGCCGCCCTGGTCGCACGCGTAGGGACGTGGGCCTCGCGTTGGGGTCACCACACGGTTGCCTCGGCCATCCCCGCGGGGCACCGCACGCGCCGCTGGGCCATCTGTTCGGGCTCCGGCGCCCAAGTGGACACCCTGAAGGAGGCGTACGCGACCCAGCTCGACACGCTCATCGTCGGGGAAGGGCCGCACTGGAGCGCCGTGGACGCCGAGGAGCGCGGCCTGGTGATCGTGTACGCCGGCCACTACGCCACGGAGACGCTGGGTGTGCGCGCGCTCGCCGCCCATCTGGCCACGACGTTCGGCATTCCCTGGGACTTCGTCCACGCACCGACGGGGCTGTGACGATCGCGTCCGCACTCGCGCTCGCCGGCATCCGACATCGCTTCGGTCACACCCTCGCGCTCGACGACGCGCACCTCACCGTGGCACCCGGCACCGTGCACGCGCTGCTCGGCGAGAACGGCGCCGGCAAAAGCACCCTGATGCGGATCGCGTTCGGCATGCTCGCGCCGGACGCCGGCACCCTCGCGGTGCAGGGTCGGCCGGTGCAGTTCCGTTCGAGTGCGGACGCGATCGCGGCCGGTCTGGGCATGGTGCACCAGCATTTCGCCCTCGTCGGGCCGATGCGTGCGGTGGAGAACGTGGCGCTCGGCAGTCGTGGCCGGCTCGACCTGACAGCCACCGCGGCCCGCATGCGCGAGGTCGCCGCGCGCACGGGGCTCAGCGTCGACCCGGATGCCGTCGTCGCGACGCTCAGCGTGGCGGCCCAGCAGCGCCTGGAGATCGTGAAGGCACTGGTCCGCGGTGCCCGCGTACTCATCCTCGACGAGCCCGGCGCGGTGCTCACGCCCGACGAACGTGCGGACCTCGATCGCTGGCTGCGACAGTTCTGCGCGGGCGGCGGCACGGCGGTGCTGATCACGCACAAGGTCCGTGAAGCGCTCGCGGTCGCGGACGCGATCTCGGTGCTTCGCCGAGGTCGCAGCGTCCTCGAGGCACCCCGGGCCGACGTGGACGACGACGCCGTCGTCGCCGCGATGACCGGGGAAGCGCTTCGCGCATCGCCCGCGAAGGCCGGCGGCGCGGCAGCCATCCGCGGCCTCGTGCCCACCCCGAGCGCGGAACCCGTGCTCGCGCTGGACGCGGTCACCCTTCGCGATGCACGCGGCGTGACGCGGCTCCGCGACGTCACCCTCCGTGTCGCGCGCGGCGAGGTGCTCGGTGTGATCGGCGTCGAGGGCGCGGGGGTGCGCGAGCTGCTGCGCGTGCTCGCGGGTCGTCTCGCGCCGACGACGGGATCGGTGCGTCGTCCACTGCGCGTGGGCTTCATCCCTGAGGATCGCCTGCACGATGCGATCGTGCCCGCGTTCTCCCTGGCGGAGAACCTGGCGCTCGCCGATGCCGGTCATGCGCGTGGACGACTCGACTGGCGGGGGATCCGACGCGCCACCGCGGACGTGCTGACGGCGCACGACGTCCGCAACGGGACCGCCGATCGGCTCGCTGCGGAGCTTTCCGGCGGCAACCAGCAGAAGTTCGTGGTCGGACGCGAGCGCCGCGTCGGCGTGGACGCCTTGGTGGCCGAGAATCCGACGCGCGGCCTGGACCTGCGCGCCGCTGCGTCGGTGCTTGCCGCGCTGCGCGATGCCGCCGCGCGCGGTGCGGACGGCCCGGCGGTGGTGTTCCACTCGACGGACCTCGACGAAGTGCTCGCGGTGGCCACGCGCGTGGTCGCCTGCTTCAACGGCGGTGTGCGCGAGGTTCCGCCCCCGACGGATCCCGAGGACCGCACGGCGTACGCGCGTGCCCTGGTCGGGACGCTCTGACGCCATGAGAGGCTGACGCATGGAAGCCCTCGCGGCACTTTGGGACGGCGCGTTCGGTTCGCCGTTCGCGTTCTGGTCGGCGACGCTGGTGCGCGCGACCCCGCTGTTGCTGCTGGGGCTCGCGGTCGCGGTCGCGTTCCGCGCGGGGGTGCTCAACATCGGCGCCGAAGGGCAGCTGCTGCTCGGCGCCGCGGCTGCCGCCGCCGTGGCCCTTGCGTTCGGCGATGCGCCACGGCTCGTGCTGGTGCCGGCGATGGTGCTCGTGGGTGCGCTCGCGGGTGCGGCGTGGAGCGGGATCGCGGCGCTCCTGCGCCGCCGGTACGGCGTGCTGGAGGTGATCAGCACGATCATGCTCAACTTCGTCGCTGCCGCCATGGTGAGCTGGCTGGTGCGCGGACCGATGCAGGAGCCGACGCGTGTGTATCCGCAGTCCTCGTCGTTCGCCGACGCGGCCCACTGGCCCTTCCTGTTGAATGGGCAGCGTCTCCACCTCGGGTTCGCACTCGGCGTGTTGGCGGCCTGGGGACTGTGGTGGTGGCTCGAGCACAGTGCCGCCGGGTTCCGGGTGCGTGCCGTTGGCGGTGGTGCGCGCGCGGCGGCGAGCGCCGGGGGTGTGGACGTGGGCCGCACCATCTCGCGGGTGTTCCTCCTCAGCGGCGCCCTCGCCGGCGTGGCGGGCGCGTCCGAGGTCGGCGGCGTGACATGGGCGCTCTACGAAGGCTTGTCACCGGGGTACGGCTACACCGCGATCGCAGTGGCGCTGCTCGCCCGACTCGATCCGCGCTGGATCCTGGTGACGGCGGTGTTCTTCGGCTCGCTCGATGCCGGGGCCGCGGCCATGCAGCGTGACGCGCAGGTGCCATCCGTGGTGGTCCAGATCGTGGTCGCGCTGGTGGTGCTCACGGTGCTGGCCGCGAGGTACGTCCACGCCCGGCGCCTCGCGCAGCGTGCGGCCCCGGAGACGGCATGATCGAACTCGGCGTGCTGCTGCTGCCGTTCCTCGAGGCCAGCCTCCGGACCGCGACACCCTTGGGGTTCGCTGCGCTCGGCGAGCTCGTCACCGAGCGCGCCGGCGTGATCAACCTCGGCCTCGAGGGCGCGATCATCGCGGGGTGCTTCGGTGCGCTGGCCGGTGCGGGGCTGGGTGGGCCGTACGCGGGCGTCCTCGCCGGCATCGCCGCCGGTGCTGCGGTGGCGATGGTGTTCGCGGTGTTTGTGCTCGCACTGCGCGCGGATCAGATCATCGCCGGGACCGCCATGACGCTGCTCGCGCTCGGGATCACGGGGACGCTGTACCGTCTGGTCTACGGCGCCGGCGGTGCCGCACTCGACACACCGACGCTGGCCCCATGGGCGCTGCCCGGACTGTCATCCCTCCCGGGACTGGGTCCTGTGCTGTTCACGCAGCCGTTGCCGACCTATGTGCTGTACCTGCTCGTGCCGGCGCTCCTCTGGTGGATGCATCGCACCGGCGCGGGACTCGCGCTGCGGGCGATCGGGGAGCACCGCGCCGCGGCCGAGGCCGCCGGGGTGCGCAGTCAGCGCAGTCGCGCGGCGGCGATCATCTTCGGCGGAGCGATGGGTGGGCTCAGTGGCGCGACGCTGGTGCTCGCCCAGGTCGGCACGTTCAATGAGGGCATGAGCGCCGGACGCGGCTTCATCGCGATCGCGATCGTCGTGCTGGGACGATGGTCCGTGCTCGGCACGGCGCTGGCCGCGCTGGTGTTCGGCGCCGCGTTCGCGCTGCAGTACCTGTTCCAGGCGATGGACTGGGCGCTGCCGTATCAGCTCTTCCTGGCGTTCCCGTATGTGCTCACGCTCGTGCTGCTCGCGCTGCTCCGCGGGCGGGCGGCCGCGCCACTGGAGCTCGGCCGCCAGGACTGACCGGCGCGGTCTAACAGCGCGGGAGCACACCCTCCCAGCGCAGCGCCCACGAGATGCCGGCGCGATGCAGCAGCTGCGCCAGGACACCGCCGTCCTGCTCATGCACGAGCAGCGCCGCGAGCGTATCGCCCGGGGTGCGCCAGAGTGCGACGAGTTCGCGCAACACCAGCTGTTCCTCGCGCCCCACGTCGCGCTGCATCCATTCGAAGCGCACGCCGTCGCGCAGTCCGGGGCGCGGCTCCGGACTCGCGATGAAGGTGTGGAGCTCCTCGAGCGGCTCGGATTCGATGGGAATGCGCCGCACGAGGATGGCCACGAAGATCGTGTCGGCCGGCGCGAGGGGCGCTCTCCACGCCGAGCGCACGGCGAACGGGAGCTCGCGGAAGTCCGCGCCCAGGGTGTCGGTCGGCAGTGCACCGACCGCACGCGCGAGGCGCGCAGCGAGTCGTGCGGAATCGCGCGGTGTGAGTCCCTCGATGGACTCCGTCGCCACGCGCTGCGCGCTGCTGTCGAGTCCACGCAGCTCGGCCGGTGCGCTCTCGGAGGGGTCCAGCGCGACGCAGGCGTCCGCGGGCAGCCATGCGACCGGCGGCGCGGTGACGCCCGGCGCGGCGAGCGAGGACGGCGGGGGCGGCGAGGCCGACGCGGCACTGCGATCCGCCGGTGCCGCGTCGGGCGGGCGGTCGCCGGCGCAGGCCAGCAACAGCGTGGCGCAGGCGGCGGTGGCGCAGGCGGCGGTGGCGAAGGCGGCGCGGCGGCTCATCGTGGGGGAGGAAGATAGGGTCCGCCGAGATCCCAGTGCCATGCATCGCGACGCTCGCCGCTGCGCGGATCGCGGAGCGGGTGGAACTGCAGGCGTGCCTCCGGGAGGCCGACGCGAGCGCCCCAGCGCAGCAGGCGGTCGCGATCGACCGACACGAGATGGGCGAGTCGCCGACCGAACCAGAGGTGGCGATGCAACCAGAGGCCGCCGTCCATGGCGTGGATCATGCCGTCACGACGGCGGGCGAACTCCTCCCACTCCAGCAGGAGCGCGGACGGGTCGCGCGGTGGCGGGATCGGCGGGAGGGCGGGCGTGTCGCCCGCGCCGCTCACTGGCAGGCGACGACGCCTTCGTCCGTCGCGGGCGCCGGCGGTGCGATCGTGCCGCTGAACATCGCGCAGGTCAGCGGATACGACATCGGGTGCGTGGTAATCGCCGACCAGCCGCCGGAGGTCGCCCCGATGATGGTCAGCTGCGTCCCGTTGCTCGTGTGGAAATTGAGCGCGATGGTGTCGGTGCTGTAGGTGGAGTGCTGGAAGAAGTACGACTCCTGCGCACTCGCCAGGTTGCGGAGGTCACCCTTGAGGCTCGCGGCATAGGCGCGCCCCTTCGTCGAAGTGAACTTCGGCACGGCCACCGCGGCCAGGATGCCGATGATCACGACGACGATCAGCAGTTCGATGAGGGTGAAGCCGCGACGCAGGGACATAGGGGCCAATCGGGGGGAGGGGCCACAATCGGGGTACGACGTGTTCTCGATCACACGGGGAACGCACAGCGTCCGTCGGACGGACAGCGGACCCATGAGCCTGGAAAGCAAGGGCGAGGCCGCGTTCAAGTCTGACCCGCAAGACATTGTGGACAAACCGGTTACCGCGCAAGACGTCCCGACAACCCCGCCGCTGACCGAGTGGCATCCCCCCGGGGTCCGCGCAGTATGCAAGAGTCGCGCAGCGTCGTACTTCTCGACGGCGCTGCCGGGCGGCCGTCTAAGCCTTGGCTTCGAGCCAGTTTGGCCCGGTCCCGATGTCCACCACGAGCGGGACATCCAGGGCGACGGCGGTCGTCATCTCGCGCTCGACGAGGGTCCGGAGCGGCTGCTCTTCCTCGGCCGGGAACTCGAAGACCAGTTCATCGTGCACCTGCAACAACATCCGGCTCTCGAGCCGTTCCGCGCGGATCGCGTGATCGATGCGGATCATGGCGACCTTGATGAGGTCCGCCGCCGACCCCTGGATGGGCGAGTTCTGTGACAAGCGCTCGCCGAAGGCGCGGGTGTTGAAGTTGCGGTCGAGGATCTCCGGGATGTAGCGCCGCCGCTTGAAGATGGTCTCGACGTACCCGCGCGTGCGGGCCTGCTCCACGGAGCCGTCCAGCCAGGCGCGCACGCCGGCGAAGCGCGTGAAGTACGTCTCGATGAACGCCTTCGCCTCGGCGTGCTCGATCTTCAGTTGCCGAGACAGGGCGTGTGCACCCTGGCCGTAGATCGTCGCGAAGTTGATCGTCTTGGCGCGCGCGCGCATCTCGCTGGTGACGAGTTCGAGCGGCACACCGAAGATGACGCTCGCCGTCTGGCGGTGGATGTCCCCGCCGGCGCGGAACGCTTCCACGAACGCGGGATCGTGCGAGAGGTGGGCGAGCAGGCGCAGCTCGATCTGCGAGTAGTCCGCCGCCATCAGCTGCCAGCCGGCACGGGGGATGAAGCCGCGCCGGATGTCCTTCCCCAGCTCCCGGCGGATCGGGATGTTCTGCAGGTTCGGGTCGCTCGAGGAGAGTCGCCCGGTACTCGCCACCGTCTGGTTGAACGACGTGTGCAGGCGGCCCGTCGTCGGATTCACCAACTCGGGCAGCGTGTCGAGGTACGTGTTCTCCAGCTTGGCCAGCTCGCGGTACTCCATCAGCAGGCCGGGCAGCGTGTGCCCCTCGTCGGCGAGTTCCTGCAACACGGACGCGTCGGTGCTGGGGCCGGTCGCCGTCTTCTTCTTCACGGGCAGGCCCAGCTTCTCGAACAGGATGGTCCGCAGCTGCTGGTTGGAGGCGACGTTGAAGACCTCGCCCGCCTCGCCGTGGATCTGCGTCTCGATCTCCTTGCGCGCCGTCTCGAACCGGGTCTTGAGCGAGTGGAACCACGGCACGTCGATCGTGATGCCCGACCACTCCATCTCGGCCAAGACCTCGACGAGCGGCAACTCCACGTCGCGCAGCAGCACGCCGGCCTGGTGTTCGGCGAGGCGGGGCTCGAACAACGCGCGGAGACGCAATGCGATGTCGCTGTCGGCGCACGAGTAGTCGCGCGCCGCCACGATGGGCACCTCGTCGTACGGGATCTCCTGCTTGCCCTTGCCGCAGAGTTCGTCGTAGCCGGTCATCGCGACGCCGAGGAACTCGACGGCGAGTGCATCGATGGCGTGCGACCGGCGGCCGGGATCGAGCACGTAGCTGGCGAGCATCGAATCGAAGTCCAGTCCGCGCAGCGTGATCCCGGCGCGCCGCAGCACGAGCAGGTCGTACTTCGCGTTGTGCGCGGTCTTGCGGACGCCGGCATCCTCCAGGAGCGCGCGCAGCGGGGCCATGGCGTCGGAGTGCAGCGCGGGAAGGTTCACCACCGGGTGTTCGCCCTCCGCGAGCAGGCGCGCGGCGATCGAGCTGTCGGCGGCCGGTGCCTTCTTGGGCTTGACCGGCGCGTCGCCGAGCGCGAGGCCGCCCTGCGCCTCGCGCGGCAGCCGGTGCGCGAGGGGCAGGTACCAGGCGCGGCCCGGCGCCGTCCCCACGGAGAGGGCGACGAGGTTGGCGCGCAGGGGCGTGATGATGGGCGGCGCGCCGGCGTCGAGCACCGTCTCGGTGTCCACCGCGATCATGCCGGCCGCGCGCGCCTCGGCGATCATCTCGTGCAGCAGCGGGACCGTGTCCGCCACGCGATACACCGTCGCAACGGCGTCGGGCGTGCCGGGCACCACCTGGGCCGCCCGCTGCGCACTCACCATGTGTTCGTCCGACGCGGAGGGCTCCGATGCGGCGGAGGTCCGTGTCGCCCGCGCGGACGTCGCGCCCGCCGCCGATCCCGACGCGGGCGCGGCTCCACCGTCGGCCTGTACGGCCGCCGCGCGGGCGGCGGTGTTGAACTCGAGTTCCACGAACAGGTCGCGGAGCCGCGCCCAATCCGGGGTCTCCAGCTTGAGCGCCTCGAGGTCGAGCGTGACCGGCAGGTGCTCGTGCAACGTGACGAGCTGCTTGGAGAGCCGAGCAGCGTCCGCGTGCTGCAGCAGGGCGTTCCGCGCCCGCGTGGGCTCCACCTGCTCGACGTGCTCGAGCATCGCCTCGATGGTGCCCCACTTCTCGATCAGCGCGAGCGCCCCCTTGTCCCCGATGCCCTTCACGCCGGGCACGTTGTCGGCGGTGTCACCGACGAGCGCGAGATAGTCGATCACGCGCTCCGGCGGGACACCGAGCCGCTCATGGGCGTTCTCCATGCCGTACCACTTCTCGGTGGTGCGGCCCGGCGGTCCGTGCCAGGGGTTGAGGATCCAGACCTTCGGCTTCACCAACTGAAGGAGGTCCTTGTCGCCGGAGACGATGCAGACCTCGAGGTCCTGCGCCGCGCCGAGCCGGGCCATCGAGGCGATGACGTCATCCGCCTCGAAGCCCTCAAGCTCGAGGATCGGGATGCGATACCCCGCGAGGATCTGCTGCACGCGTTCGACGCCGGTGTCGAAGTCCTCCTGCTCCTCCTCGGGGAGGGCGACGCGGTTGGCCTTGTACGACTCGAGCAGTTCCTCGCGGCCGGAGGAGCCCGCGTCGCTGACCCAGCCGAGATAGTCCGGCTTGTGCTTCTCGATGAGGCGCTTCAGGAAGTCGCTCACGCCCTTGGCCATGCCCGTGTTCTCCCCACGGGCGTTGCGCAGCGGCGCGCCACCGCCGAGCGCGTGGAACGCACGGAAGATCAGCGCATAACCATCGATGAGGTACAGCCGGGGGCGTCCGGGGATCGTCATGCCCACAAACTACGCAGGCAGGAGCAGCCACGCCGCCAGGCCCGCCGCCAGGCCGACACGCAGGTTGTCATCGATCGCGAGCGTGGGTCGCTCCGCGACCGCCGCGGCCGCTCCGATCGCCAGCGCCGGCCACCAGCCTGCACCGACGAGCCACACGGCGCCCATGGCCGTCGACGCCGCACAGGCGAGTGACCCGGCCGCCGTCTTCCGCGCGCGCCCACCCCGGTCGGCGGGTGCACGTGCCGCGATCGTGCGGCCGACCACCGCGGCGATCGCATCACCCACGGCCGCAGCCCAGAGCGCCACCACTGCGGCGCGCACGGGCAGGGTCCAGGCCGTGAGGCACATGACGGCGGCGAGCCAGGTCGCGCCGGTGATGGCGCGCGCCTCATGCGCCCGGAGCAGCGGGGCGAGGACGCGGGTGAACGCGGCGCCGAACGCCGCGTGCATGCGGCGCGCGGCCTCCACCGCCAGCGCGATGCCCAGCGCCGCGCTCAGACCCACGCGGACGAGCGGCGTGGAGACCAGGGCGAAGGCCCAGGCGAGCGGCACCGCAGCCGACAGGAGGTGCAGCGCCTTGCGCGAGACCTCGGCGCGGAGTGTCAGGCGCGCGATGTCCGTCACCGCAGGCGCCGACGATACTCCTGTTCGAACCGCGTCTCGCTCGTCGACGTGAGGCGCCAGCGCCCGGTGCCCGTGACGTCGACGAAGACCAGCTGCAGGTTCATCGACTGGTACTCCCAGACCTGTTGCCGGTTGCGCTGGAAGTCCGTGATCGTGGGCTCGAGGAGCTGGTCGGGTTCACCGAGCGAGATGAACACGCGCCCGCGGTCGGAGAGCCAGCCGGGCGTCGCCTCCTCGCGATAGCGGGAGTTGGCCCGCAGCAGTCGCCCGAAGTAGACCCGGAGTTCCTCGTGCTCCGGCGTGCTGGGCTGCGCGTCCGTCTCGCGCATGAACTGCGCCCAGGCCTCCGGTCGTTCCTCCTCGGCGGCACCGCGCAGGCGATCCAGCCGAGAGGGCGTGGCGTAGTGGCGCAGGAAGTTCACCATCTCGTCGAACGTGGCGACCGGCAGGTCGCCGCCGAAGCCGACGAAGACGTACGTGGACGCCGAATCCGTGCTGCCCTCGGGCACCAGCGTGAGCTGCGCGACGCCGATCCCGATGCGGCGCACCGGGACTTCGACGACGCCGGACCGCATGCCGCCGCGCCGCGCGACCGTCACGGCCTCGTTGGAGAGCACACGCCCCTTCTCGTTGCGGATCAGGAGCCGCACCGGCGTGTCGTCCGCGCCGTAGCCCTCGATGTAGATCGGCAGGAGCGAATCCCGGCCGGCGACGACCGTCCCGCTCGGATTGAGGAGCAGGAAGGGGACCGAGTCCGTGACGCTGCGCGGCGTGACCTCGGCGATCGGCATCGGTGTGGACAGACCCCGCCCGGCGAAGCGCGGCACGTCGATGGTGATCTGCTCCTGCGTGGCGCGCTGGCTGCCCTCGTCGCGGACCGCGACCGTGAGCACATAACGCCCGGGTGCGACGTCGAGGATCTCCTGATGCACGAGCGTCTCGTCCGTCCGCGAGATCTCGCGGTAGGCGCTGACCACCACCTGCTGCGTCGCCTCGGCCCGTGCGACGACCGCGCCGTCGCGCGCCAGGGTCATGCCCACGGCGTACGCCGCGCGGAACCGGGTGTCCGACTCCCGGGCGAAGGTGAGCGCCGCGTTGGCGAACGTGACGCCCACCACCACGTGCGTGGAGTCCGCGGAGGGTGTGGCCGCGAAGGCCGCGCGTCCGAGGATCGGGAACGGCAGGCCGCGCGCGATGAGCCCCATCTGCCGATAGAGCGGCGTCGCATCGAAGTTCGGGACGAGGCTGCCACGCGGCTGATTGCGCGTCACCGGCTGTGCGGGGCCGGCGCCGCCGCCGGGGCCGCCCGGCTGCGGCGGACCGCCCGGCGCGGCGCCGCGTCCGCCACACGCGGACAACACGGCGAGGACGAACGCTCCGACGGTCAGGCGTCGGGCGGGGACAAAGGTGGACAAGAGGTTCGAGTGCATAGGACCCAGTGGGAGGGCGCCCGCGCGGGGCGGCACGACGCATAATCTACCCGATGAAGCGCGAATCCGGTCCACTCGACGTCACTCGCTTGCCCGAGGGGCATTGCCTCGATAGCTTCGCCGCGTGGCTCGCGACGCGCTCGTTGGAACGACTCTGGCCGGGTACACCCTTCTCGACCGCGTCGGGGAGGGTGGGACGGCGACCGTCTATCGCGCCCAGCACCCGACGCACGGCACCGTGGCCTTCAAGGTGCTGCGCGAGAAGCTCCGGCAGGACCGCACCGCCGTCGCGCGATTCGTCCGCGAAGCGAGCTTCGGCACCCGCGTCACGCACCCCAACGTCATCCGCACCATCGAGACCGGCGAGGCGGACGGCTTCCCGTTCCTCGTCATCGAGTGGGCGGCCGGCGAGCTGCTCGAGAGCTACGCCAAGCGCAACGCGCCGTTCCCGACCGACGAGGTCGCGGCCGTGGTGTCGCAGATCGCCGGTGCGGTGTACGCCGCGCACGCCGTGGGCATCGTCCATCGCGACCTGAAGCCCGACAACGTGATGTACGACCACGACACGCGCACGGTGAAGCTGCTCGACTTCGGGATCGCGACCGCGACCGACGTGACGCCCGACCAGCGGCTCACGCGCGCCGGCTTCTTCGTGGGCACGTTGATGTACGTCGCACCCGAGGCACTGTCCGGCGAGGTGGTGTCGCCGGCGGCGGACCAATACTCGCTGGCGACCATGGCGTACCTGTTCCTCACCGGGGCCCTGCCGTACACCGCGAAGAGTCCGCGCGAGATGTTCACGCAGCTGCTGTCGCAGCCACCGATCCCGCTGAACAAGGCCAAGCCCGAGCTGCAGTATGCGCAGGGGGTCGAGGACGTGGTCATGAAGGGGTTGGCCAAGGCTCCCGGCGATCGCTACCCGGACGTGAACGTCTTCGCGGCCGCACTCGCGACCGCCCTGCAGACACCCTTCGCTTCCGAGCCGCCCACGGCGGGCTTCCTCTCGCGGATGAAGGGGCTGTTCGGCCGCTAGGCCGACTCGGCGCCGCCGGGCGGCGCCGGATCCGCGGGGATCCAGCACGTGAACGCGGCACCGCGGCCCGGCTCGCTCTCCAGCGTGATGTCGCCGTCGAGCAGCCGTGCCAGTCGCCGCGTGATCGACAACCCGAGCCCGGTGCCGCGGCGCTCCGAGTCCCGGCGCGACCCGGCCGCCACCTGCTCGAACTCCTCGAAGATCCGCTCCTGGTCCTTGTCGGCGATCCCGACGCCCGTGTCGATCACCTGCAGCGCGATCCAGTTGCCGCCGGCCGCCAGCAACGGCCGCTTGGCGGTCACGCGGGTGTACTCCGAGACCGCGCCGTCGGGCACGTAGGTGGCCCGCACCGTGATCCCTCCGGTGGCCGTGAACTTCACGGCGTTGCCGAGGAGGTTCACGAGGATCTGGCGCAGGTGCGTCGGGTCGGTGCTCACGCGCGGCAGCGTGGCCGGTACCTGGATGGACAGCGCCAGCCCCTTCTCGATGACCAGCGGCTCGACCTCGCTCGCGACATCGATGACGAACGCACGGAGCGACAGCGGCTCGCGCAACACGTCCAGGCGGCCGGCCGAGAGCTTGGCGAGGTCCAGGATCTGGTCCACCAGCGCTTGCAGGTGCTCCGCCGATGCCTGGATGCGCTCCACCGGTCCGACCATGCGTGGCCCGAGCTCGCCGTATGAGCCGTCGCGCAGCAGGTCCACGAAACCCACGATCGCCGCCAGCGGCGTCCGCAGCTCGTGGGACACGTTCGCGAGGAACTCCGACTTCGCCCGGTTCGCGCGCGCGAGCTCGAACGACAGATGCTCCAGCTCCGCGCTCCGCTCCTTGAGCCGACGACGCTGCGCACGCTCGTAGAGCAGGAACGCGACCAGCCCGGCCGTCGTGACGGCCGCGATCACCCAGACCAGCATGCCCACCTCATTGACCTGCCAGAGCGGGAGGACTAGCGTCCCCGCCATGGACTCCCTTGCCCGCCTCCTCGACCTCCTCGCCGCGCGCAGTGCGCGGCGCGGCACCTTCACGCTCGCCTCCGGGCGCCAGTCCGACCTCTACATCGACTGCCGCCTCACGACCATGCACCCTGAGGGGCTCGCGCTCATCGGCCCGCTCGGCCTGCACGCCATCGGCGAACGCGGCTGGCACCCGGATGCGATCGGCGGTCTCACCCTCGGCGCGGATCCCGTCAGCTACGCGATCGCGTACGCGAGCCAGCTCGCCGGCATGCCGACGCGCGCGTTCACGGTGCGGAAGGAAGCGAAAACGCACGGCACGGGCAAGTTGATCGAGGGCCCGTTCGTGCAGGGCGATCGCGTGGTGGTCATCGAGGATGTCATCACCACGGGCGGGTCGGCGCTCAAGGCGATCGACGCCATCCGCGCAGCGGGCGGCCAGGTGGTCGGCGTCCTGGCCGTCGTCGACCGCGAGGAGGGCGGCCGCGCCGCGATCGAGGCCACCGGCTGCGAGGTGGCGACCCTCGCGCGGGCCTCAGAGATCGTCGCGCGGATGCCCAGCAGCGGCGGAGCGCGCTAGCGCGCTCGCGCACTCGCCCACAAGCACGGAGGCCCGCCGCGGCGGGTGCGCGGCGAGCTTACCGCGCGCGACGGGCGAACGCCGGCGTCCGGTCCGAGAGGCCCGGCGGCGACGGGCGGCGAACCGCGCGCAACGCGAGCGGCCGGAGCCGCCGCAACGCCACGAGGTGCGGACGCACGAGCTCCTCGAGGAAGCGCTCCAACATGCGCCGCTCGTCGAACCGCTGCCGGAACTCGCTCGCCGTCACGCCCAGCAGCGTGCGCACGTGCCGCCCGAAGCTCTGCGGCGACGAGTACTCCAGCGCGTTGGCGACATCGGCGATCGCGTGCCCGCGCTCCTGGAACAACCGGCTCGCGCGCAGCAGGCGCGCGTACGCCAGATACCGTTTGGGCGAGGGCAGCCCGGCGCGGAAGAAGCGGCTCATCATCGTGCTCGGCAGCATGCCCATGCGGCGCGCCAGCTCGCGCACGGTCGTCACGCGCTCGCTCTCGGCGAAGATCGCATCGAAGAACCGCAGACACTCCGGTTCGGCGTCCCCGAACTCGAGACGCACGGCGCGCTGTGCGAGGCGGTCCACGGCCCGCGCGTCCTCGTGCCCCAACACCTCGCGCAGGCGGTTCCAGCCGGAAGGCACCCGGACATCGATGAGCTGCGTGATGCCGGCATTGCCGAGCTGGAGCAGCGACTCCGCCGTCGCAGGAGCGGCCCCCAGGAGCGCGAGGGCCGGCACGCCGGGGAACTCGCGCACCACGTGCGCCATGCGGCGCTCGGGTTCCCGGCCGCAGCGCACCACCGAGAACAGCACGGCACTCACTGGCCGACGCTTCATCTCCGCCAACGCGTCCGCCACCGTCTCGCGATGGATCGCGCGGTAGAGTCCTTCTCCTGCGGCGTCCACGCGGACGCGTTCATCGGGGTCGAGCACGGTCACGATCGGCGCGGACAGCGGGCGGTGCGTGAAGCGCATGGGACGGACCTCGGGGCGGCGGACGCGATGAAGGGTGGGAACCACGCGCCCCGAGCATACCGTGCACCGGTCATCGGTTCGTCACCACCCTGCATCGATTCGCCGCCGGCCGTCATCGCCGCGCTATATTCCGCGTACGGTTCCGCCGGACGATCGCGTCGCGGGTTCGCTCGCGCCGAGGAAAGTCCGGGCTCCTTGGACACGCTGCCAGGTAACGCCTGGGCACGCCGCGAGGCGTGACGGACAGTGCCACAGAGAACAGACCGCCTTCACGCGAGTGGAGGTAAGGGTGAAACGGTGGGGTAAGAGCCCACCGCGTCCGTGGCAACACGGGCGGCACGGCAAACCCCAGCGGGAGCAAGGCCAAATAGGCGGCGAGCAGCAGTCCTCTGTGACCAAGACGCCGCGGGTTGGCCGCTAGAGTGCACGGGCGACCGTGCGCCGAGAAAAATGATCGTCCGGGTCCGCAAGGACCCGACAGAACCCGGCTTATAGGCGGGACCGGTCGGTGGATGGTTCGTGGTGGTCGGCGGTCGAGTGCTCCGTTCTGCTCGGCCGCCGCCCATCGTCCCCTCGTTCAGCCACGTGTGATCGTGCCTCCGTCGCGCCTCGCCCGCCTCGTCGCTTGCGTCGCCACTAGCGTCGCCACCTGCGTCGCCGCTCTCGCGAGCTGTGCGCCACCGGCCGCGACTCCACCCGCGCGACCGGCCCCCACGGCGGACGTTCCCCTGCGGGACCGCCTCGCCGCGCCCTGGGAGATCAGCGCGGCGCTCGGCGGCGTCTCGCAGCGGCTCGTCCTGCACACGGAGCTCGAGTCGCGCGTCGATACCGTCGTTCGCCGCGACAGCTCTGCGCTGCACCTCGCGTTCTCGTGGACCCGACTGTCCGGCACGGCGAGCGAACGCCTGTCCGGACTCATCACCGCCGCGCGCCTCGGCGACACGGACAGCACCGCACTGCCGCCGAGTGACCAGTTGTTCCCGATCCCGCTCGTGGCGACGCGGAGCGCTGGGGGCGGCGCCGAGACGAGCTCGCCCGACCTTGCGGCCTGCTCCGCGGCCGCTGCGCTGCTCTCGCCGATCCGCGAGGCCTTGTTCTTCCCGCCCCGGCGCTTGACGCCCGGGCTGACCTGGACCGACAGCAGCAGTGTGACCGTGTGCCGCGACTCCATCCCGCTCACGGTGACGACACAACGCCAGTACCGCGTGGTCGGCGCCGAGCTGCTGCGCGACGAGGTCGTCGTGCGTGTCGATCGCGAGACCCGCGTACGGATGCAGGGCCAGGGTCGGCAGTTCGGCGAGCCGATCGAGATCGCGGCGGACGGCGAGGGAACGAGCACACTCCTCGTGCGCCTCGCCGGCGCGTACCTGCTCCAGGGTACCGGTTCGCAGGAGTTGCGCATGACGATGCGCGGACGGCGACGTACGCAGACGCTCGTGCAGCGCACCCGACTCGACCTCTCGAGCGACAGCAGCGCCACGCCGTAGCGCCACGCCGTAGCGCCGCATCGGACTGCGAATGACGACGGGGCGAGCCGTGGATCCGGCTCGCCCCGCGTGTTGCGTCCCGGAGGGACTGCTCAGTCGACCAGACGCAGCGGCATCAAGAGGCAGAGGTACTTGCCCGGCTCATTCCAGCCTTCCGGCTCGAGCGTCGATGCCCGCTCCGGTGCACGGAACGTCATGCGCACTTCCTCGGTGGGGAGATAGCGCAGGATCTCGAGCAGGTACGCGGCGTTGAAGCCGATGTCGAGTGGATCACCCTCGTAGCGGATGGGCAGCTCGTCCTGCGCCTCGCCCAGGTCCGGCGTGCTCACGGAGAACTTGAGCATGCCCGCGTTGAACGACAGCCGGATCCGGTGCGTCTGGTCCGACGCCACGACACTCATGCGCTTGAGCGCGCTGGTGAACGCCGCCTTGTCGAGGATCGCGTACTTGTCGTTGTCCTTCGGGATGACCTGTTCGTAGCCCGGGTACGGACCTTCGATCAGACGCGTGTAGACCGACGTGAACGGTGAGCGGAAGCCCAGGTGATTCTCGCCCTGTGCGACTTCGAGCTCCTCTTCGGCCGGGAACAGCCGGCGGATCTGCTCGAGCGCCTTTGGCGGGATGATGAGGTCGGCCTTCTGCCCTCCGGCCACGGGGACTTCCATCTTCGCGAGCCGATGGCCGTTGGTGGCCACCATGCGCATGAGGTCCGACCGCAGTTCCCAGAGCACGCCATTGAGGATCGGACGGCTTTCCTCGGTGCTCGCCGCGAACGCCGTGTGGCCGATGAGCTTCTGCAGCTCGCCGGAGGGGATGCGCACCGCCTTCTCGAACTGCACCGCCGGGAAGCTGGGGAACTCCGACTTCGGCAGGCCGAGCAGCTTGAACTTGGAGCGGCCGCACTCGAGCGTGATGCGCTGATCGCCGGTCGCGGAGATCTTCACCGGCGCCGGCGGCAGTTCCCGTGCGATCTCGCTGAGCTTCCGCGCCGGGATCGTGATCGCACCCACCGCCTCGACATCCGCGGTGACCTCCGTGCTCACGGCGATGTCCAGGTCCGTGCCGGAGATCCGGATGCCCTTGTCGGTCGTTTGCACGAGCAGGTTGGCCAACACCGGCAACGTCGTCTTGCTCGGCACGGCCGGCGTGACGGCCGCGAGGCCTTCCTGGAGCTTCTCGCGCGTGATGGTGAAACGCATGCGGGTCAGGGCCGAGGGGAGGTCATGTGGAACATACGGGGATGCTTCTATCCCTAAAGCTTAATTCTCTAATCGCAGTAGTAGTAGTAAGGTGTGGATTGTGGAAGAACGCGGCAACCCGTTGTCATGCCGCGAACTCCAGTCCCGACCTCACGTGCAACTGCGGTGGACTGCCGGTGGGGAACTGTGGAACGCTGGCCGGCGCCCGGCACCCGGCGTGGGAACACTGTGGGTCAGGTGGAATGCCGGACGCTTTCCCGCACCTTCTCCACACGCATCCGGAAGTCCGCGTTCTCCTTCATCATCTCCGAGACGCGCTCGAGCGAATGGATGACGGTGGAATGGTCGCGTCCGCCGAACGCCTGCCCGATCTCGACCAGCTGCAGGCCGAGCACTTCGCGCGCCAGATACATGGCCACCTGCCGAGGGACGGTCAGGTTCTTGGTGCGGGTCTTCGACTGCAGGCCCTCGACCGTGGTGCTCCATTCGGCCGCGACGCGCTGCTGAATGAGCCCCATCCGATCCTGGCGTGCCGGCCGGAGCTCGGCGGCATCATTCGCGCGCAACTTGTCGCGGAGCGCCTCGCGCGCGAGGTCGACCGTGATCACGCGGTGCTTCAGCGAGGCGAACGCCAGGAGCTTGATGATGGATCCCTCGAGCTCCCGCACGTTCGACTGCACGTGGTCCGCGATGAAATGCAGCACGTCGTCCGGGATGGTGTGCTCGAGGTGGTCCATCTCGGCCTTGCGGCGCAGGATGGCGATCCGGTGCTCGAGGTCCGGCTGGCCGACGTCGGCGACCATGCCCCAGGCGAAGCGGGAGGCAAGACGCGCCTCGAGTTTCGGGATCTCCGAGGGCGGGCGGTCGGAGGTGAGGACGATCTGGCGTCCCGCCTCATAGAGGGCGTTGAACGTATGGAAGAACTCCTCTTGCGTGGAGTTCTTGCCGCCGATGAAGTGCACGTCGTCGACGAGGAACAGGTCGGTCTCGCGGTAGCGGCGCCGGAAGTCCTGCATGGCGCCCTTGCCGATGGACGTGATGACGTCGTTGGTGAACTGCTCGGTGGTGATGTACGTGACGCGCGTGCCGGGAGCGCGCCGGAGGATCTCCTGCGCGATGGCCTGCATGAGGTGCGTCTTGCCGAGTCCAGTGGGCCCGTAGAAGAAGAGCGGGTTGTAGGTCTTTCCCGGTGCCTGGGCGACGGCCATCGCAGCGGCAGCGGCGAGGTCGTTGGACTTGCCGATGACGAAGGTGTCGAACGAATAGCGCTCATTGAGCGAGCTGAGCGTCACGTTCGCCGGCGGCTTTTCTGGCTCCATGATGGCTCTTTCCTGTCCCTTTACTGGGACGAAAAGATCCATCTGAGAGCGCTGAAGCCGCTCGGCCTGCACGCGGAGCTCGATCTTGAGCGGGTGTCCGACCGCCACTGGCGCGAGCGACTCGAGGATCGCCGAATGCCTGCGCTCGTTCCACTCGACCGAGAACTGGTCGGGGGCGTTGAGTGTGAGTGCGTCGCCGTCGAACTCGGCTGCCGTCAGGGGAGACAGCCAGGTGTCAACTATGTGATCCGAAAGCTGGGTGCGCGCTCTGTCGAGGAGGCGCGTCCAAACTTCGGTGGCGGTGAGGGACATTCCAGGCCGAGCGGATGTGGATATCTGGCGGGGGGTCGAAGCTATCCCTGCCGTGTGGACAAGTCAACGCTCGTGTATGCGAACCACGTGTAATCCGAGGGGTCTCGGGTTGACCTAAGCCGTGGGCCCGACTACGTTTAGCGGTCTGTCCAGCTGTGTCTTTACTCGCCTTTTGGAGTCACGATGGGGAAGCCGACTTACCGCCCGCGCAACAAGCGTCGCATCAAGACGCATGGGTTCCGCGCGCGCATGGAGACCAAGTGGGGGCGTGAAGTGCTGAGCCGCCGCCGCAAGAAGGGCCGCAAGCGGCTCACGGTGAAGCTGCCGTCGAAGTACGCTGGCGCCTGAGATCGCGCTCCGCTTCCCGCCGAGTCGGCGGGTGACGCGGTCGGCGGACCTCGAAACGGTGCGCCGTGAAGGGAAGCGATTCCGAACCGCCACGCTCGAGGTTCGGTACATCGCTTCCCTTTCGCGTCACTCCCGGCTCGGCGTGATCGTGCCGCGCCACAAGCACTCGGCGGTGGATCGCAATCGGGTGAAGCGGCGGCTGCGGGACCTCGGTCGCACGCGCCTCGTGCCAGCCCTTGCGTCGCAACCACCCCTGGATGTCGTGGTGCGCGCGTTCCCCGAGGCCTACGCAATGGACCATGCGGCGCTCGCCGGCGAGATGGAGCGCATCGTGCGACGACTCGTCGCGTCCTCGGGGCCGTCGTGAAGTGGCTGCTGATCTTCGTCGTCCGCGGCTACCAGGTGTTGCTGTCGCCGCTGCTCCCGCCGGCCTGCCGCTACACGCCGTCCTGCTCGCATTACGCGATCGACGCGCTGCAGAAGCACGGCGCGATCCGCGGCAGTTGGCTCGCTGCGAAGCGCATCGCGCGCTGTCATCCGTTCCACCCGGGGGGATACGATCCCGTCCCGGACCCTCCAGCCAGATCGCCTCGTGATGGATAAGCGTTTCTTCCTCGCGCTCGTGCTCACCGTGGGTGTCATCCTCGTGACGCCGCGGATCTTCCCCGGAAGGCCGGTGCCGGTCGCTGTCACCGGCGACAGCACCGCAGGGCCCGCGACCGGCGCGGCCGCGCCAGGTGCCATCGGCAGCTCCAGCGGCAATGCCGCCGGCGGTACGACGACGGGCACACCGGTCGGCGCCACCGGCGCTCCGGTGCCGACCATCGGTGCCGCACCCGGCGCATCGGCGGCCCGCGACAGCGTCCCCGCATTCGTCCCGCAGACGTTCGTGCTGGAGAACACGGTGGCCCGCTACGAGTACAGCTCGCTCGGCGCGACGCTGCAGTCCGTGGGCCTGTCGCAGTACCGCCGGCTCAACGGCGACTCGGGACAGGTCACGCTGCAGTTCCGGCGCGAACCGCTGCTCCGGCACCGCCTCATCACCGGCCGCGACACCATCGCGCTCGACCGCACGGCGTTCACCGCGACGGAGGAACGCGTGGGTGCGGAGCAGCGACTCACGTTCCGTGCCTCGGTGGCGGGCGGCAGCATCGAGATCGCATACCAGTTGTCGGTCGACAACTACCTCACGACGCTCTCGGTGCGCAGCAGCGGACTGCCGACGCCGGCGTTCCTTCTCACCTCGCTGCCACCGGGATTCGAGTCCCAGGAGCGCAACACGAAGGAGGATGTCCGCAGCCTCGGGTACTCGACCCGGACGCTGACGGGCAGCGAGGAGCTGACGGGATTCGCCTCGCCGGATCCCGGTGAGCGGCTGGTCAAGCCCGGTCCCTTCAGCTGGGCGGCGGCCAAGAGCAAGTACTACCTCGTCGGACTCATCGCACGGGACACGACCGCTGCGGCCGCGATCGCGGAGGTGCAGATCCTCGGGGAGGTGCGCGAGAACGGGGAGGCGGTCCGGGCCAGCGCCACGGCGATCACGCCGCTCGGCCCGCAGGGCGTCACGTTCGACCTCTACGCGGGCCCGCAGGAGTGGAAGCGCCTGATCGCGGTGGGACAGGAGTTCGAGAACGCGAATCCCGTCGGGGGATGGATCAGCGGGATCGTGCAGCCGTTCGCCACCATCGTCATGCGCATCCTGCTCTGGATGAAGCAGACGTTGGGGATCGAGTACGGCTGGATCATCGTCATCTTCGGCGTGGCGCTCCGCGTGCTGCTCTGGCCGCTCAACAGCCGCATGATGCGCACGCAGATCAAGATGCAGAAGCTCGCGCCGGAGCTGCAGGAGGTGCAGCGGAAGTTCGCCACCGACCGCGCCAAGCAGAGCGAGGCGATGATGAAGGTGTACGCCGACCACGGCATGAGCCCGTTCTCGCAGCTCACCGGCTGCCTGCCCATGTTCCTGCCGATGCCGATCTTCATGGCGCTGTTCTTCGTGTTCGGCAGCACGATCGAGTTCCGCGGCGTGCCGTTCCTCTGGTTCCCGGACATCTCGGTCGCCGACCCGATCTACCTCATCCCCATCCTGATGGGGGCGACCATGTACCTGCAGTCGTGGATCTCGCAGCGCAACATGCCGCCGAATCCGCAGATGCAGATGATGACATGGATGATGCCGGTGCTCATGACGGGCTTCGGCTTCTTCTGGGCCTCGGGCCTGAACCTCTACTGGTTCGTGCAGAACATCGCCGCATTGCCGCAGACCTGGCTGATCGCGAACGAGCGGGCGAAGGCCCAGGGCGGCGCCGTCATCGCGGCGCCGGCGGGTGGAGCCGGTGGGGGATCGAAGCCCGGCCGCTGACGTCCGCGGCGATACGATCGCCGCGGTCGCCACGGCACCGGGACGCGCGGCGCTCGCGACGCTCCGGGTGAGCGGACCCGCCACGGCGGGCATCGCGGCGCGGGTGCTGCGACCATGGCCGCTCGTCGCCCGTCGCGTGACGCGGGTGGAGGTCGCGGACGCCGAGAGCGGCGAGCTCCTCGACGACGCCCTGGCGACGTGGTTCCCCGGTCCGCACTCCTACACCGGCGAGGACGCCCTCGAACTCAGTGTCCACGGCGGAACCTACATCCCAGCGCGTGTCCTGGCCGCGCTGGTGGCGGCGGGAGCGCGCCCCGCGCTGCCGGGCGAGTTCACGGAGCGCGCCGTGCGTGCCGGACGCATGGACCTGCTGCAGGCGGAAGCCGTGGGCGAGCTCATCGCCGCGCGGTCGCGCGCGACGCATCGCGCCGCGTTGCGGCAGCTCTCCGGGGCACTGACCGCACAACTCGCGGCGCTGCGCGAGGGCCTGCTCCAGGTCGAGGCGCTGCTGGCCTACGAGATCGACTTTCCCGAGGAGGACGACGGTCCGCAACCGCGTGCGCGCGTCACCGCGGCGGCCACGGAGGTGCTCGACACGCTGGCGCGCCTGCTCTCGACGCTGCCACTCGCGGCTCGCGCGCGCGACGGCATGCACGTGGTGCTCGCCGGGGCGCCGAATGCCGGCAAGTCCTCGCTGTTCAACGCGCTGCTGGGCGACCCGCGGGCGATCGTGAGCGACGTGCCGGGCACGACGCGCGACGCGATCGAGGCGTTGCTGGACGACGCGCCGTGGCCGCTGCGCCTGGTGGACACCGCCGGGTTGCGCGATGCGGCGGATCCGGTGGAGCGCCTCGGCGTGGAGGTGAGCGAGCGGCGCCTCGCCGACGCCGACATCGTCCTGGTCTGCGCCGACAGCGCCGCGGCGCTCGCCCGCGACCTCGCGGCGGTGCAGCAGCGCACGGCCGCACGCTGCATCGCGGTGCGGACGAAGGTCGACGACGGCGTGCCGCCGCCCGCGATCGCGATCGCGTCCGCGTCCGCGTCCGTGGCGGTGCCGAGTGTCGCGGTGAGCGCGACGCAGGGGCACGGCCTCGCGCTGCTGCGCGAGGCGATCCGTGCGGTCGCGTGCGAGGTCGAGCCCGAGCCACCCGAGTCGCAGCCGATGATCCTGCGTGCGCGGCAGGCGTCGGCGCTCGGCGTCGCGCGCCAGGAGGTCGAGGCGTTCGTTGCCGCGTGGACGACCGAGGCGCTGCCTGCACCGGTCGTGGCGACGCACCTGCGGGCCGCGGTGCTCGCGCTCGATGAACTCATGGGGACGATCGACCGCGAGGAGATCCTCGGGCGCGTGTTCCGTGAGTTCTGCGTGGGGAAATGACAACGCGCGGCCGGCCCCGGAGCCGGTCGCGCGTGTCCACCGAGCCTCCCTCCGAGCGCGTTATGCGGTTCGGCTGGCGGCGTCGGCGACGTGCATGAGTTCCTGTGCGTCGGCGCGCAGCGCCCACGCGATGCCACGTTCCGCGATGGCATCCTCGACCATCTTGGCCCCGATCCAGTAGCCCGCCCGCTCGGGCAGGATGTAGCGCTGCACCGTGCGGGCCTCGTCGCTCATGCCACCGGAGAGCCAGCGCAAGCGCAGGCCGAGGCCGGCTCGATCGAGGTCCTCCGTGACCACACGCGTGAGCACGGACTCGAGTTCGCGCACCCGAGCGTACTGGCGGCGCTGGAATCCATAGTACTCCCAGGGCGCATGCCCGGGGCTGAGCTGGCGCGACGCGTGCACCGCGAGCCCTTCGTTGACGAGATGCTCGCGCAGCGTGGCGGCGCGACCGGTCTCCCAATACGAATAGAAGCCGCCGCCGGCGCCGATCACCTTGCGCAGCTCGGCGCGGCTCTGCGGCGACGTGTACCGCACGCAGTGCGCGATCTCGTGGGCGAGCCACATGGGGATGAGCTCGGGGTCGAGACCGAGCCCGCGCGTCGCGGGGTTGGCGATGCTGGTGAAGTGCTCCAGGCAGACGAACGCCATGCCGCGCCCGCCGACCACGAGCTCGCCCGCATTGGCCGCGCCGACGCCGGCCATGAGCACCACGTCGATGGTGGAGTCGACCTCGAAGAGCTCGGTGCAGGCCGCCTCGGCCTGCCGGGCGAGCGCGACGACGTCGGTGCGCTCGAGCATGGTGCGGAGGTCGCTGCGGTCGGCGCGGACGGTCTCGCGCACGACATCATTGAAGTGCGGGCCCGTGGGCTCGATGACGTAGTTGTGCCAGTATGCCCCGAGCACCGCGCGATGGGTCTCGAAGTACCGATGATACGCTGCGACCGGGTCGCTGCTCTGGAGCACAGCGAAGAAGTCAGGCAGCAGGTTGATCAGCATTCGGTAGGGTCGGGGCGTGCTGCGATCAACAGGAAGACGCGGCGAGAATCACCGGGCGAAGGATACAGGGCCACGTGATTCCAGACAAGAGGACGCGAAAGGAAACAAACCCCGTGCACGGGAGCGTGACCGACGTCACAGTCAGCGCGTGCCGAACAGTCGGTCGCCGGCGTCGCCGAGCCCGGGGAGGATGTAGCCGTTCGCGTTCAGCTCGCGATCGAGGGACGCGGCGAAGATCGGCACGTCCGGGTGTGCGGCGTGCAGTCGCTTCACGCCCTCGGGCGCGGCGACGAGACAGAGGAACTTGATGCGCTGCGCGCCGGCCCGCTTGAGCGATGCGACCGCGCTGGCGGCGCTGCCACCGGTGGCGAGCATCGGATCGAGCAGGAAGAACTCGCGTTCGGCGGCGTCACCGGGCACCTTGAAGTAGTAGTCGACGGGCTCAAGAGTATCGTGGTCACGATACAGTCCGATGTGTCCGACGCGTGCCGAGGGGACGAGCTTGAGGATGCCTTCGACCATGCCGAGACCGGCCCGCAGGATCGGCACGAGGGTGAGCTTCTTGCCGGCGACGCGCTGTCCGGTGGTCGTCTCGAGCGGGGTGATCACCTCGGCGGGCTCGAGCGCGAGGTCCGCCGTGGCCTCGTAGGCCATGAGCATCGCGATCTCGTCGACGAGTTCCTTGAAGATCTTCTTCGGCGTCGCCTGGTCGCGGAGGATCGCGAGCTTGTGCTGCACGAGCGGATGCGAGACGACGGTCAGGCCCGGGAGCGCAGGGGTGGTCAGCATGGGCGAAAAGCTAGTATCTTCGGCGCCATGAAAGAATATCAGGCGGTGATCCTCCGGTTCACGCGGCACCAGCGCGAGGACGAGGACGCGCTCACGGACCTGCTCAACGAGCGCAGCCGAGGCGGCTGGGCGCCGACCATGATGTCGCAGGACGGGTTGCGCCTGACCGTGGTGTTCGCGCGCGACGCCGAACCCGAGCGCTAGTCCCCTCAACCGCGATTCTTTCATGCAACTGACATTCCAAGGTGCGGCCCGCGAGGTCACCGGGTCGGCGCACGTGGTGCGCGTTCGGGGACGGACGATCCTGCTCGACTGCGGGCTCTTCCAGGGCCGGCGCGCGGAAGTGGCCGCGAAGAACCGCCGGCTGCCCGTCCCGGTCGCCGAGCTCGACGCGGTGGTGCTCTCGCATGCGCACATCGACCATGCCGGCCGCCTGCCGTTCCTGGTGAACGCCGGATTCCGCGGCCCGATCCACGCGACGGCGGCCACGCGCGATCTCTGCGAGGTGATGCTCGCCGACTCGGCCGTCATCCAGGAGAAGGACGCCGAGTTCCTCCGGCGCCACAAGAAGTCCGCGGACGAGC
>Ga0268299_1002148_pt1 | contig 25888 bp, 22 predicted proteins | sample NOBtaG_FD_193484 | JGI IMG/M metagenome (GOLD analysis project Ga0268299, IMG submission 193484) | Activated sludge microbial communities from bioreactor in Nijmegen, Gelderland, Netherland - NOB reactor | ecosystem: Engineered > Bioreactor > Aerobic > Activated sludge | place: Netherlands...
ACGGTCGATGGTGCCGCCGAGCTTGTCGTTCAAGCCCGGCACCGGCGCATGGATCGCGCGCATCGGCCGGCCGAGCTTTTCCGCCAGCACCCAGCGCGAGGGAAAACAGAGACCCGCCGCCGTGAGGATCAGCGTGCCGCCGGCGTCCGGCTCGAGCAGGCAGAGATCTTCCTGCACCAGACGCGAGGCCGCTTCGAGCGGATGCGCGCCCAGGAGGCCCACCCGCCTGCCGTCCGGGCAATGAACGACGTCGTCGGTCCGCGCGAAGCCGCGGCGCGGCGGCGCCGAGACCCATTCCAACACGGCATCCAGCACCTCGTCGGACGCCGCTTCGGCCGCCGGCAGCGCCGCCAACACTTCGCCGCGGCGCGCGCGCAGCAGCCGTTCTTTTTCCGCCATTTGATCGGCGTAGTCGCCGTCGAGCTCGAACCAGTCGGTTTCCGGAATCGCCGCCACGCCCATGCGCCGGGGATCGCCCCCGAGAAACGGGAAATGCCGCGGACGGGTCGGCATCGCCATCGGCGGCGCGGTCAATTGAGCCGCGCGCGCAGCGCCGCGCGCAGCGCATCGGCTTGGCGCGCGAGGCGGCCATCGCCATCGAAGTGGGCCACCGCATCGAGGCATTGGCGGGCGCGCTGAAGGTGGCCGAGCTCGCCGTTGAGCGTCGCGGCGTCGTACCAGAGGGCGGCGTTCGCGGGCGTGACCAGCACCATGCGCTCGACGGCGGCGAGGCTGCCGGCGGTGTCGCCCTTCTGGAGGCAGCGCACCTTGATGTTGTTCTGGAGCCGCAGGAGGATGTCGCGATTGGCGGCGACGGCGAAATGCTCCGGCGCCAACCGTGCTTCGCGCCCCTGGATGCGGCGCAGGATAGATTCCAGCTCGTCCGGCGCGCGGATGGCGCCGCGGTCGAACGGATCGATCAGCAAGGCGCTCGCGCCCTCGCCGAGGCGCACCAGGAAATGACCCGGAAAATTGATTCCGGCCGCCCGCCAGCCGAGGCCGCGCGCCACGTGGAGGTAGAGGATCGCAAGCGCGATCGGCAGCCCCTTGCGCCGCTCGATCACCTGCATCAGGTCGGCATTGGCGATGTCGTCGTAGGTCTCGTCGTCGCCGCGATAGCCGCGCCGGTCGAACAGCACGGCCTCGAGCACCGCGGCCTGCGCCGCCGGCGGCAGGAGCGGCCGCGCAAGGGCGGCGGCTTCGTTGACCAGCGCCGAAAGATGTGCCGCGTATGGCGCAGCACTTTTGCCCGGCTGGGCGAGTGCTGAGAGCGCCAGCGCCATCGCGGCCAGATCGAGTTCCGCGTCGGCGCGGCGCGCTTCAGCCGCGAGCCAGGTCTCGATCGCCGCCGCGTCGTGCCAGAGGGAAACGTCCACCGCCGCTACCACGAGGGGCGCCAGGCGTCGGCGAGATGCCGGGGCCAGCGGCCGCGCGCCAGATAGAGCGCATCGAAGCGCCGGTCGAGCGCGGCATAGGCCGGGCGCCGGGCGCAGAACTGCTCGGCGGCGGCGGCGATGCGGCGCCATTGGCGCTCGCTGATCGCCTCTTCGATGCCCTCGGCGCCGGCCCGCGCCTTGATTTCGAGCATCACCAGCAGCCGGCCGCGCCGGAGGATGAGATCGATCTCGCCGCCCGGCATGCGGCGGCCGCGCGCCACCACACGGAAGCCCTTGAGCCGCATGTACCAGGCCGCCAGCCATTCGGCGCGGCGGCCGAACTGCACGGCGCGGCGCTTGGCGGACGCGGCCTTCATCGCCGCGCGCCCGCTTTCGGCGATTTCGACACCGCGAGCTCCAGGGCGCGGCGATAGACCTCCTTGCGCTTGCGTCCGCTGGCTTCGGCCACCGCGGCGGCGGCGTCGCGCACGCTCATCACCGCAAGGGCCTTGGCCAGCATCGCGTCCATGTCCTCGGCCTCGGGCGCCATCTCTTCCGGCCCGCCGACGACGATGGCGATCTCGCCCTTGGGAGGGGGCGCGCCGCGATAGGCGGCCGCGAGATCCGGGAGCGGTGCACGCCGCACTTCTTCGAACAGCTTGGTGAGCTCGCGCGCCACCGCCGCCGGCCGCGCGCCCAGCACGGCGGCGAGATCGGCCAGCGATGCGGCGAGACGCGGGCCGGTTTCGAAGAAGATCAGCGTCGCCGGCACGGCGGCGAGTGCCGCGATCGCCTTCTGCCGCGCGCCGGATTTGGGCGGCAGGAAGCCGGCGAACAGGAACTTGTCGGGCGGCAGCGCCGAAACCTGGAGCGCCGCCAGCGCCGCCGAGGCGCCGGGCACGGGCACGATTGCGATCCCGGCCGCCGCCGCCTCGCGCAGCAGCTTGTAGCCCGGATCGGAGATCAGCGGCGTGCCGGCATCGCTGACCAGGGCGATGCGGCCCCCGGCCGCGAGCCGCGCCAGGATATCGGCACGCGCCGCCGGCGAACTGTGATCGTGGTAGGGAACCATATCGGTTCGTATTCCGTAATGATCCAGAAGCTTGCCGGTCACGCGCGTGTCTTCGCACGCGATCAGATCGACATGCCGCAACGTCTCCAATGCACGCAGCGTGATGTCGGCGAGATTGCCGATCGGCGTCGCCACGAGGTAGAGGCCGGGCAGCAGCGAGGCCCGGCAAGGCGCCGCCGATTGCCTTTGCCCGGAGGCACGGATAGTCTCGCCCGACCGTACAGCACCCATATATCTAGCGGCTCCGAGGGGTCTTCCCGTGACGTCATACCACGCCCGGTTTCTTCAGCGTCGGCAAGTTTTGGCCGCGGCCGGTGCCGCGCTGCTCGCCGTTTCCCTGGCCAGCTGCGGCGGAACGGGCCGCGAGGGCCCGGTGCGCGATGCCACGCCGCCGTCGCGTCCGAGCGGCGACCGCCTGCCCGCCGGCTCGCAGGTGACCGTCGCGATCCTGCTGCCGCTTTCCGGCGAGCGCGCCAGCCTCGGCCGCGCCATGCAGCGCGCCGCCGAGATGGCGGTGATCGAGGGCGGCGCCCGCAACATGAAGCTGCTGACCTTCGACACGCGCGGCACGCCCGAGGGCGCCGCCGGCGCCGCCGACCAGGCCGTGCAGCAGGGCGCCAAGCTCATCCTGGGCCCCGTTTTTTCCAACGAAGTCCGCGCGGTGCGCGAGCGCGCCGCCGCGGCCCGCGTCAACGTCGTCGCCTTCTCGAACGACCAGGCCGTGGCCGGCAACGGCGTCTTTCTCCTGAGTTTCATGCTGCGCCAGCAGGTCGAGAACGTCGTCGGCTATGCCTCGCGCCAGGGGCGCAAGCGTATCGGCGTGATCGCGCCCGATAACGATTACGGCAAGCAGGTAACCGAGCTGACGCGCGACGCGGCGCGCAAGAACGGCGCGGAAGTGACGCGCACCGGCACCTACAAGCCCGACACGATGGAAGTCACCGACGACATCAAGGGCTTCAGCGGCGCCACCGGCGTGGACCGCAAGGGCAAGGTCGGCCGCTCGGCACCGCTCGATTTCGACGCGGTGATGATCGCCGACGGCGGCACGAAGCTCCGCATGGTGGCGAGCCTGCTCGCCTATTACGACGTCGATCCCGACAAGGTCCGCTTCCTCGGCACCGGCCGCTGGGACGACCGTGCGCTGCGCCGCGAACTTTCGCTGCGCGGCGGCTGGTATGCGGCGCCCGACCCCAACGCCTTCGAGCGCTTCGCCGACAAATTCAAGGGTGCGCACGGCGACGACCCGCCGCGCATCGCGACGCTCGCCTACGACGCCGTGGGCCTGGCGGCGACCCTGGCCAAGAAGCCGGACGGCATCGATTTCAGCACCCAGGCGCTGACCAATCCCTCGGGCTTCGCCGGCATCGACGGCATCTTCCGCTTCACGCCCGACGGCCTTTCCGAGCGCGGCTTGGCCGTGGTCGAGATCGGCCGCGACGAAGTGAAAGTGGTCGGCGACCCGCCGCGGAGCTTCGCCACGCCGGGCACGAACTGATCCCTCGGAGCCAGCGCGAATTCAGCGTCCCATCATCGACGGCAGCCACACGGCGATCGCCGGAAACAGCGTCAGCACCAAGATGCGGACGACATCGGCGCCGACGAAGGGCAGGATGCCGCGGCAGATGGTCGTGAGCGGCAAGTTGGGCACGGTGGCGCTCAGCACGAACAGGTTCATGCCGACCGGCGGCGTGATCATCCCGATCTCGCCCAACGTGACGAGGATGACGCCGAACCAGATCGGATCGAAGCCCAGCGCCTTCACCAGCGGGTAGACCGCGCCGATAGTGAGCAGGATCATCGACAGGCTGTCCATCAGGCAGCCGAGGATGATGTAAAAGATGCACAGTGCGACGAGGGCGCCGTATTTCCCGAGCCCGGCCACCGTGACCCACGCGATCATTTCCTGCGTCAGGCCCGTGGCATCGATGAAATAGTTGAAGATCGTGGCGCCGATCAGGATCGTGAAGATCATCGCCGTCGTCAGCGCGGTCTCGACGAAGCCGGCGCGGATCGTGGCGCGGTTGAGCCGCCCGCTCACGGCGGCGAGGGCCACGGCGCCGAACGCGCCGACGCTCGCGGCCTCGGTGGGCGTGAATAGGCCGCCATACATGCCGCCCAAGACAGTCGTGAACAGCAACACCACCGCCCACACCCGCAACAGCGCACGGAGGCGCGCGCGCCAGGGCGTGCGCGCAGTGCCCGGCCCGAGCTTCGGATTGCCCCACGTCATCCAGGCGACGGCGCTCATGTAGAGAAGCATGCCGAGAATCCCGGGCAGGATTCCGGCGATGAACAAGAGCCCGATGTCGTTCTGCGTCAGCAATCCGTAGATGACGAAAAGGATCGAAGGCGGGATCATGACGCCCAGCGTGCCGCCGGCCGCGATCGACGCCGAAGACAGCCGGTCGTCATAGCCGAGCCGCCGCATTTCGGGCATCGCGATCTTGCCGATCGTCGCCGCCGTGGCGATCGACGAGCCGCAAATCGCGCCGAAAATGGCCGAGGCGCCGACTGTGGCCATTGCCAGCCCGCCGCGGAAATGGCCGATGAAGGCCACCACGAGGTCGTAGAGGCTGCGCGAGAGACCGCCATGGGCGGCGAAAACGCCCATCATGACGAACAGCGGCACCACGGAGAGGCTGACCGGGAACACCGATTCGAACGTGGCCCGGCCGAGCACGAAGCCGAGCGTGCCGAATCCGTTCATGAACCCGTAGCCGAGCGCGCCGACGATGCCCATCGCGAACGCGATCGGGACCCGGATCATGATGAGGACGATGACGGCGGCGAAGCCGATGAGCCCGAGGGTCGGCCCACTCATCGCGGCTTTCCTGCGCCGAGCGCAGCGGCGGTCCAGCGCACGGCCAGCAAGAACGCGCACAGGGTGGACGCCGCGAGGCCGATCAACAGCGGAATCCAATAATAGACGATGGGAATCGCGAGCGTGTTGGAGCGATCGCCCTGCCCGACTTGAAGCTGCGCCTGCTTGAACGCGTACCAGGCGAGCAGCGCGACGAACCCCATCGTCAGCAGCGCCGTCGCCGCCTTGACCCCGGCCAGCAGCCGCGGACGAAGGCCATCGGTCACGAATTCCACCGCCACGTGGCCTTCACGCAGATAGGTGAGCGGCATCGCCAAGCTGACGCACGCCATCACCGAGAGCGAGACGATGTCGTCGATGCCCAGCACCGAGAATCCGACCGACTTACGGCCCACGATATCCACCATCGACGCCACGACCGTGCCGGAGAGGCAGAGCATGCCGGCATAGACGAAAATTTCGCCGGTCCGCTCGAGCGCGCGAAAGGTGCGGGAAAGCATGGCCGATGAACCCAATTGCCGACGCGGCGGCGCGGCGGGTTCCGTCCGGCGGCGGCGGACGGCCGGAACCCGCTGGCTACCGGATCGCCGGGGTTACTTCGAGAATTCGGCGACGCGCTTCTTCATCTCGTCGTAGATCGCGCGCGCGTTCGGAACGCCTTGCTTCTCGGTGTCGGCGATCTGCGCTTCGATGAAAGGTTTGAGCTTGGCCTCCCATTCGGCGCGCGTGGCGTCGGGAACGATGGTCTCCTCCATGCCGCGGGCGAGCGACGCGGTCCGGGCCGTGGCGTCCCACTTGTTCCAGAGCGCTCCCACCCGGTTGACCCAGGCGTCGCCGGTCGTCTCGTCGATCGCCTTCCGGAGGTCCGCGGGCAGCGATTCGAATTTCCGCGGATTCATCACGACATGGAAGCAGGTCGTGTAGATCTTCACGTCGAGGAAATATTTGACGAGCGTGTGGAGGCGGAACGCATAGAGTCCGTCGTAGATTAGCGAGGCGCCGTCGATCGTGCCCTTTTCGAGCGCCTCGTAGGCTTGCGCCGGGCCCATCGTCACCGGCACGGCACCGAGATTCTGGAGCAGATTCTGGATTTGCGCACTCGGCGCACGGATGCGCAGGCCCTTGAGGTCGTCGAGCGTCGTGACTTTCTTGGTGCGCGTGAAGAAGCCGCCGGCCGGATGGCAGTGCAGGGCGATCAGTTTGAAGTCCTTGTAGTCGTCGGCCAGCAGGCCGTCGCGCATCGACCAGAGGGTCTTCGAGGCCGCATTGGAACTGCTCGCCATGAACGGAAGATCGATGATCATGGAGCGCGGAAAACGGCCGCGCGGCACGCCGTTGAGCCCCCAGGCGATGTCGGTGACGCCCGCCTTCACCTGGTCGGCCTGGTTGGCGATGTTGCCGAAGGGCGAGTTTGCGGCGAAGATTCGCGCGGTGAGCTTGCCGCCGGTGCGCTTTTCGAGGTCGGCGATCCAAGGTTCGATGATATCGACCTGGAAGCCGTGGACGGGCGGCGCGTAGTGCGAGAATTTGAGCTCGATCTTTTCCTGTGCGCCGGCGCCCGCGGCGAAGACGGCGGCCGTTGCAGCCACGGCGACCGATTTCAAGACCCGAAGCGACATCGAAATTCCTCCCGCTGTTTTGAGCTTTATCGAACAACGATGCGCGATCCCTGCGCCAACCTCAAGCGGGCGATTTTTCATGGCCCGCAATACGGCGGCGCTGGCGAGGCCCGCCGGCCAACGGCGCTTTCGGAGCCGGACCGCTGTTCAGGCGCGGACGGCGTCAGGCGTCCGTCGAAGCGAGTTCCTTGGCATGGATGAAGGCCGCGTGACGCACCGTCTTCTTGCCCTTGTTCCAATCTTCGAGCATGCGCGGCGCGAGCGCCTTCAAGCGATCATAGTCCGCTTGGTTGCCGGTGTTGCAGCACAGCTCGACGCGATTTCCGCTGGGATCGAAGAAGTAGATGGATTGGAAGATCCCGTGATCGGTCGGCCCGATGACGTCGATATCCTTGGCGGCGAGGCGCCGCTTGGTCTCTTCCAGCTCTTTCACGCTGTCCACCTGCAGGGCGATATGCTGGACCCAGGCCGGGGTGTTCGGATCGCGCGACATGGGCGGTTTGGTCGGCAGCTCGAAAAAGGCGAGGCTGCCCCCCTTCCCGATGTCGAAGAAGATGTGCATGTAGGGATCGGGCTCCTTGGTGGAGGGAACCCGGTCCTCGGAGATCGCCATCACGTAGGGCAGGCCGAGCAAGCCGGTGTAGAAATCGACCGTTTCCTGCGCGTCGCGGCAGCGGTAGGCGGCATGATGTAGGCCGTTGATGGGCATGGTTTCGCTCCTGGAACGTGGCAGGATCCCCCTGAACGCTTCCCGCGAAATCGGTAATTCCTCTATCGCTTCTCGTTGTTCCTCAGGCGGCTCTATTCCGCCGCGCGCTGCATTCCCAGCCGCGCGCGCACCGCCGGCATGACTTCGCGGGCGAAGCGCGTCATCGAGCGCTCGACGAGCGCGGGCGCGAGCGCGCCGAAATTATCGAGCAGGCCGATGTGCCGGACGCCCATTTCGTGGAGCTGGCACATCTTGGCGGTGATCATTTCCACCGAACCGAACAGGCAGATGCCGTTCGCGAGGATGTCCTCGTAGACGTGCATCTTCGCGTAGAGGCGCGTCTTGACGTAGAGATCGTAGGCCTCCTTGCATTCGGCGCGCGCCGCCGCCTCGCTCTCGGCGACATAGCCGTGGAGGACGAAGACGTGATCGTCGTCGGCCGCCGGCAACCCCGCCTCGGCGCGGCCCTTCCTGAACTCGCCCATCATGGTGCCGATGTCGGCGAAATTGGTGCACGAGGCGTAGGGCACGGTGAAGATGCGATTGCCCTGCTTTCCGACATGATAGGCGCCTTCGCGCGCCAGGACGGCGACGTAGATCGGGGGCACGCGGCCTTCGTGCGGCAGCACGTTGAGCGCCACCTTTTCGCTCTTCGAGAACTTTCCCTGGTAGGCGAAGCTCTCGCCGGACATCAGGCGCTTCACCACGGCGAGATTTTCGTTGAAGCGGTCGCGCTTCTCCTTGGGATCGGCGTCGTAGCCGACGAATTCGTGGACGAGGTAGCCGGAGCCCACGCCGAAGACGAGGCGCCCGCCGCTCATCATGTCGAGCATCGAATAGGTTTCGGCGATGCGGCGCGGATCGTGGAAGGTGAGGATCGAGATCGCGGTGCCGAGCCGGATCGATTTCGTGCGCTGGGAGATCGCCGCCAGCATCACCGCCGGATCGGGCACCACGCCGTATTCGTGGAAGTGATGCTCGGCGCAGTAGAAGGTGTCGTAACCCAGCGCCTCGGCCAGCTCCGCCTGGCGCATCACCTGCCGATAGAGTTCCGGCACGGTGCGCGGGAGGGCCGGATGGTGGTCGTTGACCGAAAAAATCGAGTAACGCATGGCGTGCGCGGACATAGGTTTTTTTCCTCCGGATCGAGGCTCGACGCAGCTTGTTATGAATTGAGCAAATAGTTACGATATTAGAAATTAATCGTCAAGCTATCGGAAACATGAGCGAAAGACAGGGCGTTCAATCGGTCGAGATCGGCCTGCGCTTGATGCGCCGCCTCGCCGAGCAACCGGGCCCCCTGGCGCTGAAGGACCTCGCCAGCGCCGCCGGCATGGCCCCTGCCAAGGCCCACCGCTATCTCGTCAGCCTGATCCGCGCCGGCCTCGCCGAGCAGGATCGCGAAAGCGGGCGCTATCGCCTGGGGCCGATGGCGCTGGAGCTGGGCCTTGCCGCGCTGCGCGAGCTCGACGTGCTGAAACTCGGCGGCGAAGCGCTGGCCGATCTCCGCGCCGCCATCGACGAGACCGTGCTGCTGGCGGTGTGGGGCAACAAGGGACCGGTGGTGGCGCGCTGGGAGGAATCGAGCCGGCCGGTGGCGACCAACGTGCGCGCCGGCTGGGTGATGCCGCTCGCGAACTCCGCGACCGGGCGCTGCTTCGCCGCCTACCTGCCGGAAGCGGCGACGGCGACGATGCTCGAAGCCGAATTCGCGCTGAAGCCGGAGGAACGTGCGGCCTATCCCGGCCGCCTCGCCGAGATCCGTGCCCACGGGCTTTCGCGGGTGGAAGGCGACCTGCTGCGCGGCGTCGCCTCGGTGGCGGCACCCGTCTTCGATCGCGAAGGCGCCATCGTGGCGGTCATCGCCGCGCTCGGCTTGCAGGGCGCGTTCGACACGGCGTGGGACGGCGGCTACGCCAAGGCGGTCAAGGCCGCGGCCGCCACGCTGTCGGCACGGCTCGGCGCCGGCCGGACCTCGACCTAGTTCCCGTCGGCGTCGAGGCTGACCGAGTCGGGAATGTTCGCCGCCCGCAATCGCGGAATCGCCCAGTTCGCGCGCTCGCGAAGAATCCGCCGATAGAGCGCCATATTGTCGGGATAGGTGTAATAGACCCAGTGGCTCGCAAATCCTTGTTCGTCGCCGCCGGCGATCGGCGTGCCATTGCGTTCGAGCCAGCGCTGCAGTGTGGGGCTGTCGAGCTGCAGGTCCATCCAGTTATCCAGCCGATCGGGCGCTATGCCGTTGTGGCCGATCACCTGGTTGATCGGGAACTCCGCCACATGGGTCTTCTCGGCAAGATGATCCAGAACATGGTCCTTGCGCAGCACGATATTGTAGAATGCCGCGCCGGACGTGCTTGGCAGCGTAGCGAGCGCGCGCGCCGCGGACCTCGCGCTGCGGACCATTTCCGATCCCCCCATGAGCACGATTCGGCCAAGGCGCGAAAGCACCTGGTCGAGCCGTGGCGAGGACTGCGCCCGATCGCACAATTCTTGGACGGCATTGATCACCACGCGCGACCCGAGGCTGTGGCAGAAAATATCGATCGGATGCCCGGACAGACCCGGCGATTTGGCGAGCGCGTGCAACACGGCGATGAAGGGCCACGTCGTCATGCCACCGAAATGAAAGGCGAGCTGGTGAAAATCCTTGCTGGCCTCGAGCATCGAATCGAAGAAGCCTGGATTGCTGTACCAGCCGAAGGCGATCGCCACGCCGCCGGCGCCCTCGTCGTCTTCGGCGAAACCGAGCCGCACCGGCCACCCGGTCGTATGGAATTTCTTCTCGCGCGCCAGCGGCGCGCCGCTCAGCGCGCGGTCGAAATGAAAGATCCGTTGATGCGGATTCTGCGCTTGTTCGACCGCCCCGGAAATGTCGTCGCGCGGGTCGAACTGGAAGCCATGGACCAAGACCGCCACCGGCACGTTTGGCGCCAGCTTGCGCGCCTCGATCTCCAGCGCTTCGTCGAGGTAGGTGTTGATCGGGCGACCGGCGGCGATCTGCGTGGGCCCGCTGAACTCGCCCAAAAGGCCGGCAGTGCCGTCGAAGGGCTCGGCAGAAAAGGCGCCGTCGACATGCGGCGCATAGAGTTTCTGCTTGTAGCAAGTGAACCGCACCAAAGACATGGCTGCGTCCTTCCTCGATTGCGCAATCGAGGATAGCAAACCGCGTCGCAACCGGCGACGGGCGCCCGCCGAGCGGCGCCTGCCGAGTGAGCGGTTAGCGGCGGCCGCGGGCCAGCTTCTTCGCCTTGATTCCGTCCACGAGCTTGCGGACGAAGTTCGGCAGCGCGAAGGCGGCGTGAAACAGCTCGGGCGTGAAGTATTTGGTGTCGAGCTTCGCGGCCTTGTAGAGCCGGGCGATCTTGGCCAGCGGCGCCTTCCGGAGCTTGAGATTGTCGCTCGCCCAGCCGAGCGCCATGAACCCGCCGTTGTAAGTGGGCACCACGGCCAAGTAGCAAGTGCCCTCGCGGAACAGCTTCTTGAAAGCGGCGACGCTCGATTGGAGCTCGGGGCCCTGGAGAAAGGGCACGCCGTTCTGCGTCACCAGCACGCCGCCGGAGGCCAGGCAGCGCTTGCAGTCGGCGTAGAATTCCTCGGTGAAAAGCACGGCGCCGGGCCCGACCGGATCGGTCGAATCGATGATGATGACGTCGTAGCGCTCGGCGGTTTCCTTGACGAACTTGGCGCCGTCGGCGATCACGATCTTGGCGCGCTTGTTGTCGAAGGCGCCGGCGTGGTGGTTGGGCAGGTGCTTGCGGGAGAGCTCGATCACGCCCGGGTCGATCTCGACCATGGTGCAGACGAGGTTCTTGTGCTTCAGCACCTCGCGGATGCAGCCGCCGTCGCCGCCACCCACGATCAAGACTTTGTTCACGCGCCCCTTGGCGGCCCGCCCCTGGACGGCCTTCACCGCCAGGATGGGCACGTGGGCCAGCATCTCGTGATAGATGAACTCGTCACCCTCGGTCGTCTGGACGATGCCGTCCAGCGCCATGACGCGGCCGAAGGTCGGGTTGCGGAAAATGATGAGGTCCTGCAGCGCGGTTTGCTCGCGATGCAGGACCTCGTCGACCTTGAGCGTCTGGCGGATCGCAGGGTGGAGCGTTTCCTGAAACCACTCCACGGGTTGGCTCTCCTATACGACGAGGCCGCGCTTGCTTTCCGAGACTTGAACGGCCGTGGGGGCGAACGCCGCCTTGAGCGACGGGATCGCCTTGTAGGGATCGGCCTTGCCGCACATGAACACGTCGATCGCGGCATAACCGCGCTCAGGCCATGTGTGGATCGAGATGTGCGACTCGGCCAGAACCACCACGCCCGACACGCCCATGCCTTCCCCGAAGGGATGCATGTAGCTGTGCAGGATCGTGGCGCCCGCCTTGCGGGCGCCGTCCAGCAGCGCGCTCTCGATACCGGCCACGTCGGCAAGGTTGGACGCACCCCAAAGCTCGACGAGCAAATGGGTGCCGGCGTATTCGAAGCCGTCCCTGCGGATGAAGTGATCTGGGGCCGTTTCAACCGGCCGCTGTGGGGCCGGAGCGAGATAGGTAACGTTGGTGTTCGTCTCGCGAGTGGGCGTGAGCCTCTCTTTCGAGAACCCCCCCAACCGGGCAGGCTTGCGCATTCCTTTGGTCCACCCAATCAGAAGCAGTTCGCGAAGTTCGGTCTTTCAAACCGAGCGTCGTCTACGTGTCTTGTATACGAACGACGCAATGGGACTATCTGGAGTAATTCCAAAAAAATGCAAGCGGATTTTTGGAATCGCGCGGATTTTTCTCGACGGCGTGACGCGCGCGCGACAGGTGTTGTTTACGATTCGCGCGGCGCCGGCGCTCGCCGCCGCTAGAAATCGTCGTCGGCGAGCGCAACGGTTGCTTCGGCGCCGTCGCTGACGGTGGCGAGCAAGCCGCGCGAGCGCACCAGCACGTGATCGGCGAAGAAGCGCGCGGATTTCATTTTAGCCGCATAAAACCTGGCGTTTCCGCCGGTGCCGTTGGCGCCGCGCGCCACGGCGGCGGCGAGCGCTTCGCGGCCCATGAGCCAGCCGGCGGTGACGTTTCCGAACAGCGCGAGATAGGGAACGGCGCTCGCGGCGGCGAGGCGGAGATCGCGCTTGCCGGCGGCAACCATCCACTCGGTCGCCGTGCCGAGGCAGTCGAGCCCGTCGCCGAGCTTCTTGCCGACGGCCGCGAGGTCGGCGTCGGCGGCGCCGGCGAGTTCGGCCGCCGCCGGCCGCATCTCGGCGATGAACGCCTGGGCGGCGGCGCCGCCGTCGCGCTGGACCTTCCGCCCCATCAGGTCGTTGGCCTGAATGCCGTTGGTGCCTTCGTAGATCGGGTGGATGCGGGCGTCGCGCAGGTGCTGGGCGGCGCCGGTTTCCTCGATGAAGCCCATGCCGCCATGGACCTGCACCCCGGTATTCGCCACCTCGCAGCCGAGATCGGTGCACCAGGCTTTCATGACGGGCGTTAACAAGTCGGCGGTGGCCTGGGCGCGCTTGCGGGTGGCTACATCAGGATGTCGTTTGGCGAGATCGAACCGCGAGGCCTGGTAGTAGGCCAGCGCCCGCATCGCCTCGGTTGAGGATTTCATCGAGAGCAGCATCCGGCGAACATCGGGGTGGCGGATGATCGGCACGTCGTTTTCGCCGGTGGCGATGTCACGGCCCTGGACGCGCTCCTTGGCGAAGGCGCGGGCCTGCTGCCAGGCGCGCTCGGCGGTGCCGAGGCCGAGCATGCCGACGTTGAAACGGGCATTGTTCATCATGGTGAACATGCAGGCCATGCCGTCGTTCTCGTCGCCGATGAGGGTGCCGAGCGCGCCCTCGTTCTCGCCATAGGCCATCACGCAGGTGGGGCTGCCGTGGATGCCGAGCTTGTGCTCGAGCGAGACGGGACGGACATCGTTGCGGGCGCCGAGCGCGCCGTCGGCGTTCACCAAGACCTTCGGCACCAGGAAGAGCGAGATGCCCTTCACACCTTGGGGCGCGCCTTCGATCCGCGCCAATACGAGGTGGACGACGTTCTCGGTGTAATCCTGGTCGCCATAGGTGATGAAGATTTTCTGGCCGAAGATGCGGAACTTGTCATCCTCTCTCACCGCGCGCGAGCGCAACGCTCCGACGTCCGAGCCCGCATGGGGCTCGGTCAAGTTCATCGTGCCGGTCCATTCGCCGCTGACGAGCTTCGGGAGATAGAGGCGCTGCTGCTCGGGCGTGCCGTGGGCCGAGAGCGCCTCGACGGCGCCGACGGTGAGCATCGGGCAGAGCGACCAGGCGGTGCTGGCCGCGTCCCACATTTCCCAGACGGCGGCGTTGAGCGTCCACGGCAGGCCCTGGCCGCCATGGGCGGGATCGAAAGGCACGCTGTTCCACCCGCCGTCGACGAATTGCCTGTACGCCTCCTTGAAGCCGGCGGGCGTACGCACGACGCCGTTCTCGAGCCGGGAGCCTTCCTTGTCGCCGATGCGGTTGAGCGGCCCCACCACTTCGCCCGCGAACTTCGCCGCCTGCTCGAGGATCTGATCGACCAGATCCGGCGTCGCCTCTTCGTAGCCGGGGAGCTTGGCGAGGTCTTCGAAGCCGGCGGCATGGCGCAGGGCGAAGCGGATGTCGTCGAGCGGGGCGGCGTATTCTGTCATCGCAATCTCCGGAAAGTCGCGGCCGGGCGTGAGCGGGAACAAAGGGCCCGCCGCCCGCGGAGTCAATGCGCCCCGGTGGCCGGGCGCGGTCCGGCGGGCGCCATCTTTCCGCCGCGCTCGCCCGGCCTATCTTGCGGCGGCGCAGCAAGCGGGTGGGCGAGCCATGAAACTCAGTCTGTTCGGCCGGCATTTGCCGGCAAACGAAGGCGCCGGCGCCGCGATTCGGCGCGAGGAAAAAACGGGCCTCGCCTACATGTTCTGGGGGCGCCTCACGGTGCTGGCGCTGATCGCCGTCTGGGTGCTGACGACACTGCCGTTCGTGCGCTCGGGACCGTATCTCGCCGCCGCCGCCGCCTTCGCCCTGACCGGCGCGGTTCCGTATCTCTTGAGCCGGCGCGGCGCCAATGGGCTAGCCGTCACCACCGTCTTCCTGCTGATCGACGTGGCGCTGCTCACCTATCTTCTGATCGTGCCGCCGCCGTTCCTGGGCGAGCACTGGACGCCGCAGCTCAATTTCCGCATCGCCAACTTCCTTTATCTCGGAATCTTCCTGGTCGGCATGGCGTTGAGCTATTCGCCGGCGCTGGTGGTTTCGACCGGGGCGGCGGCGATAGTGGCCTGGAGCGCGGGCGTCCTCTGGATCGCGAGCCTGCCCGACACCGTCGTCCGCAGCTCGCGCCAATCCCTCGACACCGGCCTGAGCGGCGAGGAGATCGTCAAAGCGTTCCTCGACCCGAACTTCCTGAGCTTGACGATATGGTACAATCACCTCGCCTTCTTGGCTCTGGTGACGCTCGTCTTGGCCATCGCCGTGTGGCGCTCGCGGCGGCTGGTGCGCCGGCAGGCGGCCGCCGAGTCGGCGCGCGCCAATCTTTCGCGCTATTTCTCGCCCAACATCGTCGCCGAGCTCGCCCGCGGCGGCGGATCGCTCGATGGCGCCTCGGTGCAGACCGTGGCCGTGCTGTTCGCCGACATGGTGGGCTTCACCGCCATCTCGGAGCGGCTTTCGCCCGAAGCCCTCATCGGCCTGCTGCGCGATTTCCACGGCCGGCTGGCGGGCATCGCCTTCGCCCATGGCGGCACGGTCGACAAATACATCGGCGACGCGATCATGGTGCATTTCGGCACGCCCAAACCCGCGGCCGACGATCCGGCGCGGGCGCTCGATTGCGCGCGCGACATGATCGCGGAGATCGGGCGCTGGAACGCGGCGCGCGCAGCCGCCGGCGAGCCCGCGATCGGCATCGGCATCGGACTGCATTACGGCGAGGTCGTGGTCGGCAATATCGGCGACGCGCGGCGCTTGGAATACACCGTGCTCGGCGATACGGTGAACGTCGCCAGCCGCCTCGAGCGCCTGACCCGCGAAGCCGGCACGGCGCTGGTGGCGAGCGAGGCACTGGTGAGCGCCGCCCGCAACTGCCCCAGCGGCGGCCGGCCCTCGCTGGACGGTATGCGCCCGGACCAAGCGCGCTCCGTGCGCGGGCGCCGCGAGCCGGTCCGCGTGTGGTTGTTGGCGCCGGACACTGCGGCCGCCTGAGCGGACCGGCGCGGCGCTTTGCACGCAAGAATTCGGGCCTCTCTGTGCTATCCTGATACGATGCTGGGTTTTCGCAACCGCGTGACGGCACGCCGCCGCCGGGCGGGGCCCCCTCGTCGCCGCTCGTGGCGAACGGCGATGGCGGTCCGAGGCCTCGTTCTCGCAGCGCTGGCGCTACTCGCGGCGCCGGCAGTCCGCGCGCAAAGCCCCCAGCCGGTGGACCGCACGATCATCGGCCTGTTCGACAGTAAGACCGACGTTTCGGTGCGCCGCTCGCGTATCCACCGGCTGGTGGAGATGCCGGTCAATCACCTCGGCCTCACCTTGCAGCCCCACGACGTACGCCAAGGGCTGCCGTCCGACGAGGCGATGCGGGGCGTGCGCGGGATCGTCACCTGGTTCACGAGCGTCGCGTTCGCCGAGCCCAACACCTATCTGACCTGGCTCGAGGCGCAACAGCGCGCCGGCAAGAAGCTTGTCATCATCGACCATCCGGGCGTGGACCCGGACCCGGTGGGCGGCCTCGGCGTCCGGCGGAAATTCGACGCCGTGCTGTCTCATATCGGCCTGCGCTGGGAGGGCGAGTGGGTCGACCTCACCTATTCGTCGCGCATCGTCGCGAAGGATTCGTCGATGGTCGAATTCGAGCGGACCCTGCCGATCTTGCTGCCGCCCTATCAGCGCCTGAGCCTGATCGGCTCGGCGGCGCGCGCCTATCTGACGGTGCGCCGCAATGTCGACGCGCGCGACAGCCCGCTGGTCGTGACCGGGCCGAACGGCGGCTACATCTCGCCCCACTACGCGATCTTCGAGCCGCCGCGCGAGATCGAGACGCTGAGCTGGCACGTCAATCCGTTCCGTTTCTTCCGCGAGGCGTTCGGCACGGATGCGGTGCCGAAGCTCGACACCACCACCCTCTCGGGCCGCCGCATCTACTACAGCCACGTGGATGGCGACGGCTGGCACAACATCAGCGCGGCGATGAAATACGCCGAGAAGAAGCTGGAGTCGGCCGAGGTCCTGTACCTCGACGTGCTGCTGCGGACGCCCGATCTTCCCGTGACCATCGCGCCGATCACGGGCGATCTCGACAAGACCTGGTACGGCGACGAGAAGGCGCGCGACCTGGCCCGCCAGATTTTCGCGCTGCCGCAGGTCGAGGCCGGATCGCACACACACAGCCACCCGCTGGTCTGGGGCTTCTTCCGCGACCCGGACCCGCGGCGCGAAGTGCGCTACCTGCCTTTCTACCCGGCACGGCCGGGCCGCTCGCAAGCCGATTCGGTCTGGGACCGTGCCAAGGTCTTGGCCGATCTGCCGCCGCGGCGCGATCTCGACGATGCGATTCCGACCGGCTATTCGACCCCGCGCAGCTATGCCGTCCAGCCGTTTCGCCTGGAGGCGGAGATTGCGGGCTCGATCAAGATCATCGAAGGGCTGCTGCCGCCGGGCAAACGCGTGGCCCTCTATCAATGGTCGGGCGATACCAGCCCGTTCGAAAGGGCGCTCGCGCTCGTCAAGACCGCCGGCCTGCGCAACATCAACGGCGGCGATACGCGCATGGACGGCGTGTACGCGAGCTATGCCCAGGTGCAGCCGCTCAGCCTGCGCGTCGGCGCGGTGCGGCAGAACTACAGTTCCGCCAGCAACGAGAACACCTACACCGACAATTGGCGCCGGCGCTTCTTCGGCTTTCGCGGCCTCGCCGAAACGCTCCAGCGCACCGAGACGCCGATCCGCGTCAAGCCGATCAACATCTATTACCATTTCTATTCGGTCGAGCGCGAAGACGGCATGAGCGCCCTCTGGCACAACATCGACTATGCGCGCGGCCAGGAGATAGCGCCGGTCAGCACGAGCCGCTTCGTTTCCATGGTCGACGGCTTCGACGCGGCGCGCATCGTGGCGCTCGGCGACCGCCGCTGGCGGATCGAGGACCGCGAAGGGCTCGAGACCGTGCGCTTCGACGATGCGAGCCTGCTCGCCGTCGACTTCGCGCGCTCCGAAGGCATCGTCGGGCAGCGCCATGCCCAGGGCAGCCTCTACGTGGCGCTCGACCGCGCGGTGGCGGCGCCGGTCGTGGCACTCGCCGCCTACGCCGCGCCGCACCGCGACCCCGATGCGCCGGTTCCGTATCTGGTCCAGAGCCGGTGGCGTGTCGAAGCGCTCGTTCGCGAGGCGCGCGGCTGGCGCTTCACGGCCGAAGGCTTCGGCGCCGCGGACTTCACCTGGAAAGTGCCCGCGCCCGGTCGATACGCGGTGGCGGCCATCGACGCCGATGGGCGGAGCGGCGCCGCCGAGGCTGCGGCCGGCGCCGACGGCCTGCTGCGCTTTTCCCTCGACCTGGCCGGCGACCGCGGCGTCGTCTTCACGGTGCGGCGCCTGGACTGACGCCGGCCGCGCTCAATGCGTGTGGTAGCCGTCGCCGGCCGCGACCTTCCCGCGGAAGACGCGATAGGCATAGACCGTGTAGGCCGCGACCATGGGCAACGACAATGCGAGTCCGATCAGGGTGAAGACCTGGCTCGAGGGCGGCGCCGCCGCGGCCCAGATCGTGAGCGCATAGGGCACGATGTAGGGCCAGAGGCTGATGCCGATGCCGGCATAGCCGAGGACGAACAGCAGGACCGTGAGGAAGAACGGCGCGCGCGCGCCGCCGCGCCCGAGCCGGCGCCAGAGGAGAAACGCCGTCGCCGCAGCCGCGGCCGGCACCGGCGCCAGATAGACGAAGTTCCAGCCGCCGAACCAGCGCGCCGCCACGGCTGGATGAAAGAGCGGCGTGAGCAGGCTGACGACGCCCATGGCGCCGATCACGGCGACGACGAGCCAGCGGCCCCACAGGCGGGCGCGACCCTGGAGCGGGCCCTCGGTTTTCAGCACCAGCCAGCAGGCGCCGAGCAGGGCGTAGCCGGCCATGACGCCGACGCCGGCGGCGATGCCGAGCGGCGTCAGCCAATCGAACGGTCCGCCAGCGAAGGCGTTGCCGGAAACGGTGATGCCTTGCACCAAGCCGCCCAGCAGCACGCCCTGTGCGAAGGCGGCGATCGCGGAGCCGAGGCCGAAGGCCCAATCCCAGCGGCGCGGATTCTTCGCCTTGAAACGCAGCTCGAAGCTGACGCCGCGGAACACGAGCGCGAACAGCATCACCATCAGCGGGATGTAGAGCGCCGGCAGCGCCACGGCATAGGCAAGCGGAAACGCCGCGAACAGCACGGCGCCGCCGAGGATCAGCCAGGTTTCGTTGCCGTCCCAGACGGGCGCGATTGAGTTCATCATGGTGGCACGCGCCGCGCCGTCGGGCGCCACGGCGAACAGCAGTCCGACTCCGAGATCGAATCCGTCGAGGACGATGTAGACGAGAACGCCCAGTGCGATGACGCCGGCCGAAACCAATGCCAGATCCATGGCTCAGCGCCCCACCGTGCTATCGTCGACCACGAGCGCCGGCCGCGCGCCGTGCATCGCCGCAGGCCCTTGCGGCAGCATTTCCGTCTCGTCCGGCCCTTTGCGGATCAGGCGATCGACGAACCAAAGGAACGCCGCGAACAGGAAGACATAAACGACCACGAACAAGGCCAAGGTCGCCGCCACCGCCGCGGCCGGCACGGGCGAGACGCTGTCGGCGGTGCGCAGCAGCCCGTGGACGGTCCAAGGCTGGCGCCCGATCTCCGCCGTCATCCAGCCGGCGATGGTGGCGACGAAGCCGAGCGGCACGGCGGCGACGGCGAGCCGCATCAGGAAGCGGTTGGCATGGAGCCGCCCGCGCAACCTGAGCCAGAGCCCGAGCATCGCGACCGCGAGCAGGAAGAAGCCGATGCCGACCATCACCCGGAAGGTCCAGAACACCCACACGACCGGCGGACGATCTTCGGGCTTCACTTCCTTCAAGCCCTTCACCTCGCCGTCGAGCCGGTGGGTGAGGATGAGGCTTCCCGCATAGGGAATCTCGAGCGCGTAGCGCGTGCGCTCGGCCTTCCGGTCGGGAATGCCGAACACGATGAAGGGCGCGCCCTTAGTCGTCTCCCACAAGCCCTCCATCGCCGCGACTTTCATCGGCTGATACTGGCGCACCTGGAGGCCGTGGAGATCGCCGGCGAAGATCTGCAGCGGCGCCAGCAGCGCGGCGGCGGCGAGGCCCAGCGAGAAGCCGCGCCGCGCGATCTCGGCGTGGCGGTTCTTCAAGAGATACCAGGCCGAGGTGCCGGCGACGACGAACGAGACGGTGAGGAAGCTCGCCAGCACCATGTGCGCGAGGCGATACGGGAACGACGGATTGAAGACGATGGCCCACCAATCCACGGGCACGAAGCGGCCGCCGACCAGCTCCGCGCCTTGCGGCGTGTGCATCCAGCTATTGGCGGCGAGGATCCAGAAGGCGGAATTGAGCGTGCCGAGCGCCACCAGGCACGTGGCGAGGAAATGCAGCTTCGGGCCGACCTTCTTCCAGCCGAACAGCATCACGCCGATGAAGCCGGCCTCGACGAAGAACGCGGTCAGCACCTCGTAGGAGAGGAGCGGCCCCACGACCGGCCCCGCGATTTCCGAGAAGCGGCTGAAATTGGTGCCGAACTGATAGGAGAGGACGATGCCCGAGACCACGCCCATGCCGAAGCCGAGCGCGAAGATCTTCGACCACAGGCGATAGAGCCGGAAATAGGCGGGGTTCTTGGTCTTGAGCCAGAGCGCCTCGACCACCACCAGGAACGAGCCCAAGCCGATGGTGAGCGTCGGGAACAGGATGTGGAAGCCGACGGTGAAGCCGAACTGGATGCGCGCAAGCGTGGCGGCGTCGAGGTCCATATTACCTCCGGCAGCGCAGCTCCCTCGCGATCGAACCTAGGTCGCGGGGTGCGGGTCGGGCGCTGCGGTGCGTTGCCGCGACATGCGGCGAAAACTCACATGCGGAAACCGATCCACCATCGGGCGCCGCTCACAGGATGCGCCCCGGATTCATGATGCCCTTGGGATCGAGCGCGGTCTTGAGGGCGCGCATCGTCGCGAGCTCGACGGGCGAGCGATACCGGGCCAACTCCGCCTTTTTCAGCCGGCCGATTCCGTGCTCGGCCGAGAAGGTCCCGCCCATCGCCATCACCATGTCGTGGACGAGGCGGTTCATGCGCTCCCATTCGCCGAGATAGCGCTCGCGCGTCCAGCCGGCGAGCGGCTCCGAGAGATTGAAATGGATGTTGCCGTCACCGACATGGCCGAACGCCACGACGCGGACGCCCGGCAGCGCGCGCTCGCAGGCCGCGGTGGCGGCGACGATGAACTCCGCGACGCGCGAGACCGGCACCGCCACGTCGTGCTTGATGCTGGCGCCCTCGAACTTCTGCGCCTCGGTGATCGATTCGCGGAGCTTCCAGAAGGCGCGCGCCTGCGCCGTGCTGGCGGCGATGACGGCATCGAGCACTTCGCCCTTTTCCTGCGCGGCGGCCAAGGTGTCCTCGAGCGGGGCTTTCAGGGTCCCTTCGGCGCCTTGCCCGGAGAGTTCGATCAGCACATATTGCGGATAGGTGCTCCCGGGAAACGGATCGCCGGTACCGGCAATGCGGCGGAGCGCCATCTCGACCGGTAGGCGGCCCATCAGCTCGTAGCCCGTCACCGCCTCGCCGGTGGCGGCCTGCAGCCGGCCGAGCAGCGACACGGCCGCCGCCGGGCTCGGCACCGCGGCCAGCGCCGTCTGCCGGTCGCGCGGCAGCGGAAACAATTTCAGCACCGCGGCGGTGATGATGCCGAGCGTGCCTTCCGCGCCGACGAAGAGATGGCGGAGCGCGTAGCCGGTGTTGTCCTTGCGCAAGGCCCGCAGGCCCTCCCAGATTTCGCCGTTGGGCAGCACCACTTCGAGCCCCAGCACCAGTTCGCGCGCATTGCCGTAGCGCAACACCGCCGTGCCGCCGGCATTGGTCGAAAGATTGCCGCCGATCTGGCACGTGCCCTCGGCGCCGAGGCTCAAGGGGAACAGCCGGTCGTGGCCGGCCGCCGCGCGCTGGAGATCGGCCAGGATGCAGCCGGCCTCGGCGGTGAGCGTATTGTTGACGGCATCGACCGCGCGGAGCCGATTCATCCGGCCCGTCGCCAGCACGATGCCGGCGAAATCCGTATCGGGCGTGGCGCCGCCGACCAGGCCGGTATTGCCGCCTTGCGGCACGATCGGTACGCCGGCCTCGTGGCAGAGGGCGACGACGGCGGCGGTCTCGGCGGTGTTCGCCGGCCGGACCAGCATCCCGGCGCGGCCCTCGTAGAGCCCGCGCTCGTCCCGAAGCCGCGGCGCCATTTCGGCGGGGTCGGCCGTCCAGCCCTTCTCGCCGACCGCGGCGCGGATGCGGCCGAAGGCGTCGTCGCGAAGGTTCGAGATGCGGGTGCGGGTCGTACGGTTCATGGCCCTAGATGTAGGCGAGAGTCGGCGGACGGGCCAGAGGATCGGCCCCCCCATTCGCGCCGGCATTTACCGACAAACACCGACATTTTCCGACATTCTCCGACAACCGCCGCCAAGCATCCGGAGGACGACCGGCGCCGACGCGCGATCGGTCAGCGCCGGCGGAATCGCGCCCGGCGGCGATGCTGGCGCTCGATTGCGTTCTTTTTATGTTCTTTTGGCCGGCCGGCCCCATTGTCTCGTATGATCGCGCGAGCCCCGAACCGGAATCGCCCCGATGCGCCACATCTTCATCGCCCATACCGCCCTTGCCGCCGTTGTCCTCGCTGCCGCAGCGAGCGCGGCGCGCGCCGAAGTTTGCGTGGACGTGCTGCCCGGACAATACGCGCCCAACGCCACGATGTGCGCCAGCACGGCGCTGAAACCCCAGGGCGCCAACACCTACGGCCCCGAGAATCTCCGGGACGACACCGAGAAAGCCTGGTGCGAGGGGGCGCCCGGCGACGGCCAGGGCGAATACGTGCGCATCACCTGGGCCGGGCCGGTGGAATTCAGGAGCGTCATCATCGGCAACGGCTACCAGAAGAGCCGCGAGACCTATCTCAACAACGCCCGCGCGCGCCGGATGCGGATCGAGACCGGCGACGGCATCTCCGTGACGCGCGACCTGCCCGACAGCGGCAAGCACCACACCCTCCGCTTGCCGCGCACGGCGAAGACCAATTCGCTGCGCGTGACCATCGTCGAGGTCTATCGCGGCGCGAAATATTCCGACCTCTGCCTCTTCTATCTCTCGCCGAATTTCGAGGAGACGAATTAGGCGACGGCGGCGGAAGGCGCGAAACTGGACAAACCCGGCGAAGCCCGCCATCTATCGCGGCGATCCAGCATCGGGAGCCGTCAGTGCCGCCGAATACGCCGCGCCCGCGACGAACCCAGGAAGAGCGCAGCCTGGAGACCAAGGGCCGCCTGCTCCGGGCGACGCTCGATCTCCTGATCGAGCGCGGCTATGCGCGGCTCACCGTCGCCGACATCGCCCGGCGCGCCGGCGTTTCCAACGGCGCGCGCGTGCATCACTTCCCGACGAAGGAAGAACTCGTCGTCGCCGCCAACAAACAGGCCTACGAAGACGCCGTGGCGATCGGGACGCTGCGCTCCCGGAATGCCGGCCGCTCGAAGAACCCGATCCGCGACTGCTTCGACGACCTCATCTCGCTCTACTTCGGCGAATTCTTCCTGGGCTCGCTCGATTCGGTCGTGGCCGCGCGCACCGACAAGCGGCTGGCCAAGCACCTCCATCCGATCATCGCGCGCTATCACGCGGAAATCCGCGCCGCATGGACCACGGCGCTGCGCGAGGCCGGATACGCGCGCCATGCCGCCGAGGAGATCTACGACGTGGTGCTCGGCACGGTGCGCGGCATGGCCCTGTCGTCGGTGCGCATGCTGCGCCCGAAGGTCAACAAGCCCCTCGTCGATCGCGTCGAGCGCATGCTGCGCGAGACGATTCCGCACGACCGCTGACGCCGGCGCCCGGCCGCTGCACGGAAATTCGCGCGGGCGGTCGCCGGTGCGGCGCTGCAACATGGCCGGCCAACAAACAGAACGCCTGCTCTGTTTGTATTGACTCGGTTTCCCGGCATTCCCATAGTGCGCGCCAAGGAATGACAAGGCTGCGGCTCGACCGCGGCCGGCATGAGGAGGAAACCATGAAGTCGCGCCGCTCGCTGACGCTCGCCTCGATTCTCGCCCTCGCCGCCTGCCCCGTCTTGGCGCCGGACGCCCGCGCGCAGGACGTCCGCGTGGGCTTCCTCAACACCTTCACCGGCGGCGGCGCCGTCATCGGCGAGGAAATGAAGAAGGCGTGGGAGCTGGCGCTCGAGCATCTCGGCAACAAGTTCGGCGGCCTGCCCGCCGTCACGATCTACGCCGACGACCAGTTGAAGCCCGATGTCGGCATCGCGGCGGTCGAAAAGCTGCTGCAGCAGGACAAGGTGCATTTCGTGGCCGGGCCGATCTGGTCCAACGTGATGGTGGCCATCAAGGACCGCGTCCTCAATTCCAACGCCATCCTCGTCAGCACCAATGCCGGGCCCTCGCAGCTCGCGGGCAAGGATTGCAGCCCGTACTTCTTCTCCACCTCGTGGCAAGGCGACCAGGTGCCCGAAGCCATGGGCGAGCTCATGAACGGCGAGAAGCTCGCCGACGTGCTGCTGATGGCGCCGAATTATCAGGCCGGCAAGGACGTGCTCGCCGGCTTCGAGCGCTTCTACAAGGGCAAGGTGAGCGACCGCATCTTCTTCAAGATCGGCACCACCGACTACCAGGCCGAGTTCGCCTCGATCCGGGCGAAGAAGCCGGGCGGCGTGTTCGTGTTCGCGCCCGGCGCCATGGGCACCGCCTTCATGAAGCAATGGGCGGCCTCGGGGCTCGGGAACGACATCAAGCTCTATACCGTCTTCGTCATCAATCACATCAACCTGCCGCCGATCGGCGAAGCGGCGGTCGGCTCCTATTTCGTGGATTATTGGAATCACGAATCGGACGCGCCGGCGAGCCAGCGCTTCATCAAGGGCTTCATGGCGAAGCACAAGGTGCATCCGTCGCACTTCGCCGCCCAGGCCTACGACGCCGCCTTCCTGATCGACAGCGGAGTCAAGGGCGCCAAGGGCGTATCCGACCGCAAGGCGCTGGCCGTGGCCATGCGCAAGGCGGACTACGAGTCGATCCGCGGCAAGTTCAGCTTCAACGTCAACGGCTTCCCGATCCAGGATTACTACAAGTTCAGCGTGATCAAGGGCGCCGGCGGCCAGCCCGCCATCAAGACCGAGGGCATCGTGTTCCGGCAGCACAAGGACGCGTATCACGGCGAGTGCAAGGCCAGGCTACAGTAGGGCGAGACCACGCCGGACGGATCGATCTAATTCGGGAGAGCATCATGAAGCGCAACGCCAACCGCATTCTCGTCACCCATGTCGGCAGCCTGCCACGGCCCGCGGACCTGCTCGACATGATGAAGGTGAGGCTCACCGGCGAGGGCAAGCCCGTGGACGAGGCGGTCTATCAGGCGCGCGTCACGCGCGCGGTCGCCGAGATCGTCAAGCAGCAGGTCGAGGCCGGCATCGACATCGTCGGCGACGGCGAGGTCTCGAAAGCCGGCTTCTTCGTCTACGCCAAGCAGCGCCTGGCCGGCCTCACGCCCAGCCCCAACGAGAAATTCGTCCTCTACGAAACCGAGAAGAAAGCCTTCCCGGAATATTACGAGGAATATTTCAAGCGCGCGATGACGGGCGGCAACATCGCGCCGGTCGTGCCGCTCTACGCCACCGGCCCCATCACCTATATCGGCCAGGCCGAGTTGAAGCGCGATCTCGAGAATTTGCGCAAGGCCATGGACGCGGTGAAATGCGAGGGCGCCTTCGTGCCGGCGACGGCACCCAGCGGAGTCGGGCGCAACAAATTCTACAAAACCGAGGAGGAATTCTTCTTCGCGCTCGCCGACGCGCTCCGGACCGAATATCTCGCCATCGTCGAGGCCGGCTTCGACCTGCAGGTGGACGATCCTTTCCTCTCCGACATTTTCGGCGACCCCGCGCTCGACGCGAAGCAGAAGAAAAAGAAGGCCGACATGTTCGTGGCCAGCATCAACCACGCGCTGCGCGGCATTCCCGAGGATAAGGTGCGCTTCCACACCTGCTATGGCATCAATCACGGGCCGCGCGTGTTC
>Ga0268299_1002149_pt1 | contig 25887 bp, 14 predicted proteins | sample NOBtaG_FD_193484 | JGI IMG/M metagenome (GOLD analysis project Ga0268299, IMG submission 193484) | Activated sludge microbial communities from bioreactor in Nijmegen, Gelderland, Netherland - NOB reactor | ecosystem: Engineered > Bioreactor > Aerobic > Activated sludge | place: Netherlands...
TGCACTGGTTGGGTCCGGTGTTTGGCGCTCGTGCCCTCATACTCACCAGCAAGGAAATCGACTTCCACTCGGATCGGACGCTCCCCCACCATGACCGTCCGGTGGAAGATGAATGGCTGCCGGGGATCAGTCTCGTACCCTCTGCCGAGCAGCAGTTTCTGGATGGACGCGTATCCGACCTCTCGCAGATTTCTATGGTTCAGTGCCAAGTCGACATCGATGCTCCCAACATGTTGCTTTGGGTGCTGGGGAAGCAGCAACTGAGGCACCCAGCCTCCGACCACCACAATGTCGTCGCGATATTCGCCGAGCAGTCTCACGAGTTCCAGCAGAACGGATTTGGCCGCCTCCACCTGATCGGCAGAGTAGTCGCGGTACGTCACCGCCATAGTGGTTTGATGACCTCCTCCAAAACCGCCGTCGCAGCCTCCTCGCCGCGCCCTTTGACATTGGCTAGGTCAAGGTATACCTGGACCGGCGACACGACGCGAACTCCATCTATCACTTGGGCGCCGAAGAACACCCCATCGTCGTATGGCTCCATGAGCGTAATGTTGCCGCCGGTCGCCACGCTCTTGAAACCGGCGGCGCCAGCAAGCCTCATGACATCGCCTTGAACATAGGCTGTCACGCGTTGGTACCGGACGGCCGGGGCAAGCCGCGCCGCCCCTGACAGTTCCGTGAGTGCCGCACATGAATCCGCGTCGAGCGCCGCTTCAACCTCGGGCAACGGTCGCATCGAGTAGAAACTGTGGTAGCGGTTTCGTCCCGCTCGGTAGTTCGCCACCCACTCTCTGAGGAGCGGCAGCACTCCATCGTCGAAAGACCTCAGACGGAACCCCTCAGTGTCTAGCGCTGCCCATTCTCGGTCCAGGAGCAGTTTTTTGACATTCGCTGCCTGACCCAGGCTGACCCTTGCCTCATCGGCGAGTTCCTGCATCTTCCAGGCTTTAGATCCGGCATTCAGGAGCACCCGCAACACCCGCTCAGCCTTGGGCGAATAGAGCGACCGGAGCTCTCTCTTGTGCACGGATGGATTCGGGTAACCCTCACGCAGGATGAACACCTGATCGAAGACAAGCCGGCAGTTGCCGGCGAAGTCCAGGTACCCGACTCCGGAGTCCGCGCAAATCGAAGTGGCCTCTGGCGAGAGATATGGAGCGATCAGCACTGGATATCCCTTCTTGCCCGATACGATGAAGTCACGAAGGCGTCGACAAGCCTCGCGTACGATCCTGGGTTGTCCGTTCAGCTTCACCTCGCAAAGGAGGCGTTGAGTGCCGCTCCTGGATCGAACGGCGATGGCGAAATCGACCTCAGCATGAGGTCGGACAGTTGATTCAATGCGCAACGAAGACAGGAATGGGATGCCGCGCAGCAGTGCAGCAAGCCGGCGCGCTGCCTCCTGCTCCGCCGCTTTTGTTTTCACTGGAAGTGGTAGTTTCAGCATTCGCTGAAAATGATAATACCAGTGAAACAGCCCAAGTGCAAGAGGCGCCAACAAGCTGCGCCAAAACTGAGCCAGAACCCTATGCGGTTGGGATGGTTGAGGTTACTGTTTGAGCGAGAGCAGATTCCCCAAGTTGTTGATAACAGAACGATCAGCATGGAGCCGTTGGAGGGTTGGGAACCGGTTCCTGTACTTCGTAATCAGCAGGTCGCCGGTTCGATTCCGGCGGGTGGCTCCAATCTTTTGAGAGAGTTCCGACTGTTCGGCGATCACATCTTGGCTGGCGTGTGTGCGTATAGTGTGCGAGATTGTCTGGAATCCGACGTCAGTATCAATGTCAGTGGGGACGCACAAGCACGGGCTCTCCGACGGCGTGCACAGGCCGATGGCGATATGAGTGCCTGTTTCCAACGCCTTCCCCCAAGTGCGCCAGCCAGGTGAGACAAGTGTGGCGAAGGGCGTGGTACGTAGAGTCTTCGATGCCCGCTTCCTTCCCCGCCTCCCGAAGCACACGCCCGAGGAAGGTTTTGGTGGTGACCGGCGTGCCTTCCGTTGAAGGAAAGAAGAATACCTCCGGCGTTGTGTCCTCGCATGCCGACCGCCACCATTCGCTCCGCGCGCTCCCGCACGTCCGGGGAATACCTCACGATGATCGCTGTCATTACTCCAGCTTCTCGTCGGGTGGAGCCTCCAGCAATCCCTGGGCGGTTCATGGATCAACGCACCGGATGGCGCCGGCTGGCCAGCAGGCGCGTGGCGCTGACCACTCCGTCTACGGCGCGCACTTCGAGCAGGCTCTCAACACCTACCAGATCTTCGGCGCTTCGTGCCCCAGTGGTCTCCATCAACTGGTCCAGAAAGGCCGGCGACATGGCCGAGTCGAGGGCGCCTTCCGAGCTTTCGGTGTGAAGGCCTGAAACCAGCAGGATGATCTGCCGGCCGGAGAGATTCCGGACGATGGCGATGCGGGCATAGGACACGCCGTTGCGGGATTGCTCGGACGAGCAATGATAGACAGGCAGTTCGCCCGGCTCCGGATGGACGTTTCGCAGTCCGAACGCACTGCCGGCCGAAGTCTCACCGAACCGGAAGTTTAGCTGCTCCTCGAACAGCACCGTCCACGGATTCGACCACGAGCTCCCCAGGAGGACGAAATCCCCGGCCCGGAAATCCCGCGCCTGCATCAACCGGCTGTGCTTCAGGCTTACCTGAAACCCGCTCCGGGCGCTCAACTCGCCGAGCCGCTCGACAAAGAACAGGTCGCGGAAACTTGTGATCAGCCGCCGGCCCGGGAACTCCGGCGGCGTCGCGCCCTTGCTTCTGCCCATGGGAATCGGCAGCGGCAACTGGTCGCGCCCCTGAATGTACTCATCCAGGGTGAGGATGCGCGGCCGGTGCGCGTTCACCACGACCAGGGCCGAATCGCAGAGAACGACCTTCACCTCCTGCCCCCGCCCGCCAAACAGCATCGTCACCAGGTTCTGGGCCTGCGGCACGCCCCCCACGTTTGCCGCGCCGTCCCTGCCCAGTGCGAGCAAGCCCAAACACAACACCGCCGCCACCGCACAGAGCGCCGCCACCGCTTGCCACCACCGCAGCCGCCCTTCTCCCACCACGCCAAGGGCGGCCCCGGCCACGTCCCGCCGCGGGAACTCGGGCACGTAGGTCCCCTTCGGGATCTCAACAGCCAGCGTCTCTTCCCGCCCCGGGCCCTCGAAATACTCGTGCAGCTTCGTTCGCAACTGGCGCACCGAGGACCGCACAATTGAGTCGTCGGCCGAGTTGAAACTCTCCGCCCTCCCGAATACGGCCGCCGCAACCTCGTTCTCGGTCAAATCCGCGGTTCGCCCCTCCACAGTCCGGGTCGCAAGGAACAGGAGCAGTTCCCGCAACCGGGGCGCTCGCCGGAAACTCTCGTGCTGAACCACCCGCTGCACCAGGGCCCAGCGCTCATCCTCGCGGCCTACGCCCCCTTCAGGCGCCATTTCCGTGTTACGTAACCGCTTATCTTCTGGCGAACTCATGCCTGCGCCGCTCCTGCACCCACCCCAGTGAATTGAACCCAACTGCTTGATTTTAATGCGTGAATCACAGTGATTGACGCATCATCCACCAGTTTTCACGGCCAGTATTCAGTTGAAATCAGTATACTGCTGCTGTATCCAGGTTGGGAGCGCCAAGATGTCGAAATTCGACCTTTGCTTAGGCGCTTGACCAGTCCGTGCCCAGACTGGTGGGAGATCGAAAATGGCAGATATCGGCCGCAGGCAGGCCATGCGTTTGGGAATCGGCGGAGCGGCCGCCTGCTCCGCTCTCGCCCAACAGGTCGCGCGCCGCACCGAAGCCGCCCCCCATGCAGGCCGATTCCTCGATCCCAAACGAGGCCGCAACCGCTACTCCTTCTCTCCCCCGGCCACCCGCCCAAACATATTCGTCGTCACGGCCGACATGGTCACGCCGGACCACTACCATCCCTCGCGCACCCTCCACCAGCGCATGCAGACCCCGGCGCTGCGCTCCCTGGCCGGCGACGGTGTCGTCTTCGACAACGCCTTCTGCGTCAGCCCCCTCTGCGCCCCCGCCCGTGCGGCCCTGTTCACGGGCCGCTACACCTATATCACCGCCAACGGCGAACGCTCCCACGACGGCCACCTCACCACACTCCGCGACGACGACGTTATTTTCCAGGAGTACCTCAAGGCCACCGGTTACGCGACGAAGCACGCCGGCAAGGGACACGTCGGCACGGCGAAGTTCATCGACGCCTTCGATGAAAACTCGGCCGCCTGGGACCGCTGGGCGCCCCCCCTGGACTCGGACGAGTTCTACCTGGCCCACCTCCGCACCCTTGGCCTCCAGCCCATGCGCTACGCCAGGGAAATCCGCGGCCTGGAACAGGACCGTTCCACACCCTCGAACTTCCTTGGCGGCTGGGTCGAACAGGCTAGCGGCCGCCCCTTCGCGGTCGAAGGCACGTACAGCTACTTCCTCGCCCACCAGGCCATCGCCAAACTTGATGCCGCCCTCGCCCGCAACGCCGGCCCGGTCTACATCCAACTCGACTTGTTCGATCCCCACCAGCCCTTCACCATCCCCGGCGGGTTCGAAGCGCGCGAAAGCGAACTCCGCGCCGCCTGCGGCCAACTGCCCGCAAGCTACCGCGACATCGCTCGGTCCAATTGGAAGCCCGACGGCGAGCAGGGCAGGATTTACGACCTCTACCGCCGCTACTGGGGACTCTATAACCCCCAAACCGTCGTCGACTACCGCGTCGCCCACGCGCTCCAAATGGAGATCGTGGACGGCGCAATCGGCCTCTTCCTCAACGAACTGAAGCGGCGTGGCCTCTACGAGGAATCGCTGATCCTTTTCACCGCCGACCACGGCGAAATGAACGGCCGCCGGGGCCTCGTCGATAAGGGCGTCTACCTTCACCCCGACGTTCTCCGCGTCCCCCTCACGGTGAAAATGCCCGCCTCGGCCGGCATCCAGCCCCACCGCGTCGATGCCCCCGTGTCTCACCTCGACATCGCCCCCACCCTCCTGTCGTTTGCCGGCATTCAACCCGAGGCCCGCCTCGACGGCGCTTCGCTCCTCCCCCACCTGCAAGGCGAATCGGGCGGAGACCGCGATCTCGTATTCGAGTGCGGCACTCACGTCGGCATCAACTTCGCCTGCGGCATCCAGTCCTGGACTCGAGGGGGCGGCCATTTCCTCTACGCCTACAACGCCTCCTCCGGCCACGATGAACTCCACGATCTGACCCAGCCCGACGCCGCCAATCTCGCCGCTTCCCCCTCGCACGCCGCGACGCGCAAGCATATGATCGGCCGCATGGGCAGCATCCTTGCCCGCGATCCGCGCTGGGTGTCCTACTGGTCCAGCTTCCGCCTGGACCGCTACTTCGATCTGCCCAAATCTTTCTCGGGAGACATGCAGCTTCGTGCCAGATAGCCTCGCATCTCCGCGCCCGCGTGTCCGCTCCGCGGCCGGCGCGGTTCCGCTCTCCCGCACCGCGAGCCGTCCGCTCGCCTCACAATTCCCAATACACTCCGCAGGAGGTCTTGTGACTCAGTCGTTCCCTTTACGCTCGATGCTTGTCATCGCCATCGCCCTTACCGGCGCCGTCGCCCTCTGGGCTCAGGTGGAAACCGGTCTGATCGTCGGTGGTGTGGTCGATCCCACAGGGGCGGTCGTCCCCGCCGCCAAGGTCACTTTCAAGAGCCAATCCACCGGCCTGGTGTCCACCACCGAAACGAATGAGGCGGGCCGCTTCCAATCCTCCCCGCTCAAGCCCGACGCTTACGAAGTCACCGTAGCCGCCCAGGGCTTCAAGAGCGCCGTCATCACCACCCGAGTCGAGGTCAACCAGCGCGTCAATGCCGACGTGCGTCTGGAACTCGGTAACGCCGCCGAGCAGATCACAATAGATGCCTCGGCGATCCAGGTGGAAAGCGAGACCTCCACCCTCGGCAACATCCGCCCCTCGCGCGCCGTCGCCGAACTTCCGCTGAACGCCCGCAACTTCGCCACTCTCATCTTCCTCTCCCCAGGCACCGTCCCCTCCTTCGACCGCGACGCAAGTGGACTTTCCGGCACGACTCGCCGGGGCGTCTCCAACGTTTCCGTGAACGGCATCCGCCCCACCAACGACTGGAACGGCCTACTCATCGAGGGCCTCGATAACACGGAAAACCACAACGGCTTCGGCGCTGTCGTATTCCCCCCCGTCGACGCCATCCAGGAGTTCAAGGTTCAAACCAGCGCCGCCGACGCGCAGTTCGGCCGCGCCGCCGGCGGCTTCACCAACGTCGTGCTCAAGTCCGGCGGGCGCGATTTCCACGGCTCCCTCTTCTCCTTTCACCGCAACTCCGAGTTCGACGCCAAGAACTACTTCGCCGCCCCCGGCGCCAGCACTCACTTCGTCATGAACCAGTTCGGCGGCACCATCGGCGGCCCGGTCTCCCTCCCTGGCGGATACAACGCCAACCGCGATAAAACCTTCTTTTTCGCCGCCGCCCAACTCGACCGCCGCCGCCAAGCCCAAGCGTTCGTCTCCACCGTCCCCTCACCCCTGATGCACAGCGGGAACTTCACCGAAATCGCCAACCGCATCTATGACCCCCTGACCCTCTCCGGCAACACGCGCCAGCCGTTCGCCAACAACACCATCCCCGCCGCCCGCTTCAACTCCGCGGGCAAGGGCCTCATCGACCTCTACCCCACGCCCAACCGCCCCGGCCTCCTCACCAACTTCTCAAGCGACGCCAGCCGCATTTACGACTCCTGGCAAACCGACTACAAGCTCGACCACTACTTCAGCCCGAGCCACACCGCCACTTTCCGCGGCAGCACCGGCGGCACGGAGATTATCGAAGGACTGCCTCTGCCGCTGCCAGCCGCCGCCTCCGTCGGCCCCAGCAAGTTCCCCGTCGGCCAGTATTCGATCATCGACCGCATTACGCTCTCGCCCACCAAGCTGAACGAGTTCCGCTTCGGCCTCACGCGCATGAACATGCAACTGCTGCAGCCAAACGCCGGCCGCAACGTGGCCCAGGAGCTTGGCATTCGCGGCGTCAACACGGGCGACGAAATCACCTCCGGGCTCCAGCGCGTCACGCCCGCCGGCTACCAGGTGCTGGGCGACGATCCCTTCAATCCCGCAATCCTCGTCACCAACAACTTCCAAACCGAAGACATTTTTTACTGGACCCGGGGCAAACACTCCCTCCGCATGGGCGCCCGCCTCGACCGCCGCCAGTACAACGCCTTCCAGAGTTCGGCCATCCGCGGCATCCAGAACTTTACCGGCGTGTATACGAACAACCCCGCCGCCCCGGCGGGCACCGGCAACAGCCTGGGCGATATGCTGCTGGGCGCTCCGGTCGGCGGCAACATCGTCATCCTCGAAGGCATCCGCGGCTTCCGCCGCTGGGAACTGGGCCTCTTCCTCCAGGACGACTTCAAGGTGAGCCAAAATCTCACGCTCAACCTCGGCATTCGATACGAGGTGTATCCGCAGTACCCGTTCGTCGAAGTCGGCAACCGCGGGGCGGTTCTGCAATTGCCGAGTCAGGAACTCGTTCAGGTCGGCACCGGCGGCGTCTCGCGCAGCGGCGCCAACTTAGACAAGAACAACTTCGCGCCGCGTGTCGGGCTTGCTTACCGCGTCGACAACAACACGGTCATCCGCAGCGCCTACGGCATCTACTACGCCGCGCCGCAGTTTGAGATCAACAAGAACCTGGCCATCAATCCGCCATTCGCCGGCTCCTTCACCTTCGTGAACAATAACCTCGACTTCGCCGGCGCGCGGAAAGTGGAACAGGGCTTCGAGCGCACCTTCGCCGCCGCCGGGGCCACCATCCGCGGCATCGAAAAGAACCTCGGCATGCCGTACGTGCAGCAGTGGAACCTCAACATTCAGCGCCGCCTGCCGCACGACACGCTGCTCACTGTCGCCTATGTCGGCACCAAGGGCGTCAACCTGCGCGATGAAATCGACCTCAACCAGCCGCGTCCGGGGCCCGGCGCAATCCCGGCGCGGCGGCCCTATCCGACCTTCGCCGCCATCATCAACACGGAGTTCCGCGCCAACTCCGTTTACCACGGTCTGCAGACCACGTTCGAAAAGCGCTACTCCGCCGGCCTCAGCTTCCTCACCTCCTACACCTGGGGCCACGCCATCGACGATGCGGGCCTCTTCGGCGGCGACCACCAGGACATGCTCAACCTGCGTCTCGACCGCGGCAGCTCACCCTACGACGTCCGCCACACCTTCATGTTCAGCTACAACTACGAGCTTCCCTTCGGCCGGGGCTCCAGCGGTTGGAAGGCAGCACTGTTGCGCGGCTGGCAGACCAACGGCATTCTCCGCCTGAGCAGCGGCGTCCACCTCACGCCGACCGTAGGCCCCAACAACCTGAACACCGGCGGCTTCCAACGCGCCAACGTAAGCCCCGGCTGCAATTGGAAACTCGACAATCCCACGCCGAACCGGTGGTTCGACTTCAGTTGCTTCTCCATCCCGGCGCAGTACACGTTCGGCAACGCAGGCCGCGGCATCATCGAAGGACCGGGCACACGGAACCTCGATTTCTCCGTCTTCCGCAACTTCTATCTTTCGAAAGGCGACACTCCCCGGCAACTGCAGTTGCGCGGCGAGATGTTCAACCTTACCAATACGCCGCAGTTCAACAACCCCAACACGACGATCGGCGTGGCCAACACCGGGATCATCACCGCGGCCGGGTCGCCCAGCTCGTTCCAGCGCATCCAGCGGCAGATTCAGGTGGCCGCCAAGTTCACGTTCTGACACCTTAAATGCATATGAAGATCATCAGCTTCTTGTTTCTGATCGGAGCGGCCGCCGCGCAAACATGGCAGCCCGCCCCCGTGACCTTAAAGACCTCTTGGGGCGAAAAGATCACCCCGGACAACGCCTGGCAGGAGTATCCTCGCCCTCAGTTTGTCCGCGACCGTTGGGAAAACCTGAACGGACTGTGGGAGTACGCGATCACGGCTAAAGCCGCTCCAGCGCCGGCGAAATTCGACGGCCAAATGCTCGTGCCGTTTCCCGTCGAATCCTCGCTTTCCGGCGCCGGCAAGACGGTCTCGCCCGAGCAGCGTCTCTGGCAACACCGCCGCTTCCGCGTGCCCGCGGCTTGGAGCGGCCAGCGCGTCCTGATTCACTTTGGCGCCGTCGACTACGACTCCACCCTGTGGATCAACGGCGCCCTCGCCGGGTCCCACACAGGCGGATTCGATCCGTTCACCTTCGACATCACGCCCTATCTGAAGGACGGTGACAACGACCTCCTCCTCGCTGTCACCGACCCCACCGACGCGGGCGAACAGCCACGAGGCAAGCAGGTCCTGAAGCCGCAGGGCATCTGGTACACAGCCGTCACCGGAATCTGGCAAACCGTCTGGCTGGAGCCCGTGCCCCATGCCCTCCATCTCGCCGAGCTTCGCCTCACGCCCGACACCGACGCGGGAGGCCTCCGCGTTACGGCCCTCGCGTCCACCGCCACCAGCGACGACACCTACGCCGTCCGCCTCACCGCCACCGCGGCCGGCGCCCCCGTTTCCACGCTCCTTATGCGGGTCAACCGCGAGGCCTTCCTGCCCGTTCCGAACGCGCGGCTGTGGTCGCCCGCCGACCCCTTCCTTTACGACCTCAAAGCCGAACTTGTGCGCGTGAAGAACCCATTCCCACCAGCCCCCGCCGGCAGCCGAGCCGCCCGCACCCCGCGCTTTGGCGCCGCCGAAAGCGCGCTCTATGCCCAGGCCATTGTGGAAGGCGCTTCGCTCGACACCGTCGCCAGCTACTTCGGCATGCGCAAGATCTCCATCGGCCCCGGCTCCGTCGCCGGCCAGCCGGTCCTCCTGCTCAACGGCAAGCCGCTCTTCCAGCACGGCCCGCTCGACCAAGGCTGGTGGCCCGACGGACTCCACACGCCACCGTCGGACGAAGCCATGAAGTTCGAGATCTCCTGGCTGCGCCAGGCCGGCTTCAACATGCTCCGCAAACACATCAAGGTCGAACCCGCCCGTTACTACTACCACTGCGACAAGCTCGGCATGCTTGTCTGGCAGGACATGCCCTCCGGCTTCAACGAAGCGCTCCGAAACTACCGCCAGGATATGGGCGAACCGGTGCGACTCTCGATCAGCCGCGAACAGCATGAGTTGGAACTGCGCCGCATGCTCGGCCGCCTGCATAGCGTTCCGAGCATCGTCGTCTGGGTCATCCACAACGAGGGCTGGGGCCAGTACGAATCGAAATCGCTAGCCCAGTGGGTCAAGAACGTCGACCCGAGCCGCGTCGTCAACGCCGACACAGGCTGGCTCGATATGAACACCGGCGAGATGTTCGACATCCACACTTACGAACCCGTTCCCCTCCAGCCCGAACAGAAGGCCGATCGCGTCATCGTCCTCGGCGAATACGGCGGCGTCGGCTGGCCCGTGCAGGATCACCTCTGGAACCCCGCCATGCGCAACTGGGGCTACCAAACCTACCAGGACAAGGCCGCCTACATCGCCGCCCTGCGCAAGAAGATCGAACCCCTCGCCGCCATGAAAGACAAACTCGGCCTCTCGGCCGCCGTCTACACCCAAACCACCGACGTGGAAGGCGAGGTCAACGGCCTCATGACGTATGACCGCAAAGTGATCAAGGCCGAACCCGCGCTTTTGCGCGAGTTGAACGCTCCACTGACCGGAGAGAAATAGACCATGCGCACGCAGTTGCTCGTCCTCGCAGCCGCCGCATCGATGCATGCACAGCAGATTGGGGCCAATTTCAATCACGACCCCGAGCTCATCGACCTTGCGCTGCTCAAACGCACTCCCGTCGAGTGGGTCCGCACTACCCCCTATATTTTTGAGTACATCCACGGCGAGAAACAGCCCGAGTCTTCGCAGGGCCTTGCCAATGTCATCACTGCGGCCCAGTCGGGGTACCATATCGCCTTCGGCTTCCGCTGGGACTTCCGCAGGTACAAGCTGAGAGTTCCCGCCCCGGGCTCGCCGGAGGAAGAACGCTACTTCGACGTCGCCCGGCGCATCCTCGCCCGTGTCGGCCCGCACATCGAGATCTTCAAACTCGGCAACGAGCCTTCCCTGGAAACCCTCGACCAGGACATGAAATCCGATTCCACCGGCAATGTCCCGCTGGTCCGCTTCACTGAACGTCTCCTCACCGAGGTTGTTGAACCCCTCTACCGGGACAACCCCGGCTGGAAGCGCCCCGCGGTTTACACCGGCTCTCTGCCCGCGCTGTTTGAACCCGCCATGCAGGCCTCGCCCGCCGTCCTCGGCCTCATCCACATGGCCGCGGACAACCCGGCCATTGAAGGTTTGTCCATCCACCTCCATATCGCCACCGAGGCCGACATGGCCGAATCCTTCCGCTTCGTCCGCGGCATCATGCCCTCGAAGCCAATCATCGTCCCCGAGTTTTCGCTCCACCGCCTCTACGTCCGGCACATGACGGAGCCACTCGGCGCTTTCGCATCCGAATACAATCGCGATCCCGCCATGCCGCTGCACGCCTGGTACTCGCTGGCCAACCAACACCAGGTCTCGCCCGAAGAGTGGGCCGCAATGTTCGATTCCCGCTCCTGGTTTCCTCGCCACTTCATGCGCACATACTTCCGGCACTTCCGGCGAAATCATGTTCGCCTTGCCACATACGGGTACGTAAGCCAGTACGCTCCGCGCGTGGTCCCGGCGAATGGCATGGCCTGGTTCATCAACCCCATCTTCATCCCCAAGTCGCTTCCGCCGGCGGCCGGAGGGTTGATCCCGGCAAATCCGTTGTGGTTCGATGATTTCGTATCCATCGTGAACCTCGGCCGCAAGGCCCGCAGAGGATCTGAACAGTGATCAACCGACGTGACTTCCTCCGGACTCTGCCCGCCGTTGCAGCAGGCTCCCAGGCCGCTCCAGCCGCACGCCCCAACATCCTGCTCCTGCTCGCCGACGATCTTGGCTACTCCGACCCCGGCTGCTATGGCGGCGAGATCGAAACACCCAACCTGGACCGCCTGGCGAAGGGCGGCGTCCGCTTCACTCAGCTCTACAATAACGCCCGTTGTTGCCCATCCAGGGCCGCTCTTCTCACCGGGCAGCATCCGCACGCCGTGGGCATGGGCAACATGGTGGGCGGCCGCGGCCGTCCCGACTTCCCCGGCTACACCGGCCGCGTTCCGCCCGCTACAACCTTCTTGCCGAAGGTCCTCCGCGACTCCGGATACACGACCCTCATGGCCGGCAAATGGCACCTCGGTCAGCCCGGTCCGATAGACCGCGGCTTCGACGAATTCTACGGGATGCTCCACGGATTCGACAGCTTCTGGGACTCCGCCAAGTACACGCGCCTGCCCGCCGGCCACCCCGTCACGCCCTGGAAGGAACCCTTTTACGCCACCGACGCCATCACCGACCACGCCCTCGGCTTTCTCGATTCGGCGCGCCGCGACCCGTCCAAGCCCTGGTTCCTCTACCTCGCCTACAACTCGCCTCACTTCCCGCTGCACGCGCCGAAAGACCTGATCGACAAGTACCAGCAGGTTTACGAACAAGGTTGGGATGTCATCCGCGACAAGCGATTTGCCCGCATGCGCCAACTTGGGCTGATCGACTCCCGTTGGAAAATGTCACCGCGCTCCATCGTCGGCCCCAACCGCGTCTCCGACGTCAATGGCTGGGCCGATAAGCAGAACCCCGCGTGGGACTCGATCCCTGCCGCCCGCCGCAAGGACCTTGCCCGCCGCATGGCCATCTTTGCCGCCATGGTCGACCGCATGGACCAGAACATAGGCCGAGTCTTCGCCAACCTGGAAGCCAGCCGCGAACTCGACAACACGCTGATCCTCTTCTGTGCCGACAACGGCGCCTGCGCCGAATGGGACCCCTGGGGGTTCGACGTCTCCTCGGGCCCGACGAACGTGGTACACACCGGAGAGAAACTCGACGAGATGGGCCAACCCGGCACCTATCACAGCTATGGCTCGGGATGGGCCAACACCTGCAATACGCCGTGGCGACTCTACAAACATTACACGCATGAGGGCGGCATCTCCACGCCGACGATCGCACACTGGCCCAAGGGTCTGAAGGCCCGCCCAGGAAGCGTCAATCATGACCCCTGGCACTTCATCGACGTCCTGCCGACGCTTGCCTCCGTGGGCGGGGCCAATCCCCCGGCCGAAACCGCCGGCGCCAATATGGCCCCCATGTTCTCCGGCCGGAAAGTGAACCGGCCCCCGCTGTTCTGGGAGCACGAAGGCAGCCGTGCCGTCCGCGAAGGTAAGTGGAAGATCACCGCACTTTATCCCAAGGGCCAGTGGGAGCTCTACGACATCGAAGCCGACCGCACCGAGCAGAACAACCTTGCCGCCCAGCACCCCGCTCGCGTCAAGCGCATGGCCGCACAATGGGAAGCCTGGGCGAAACGGAATCATGTCATTCCGTGGATCTGGGAACCCGAATTCGGTAAGCCTGTCTCGCAGTAACAGGCCGCGCCCTCAATTGGGCCGCGCGCCGCGGCCCGAACATTGGCGCCCAGCGTGCCGTTCGAATGGCCTCAGCCGCAAACGCTTCTGACCTCGGGCTTCGTCTTCCGCGCGACTACTGGATGCCGCCTCCACCAGCCACCCAATGGCTACGCTCGTAGCCTTGGCCTTGACCGGTCAATGGCCGGTGTAGCGGTGTCAACGCCGTCAAGTGCGCTGGAGAAGGTCGCGCAGGGTCATCATAGCGTTTGGCGCCGGCGGCAAGAGCGCCGCCGAATAGATGTACGAGGATCTCGCGACGTTTCCCCGCCTCGAATCACTGAATCGATCCGATGCTGGATCGCAAACTGAAGCGGAACCGGCCGGAATCGGCTCCCCCACCATCGTCCCGATGAGTCTCCGGCTGGCTGTTCCTTGGTAGCTTCTTCTCCCGCCGCGCCCACGTCCGCTTCGTCAACCGGGAACCATTGTGGCGAAAGTAGAGCGGCATAGGCAGTAGAGATCATCGAACGGCAGAGTGTGACGAAGCAGTTTGTATCAATGGAGGCCCCCTCCGCTCGAACCAAAAAGCCGTGCCGGAGCCGCAACCGATTGTTTCGCGCTGGCTTAGCCATTCCTGAGCGTTGATTGGGACGGCTGGAGGCCATTCAAGGCTCGTTGATCTCGAAAGAGACAGCGAGGGAGTTGTTGGCAACTAGATGGCGGCAAAACAAATGGGCTGACGCGGACAACTCGGAAGTGCGAACCGCACGACCCGCCGATGAATTGTCAGTCGGTCCTCGCTTCACTGGCCTTTCTTAGGAGCGATCAGTCTGGGGCGGGAACGTTCGACACGCGGGCGCCGCAATCGATCATGGACGATCCGCAATCTGACTAGCTTTTATACGCCGTTTATACGACGGGCCGGTATTCTCGCACGCCGTTGATGCCTTCGTCGATAGCCTCGAATTGCGAGGTGAAGTTGAATGCTCGACATCGTATTTTTGGGGCTCGGCCTGGGATTCTTCGGGCTTTGCGGGCGGCTTGTAGCGCGAATAGGGAGGATGCAATGAATCCTATCTATCTTGGAGGCGGAGTTATCGCTGTGGGGTTGCTCGTCTACCTGTTCGTCGCCCTAATCAAGCCGGAGATCTTCTCATGAGTTCGACCGATCTGTTGCAGATTGCGGCATTTCTGGGCGCCACGCTGTTACTGGTGAAACCGCTAGGGCTCTACATGGCACGAGTGTACGAGGGCCAATGGACTTGGGCGCCCGAACGCTGGATCTATCGCGCCGCCGGAGTGGACTCGAGCCGATCGATGACCTGGATCGAGTACGCCTGCGCCCTTCTATTCCTGAATGCCGCGGGGTTTGCCGCCGTTTACGCGCTCCTGCGGCTGCAAAGTATTCTGCCGTGGAACCCGCAGGGATTGGCAGCCGTTGAGCCGCACACGGCATTCAACATCGCCGTCAGCTTTGCGACCAACACAAACTGGCAAAACTACGCCGGCGAAACGACGCTCAGCTACTTCACGCAAATGGCCGGACTGACCGTGCAGAACTTTGTTTCGGCAGCGTCGGGCATGGCGGTCTTAACGGCGTTGGCGCGGAGCATCGCCGCACGCACGGCGAACCACATCGGCAACTTCTGGGTAGACATGGTTCGAAGCACGCTCTACATCCTGTTGCCATTGTCGGCGTTGCTGGCTTTGCTTCTTGTAGGACAGGGCGTCATCCAGAATCTGGCCCCCTACGCCCAGGTGGACGGCTCGCAACAGGTATTGCCGATGGGGCCGGCCGCATCGCAGATCGCCATCAAGCAGTTGGGCACCAACGGCGGCGGATTCTTCAATGTCAACTCGGCGCACCCGTTCGAGAATCCGACGCCATTTTCAAATTTCCTTGAGTGTCTGGCGATTCTATTGATTCCAGCCGCGCTCTGCTACACATTCGGCCATTTCGTGGGCGATCGGCGGCAGGGATGGGCGCTGCTCGCCGTAATGCTCATCATCTTTATACCGCTGCTGATCGTCACCGTCTCCGCCGAGCAAAACAACATGGAGGGCAAGGAGGTGCGGATCGGAATGGCGAACTCGGCGCTGTGGGCTGTGGCAACGACAGCGGCATCCAACGGCTCGGTCAACTCGATGCACGACTCCTTCACTCCCTTGGGTGAACTGGCGCCGTTCTTTCTCATGCAATGCGGGGAGGTGGTGTTCGGCGGCGTGGGATCGGGACTGTACGGTCTGATCGTATTCGCCATCATTGCGGTATTCCTGGGCGGGTTGATGGTGGGCCGCACACCGGAGTACCTGGGAAAGAAGATCGAAGCCTTCGAAATGAAAATGGCGTCGATTGCAATTCTCGTGCCTCCGCTGTGCGTACTCGTGGGAACGGCCGTCGCCGTTGTGACGCCGATGGGGCTGAGCGGCCTGCAGGATCGGGGCCCACATGGGTTCAGCGAGATTCTCTACGCCTTCTCGTCGATGGGGAACAACAATGGCAGCGCGTTTGCCGGCTACGGAGCAAACAATCCGCTGATCAATCTGACGGGAGGAATCGCGATGCTGTTGGCGCGGTACTGGGTGGCGCTGCCGGTGCTGGCGATTGCGGGGTCGCTTGCGCGCAAAAAGATCATTCCGCCTGGCGCGGGTACGCTTCCCACACATACCCCGCTGTTTGTAGGCCTTGCGGCCGGCGCGGTGCTAATTGTGGGCGCTCTGGCGTTCCTGCCTGCGCTGGCATTGGGGCCCGTAGTGGAGGTGTTGCGATGAGGGTGCAAACATTGTTCGATCCATCCGTCGTTGGCCCCGCGCTGGTGGAGGCGCTCAAGAAACTGGATCCGCGCCATCAGGTGCGCAATCCGGTGATGTTCGTCGTGCTCGTGGGCAGCGCGCTCACAACAGTGTTAGGCGTGCACGCCTGCTTCGGCAGCGGTGAAGAACCCGCCGGCTTCATACTCGCAATCAGCGCCTGGCTGTGGTTCACGGTGCTGTTCGGCAACCTCGCCGAAGCGATGGCCGAGGGCCGGGGGAAGGCGCAAGCCGACGCCCTGCGTAAAGGCCGGCGGGATGTGAGCGCAAAGAAGTTGCAGCACCCCGCTTATGGAAGCGACTATTCTTTGGTTCCCGGCACGGCGCTGCATAAAGGGGATGTGGTGCTTGTTGAGGCGGGTGAACTGATTCCCATGGACGGAGAGGTGATGGAGGGCGCGGCGTCGGTGGACGAGAGCGCCATCACGGGCGAGAGCGCTCCGGTGATCCGTGAAAGCGGCGGCGACCGGTCGAGCGTGACGGGCGGCACTCGCGTTCTCTCGGACTGGCTGGTGGTCCGCGTGACGGCGGAGGCGGGCGAGAGTTTTCTGGAACGGATGATCTCGATGGTGGAAGGCGCCAAGCGGCAGAAGACCCCGAACGAAATCGCGCTGAACATTCTACTGGCCGCTTTGACCATCGTGTTCCTCGTGGCCACGGTGACCCTTATGCCGTTTTCGATCTTCGCGGTGAACGAGGCGGGGCGGGGGGCGCCGGTGAGCGTGACGGCTCTCGTGGCGCTTCTGGTTTGCCTGATTCCTACCACGATTGGCGCGCTTCTATCGGCGATCGGCATCGCCGGAATGGACCGCATGCTGCAAGCCAATGTGCTTGCGATGTCGGGAAGAGCTGTCGAGGCCGCGGGCGACGTGGATGTCCTGCTGCTCGACAAGACAGGGACGATTACGCTGGGCAACCGACAAGCGGCTTCGTTCGTCCCCGCACCGGGTGTGACGGAGAAGCAATTGGCCGATGCGGCGCAATTGGCCTCGCTCGCGGATGAAACGCCAGAAGGCCGGAGCATCGTCGTTCTGGCGAAGGAGCGGTTCCAGATTCGCGAACGCGATCTGGGTAGCCTTGGGGCGCGCTTTGTTCCCTTTAGCGCCCGTACACGGATGAGCGGCGTCGATTTGGATGGCCGCGAGATCCGCAAAGGCGCCGCCGACGCCATCGAGGCCCACGTGCGGGCCAACGGGGCGAGCCTGCCCGGCGCCGTCCGGCAGGAGGTGGATGCCATCGCGCGACAGGGAGGCACGCCGCTGGTGGTGGCCGACGGGGCGCGGGTTCTGGGCGCCATTCAACTGAAGGACGTCGTTAAAGGAGGCATCAAGGAGCGGTTCTCCGAACTGCGCAGGGTCGGGATCCGGACCATCATGATCACCGGCGACAACCCCCTGACGGCGGCGGCGATCGCGGCCGAAGCGGGCGTGGATGAGTATCTTGCCGAGGCGACACCCGAGCGGAAGCTGGAGCTGATCCGTGAGAAGCAGGCCGAGGGACGGCTGGTGGCGATGACCGGTGACGGCGCCAACGACGCGCCGGCACTGGCGCAGGCCGATGTTGCCGTGGCGATGAACAGCGGAACACAGGCGGCCAAAGAGGCGGGCAACATGGTGGACCTCGATTCGAATCCGACGAAGCTGATTGAGATCGTCGAGGTTGGCAAGCAGATGCTGATCACCCGGGGAGCGCTGACGACGTTCTCCACGGCAAACGATATCGCCAAGTATTTCGCCATCATCCCGGCGGCTTTCGCAGTGACCTATCCGGAGCTCGGCGCGTTAAACGTGATGAGGCTCGGTTCTCCGGCGAGCGCCATTCTCTCGGCCGTCATTTTCAACGCCCTGATCATCGTCGCCCTGATCCCGCTCGCCCTGCGCGGAATTCCGTACCGTCCCGCCGGCGCGGGCGAACTGTTGCGGCGCCATCTTCTCATCTATGGGCTGGGCGGAGTGGTGTTGCCGTTTGCTGGGATCAAATTGATCGACCTGATTGTGTCGGGATTGGGGTGGGCGTGATGATTGCGATTCGCATGCTGCTGGTGCTGACGGCGTTGACGGGCCTGGTCTATCCACTTGCGGTAACCGGGATTGCGCAACTGCTCTTTCCCACACAGGCAAATGGAAGCCGGTGCAACGAGAATGGGCGTCTGGTGGGATCGGAACTGATCGGCCGACCATTCAGCGATCCGAAGCACTTCTGGCCGCGGCCTTCGGCGACAAGTCCGTATCCGTACAATAGTGCGTCGTCGACCGGCTCCAATTACGGGCCTCGGAGCGAAGAGTTGCGAAAGATCCAGGAGCAGCGCCGCAAAGCGCTTCAGGCGGCCGACCCGGGCAACACCGTGCCCGTGCCCATCGACCTGTTGACGGCATCGGGAAGCGGGCTGGATCCGGATATTAGTCCCGAGGCGGCTGACTATCAGGCGCCGCGCGTGGCAAAATTGCGCGGGTGGCCGCTTGAAAAGGTGGAGGCAATCGTGCGCCGCCATACGAAGGGCCGGCAATTTGGATTCTTGGGTGAGCCCAGGGTGAATGTGGCGGATCTGAACCGCGATCTGGACAGACAATAGAACGATAGTGGCTCCCAACCGGCCCAATCCCGACGAACTACTGGCGAAGTTGTCCGCGGAGGCGCACCAGCAAGATCGCGGCCGGCTGAAGATCTTTTTTGGCGCCGCCCCCGGTGTGGGCAAGACCTACGCGATGCTGGCCGCGGCGCGGCTGCAGAGGAACGCCGGCGTCGATGTTGTGGCCGGCGTGGTGGAAACGCATGGGCGCAAGGAAACGGAAGCGCTGCTGGAAGGGCTGGCCACGCTTCCCCGCCGCGCGATTGCGCATCGTGGCATCACGATTCACGAGTTCGACCTGGACGCCGCGCTGGCACGCAAGCCGGCGCTGCTTCTGGTCGACGAACTGGCCCACACCAACGCGCCGGATTCGCGGCACCTCAAACGTTGGCAGGATGTGTTGGAGCTTTTGGACGCGGGCATCAGTGTATACACCACCCTCAATGTCCAGCATCTGGAGAGCTTGAACGACATCGTGGTGCAGGTTACGGGCGCGCCCGTGAGAGAAACGGTCCCCGACTCCGTGCTGGATCAGGCCGACGAAATCGAGCTCGTGGATTTGCCGGTGGAAGAACTGCGCCGCCGGATGGAAGAAGGCAAGGTCTACATCCCGGAACAGGCGCAGAGGGCCATGGGGAACTTCTTCCGCCCTGGCAATCTGATCGCGTTGCGCGAACTGGCGCTCCGCCGCACGGCCGATCGCGTGGACGCCCAGATGCGTACCTACCGGCGCGATCATTCCATTCAATCCACTTGGCCGGTAGCCGAACGCCTGATGGTGTCGATTGGGCCGAGTCCTTTCTCGGCGAAGCTGATTCGCACGGCCAAGCGGATGGCGGAGCGTTGGAACGCGGAGTGGATTGTCGCCTACGTGGAAACGCCGCGCCAGGCGGGTGCGTCAGAGGATGTGCAGCAGCGCATGGCCTCGGCGCTCCGTCTGGCAGGGCAACTGGGCGCGGAGACCGTTACTCTGGCGGGCGACGATATCGCCACGAGTCTCATCGACTATGCGCGGTCGCGAAATGTCTCGAAGATCGTTGTCGGCAAGCAAGCCGGACCGCTGTGGAAACGGCTTTGGCGCGGATCGGTTCTGGATGCGTTGATCGCAGGGAGCGGTGACATCGAAGTAATTGCCGTGTCCGGCGAACCGGAAAAGCTGCCGCACGGCGTGAGCGCCGCCCCGCGCACGGCGATACAGAATGGGCGCGAATCCCTTCAGGCGGCGCTTGTGGTGGCGGTGTGTACGGTGGTTTCCCTCGCGTTGCGCTCCGCGCTGAACCCCGTGAATCTGGTGATGTTTTACCTGCTGGGTGTGCTCGTGGTTTCCATGCGGTCCAGCCGGCGCGGGGCGCTTCTCAGTTGTTTCCTCAGCGTGGCGGCCTTCGACTTTTTCTGCGTTCCGCCCTACTACACCTTCGCCGTCTCCGACTACGAGTACCTGCTGACGTTCGCGGTCATGTTGACGGTGGCGATCCTGGTGAGCACGCTCACCGTGCGAATCCGGCTGCAGGCTTCACATACCGCCGAACGGGAGGCGCGCACGCAGGCGCTGTACCGGCTTACGCGGGAACTGGCGGGCGAGACCAGATGGTTCGAGGCCGCACAACGTGCGACCGCGATCACGAGAGAGGTGTTCGGCGCCAAGATCGTGTTGTTCTTTCCCGACGAGCCGGGACGGATTGCTTTCCGGCGGAGAACGACCGATGACTTGCCCGTTCCCAAAGGCGAGGAAGGGATCGCGCAATGGGTCTTCGATCACGGCCAGAATGCAGGCAAGGGGATGGACACGTTGTCTGGCGCGGCTGCGCTGTACGTTCCTCTCAAGGGCTCGCAAGCGACACTCGGCGTAATGGCGGTGATCGCCGGGCAGGACCAACAGCTCTCCAGTCCCGACCAACTGCGGCTGCTCGAAATATTCGCCAGCCAGACTGCCCTTGCGATCGAGCGTGCGCAAGCCACCGCCGCCGCTCACGACGCGCAATTTAAGGTGGAATCGGAGCAGATGCGCAGCGGTCTTCTGAGCGCGGTCTCCCATGACTTGCGGACCCCGCTCGCCGCCATCACCGGCGCGGCCTCAAGCTTGCTTACACAGCGAAAGCAGATGAACCAGGAGACGCAGCAGGAACTGTTGGAGAGCATCGAGCAGGAGGCGGATCGCCTGAGCCGGCTGGTGAGCAATCTTCTGGAGATGACCCGGCTTGAGTCCGGGCCGGTTCCAGTCAAACGGGAGTGGCATCCGCTTGAAGAGATCCTGGGGGCGGCGTTGACTCGGCTCGATCGAATTCTGGAGAAACGTCCAGTCACGACGGAGATCCCGGCCGATTTACCGCTGATCGCGGTTGACGATGTACTACTGGAGCAGGTGTTTCTGAATATCCTGGAGAACGCCGTGAAATATACGCCGCCTGCGTCCCGCATCGAGATCCGCGCAAGGGAGGAAGACGGGGGAGTGGTTATCGAGGTTGCCGATTCCGGGCCCGGCTTTTCGCCCGGCGAGGAAACTCGTATATGGGAAAAGTTCTACCGTGGCAAGACCGATGGCGTTCGGGGCGCCGGACTGGGACTGGCTATCTGCCGCGCGATCGTCAATGCGCACGACGGACGGATCAGCGCCGGGAACGGAGAACAGGGTGGCGCGGTGATCCGCATCTGGCTACCGCTGACCGGCACGCAACCGGAGGCGCCGGCCAGTGCCTAATGCCGTCGAGATCCTGATCATTGAGGACGATGTCCAGATCAGACGATTTCTCCGGGCGTCGCTTTCCGCCGCGGAGTACCGGTTTCACGAGGCGGTTACAGGCGCGGAAGGAGTGGCACAGGCGCAGGCCCGGCAACCCGGCTTGATCCTGCTCGATCTTGGATTGCCGGACCTGGACGGGCTGGATGTGATTCGCCAGATCCGGGGATCGAGCCAAACGCCAATCATCGTGATTTCGGCGCGAGGGCAGGAGAAGGATAAGATTGCGGCGCTGGACATTGGCGCGGACGATTTCGTCAACAAGCCGTTCGCGATCGGCGAATTGCTCGCTCGTATCCGTGCTGCGCTGCGGCGCGCAGCGACGATTCGCGACGATGCCTCGGGTACGATTTTCCGCATAGGAGCGATTGAGGCGGATCTGGAAGGCCGCGTCGTTTCCGTGGCTGGGAATGAGATTCATCTCACGCCGGTGGAGTTCCGTTTGCTCCAGACTCTCATCCGCCATGCGGGCAAGGTCGTGACGCAGCGGCAGTTGCTTGTTGAAGTCTGGGGGCCCCAACATTCGGAGCAGGCGCAGTACCTGCGCGTCTACGTCGCTCAACTCAGGCGGAAATTGGAAGCCGACCCGGCGCGTCCCCGATACCTTCTGACGGAGCCCGGGGTTGGATATCGGCTGGTCGAAGAATGATCGAAGGCGAAGCGACTTTGCAAAAGCTGCAGCCAAACCCCTTACGATGGCGCGGCGTGAGGTCCCGAGTTGAGCGAGCGCGGATTTCCAAGCCGTCAAAACAGGGCAATCGGCATAGTGCCGGTGGGTGGTCTGGAAGCGGTTCCGGTACTGCGCGATTAACACATCGCCGGTTCGATCCCGACGGGTTGCTTCAGAAATCTAAAGCCCTATCGGCTAAGAAACGCGCGAATCCGGCGCGGCCAGAGATGGCCGCCTTTACCACTTGCGGCACATCTTAAAAGGTTTCCGGGCGACTTCGGGTTCGAACAGGGTTTGTCGGAATCGCCGTGGCCGTCACCGGAGTGAGCGTTCGTGATTCTTCGTCCGTGGGCAGTTGGCGACGTGCTCGCGCCTCGTCGCAATGCGAACGCGCGTTCGGTTGTTCACGTGGATGAATCTCATCTTCGTCAAGACGCCCCTCAAAGATCGATCACCGCGACTCCATCGGGACCCACGCATTGAGTCCTACGAACGAAAAGTCCGCGGGAGAGGACCTTGAGCCTCTGCGCCTTGCGAATTCCGGACTAGCTCCAAGACCGGTCGGGGCTTTGAATCACCCCTTGATAGGTCGTGTCATTTGTCGCCGCGATCCGCTAGCTGGGGATCCGCGTGTGTGAGTCTCATAGGCCGCCCGGCGCCAGCTTCTCGCTTTGCCTCGTTGTAGCCCGCCAGCAGATTCCGTTGGAAGATCAGGCCGTAGTAGAAATCCGTGAGGGCGCTTCGCGCCGACCGGTTTGCGCCCATCGCTTCCAAGATCGCCAGGGTAATTGGATTGTCCAACGCGCGAAAGGCGATTCTCCCAGCGACCCGCCTCAACAGCGCCTTCAAAGGCAGCCGGAGAGAAAGGACGCCTAGCCGGGCCATGGCCGCGGGATCCGGTATCCGCTCCAGGAAAGGAGGCAACCAGCGCCCGAGAAACCGGCCTTTGGCGGGAAGCCCGGCGGGAGTCATCTGATGCAGATGCTGGCCGCGGGCTTCGGGACAGAAGCGCAGTTGCATCCCGGCGGACTCGAGGCCGTGTCCGCACAAAATGTCCTCGTAATAGAGGAAATTTTCGTCGAACATTCCGTTACGTAACATGAATTCGCGTTTCACGGACACATTACAGGTCCAAAAGTGTAAGTAAGTGAGCCGGTCCAGCGCCCGCACTTCATCGTATGGAAAGATGTGGAATCGCGACATTGGGTCGTCCAACAGGTGACGGGGCACGTATGCCTCCCCAATCGCCGCTTGGAACGGCTCCGGGTGCTCGCGATGAAACCGGGCGTGGCCGAGCACCAATCCGGGTTCGGGCAGCACGTCGTCGTCCAGGATGACAATCACGTCGCCCCCGGCGGCGCGAATTCCCACGTTCCTCGGCGCGGAGGGCCCGCCGGTTGGGTCAATCTGGAAGAATCGGAATAGATGCGGCCAGCGCCGAACCGCCTCTCCGATCACGGTTGGAGTCTCGTCCGTCGAGCCGTTACTGACGAAGATCACTTCGTAAGAGAGATCGCCTGAGATCTCCTGGCCGGCAAGCGCGGGAATCGTTTCGGCGAGCAGCCGCGCGCGATTGAACGTGGGGATGACAATCGAGAGCCTCATGCCTCGGCCAGGGCCTCCTGGTAGACCTCCATCAGGCGCCCGAAGTAGTGTTCGACGGTCCAGTATTCGAGCACCTTCCGGCGTCCCGCGCCGCCAAGGGTGCGGCACAGGGATGGATCGGACCAAAGGCGTGTCATCTGCCGCGCCAGGTCGTGAGCGTTGCCCGGTTCAAACAACAGGCCGTCGACCTCGTCTTCAACGAGATCGGTTAGCGCTCCGATGCGGGACGCGACAACGGGAACGCCATGACTCATCGCCTCTGCCCCAACCAGCCCGAATGTCTCGAACCATTCGCTGGGCATAACCAGCATCCGGGCCCCACGGTAGAACTCTTCCAGTTCCGTTCGATTGCGAGTGACCACCTGCTCAACGCCGGGCGGCAACGAAACATCGACGGGAAAGATCTGGTTGCGGCTTAGCCGCACCGGCAACTTCGATATACGGGCGGCCTCAAGCAGAGTCCCGATTCCTTTCTCCCCAACGAATCTGCCCGCAAACGCGACATATTGTCCGCCGGCCGGATCCACGGGAAAATCAGGCACATCGACGAACGGCATGACGGTTTGAATTTTCGTGTCCGCGACGCCGGCGTGGCGCGCCAACCACTGGCGCGTAAAATCGCACGGAGCGATAAACCGGCTGATGTGGCGGCTGAGCGGCTGAAACTTGCGAGTTATCGCGCTATGGAGAGCCAGCGTTACGCTTTCGGGCAGGTTATCACGGCAGTTGCGCAGCACGGCCCAATGCTCGCGGCCGCCCGTGCAGCGTGTACACACCTCTCCCCTCGTATAGTGCGTCGCGATCGGACAGGTGAGGCGATAGTGCACGCAATGCAGGACGACTGGAATGCCCCTTTCCTCGCAGAATGGCGCGATCCACGGTGAAATCAACGGGAAGTAGTCATAGAGATGGACGAGGTCGGGCGCGAACGAGTCCACGGCCACGGCCAGTTCGCGCAACCCGGTCCGCGGGTGAATTGCGCTCAGGCCCGCTTGGGCGCGGCCCCACAGGTTCCTCGGTAGGTCTTCACTGTTCCGGGTGAAGGACTCTATCCCGAGGCCTCGCTCTCGGGATAGGTCCATCGTGAGTTCGGCGAATCGCTCCGCGCCTCCCTTGCTGCGATGCTCCGTGTACACGTGAAGAACCTTGAGCGGCGCCACAGCAGCCGCTTCGATCCTCGTCGCTCTCACATCAGGCGAAATCATAGGTCCTCAAACAGGCCGCCTCAAGCGCAGGGGCCTCAGCGCCTCGGCGAGAAAACGCCAGCTTCTCGCCGCCCGGACTTCGTACCCCTTGCCTGGACGCGTTCTGGAAGCCAGTTGAAAGCCAATCAGCCGGAGCAGGAATCCAACCGACACGATGACATCGAAACAGAACGTGCTCGCTCGGCCGTGGCAGGCGACGAACACTTTACGCAGATTCCTGATCTTGTTCAACTGTACTTCGTAAGTTTGCTTGTCGATGCTGGATCCACCGTGGTGCACTACTTCGCTCCCCGGCGTATAGACAACCCTCCAACCGGAATGAGCAAGAGACTGGCACAGTTTCAGATCCTCGCCATACATGAAGAACTGCTCGTCGAATACTTCCCTGTCCAACGCTTCTCGCCTCAAGAGCATGCAGGCTCCGCTCACCCACCCGACTTCGCTGTCCCGCTCCGGCTCGGTTTCCATGAATAGCGGCTTCGGAAGCAGCGATTCCGGCAGCACGCGGTGCAGGAACAGGAAGTGGCAAGCGACGTTAGCCACACTTGGAACGCCGCCCGCCGTCCAGCGTTGCAGGGTGTGGTCGGTATTGAGCAGGCGGCAGCCGAGCACTCCCATGCCGAGATCCCGTTCCATCACCGAGAGCATTTGATCGATGGCGGCATCCAGAAGCGCTACGTCGGGATTCAACAGTAGAAGATACCGCCCACGGCATTCGTGGTACGCCTGATTGTTGGCGCGTGCGAAGCCTGCATTCTCGCGATTGACGATCAGCCTCGCTTCGGGAAACTCTCGAGAAACCATTTCGGCCGATCCATCCCGCGAGTCGTTGTCG